>Ga0102963_1000021_pt1 | contig 61190 bp, 94 predicted proteins | sample SalPon2_C_H2O_MG_2_FD_84522 | JGI IMG/M metagenome (GOLD analysis project Ga0102963, IMG submission 84522) | Salt pond water microbial communities from South San Francisco under conditions of wetland restoration - Salt Pond MetaG SF2_C_H2O_MG | ecosystem: Environmental > Aquatic > Non-marine... | reverse complement strand
TCATAGTAAATCTATTATAAAGTTTTTTAATTCCTCTTTAGACCAAAATACGTCCTCATAGTCTAATAGTTGCTTATCCCGATAATCTTTTAATTCACTATCACTCATTAACTCAATTGCTTTTCTAGACTTAACCCTATCTTCAAAGAAGATTGATAGTTCCGTAGAATCTCCTACAGTAACGCATTGAGCATCTCTAATCATGCCGTATCGTACTCTCCACCAACCACTCTTTCTTAAAGTATGATAATGAGGTGGTACTAATACTCCCCATGATTTCTGATACACTTTATATAATTCATGTTCACTAATTCTTTCCTGTCCTAAATTTTTATTACCATAAGCTTGTACTTCCCATTCACCATGTGTTTTTTCTAACCAACCTGGCTTTTGAATAAGAGAAGCATAGACCCATTTCTTTTCCTTAGTTTTCACGTCAACCTGCTGATCAATACTAAATAGATCTGTAGGCGTTTCCATGTAGGAATCGCAAATAGGAGTCGGATCCCATGAAATCAATTCTTTCGCTTTTATACCTAATGCTTCAATATTACCAGTTCTATACACTGGTGCAAGACATTTGTAAGGCCATTCTTCAAATCCCATTGTAGTGCATAGGTCGTTTAGTTCTTGCTTATAGTCAAGTGCTTGATCATAGTATCGCTTCTTCATAGGAGCACCAGACTTTGTTTGCGTTTTCCATAAACGCCAATGGCCTTCTCTTGCAAACGTAGCGAAACCAGAAGGAACGTCTTTTGTTTGCCAATCATCAAGAGCACAGATAGCATCCGGTCTTTTAGCTAAAGTGTACATCGCACCATAAGTATAAGCACTTGGTAAACTATTAGGTGGAAACATAAAGACGAATACATGATCGTATTCCGATACATCATCACCTGGTATAATGGGTTTTTGAACTACTTCGTGTCCTGCTAGTTTTAGTGCTTTCGGAAGTAGATTCGCACTTGTTGCGATATTTAATTTATTATCACCACTACCAATTCCTTTAGCAGTGAATCCTGTAATTAAGACTTTTGCCATTTCTTAATAATTCCTCGTATATCAGGTTTCTTCCAACCTTCAGGTTTAACTACGTCAAATTCAGATCGTTCACTTGCTTGTCTAATCTTTTCCATATTAGATCTCTGTACTTCTTTCCAAGCTTTTTCAAATGGTAAACCCATTAACCACGCTGTTCCCATAGCTACGTAGCAGATATCAACTAAAGCATCTAGTATTTCTACGTCATCTTTATTATCTAAAGCATCAGTTAGTTCAGCAATTTCTTCCATAAGAAAGTCAACACGCCAATTTCCAAAACTATAATCCATTGACTTAATTCCTTTACCTTGATTAAATTTAAACTTTTTATGAAAAGCATCAATATCTTTATATTGGCTCATGCAAATAAATCCTCCATAGCAGGTGGCTTTGTATAATCCACTAGCTGTACATCTTCTTTCGCTTGCTCACCTGAAGCAATTGAATTTTTTACTACTCTCGCAACGAACTCACCGACAGGTGGCATTACTGATCGTGCGATTAATGATCCCCAACCAGACGGAGGACCGGCCCATTTATAATCTTGCGGATAACCAGAGAAGTGAGCCAATTCTTTATGGCCTAATAATCTATCTTCCGTAGGGTGAATATAAAACCCTCCTGCAATAACACCCGCAGGTTTATTATCTCTTAATCTCCATTTCATAAATTGAGGTCTACCTTTAACACCTCTTCTTCCTTTTTCAGATCGTTGCCAAGTTTCTGGTGGATTTAATTTTTCCCACACCGTTCTTAACTGTTCTCCTTGACCGCACTGAGAAACTAATTCTTCTTCTGTTTTAGTAAAACTATTCATGTGCCCAGGATCTGGTACTTCTGCTAAAACTTCTGCGATAGTTGGAGCAGGGTTCCAATTCAATCGTGGAAAAGATAGGCCTCCTTTATGTGCTAAGAAAAAGAATCTTCTTCTACTATGATTTAAATTCGTGTACTGACCATCAACTAAAAAATGAGTAACATTATAGCCAGCTTGTATTGCTTTTTCTGTAAAACTTTCAATCATTGGCCTTCCACCTGTTTTTGCGAATACTCTCGGAACGGACTCAATCGCTAAAGCTTTAGGTTGTAGATCGTGTAAAAGGGAAAAGACATGAGACCATGCTTCAATGCGAGGATCATCTCGCCAGTCTAAATCTTTGCGACCGCCCGTTCCTAGTGTTGACCAAGGAGCACACGGAGGATTGCCGTAAACGAAATCTACTTTACCTTCGAAGTCCTTAACCGGCCAGTTAGAAGGTCCAGAAAAAACTGGTATATTCGGTCTATTTAAAGCGAATGTGTCAGCGCCGTAGGCACCATCACCTTCAAAGTGTGCCAGTACATTGAAGTGCTTTTCTACTCCGAGAGTAAAACCACCAGCAAAAATGTGGCTTCCAATTGCGTTCATTTAAGTGCTCCTTTCTAACTTAAATAATATTAATTTATTTTTCATTTAAAACAAAGATTTTTATTATATAGGATAACTATACAATCCTTGTGGATTCACTATGAATAGATTATTCTTTGCTCTCGTAATTCCTACATAAAAAACACGATGTTCATCATCAGATTGATCATTTATGTTCTTCCATGTAGCATAAGATACATCAGTGAGTAACATTACATTTTCAGCTTCAGCACCTTTACTTCCATGTATTGTGCTTAATCGTATTCTCGGTTCGCTATAAAATAAATCACCTGTCTTTTCTAAAGCTTGATAATAATATTTATCGTCATCAGGAATTAAAGTTAAAGCTTCTTCCCATTTACCCTCTGCGATAAGTCCGTGAGTATCTTTTAGTTCTTTATAAGTATATGTTTTTTCCTTATCTAAACTGTTTCCGTTTTTAAATCCTCGAGTAATTCCTTCTCCTGTTCTCATACAGCTATAAAGCTTCATAATTGAATCGTAAGGCACTTCTTTTCCTTCGATTAAATCTAACCAAGTTCTAATTGCTACAACATACTTATTAGCTTTGAATCCACCAAACTTTCTCTCAAACATGTATCCTTTCTGCTTTAAATACTTTTCAATCGGATATAACTGATAGTTATTTCTAGCTAAGATAAGCCAACTTCCTTCTGACATATCAGCATACTCATACGATTCAATGTAGTTTACTGATCCCTGTTCCTCTGAACTAGACCAATCTTTATCGTATCTATTTATAATTCTTTTTGTTACTTGATTCGCTAAATCAAAGACACGCTTTTTTAATCGATAAGTAAATGGCAGTATTCTAATCTCACCATCAAGACTAAGAAACGTATCTACATCAGCACCTGCCCATTTATAGATCGCTTGATCGTCATCTCCTGCAATATAAATAGTCTTAACGGAATGAGATAGTTTATCAATTACTTTCCACTGTAGCTTCGTTAAGTCTTGTGCTTCATCAACAAATAAAATATCAATATCAGGAGTGTATTCCGATTCGAGAAATGAACTTAACATATCAGTAAAGTCAAGAAGATTTCTTTTTAATTTAAAATCAACGAGAGTATCAGAAAATAGTTTCTGTTCTTCCCACGAATAATCACATTTTAATTCTCTCCATGTATCTTTTAGTGGGCACATCTTTGCCCTAGCTAACTGATCGCAAAATAACATGCGATCTCCTAAACTTGCTCCGTTATTAACGATCTGTTCTTCATCAACATCGCCTGTCATATCGATTCGAAGTATCTTTTTAAATTCCGTGACGTGTAGACCTTTAAATATTCTTTCACTATTAAGACCGAGAGATCTAAAACATAAACTATGAAGTGTTCTAAAGTAGTCTAATTGATCTTTATCAATCTCTTTAAACTTTTCTAGTGTTCTATCTCTCGCTTCTTTAATCGCTCTGCGTGTAAATGATACGAAGCCAATACGTTCTGGTGCTATACCACTTTCTATTTCTTCTTCTAAGATATTTAATAATGTAGTGGTTTTACCCGTACCTGGTGGACCTAGAATTATTTTAGTTTTGTCTTTTGAGAGCATATTTAAAATATTCTATCGTGTCGTCTAATCCTTGATTTAATTTTACTTGAGGAGTCCAACCTAGATAGTGTTGAATCTTATCTATATTAGGCTTTCGATGCATAGGATCATCTGGTGAAGGAGCATCGTTCTTCCAACCAGGTGCGTCAGTCTTTTCAGCAATTACTTCTGCTATCTCTACGATAGCATGACGATCAGGATTTCCTACGTTAAATATTTCTTTATAATCACTTTCACAGATTCGAATTAAACCTTCTATTGTATCATCAACATAACAAAAAGATCTAGATTGAAAACCTCCGCCGTATATGATAAGATGGTTACCCTGTAAACCTTGAGTAATAAAATTCGATATTACTCTACCATCATTAATCGCCATATAAGGACCGTAAGTATTAAAGATTCTTGCGATTCCTATATTCGATTTTAATTTATTTATTGATTCATAGATTAAAGCTTCCGCAACTCTTTTACCTTCATCATAACAAGCACGAGGTCCAAAAGAATTTACATTTCCCCAATACGTTTCTTTCTGATCATCTACTTCAGGATCTCCATATACTTCACTTGTAGAAGTATGAAGCATACGAACATTTCCTTGTTCTAACGCATACTGAATCATATTCTTCATTCCATTAAAGCAAACTTCTAAAGTTTGAAATGCATGAGTTTTATAATGATCAGGCGATGCTGGACAAGCTAAGTTATAGATATAGTGTATTCCTTTTTTATTATGTTCTCGAAGAAGCATTGATAGATCGTCTTTAACGATATCAGCTTCATAAAAACTATAATTATCCTCATCTAAAATATTAGATTCACTCCCTGTTAAATGATTATCAACACCAATAACTTGATGTCCTTGTTCTAATAACTTCTCACATAGATTTCTTCCTAGAAATCCTGTTGCTCCGGTTACAACGATGCGTTTCATTTTTCTGCCATTCTCCTTATAATGTTCATTTGTTTATCGGAGATCATAACTTTCTCTTTGTATTTCTCTATTCTTTCTTCTTGATCTTTGAGAAAATTACTCTCCCAATCGCTTATATTATCTCTATTTATAGATGAAATTAAACCGATTAATTCTTCATAATCGTCATTATTCATTACTTTTAACAGCTTTTTAGGAAGCTGTCGTGGTGCTTTTAACTCAATTCCTTGATTCTTTAAATGAAAATAAATAATTCGACATACTTGAACGTCAGCTAAAGCATCGTGCCAATCGAAATATCCTACATTAAAAAAGTGTTCATACGTTTCAATTAACTTAGGAAATTTATAATCATCAAAATCACTTTCTAATTTTAGAATATCTTTCGTACTCATCATAGTACAATGCAAGTCTTTTGGTTGTCGAAAAGGTTTCTTTAAATAATGAAAATCTCTTGCAATTATTTGCAAGTCAAAAGCTAAGTTATGAGCGACAATTGTATGCGCTGAAGCTGCCATAGAATTAAACACAGAGAGGGCACTAACCAAAGGTACACCATAAGTAGATGCCTTCTCATTGGAGATGCCATGAACATCTTCAGCATCTTTAGGAATACTCCAACCTTCTGGTCGAATGAGCATCGAATATTGGTTAACAACTTTTTCATCTTCATCTACTAACTGTGCAGCTATTTGTACTAAATGTGGTTGATTTGGATCAGTAGCTTCTAGATCACGGCGCCACAAGCCGTTTGTTTCGGTGTCGAAAAATAAATACAAAACATGTCCTTTCCTTTATAAACACTCGCAATCTTCATCAATATCTAATTGACAAATGGGACAGATATTAGGATCCGATTCCCCAATGTCGAGAATGTTCATCTTCTTTATTTCTTTTTAGAAGTTGCTTTAGCCTTTTGAAAAGCTTTTTTAGTAGGCGCACCTTTCGCTCCCTTCTTTCTCATCTTTTCTCCACGCTTTCGTTTAGCATGGATATTAGCCCATAAGCCTCTTCTCATTGTTTAACGTTTAACGATACTCCTGTAACATTAACAGTAGCATCTTGTTTTGGTTGACAATTATTACAATCACAACCAGCACATTCACACATACAAGTCGTATCTTTATGACAATCGCAACCGCATTTATTACACTTTTCCATTAAAAAGATATTTCCTCTTCTTCATTTTTTATTTCAGGCTTCGTAAACTCCTCTTCCTGTCGTTCAAACTTAGCCATTGACCAGAGATTAACGTGTTTTCCTTTAATCTTTTTAGTCATGTGTTCAGCACCAAACTCTTTTAAATGAGCAGTTACTTCGTGTAACTTGAATTCCTTGAATCTATGTTTTTCTAGGAATTCCATAAAATCGTTAATCCTAAACATCGTTACGTTATCTTGCGTTACCGCATGACCTCGTAATAGATCTTCGATTATATCAGAAGAAGTGCTCCCTGTACAAAACCTTTCGCATAATTCTAGTAATCTTCCTCTATTAGAACTATCAGAATTTACCTCTACAATCTCCATTTTTTCCATTAATTCATTAATAGTTTCAAGCCATAATGGTTGCGCTACAATAGGCATTAAAGTATTCATATTCTCGAATACAACCCTTTGAAAGTTCTTCTGGTTGATAATCTCTAAGCTATCAATAGGGCCAATTCTCTGATCGTTTACTGTAACGAAATAAGTAGGTGGATCAGTATTAATCTTAGTAATTCCACTAATCGCAGGTAGATTTCCATGATCGCTTATACCGAACTTACAAGTTAAACAAACTGGTTTATTACAGAAAGCATTAATGGGTTGTTCGGAACACATATAATTGTATTCTTTCTTTTCTAAAGATTTAATAATTGTCTGTACTTCTTTAGATTTTAACGGAGGTTCAATATACTTATGATTGTACTCTTCAATCTTTTCTTCCCATTCGTCAGGGTGTGCTTTCTTTAGATACACTCCGATATTATATAATGAATTGTTTCTAGTTCCTTCTGGTATTCCGTGTTGAAGTAAATACTTTAAACAAGGTGGACCATCTGGTAATAATTTCTTATCTTGCTCTTTAAGTTGTGGAATTTTTATTTCATCAATACTATCTATCTTTCGAATGTCAGCTAATTTAAGAAAATCTTCAGGATTAGTAATATGTTCTCCGTTATAGATCGCATATCGTGTCGTTCTTTTACCACCAAAGTATGGCATATTGATCCAGTTTCCTACATCTCCTCGATCAGTAACTAGTTTTATTTGTTTAGGAAATATCTCTGCGCTAGGTTTTCCTAATGCTGATGTAATTTCTCTAAGCTTATTAACTACTAGTTTCGCTGATGTTGCTTTCTTAAAGAAAACATAAAGATGTATTCCACCAGATTTAGTTAAACAAGGTATAAAAGGGGATGTTCCTAGACTCTTTGATAGTGTATCTACGTCTAAATCGTATTCATCAATATCAATCGCTCCCCATAAAACTTTTGCATCATCACGAATAGGAACTACACCAAGGCCTTGCTTTCCTTCAAGGTGTAATTCCCATTGCTGTAACGTTAGCTTTTCAGCTATTGTTCTTGCTGTACCAGACCGCTTTACGCCAGATTGATCTGTATCTAAATCATATCTGCCGTAAGCACGGTCTAAACCACTAAATAAATTATAAAAATTTTCTGCTAGCATTAGAATGGAATGTCATCGCCATCTTCTACTGCTGCAGCTTTTTTCTCACCTCTTTTAATAGATTCCGATAAAGCTTTCGCATCTTTATATAAATCTGCGTTAGTGATAGGTGATGGATCTCCTACATTGTAAACGAACCATGAACCCTTATCATTATCTTTCTCTCTTGTAGAGATTTCCCATGCGTAATAAAATGTCGGAGGTTCGATCATTTTACCATTCACTACTTCTTTTTGTAGTTTCATTCTAGTCAACCAGTTTCTAGAAACGGATAAAAGAGACCCTGTCATCGACATTACAGCAGGTTCGTAGGAACCATCTTCATTAACGACCATAACGTAATGGTCTGCTGTATCAGCAACTTCATTTCCATTAGGAAGTACAAAGCGACCGTTCTCATTCTTCGTTAGATCGGAAGGTCGAGATTCATGTGTTTGAACTAAACCACCACCTTTCTCACGAGGAACCCATTCTACATAGGATTTCATAAACTCACAAGGAACAACTTTAATCGACCCTTTATATAAAGTACCTGTTACTGTATTAAAGACGTGTCCTTCTTCAGCACCTTCTATATATTTGTCGTCTTTCTTCTTCCTTTGAGGGCTTCCTGATTGAACAATCGCCAATCTTGGAATACTCATATCTTCAGTTTTTACATTCTGAAGTCCTTTACCAGCATCAGCGATAATTTGATCTGCTAATTCAGCTAGTACTACGTTAGTTGCTTCTTTTTTAGCAACTTGTTTTTCTTCTGACATATCGTTATTTTTCTCCTTTCGATAATTTTACTTTCGCTAAAGGTGTTTCATACCAATTAAATAAATCTTCTGGTATATCTTCACCCTTATTTCGAAGATCTTTAAAAGTAGCTTTTAAAGTTTGTGGATGTACTGAAGCTTTTTCGTCATAGTTATTTTGACCATTCTCTTTCAATACTTCTTTTAGCTTTTCAGCTTCTTCATGCTCACCACGAGCAAAGGATAAAGTTATATCATGTTTAATGATATCTCCTAAACCTTGACTATCAAGCCAGCCTAAAGCTTCTTTTTCCTTTTCTTTTTTAATACTAGCATATAATTCATCTTTAATAGCAATTTCCGTGCCATCATCCATAACGAATTTACTAATATTTAAAGACGCCATTACATCTGGTATTTCTTTTTCTTTAACATCTTTAATTTCGTCATACGTTTGACTAGCTAAAGTTTTATACTCAGCATACTGACGTTCTTTTTCTACGAGTTTACGACAAACTAAATTTAGTTTTCCTAGCTTTTCATCTGTCGGTATCTCACGTTGTTGTTTAGCATCTTCTTCAAGACTACTAAATATCTCAGTTGACATTGTCTTTCTCCTTTCTTCCGAATAAGTCAATTGATACTGAATAGTAAGCTTTCGTTTGCTTATCCCATTTCAGTAATTTCATATAGCCATTATTAATTTCACCGGCCACCATGGCCGTTATGGCGATTGCAGCGGGATCTCCCATAGCTAAAATATAGTCATCATCGGTAAAGTCTTTTAACTTTTTCCGTACAGCAGTTACTGCTCGATTAGATGAAAATACAATTTGACTTCCGAAAGGAAAGATAACATCTAGTTCACCGAATCTAGCGGCAGGCATAACGTTCACCGATGGATTCTCTTGTACGATAAATACTTTAGAACTCATTGTTTCTCCTTTCTTATTTTTACGATATAATATAAATTAATTTTATAAAGTATACAGAAAGAATAATATAATGACGCAAGTATCTTTTAGTGACGATGAATTTATAGATTATAAATATAAGACGAAACCATTTAAACATCAATGGGACGTCTTTAAAACTTCTCGTGATGAGGAATACTACGCCTTGTTTATGGAACAAGGTACTGGTAAATCTAAAGTTATTGTAGACACAATAACTCATCTTGCAAGAAAAGGCAGTATCGATAGTGCGATTATTGTAGCACCGAAAGGTGTTTATCGTAACTGGCTAAAGCAAGAAATACCAATTCACATGCCCGATGATGTCCTTGATTCTATCTACATGGAACTATGGAATCCTACGGAAACGAAAAAGAATATAGAAAGACTAACTGATTTTATAAAAGTGAATCATAACGGTCTTAAAGTTTTTATTATTAATATAGAAGCTTTTAGTACATTAAAGGGACTTCACTATACGCAACGATTTTTAAATGTTCATAAGTCTATGGTCGTGATTGATGAATCATCAACAATAAAGCATAAGACTGCTCGAAGAACGAAGAATTTATTAAAGATAGCGAATATGGCAAAGTATCGTAGAATATTAACAGGAACACCTGTAACGGCAGGGCCCATAGATATCTATACTCAGATGTCTTTTCTTTCTGATAATATTTTACAATCTTCTTTTTATGGTTTTCGTAATCGTTACTGTGTCTTACGTAGGCGAACTATTAATATGAGAACTTTTGATGAAATCGTAGATTATCAGAACTTAGATGAATTACAAGATATCTTAAAACCTTATTCTTATCGTGTAACGAAAGCTGAATGTTTAGATTTACCAGATAAAGTTTACACGAAAAGAGAAATCGAAATGACTCCGAAACAGAAGAAAGTGTATGATATATTAAAACGTAAAGCATATATTGAGTTATCGGAAGAAAAGTCTGTAACCGCTCCTTTAGTTATTACACGATTACTAAGATTACAACAAATCATGTGTGGCTTCGTAAAGTATGATGACGGAAGAGAAGAAGAAATAGATAAAGTCAATCCTCGAATAACGGAACTATTACAAGTACTCGAAGAAACGGAAGGCCAAGCTATTATTTGGTCTAACTATACTAGATCTATTCACGATATAGAAAACGCTATTAAGAAACATCTACCTAATAAAACTTGCGCCACTTATTATGGTGATACAAAATCGGAAAATAGACAGGAAATAGTAACCGAATTCCAAGCTGGTAAAATAGATTATTTCATAGGGCAACCTAGAACGGGTGGTTATGGATTAACTTTAACTAACGCCACTACTGTTATTTACTATGCGAATAGCTACGATTTAGAAGTACGACTACAATCGGAAGATAGACCTCATAGAATTGGTCAAACTAATAAAGTTACTTATATTGATTTTGTAACTCCTAAGACTATTGATGAAAAAATATTTGAAGCATTAAGAAATAAAAAATCTTTAGCAGATAGTATTACAGGTGATAATTGGAAAGAGTGGATTTAGACAGTATCTCTAAGAAGAATACCTTCTCCGAACACGTTCATTTCGTGAGAACCCGAATTAGTTTGTAACTGAAATTGTATATCTGTCTTTTCATTATACTTAAAAGGTAATCTTCTTTGGATGTTCATGTTCCCTGTAAAAGTAGTTCTTGCTACAGTATAAATAGCACCGGTATCATATTGAACATAGTTTCTAAATAAACCAGGTTTAGCGGCAGTACTATCATTTGAAAACGCATCAATACGATATAAGAAAAAACATTTTCCTGCGGGCACGGTAAAAATACTTGCTTGATTTCTTCCTACTCCTGCGAGTATTTTAGCATAAGTAGTTCCGCCGTTTGCGATAGTAATAATTCCTACATTCGCACCTGAAGAATTAGTAAAAATAACATCATTAATTCTAAAAAATCCTTTCGTAGTTGTCGGTGGAGTAGCATTATTACAAGTAACTACTTCTGTAATTTCTTCATAGTTAATATCTAATCCTTTAATTAAAATAGTTCCACCGTCATCTGAAGCTGACGCTGAAGTAACAGTCATTTGTAAAGCTGATGTAGGATACGTATAAGCAGTAGCATTTTCCCATAAAGGAATAAAAGTAGTTGAAACGGATGATTGCCAACCAAATATATTTCTTACTTCATGATATGCGATTTGATCTCTTGATACTTGTAGTTCAAAAGGTTCCGTTTGACCTATTCTAGTTATTGACGATACTGGTTTATTCGCCATCGTAAAGCTTAATTAAGTACTCTTCTATGAATTGAGTTCTATTATCTAATTGAATCATTCTTTCTTTTATAACAGCTATATCTAACTGCATTTGAGTTATAGTATCTACTTTCGTTTCTACAGCTTCTAATCTAGATTTCCACATTCCCCAAGAGGCAGCAAATCCTACTATCATAACTATATAAGGAGTTACTGTTTTGAGATCTAGATTCATAACATTATTTTACCATTAACTTTTTGATTTGGCTATACTTTTAATGAATTCATATTCTTTTCCGTTAATAATTTTAATATCAATTTCAGCTTCTACTTGTCCACAGACAATCTGTGCTCCTTGCATATTTCTTTCCATAATTCTTTTAGATTTTAAACATTCGCTAACAGAATCTTGAATAGTATGTTCAATTAAAATACCATTAGAAAATAGACATAAAGCTAATACTGTTTTAATCATTAGTGTGCCCCATTTCCGTTTGCAAATTTAATATCTCTAGTCGCATCTTTTAATTTTTCTACGTCTTTTTCTAACTGATTAACCATATCTTCTAGATGTTCAATCATTACTTTAGAGTGTAAATTTTCATCTAAAATAGCTTGATGTTTTTCTACTTGACCTGCTAAGAATTCTAATAACATGAACTGTTCATCATCGGCAGGTAAATTTCCCATTAAACCTCTAGGCCACTTAATTCTAAAATCTGTATTAAGTTCTAAGTCTTTTTCCATAAGTTCTAATCTAGTAGAATGTTGATTTAATGTTTCCATAATTCCAAAGTAAGCATAAACTCCTACTGCCACTGCAGCTATAATTCCTAACAAATTTCTGATAGGCATCGATAATGCAGTATCGTCAGATATCTTCATTACTTCTTAAATTTTTTAACTGCAAGATCAGTTACTTTTAATCCAAATGAACTAGCAATAGCGGCCATTAACGCCCATATATACCAGTCGGGTAATTGATTTAAAGTATCAAATCCTTCTTTTAACTTATGAATCCATTCAGGTTTTCCAAAGAAAATAGCACCAAAGACTATTAATAAAGGGAGTGAAAGGATGACCGTGAACCATTCATCTCGCCACGAGTTTTGCATGTTCTTTTGACTGGCAATAGCAAAATCAATTTCGCCTTGAGCCATTTTACGAATATGTGTTTGCTCAGCTTCCGCCATAAGCTTTTTAGTTTCAGTTCGAGTTTTAATAACATCAACAGCCCCCTTTGCTACAGTTCCTAATAGTCCCCAAAGCATTATGCTTCCCTCACTATGTCAGCTAGTCCGTTTGCACGATTAGGTGTTTGTTTCGCCCATCGACTGTCTAACATCTCATCTGCCGCTGTAGTATAATCTTTATCTTCTAAAGCGGCCTTAAACTTTTTAAAGCCACAAAGACGAGGATAGCCAAGTTGAAAACACATTTCGATAATTACACCATAAATATCTTCTGGGTGTTCGTCTTTATCTATAAATTTATTAGCATCTCCGACTGCTATTTCAAAATCTTTTTCAAAATATCGCATGACAACTTCATCTGAGTATTCGATACCTTCTTCTAGTTCATCTTCATTCAACACTAAATGTCCTACACCGAAAGTTTTTAGACCTAGAGAATCTTTATATATTTTATTAATCTTGCCTTCGTGCTTAATAATACGTTCTTTAATCGTTTCCAAAATAACACTCTCCGTTGTCTTTTACAAAGAGTAATTTTACACTATATTGTTTTTGTTTGCTAGAAGGTTTTCGATAAATTTTTTGTCCATTCTTCTTTCTAAATGTTTCACTTTTAATATCTATTCCTATGAGTTTCTTGCCGTCAAATATAACAACGTCAATAAAACCAGTAACATGAACGTTTTTAAAAACATGATAACCTTGCTTTAGTAACCATGAAATACCAGCGTATTCTGCTGATGTTCCTTTAACCACTTTACTAAGGGTTAACGTATTCTCCACCTTTACTAATAATGCCTTCTGTAATTTTATCTATCATAGAATCTTCCGCAGGTTCTTCAGCTTCTACATACTGCGCCGCTACAACTGTAGCTCTAGGATTTAAAAATTCTTGTTCTCCTAGTAATTTAGCGTACTTTTCAAAATCTAAAACATTATCAAGATACTCTTCAGCCCCTAATAGTTTAGCTGATTGTTTTATACCACGAATAATTGTGCGTTTTCTATCTAACTGACCGAGAAATAAATTTTGAATACTTCTAGCAATAACTGGTTCTTTTTCAGCATCAACTATTTTCTTTTGAAAAGTATTTAATAAATCAGCAATATCTGAAAAAGTATTAATGAATTTATCTGCTTTTTGAGTTCCGAAGATATTTTTAAGCATTTCTTTATTATTGTTTACGTTTAAAAATTCTTTTAACTTTTCTCCATTAAAAGCATACATACCTGCTCTTGAATCATAAGCAGAAGTTGATTCAAAGAACTGCTTTAAAAAGAATTCTTTAGTTTGTTTTTCTATATTTCTAGCTAATCCAGCATCAGCTGTTCTTATTAAATTAATTACTCGATTAAAAGATGTAGGATTTTTTTGAAAGAAATCTAAATAATTAGCAGGGTCTAATCCCATAATTCCTTCAAATTCTCTTTGAACTTTTTGTAAAGCACGATCACTAGCTTTTTTATTAGCTTCTACTAACTGTTTAAATTTTAACGGGCTTTTCATCTGTTTTAAAATATTTCTATTTTCACCAGTGAAGAAATTATCAACATATTTATTATTCTTTAACCAAGCTTCTGCTTTTTTAGCTATTTCATTAGGCGACAAACTCATATCATTTAAAACATTTTTATAGTAGTCATCAATAATTGATTGTTCAAAAGCTGCCTTTTTCGCAAAGTTAGGAGTTTGATCTAAGATACTTGCCATTTCACCAGAGAAACGAGGATCACTTAATACATGATTAATTATGTTTCCGTCTGATAATTTAAGTTTACCAGAATTAGATTTTTGAAATAACTGATTTACTACGTTATTATCAAAATCTCTACGAATATTTTTCATATTTTCATATGCATCAAAGATAGCGTCAGCATCGCCTTTTAAATTCTTTTTTAAAGATCGTTTTAAATCAGTTCTTAAAGCGAAAAGTAATTGTTTAAATTCTCCTTTTTTAGCATCGGGAACACCTTTTAACGCTGAAGAAAAAGCATCTCCAGATAAAGCATCTATGTATTGGATTAATTGTTGAGTTTCTTGAAGAGTTAAATTTTTTACTTTTCTTCCGTCTTTAGTAAATTCTAAAAAGTTTTTAAATAAAGTATGCTCATTCGTACCCGGTTCTAATTTATTTAAAAAAGATCGATTAGCATCAATTTGTTTTAAAGTTTTTTGAAAAGTAGATAACTTAACTAAATTATCAGTTACTTCAGGTCCATATTTATTTAATATATTAGAAACGGAATCTTCTATTGTTTTTAATTCACCTTGAATTATTTTATTTTGATCTTGAAATACTTTTTGAATAAATCCAAAATCATCTAATAAATCGGATGCTTGACCCGTTGTTTTACTTACTAAGTCATATATTTTAGTAACACTAGCAAAATCAGTAGTGTAAGAATCTAGTATTCTTTGCACATCTTTCTCTACACCTTCAGTTAATCCTTTCTGTATGTCTTGCCCCATTTCACTAACTACCGCTGTACGAGGAGCAACGTCAGTGTCAAATAAAGTTTTTGAATATGTCTCTAAAGCATCTTGAGATTTGTTTATTTTATTTTTATATGCTTGATTATATTTAGGGGCTAATTCAGGTATCTTTGAAATAGTATTTTCTTTTATTATTTGTTCATATCCACCCGTAGCTTCTCCTAATGTAAGTTGTACTCCTTTACTAGAATCTTTTGTAGTTTCTTGTATTTCTTGATTAATTTTATTTAACTTATCTACGTTAGTTTGACCGGCAGCTATTGCTGCCGCTGAATCTTCTATCTCTCCTTCTGGTAAAGTTTTCTTTCCTGCTTTACTTAACACCCACCTAAATACTTTATCTCCTAGTTTCGTTAAAACAGCGGTAGATACTCCTGTAATAGCGGCATCAGGAAGTGAATCAATAAATACTTGAACACCTTCTTCAGCAGTAGGTTCTTGACCTGATAATTTAGCATTAGTGTACCAAGCTAATAATTGAGCAGATGATTCAACGACACCTGCCGCTATACCAGCACCAACAGCACCTCCGCCAGCATATGCTGGTATCTCTAATAAAATACTTGCAATATCTTTTCCAAAATATCCAATATCTCCTTTAGACATACCCGGCGCATTTACAACTGACCAGTTTCCACCATCAGTTCTGTATAATAAAAGATCGTCATTAACATTTAGATTGTAACCTAAGTCATCTAATTCCTGTATTCTGTTAATATCTTTAAGCGTTTCTGGTTGTAATTCATTAGCGTATGCCATTTCAATAGATGAATCAGGATTAAAATATTGAATAACATTTCCTACATATTCTTTAGTAGTATCTCTAGGCATTTGAGAAGAAGCACCGTACATTAGATTATATGCAAAATTAGCTAAGTCATCTGTTTCTTCAGCGTTTAAACCTAGTAATTGAAGAGATGTTGATTTTGATGGTTTAAAATCCCCAATTGCTTCATATTTCTTTTCCTCTGGAAATTCTATATTTGCAAATTCAGTAGTACCTGGTTCAAATGGAAATTTATATTGTACTTCTTGATCTATTAAATATCTTTCAAGTTCTTTATTATAATTTTCTACTCCTGCTTTCATTTTATCTATATCGTAGCCAAGAGTTTCTAGTTCTTTAGATTCTTTTACATTTCCAGAGAGATTACCAATAATTGTATCTAGTTCTTCATCACTTGAAGAATTAATTTTTTTTAAAATTTCTATTGACATTAGAAGTTATAATTAGGATAAAGTTGCGATAAGATTGATTCGTTAATATCTAATCCAGGATATTTTTCTGTCCATTTTCTGTATTCAGCACTATCTTCATCTAAGTTTTGACTAATAATAGATCTACGTTTTTTCTCATCATTTGCGATTGCCAATGCTTGAGCGTCTGTTAAATCTTCCGGATCTTGTGTTAGATTTAAACTTTCTAATAAATTAGTTGCTGCATCAGATTTAGATAAGAATATTTTAGCCGGATCTTGATTAAATTGTTTAGCTACATCCATTCCGTTCATTACCATTAATTTAGTAAAGACGTTATAATCTCCTTTTTCTTTTTGAAATCCCCATGTTTTCATTTGATCTTCTGTTACACCTGATTCTTTAAATGCTTGATTAACTTGACTTTCTATAACAGCTTTCGCATAGTTTGAAGCTGAGTAATATTTCTTACCGTTAAACTCAATTCCTTTTGGACTCGCTGAAGTTGGCATTTGATTTAGTTGGAAATTTTTATTAATAAAATCTCTTTCAGCTTGATTTAGTAAAATATCATATTCTTTAAAAGAAAGTAACTGAGATGAACGTAAACCAAATCCAAATGCACCAAGAGGTTTAGAAGCTTTAATAACGTTCATGTCGTTATCAGAAACAGGGTATAAGTTTTTAAGATCATTTAACAATAAATCGAAAACGTTTGCTTCCATATCTTTAAATATAGAAAAATCTTTTTTATCTCTTCCTGCTATTTCAGCTATCGCATTAGCAAGATCTGGACTTTTGGTACTAACAAATTCAACAACAGGTGAAAGTAATCTATCAGCGTTAGTAATACCTTCAGGACCTCGTTCAATCGAAGAAGCTAATCTTACATTTTCAGATAATAAATCTTTCTGCTTAGTTAATTCATTTAAATCAACTCCAACGATTCTTTTATCTTCTTCTTCAATATAAGGAAATTTACTTGGATCAAATGGTTCTGAACCAGGAACTTTTTGAGTAGATAAAGCGAAATCTAAATACTCATCAACTTTTCCGTCTTTTAATTGAACTGTCGCATATCCTGCTGTATTTGGAGCAAAGCCTAATTCAGAAAAGTAAGGATCATTTTTTTGAATTGTGTATCTTATTTGTTTTGTTTCATATTTAGGACCAGTTGTTTTATCTTTTTGTCCATATCGTAATAAGTTTAATAATTTTTGTTGTTCAGCTTCACCTGTTTGAAGTGCAGCATTAGCAACACGTGCAAATGGAGAAGCGAAAGAAGGTGTTCCTGATTCTCTCGCTAATCTTAAAAAGAATTGAGTTCTAGGATCAGTTAATCTTTCTGCAAAAACATCACGTCCCGTATCTTCGGAAAAAGCTGTTTGATATAAAGTGCCAGCTTGATTACCAGTCATAGGAAGAGCACCCGCAACTTTGCCGGCAGCTTGAAGATTTTCTAAATCTACGTTAGTTCTTCCTGTAAATATTTCACCAAATCCAGAAGCAACTTCTTTTAAAGTTCCCATAATACCTTTAGTATTAAGACCTAAACTTTTCTTTAAAGCATCTCCTTGATCGTCAGTTAATCCAGCAATATTAATAATATTATCAGCAACTGCTAGTTTTTCTTCATAGTCTTGAAATTGTTTTTCAGCGTCTTTAAATTTTTCTAAATCTTGAAATATAGTTTGACCACCAGCTTGGCTAGTAGATATATCTTCTTGTTTATCCATTTGAGCAAGAACTTCCTCAGTAGATATTCTTTCTTCCGTTCCCGGCGGTGCTTCATTAGCTGTATCGTAATTTACAATCGCTTGTTCAAATTTTTCTTTTCCACCATATTTATCATAAATACTATCTATGCCTTCTTGATTATTGTCTTTAAAGAAACCTTGAAGAATATTAAAATCTTCTTTTATATCTAAAGCTGCTGCCATGCTAACTCAGCTTTTTAAAGTCTACATCTACTTTACTGTAATCTACAGCTAAATATCCTTTAACTTCAAACGAAGCTTCTGGTACTTCTTGAGCCATTACTCCTTGATATCTATGAGGACTATCTATATAATTGAATTCATAAATATTTATTCCTGACGGAGATTGTCCTACTAGTTCAATATTTTCTTTTAATCTTACATCACTAGGCATGCCACCCATACCATAGAATGCTCCAGCGGCGCCTGCAATTTGACCAAATGGTGAAGTTCCACCTATTACCTGACCTACTGTACCAGAACGCTCTTCACCGTAAGAACGAATCGGAGCACCTGTAAGAATACTCGATAAAAATCCAAGTTGACCTCTTTCAAAACCTTGCTGTTCTACAAAGTCACGATAATTTTCTAGTAATCGTTGTTGTTCTACTGCTTGCTGTAAACCACCGAACTGAGTTGCAGCGGCAGCTTCTTGAAGTCCTACTTGACCTAACTGTGCTTGTAACGCAGGAATTGCTTGTGCAGCTTGCATCTGACCAGTTGCAGCGGCAGCACGGTCTTGAGCGAATCTTCCTGCAGCTTCAGAAAATGCTTGAGATTGTAACTGAGCTGTAATATCACCAGCTTTCTTTGCTGTTTCAGCTTGAAGTACAGCTTCTTGTATTCCCTGTCTTGCTCCACCAAAAGCACCTCGTTGTGCCGCTTGTGCTCGTTGTCCTTGTGAAGCTAAAGCTGATTGTTCTTGTAAATTTCTTATTGCGGCATTCGTAACTTGTTGAGTATAAGGATTCATATACTGCTGAGCCATTTGAGGAGTAAACTGCATTCCTGCTATATCCGCCGCGGCAGATACTCTTTGTTGTGCTTCCGGTATAACTCCTGATGTTCCGAATTGACCTAAATTTGTTTGTGCTTGAGTTATTGCAGCGTTTTGCAAAGCTGTTAAATCTGCAATACGATCTCCTGTATATGCTTGAAATGGTTGTTGACTTGCAGCATTCGCTCTCGAAAATACAGATTCCTGTAAATCTTTAAAGTACTGTGGAATTTCATATTGTACTTGACTTTGACTTGGTGCTTGTACTACAGTTGAAGTTGGTTTAAATAAACTTCCCATTATAAATTATCTCCGTATGTTCCGCCTAGATATTCGAAGTTCTGTCTCATTAGCCATTGATGTTTTCTATCGATATCGTGTCCTTGTGTCATTTCAAGTATTAAAGGCATTTTCGTTAGTTTAACGTATTCTTTAACATATTCTAGCAATTTTTTTGCTATTCTACTATTCCTTTTTTTATTATCTACATAGAGCCAATTTACTCGATAAAACTTCTTATCTGTGTACCACATATCTCCTAATACTAAAGATATCGTTCCTATAATTTTACCCTCTTTTTCAGCCACAATAACGAAATGATTATAGATAATATCGTGTATATAAGCATCTCCCTTTCCTGTATTAGGCTTTCCTAAGTTTAAAGGCGATTCTTTTAACCAATCAAGGAGTAAATTCCTAATAGGTCGTACATCATCTAAAGTCGCTTTGCGATAGTTAATCAAGTAATCCTTTCGATTTTAAAGCGTCTATAAGCGTTCCTAGAACGTTAGCTACATCAGATAAAGTAGCGGTGGATGCATCTAGATCCTTAGTCGTAGTAACGTTACTCGTAGAAAAACCAGTGCCAGCAGGCTGAGTAATCTCTAATAAGTACTGCTCTAAGTCAGTAACCGCTCGATTATATATCTCGTTTATATCGTCTTTATTTCGACTTAAAGGAATCGTAGGAGGTCTTTTAAAAGTCATTAACGTTTACCATCGGGTCGAGCATCAACTCGTAAAGTTCCGAATCTCCAATTATCATCTAAACTAGAATCGCTTAATATTTTTACTGCAATTTGCCTTCCTCTCGCTCTTGTGTTTACATCTCTTGTACTAGAAGTAATATTAATTTCTCCTGATTCCGTTTGAGTATCAGCAGGAAACTCTCTTGATAATAAATTCATTTTCACTGTTCCCTGTAAGTTTTTAAAATCAGGAATATATCCTCGAATAAACATAAATTGATCTCCGTCTGCGATATCTACATCTCCACTTGTAATATACGATTCCATAATATCACCATTTTTAGTTGTTCCTGTTTCATGTTCATAAATAAAACTACGACCGGGTGATACTCCGTTTAATGTTTGAGTAGTAGCGGCAGTAGAACTAGCGTAATATTCCGTAGCTTGAGGAATAGAAAATACTCCTTGATCGACCCAAGTACTACGATTCATAGTTCCAACATACCATACATTTTCTTGATAATTATAAATAACATATCGATCTACTTGACTTGAATTTGCTGAACAGTAAAACCAGATAACTTCATTAAATTCATTATTCTCGCCTGCATATATTTGAGGATTTTGAGATGTGTTAATATCATTAAATACATACGATTTAACACTACAAGGAAGTTCTTGAATAGAACCTCGATAGACCATAAATCGACCTTCCGACATCCAGTATGCTGTATCATTAACGACTACTGTAGAATTCAAACCAACAGCTCCACAATCTGTTCCTAATAATCGAAAGCCAAAAGTAAAAGGAGGACCGATAAACTGCATACTATGAAGTCCTAAATCAGTCCATACTAAAATTTCATTTCTAGTTTTTTTCGCAGAAATAATTTTACTACCTTCACCTAATCTTTGAGAACCTGCTGTATTTGTAGGAGAAGCAGTCCATTGAGTAAAGTTTTCTTGATCCGACCAGCGAATAAACATTGTGTCCTGTGTACTTGGAGTTCCTATCGTTAGTTCTGTTCCGAAACAAATTAAATGACGATCAGGAGTAGAAACTAATCCTGTAATAGAAGCGGTAGGAGCATTACTAACTTGAGTCATTCGATTATTATCTAGTCCTGCGGAAGTATCCCATACGTAAGTTCCACCATTCTTTTTCCAACCGTATAAATCTTCACCAGCGTTATCAAAACTCCACATTCCCATATCGAGAGTAACACTAGAAACGGAACGAGCAGTTCCCCATGCTTCTGATCCCCAAGTAGATGTACCCCAACCATATCCTACTGTTTGAACGTCAGGTTCTACTGTTTCTTCAAATTCCGCATCGCCACTTCCGGTTGTTGTAATACCTACTCCTGATTCTGCAGACGGCATCTCAATATAAAAAGCATCGCCGTTAGCGACACTTTGAACTTCGAATTCTCCTGTTTCAAAATCAGAAACAGTGTATGAAGTACTTCCCGTTAAACTAGAAATATTATCAAAAATAACAAAATCACCTGAACCAGCGCCGTGACTATTAATATGAACAGTAACGTTTGAACTACCATTTGTAGACGTAAATAAACTGGTTAAAGACGTATTTGTTTGACGAATAGGAGTAATATCGTAAAGATTTCCACCGTTAAAAACGTAAACTTTTTTATTCGTACCGAGTCCGATATATCGACTTCCGTCTAAATCAAACCAAGCTTTAATTCCTCGAACAGCTCCGACCATCGCTGAACTTGCGATACGAAGCCAACCTCCTATTTTTTGAGGAAGTCCGAATCGAAAACGAACTTTATCGCAATCAACCCATGTTCCTTCCGCACCATATTCAGTGTTTTCTTTATCTATCCCAGGTCTAAATTGAACTTTATTCAGCATCTTTCTTATTTAATAATTTAGCAGTCGTTACTAAATTAGCTTTCACCATTTCATTACGAAAGCTTTCAATTGCAGCGCCTGCTTGATTTGTTTGTCTTGAATTTTCAATCATAAGTAATGGCATCATCGCCATCGCACAACCATACTCATCTAATTCTTCACCCGTTTGAGGATGCGTTCCTCTTATCTGTATAAACCAAGCACAGTCAAATTTTTTACAAGGTTTAAAGTTATTAAGAGGGCAGTTATCTTTAACTTCAATTTTCAATGTTAATCTTTCGAAGCGATAATTAAATCGACATATTGAACGTCTAGATTGAAATCATCACTGAATGTGTGAGTGTGAGATGAACCGGCTAAAGTACCTACGCCGTGACTGTGTGCTTGATCAGAACCACCTGAAGGAATATCTAAAAGTTCATAACTCGCTCCACCGCCAGAAGAAGAACCTCTATTTAAAGGACCTTTATCTTCCGTTTTCGCTTTTTGATCTGGTACTAAAATGTAATCGGGAAGTTGTGCTTGTGTTAAAACGTGACCCGCAGTGCTTCCTGTAATAGTAACGGAAGTGCCTCCCGATGTACCACTAACAGTTTGAGCTGTATTAAATGCGCCTGAAAAAGTATTACTACCACCTGAACTTGCTGTTCCTGTAACGACACGTAACGCTTTATTATCGTGAGTTGTGTCTTTCGTCCAACCAGTTGGCGCTGATGTTTGTTGAAATAACATTTTTGTTCCAGAAGTAAAAGGTTGAATTCCTGTTAAAGAAGATCCATCTCCTGTATACGTAGTCGCATTAATTGTATCCGCACTTAACGTTCCTAAAGAGTTAGCGAAAAGATCTACCATTTCATTTCCGTTTTTATTATACATAATCGTATGTGCGCCTTGACTTACAGCAACTCCATTAGCGGTATGCCCTGTTGGTGCTACTGTTAAAGTATAACTACCGGAAGTATTATTATGAAAGACGTATTCTTTTTCTACTGCAGGAACGTAAACATAAATATTTCCTGTTAATGTTCCTGTAAATTCAATTACTTTATTTGCTGATTCATTAGTCGTTTCTACGTCAGGGTCTCTATTCGCTTGACTTAAAGTAACATTTGTGCTACCTGAAACATTTTTAGTAAGATAACCTCCTACTGCAGCATCGATAACTTGTAAGTTATCATTTGTATTATTTCCCCAAATACCAGCGTTTGCGCCAGCTTCCATAAGTTCTAATTTTAATCGATCTGAATAAGTTGATGCCATTTTATGCCGCTACCTTTGTCCATGTGTTTGTGCTTGAAGTATTTACATTTGACCATGTATTAGTCGAAGATGCATCTACTTCCGTCCAAGTATTACTAATTCCTGGTATTGCTTGCCAGATATTAGGTGAACCTAAACTTATATTAGCAGAAAATCCAGAAATTGGAAGAATTTGTTCAGTAGATACTGTAACGTTTCCTTGAATTAATTGTAATTCATTTCCTGTAGCTGTAACTAAAGCACTAGTTGAAACTACTACATTATTTAAAGTTAATGTTAATTCTTGACCTGTTACGGATAAAATTTGATCAGTTGATACTTCAACTCCACTTAAAGCTGATGTTAATTCTTCACCTGTAACTACGACATTTGCATCCGCTACAACTGTTTCGTTTCCTAATTGAGTATTTCCTTGAACCCCTGTCGTAATGACGATTACAGCATTTCCGACTACAACTTCATCTGAAAGCACGCTTTGTGCTTCTTCACCTGTTACGCTGAATATTTGATTTACAGCAACTGTAACACTAGAAACGTTTCCTGTCGCTTCAACACCTTCTTCGATAACGACAGCATTTCCTACGACAACCTCATCTGAAAGAGTAGTAGTTGCTTCTAATCCTGTAATAGAAATATTAGCACTTCCGATTACTGCTTCGTTTCCTAATGAAACAGTCGCTTCTTCACCTGTTTCAATAATAACAGCGTTTCCGACTACGATTTCATCTGAAAGAGTAGTAGTTGCTTCTACTCCTGTAACGGAAATAAACTGTTCCGTAGATACTGTAACGGAATTTAAAGAAGTACTCGCTTGAAGTCCTGTAATAAGGATTTCAATATTTATTTTTCCTTCTGCGGAAAACGGTGCTTCAGAAAATGAAACGCTAGAAAACGACATTGTTTAAATTAGATATTATTTTGTTGCTCAGCTTGAAACGCAGTCCAAGCATCTTTCACTGCTTGTGTCCAAACAGCATTACATACTGCCTGTACTTCTGCATCTTCGCCTGTAATATCTTGGTCTGGGTGAACTGTATGTCTGTGTCTGCTTCTTGATAACTCTACACCATCTTCTTTGATGACTGTATCAGTAGCAATTTGCACAGCTTTGTAATCACCTACGACTTCTATTTTAGCGATAGTTGTTTCTTTTGTTATTGCCATTGTTTTGCTCCTTTAACTTGTTTCATAACTTCCAGATAAAATTAATCCCGCTTGAGAATCATAATTTAAATTAGTTGAACCACCATTGTCGGTAGATTCTTCAAAATTAATTCTACTAATACTACTTGGTACGTATGCTCTTGGAATTTTTCCATTCGTGTAATCGTAATCATTCATCCAACCGATAGTGACTGCACTATGATAACTAGAACCTACTGAAGTAAAGGGTAATCCTGTTATTATAAAAGGACCTGAACCAGTTCCTGATTGCCATCTAATAAATATATTAAAATGTACAATATTTCCTACTTTAGTATATTTTGCTACTCTTGTTGTATAAGTAGCTGAACCTGATGTAGTAGTACCTTCTACTAATGGAGTAAATGTACCTTCCTCATAATCATCTAAGGCATTGGCACTTCCTGTTCCACCGAGATAGACGTTGCCGGATAAGTATGCGTTTTTAAATCTTGAACCAGAAGAACCTAAATCAACTACATTATCGTTATCACTGTTTGTAGATACATTAAAAGGTCGCACAGCACCATAACTTGTATTATCAAACCAAAGACCAACACTACCACTACCTATTCCTAATCGTGAACCAGAAGCATTGATACTACCTACTGTTGCATCATCTTTTCTAAATTCAAGAATACCACCATCCGAGGTTAATCTATTCAAATAAAGAGGAACACCACCATCATTAGTCATAGCATTGTAAGAACCTGCTCTAAATTCAACTCCTGTAACACCAAGGTCAACACTCGTCTTACCTACCATCCAGTTACCAGAACTATCTATACGCATACGTTCTGAAAGATTTTCAGTTCCGTCATCTGATGTATGAAAGGTCATATATCCTGCTGAATCACCAGAAACAGACGCACCATCATTTCTAATAATTATTGCACCTGTATCAAATCCACCATTTTGGAATTTAATACCACTACCTTTATCTGTAGTTGTATTTGCTGTATTAGAAACAATGTTGTAAACAACTCCTGCTCTAGTACCACTTAAATATAAGCCTGCTTCAGCATTTGTATTTCCTGCTGTTCCACTATCAACAGATAATTTATAAGTACCTAAACTTGTTGTACCAATACCGACATTACCAGAATTATCTATACGCATAGCTTCAGTTTTTGTGGCATTTACTCCAACAGCAGAACCACCAATCAATTTACCAAAAGTTAAATGTGCTGAGGTAGATGTTTGTGCTTCAGAACCTATATAATTTCCTGCTTGTTCATTTGTATTTCGTAAATTTGCCTGAAGTAATAAGTTAGCAGAACTTGAGTTATCATCATATACCCCCGATATACCAATCCAATTATGTTCATTTGAAGTGCCTTGTACTTTTATATAAGCATTACCTGTTGGATAAGAATATACATTTCCCGATGTCCACGAACCTTTTATAGATGAGGTTAAATCTAAACCAGATTGAGGACTAGTTGTACCAATACCCACACGATTATTTGTGCTATCCACATACAATGTGTTTGTATCTACTGTTAGATCGCCTGATATTGTAGCCGAAGTCAGTGTGCCAACCGAAGTAATATTAGGCTGAGAAGCTGTTGCTAAAGTTCCTGTAATATTTCCTGTGGCTGTGATCGCTCCTACGACATCTAAGGCCACGCTAGGTGATGCCGTGCCAATACCCACGAAGTTATTCGTGCTATCAACTTTTAAACTATTCGTATCAACGGTTAAATCTCCTGTCACCGTTAAGTTCTCGAAGTTCGGTAAAACGCCACTACCAAAATTGATCGTGTCCCCTGCATCACCTAACGTTAAGGTAGTACCGAGTCTCGGGGTTATTTTATCTACTTTAAGTTCACTCATTTTTTAACCTTGAACCCACTGTGTGTTTTCCTCGTCCCAAAGATACGTAACGGTATCATCTGTAGGATAAGGAACAGGTGGTATCCATATATTTATATCATTTAAAGTCCAACTAGGAAAGGGCTGAGGTGGAATAAAAATATCATTTTCACTATCGTAAGTGCTACCTATTCCTGCCATCTTACCCCTAAAACTAGCATTGTAAGACGTTTGTTTCCAATTTGTATTATCGCCATATAAAGACTGACAAAAAGCAATACCTAAAGATTCTTGTTCATTTCCTTCACCATCGACTATAACATCATTATTAACAACGATTACTTGTATTACTTTATTATTTTCATCTAACTGTACGAAATGTGCCATTATGTTGTGTAACTCCCTGAACCTGTGAATGTTAAAATAGTATTGGATCCAGATGTTTGTACGGAAGGGTTCCCTGTTGTGGTTCCTGAGTAATTTGAAGTCGGAACACTAATATAAATAATACCAGATCCACCCGTGCCCGGAATTCCTCTATCTCCTTCATCTTTTCTATTTCTTGCGCCTCCACCACCAGAACCTGTATTTGTATCACCATTAATACTTGAACCTAAAGTAGTTTCATCATCTGCTTTACCGTTACCTCCACCACCAGAACCACCAGAACCACCAGTTCGATTTGCTTGAGCACAGCCTCCGCCACCGCCGGCTTTTGTACCTTTACTCACTCCTGATATTGTAATAGATGCGCCTGATCCACCTGATCCACCGTTTTGACCTGCATTTCCACCAGCAGAGCCTTTACCACCTCCACCACCTTCAGAACCGTCAAGACTACTGTTACCAGAACCTCCAATATTACCTTGGCCAGAAGCATTATTACCTCCACTACCATTACCAAACTTACCTCCGCCACCGCCAGAACCACCGTCAGCACCGTTACCATTGCCTCCATTAGCACCACCACCTCCACCGCCTTGAGCAGTAGTTGCTCCTGTTATAGAAGAGTTGGAACCATTAGCCCCCGTTGCTCCACCGATAGCACCATTAGAACCACCAGCACCAACAGTGACTGTTAGTTGAGTAGGAGCAGAAGCACCACCCATGGTTGAAGCAGAACCTGAACCTGTTACAACACCACCTGCTCCACCGCCACCACCAACCCAATTACCTCCTTCCGCACCACCTGCGATAATGACGTAAGTAATTGTATAATTTGACCAAGAAGATTTACCTCTTAGATTATTCATAGTGATTGCGCCTGAAGCGACATCTGCTAATCCTCTAACAGCAGAAGATCCCATGTTGATTTGAGCGGTAGAACTATTTCCTAGTTCTACATTGACGTCAGATAAACTTATTTGACCTGTAGGTGTAGGCATTATTTATCCTTTAATTCATCTATTTGATTTTGTAAATCCTTTACACATTCAATTAATAAAGCACACATTCTTTCGTAACGAACTGCTTTTGTGCCATCTTCTCTTTGTGCTACCATTTCAGGTAAAACTTTTTCTACATCTTGAGCAATGACACCAATTTCTTTTTGATCATTAAGATGACTGTATTTTTTCTGTGCAGCTTCAGTCCAGTTATAAGAAACACCGTTTAATTCTTTTACTTTATTTATAGGATCAGAAATATTTTCTATATTAGTTTTTAAAGATCTATCGGAAGTATAAAACGCTGTAATATCACCTGTTGCTCTAATCGCACCAGATACATCTAAAGCAACACCGGGTGAAGTTATACCAATACCGACATTGCCAGAATTACTAATACGCATAGCTTCTGAGCCATTGACTTTAGTTGCTAAGTAATTACTTGGGTGATCATAAATTAATGCACCTGAAGCACCTCCATCAGAAAATTGTAATATTGATTGGTAACTTGCTGAACCAGCTTCAATAGTTACAAAAGCACTAGTTGAATTTTTTGCTTTTATTTCAGAACCTTGAACATGCAAAGTAGATTCAGGACTCGTTGTACCAATACCGACACGACCATTTTGATCTATTCTCATTCTTTCAGAACAAGTATTTAAATTATCTGTAAAAAAGGCTAAAGCACTTTGTCCATTTGTAATTCCATAATTGACAATTAAAGAATCAGCACTATCTCCAACCGTTGCTGTGCTTAAATTTATGGCAGAAAAATATCCATTAGTGCCGCTTGCTGTTTGTCTAATTCTTAAAGTAGAATTACCCGGTGTTGGTGAGGTATTTGTACTTGAAAAAACAAGGTCAAGTAAAGAACTAGGACTATTTGTACCAATACCAACTCTATTAGTACTAGCATCAACAAAAAACATGTTGGCATTTGCATCACTTTCAATTCTAAAATCTGTGTTTACACTTGCTTGATTAAATACAAATGATTTTCCACTTACTCCTAAAAACTCTAAATCACCGTCATTAGTGTTTCTAATAGTAACTCCACTAGCACCACTATCGGTTATATATAAACCCGATGAAGAACTACCATCAATAGTAATTCTGGTGTCTGTTCCACCAGCTACCATTAATTCGTTAGTTGGACTTGTTGTACCAATACCCACACGACCAGCACTGGTTATACGCATGGCTTCTGTGGTATTAGTGAAAAACTTCATTACATCAGTATCAGAAGTGCCATGATTGTATTCTATTCTGCCAACAGAATCTGCGGCAGAATCAGCAAAATAAATACTTCCTCTTGAAAATGCTACATCATTTGAAGATAAAATAGTTATACCTGTTTTTGAACCAGAGGTAGTGGTTCCAACAATAAGATCATCTGCTGATGTGTTGGGAGTGTAACTAGAATTATCCCCAATTCTTACGATATTATTTACGCTATCAATAAAAAAAGTGTTTGTATCAACGGTTAAGTTACCACTTACAGTAGCATTACCATCAACAGTCAATCCATCACTAACCACGGTTCCTGTAACATCTATACCTGTAGATGTGGTGGATAGTTTAACTGCGTTATCATAATATAAATTAACAGCACCATTAGAATTAAATGTTGCATATGCCTCACTTGGAGTGTCCCCGGAAAATCTACCTAAGTAAATTTGAGTGTCTCCTCCCAGTCTTAAATTACCAGAACCATTATCTATAATATTAGAATGTGATCCATCGTGAAAAATTTGTAAGTCTTGTGAGGCACCTAATCGTAATCGATCACTATCACCTAAATTAATATTCCCTGTTGTGGTTAATCCTGTGAGTGTTCCTAAACTTGTAATATTAGGTTGTGCTGCGGTGGCTAAAGTTCCTGTGATATTTCCACTAACAGATAAACTGCTTAAAGTTCCTACTGATGTAATGTTCGGTTGAGAAGCTGTTGCGAGTGTTCCTGTGATATTACCTGTAGCGGTAATGGCTCCGACCACATCCAAAGCGACACTTGGTGAAGCAGTACCAATACCGACAAAATTATTGGTAGAATCTACTTTTAAAGAATTTGTATCAACGGTCAGATCACCCGTGACCGTGAGGTTTTCAAAGTTAGGCAGTACGCCGCTACCGAAATTAATCGTATCTCCAGAATCACCCAGAGTCAGGGTGGTGCCTGACTCGGGAGAAATCTTATTTACTTTTAATTCGCTAGCCATACTGCCTTATTCCTTTTTCTCTTCCTCTTCTTTTTTCTCTTCGACAGTCGGAAGATTTTCTTTTAAGGCACTTGTATAGTGTGCTTTCAATATTGATAAGTGATTAATCTTCACTTGGAGATCGAGTTCTTGACTCGCAATCAGCTTCAAGTGGCCATACGCCTCTTGTCCTTGCTGATTCAGTTTGGTTTCGTCATATTCTTTGTCGTCAAAAGTAAACATTAAAACTCCTTCGTTTTACTTGTTGTTGCAGGCGCTTTTGATGCTGCGATCTGGCTGTCAAGATTAGCTTGCATATCTGCTTCTGCTTGACCTCCGTGTTCGATCACACAATCAATTGCGTTCTGTTTTGTCATGGTAGCAAACGTCATGTCTGCACCATTGCAGCTTCCATACATGGATGCTGTATAAGCGTTACCGTCAGCATCAACTTCGCTGTCAGTAGCGGTCAGTCTCCAATGGACTGTTTTTACATTATCAGAGCCATCAACTTCAAAATTAGGGAAGCTCCATTCGTAGGTTATTGCCATTTTAATTCACCTCCTTGGTGTTTTTAGGGTTAGTATAAAAGAATTTAAGCATTTTCCAACGCCTCTATTCTTGCTTCTAGTTCTTTAATAGTGGCCACTAATAAAGGGACTAATTTGCTTTGATCGATGCTTTGATAAACAGGGTTACCTTCGCCATCTACTTCATCTTTTGTTCCTGTAATAGCTTCTGGAACAATATCTGAAACTTCGTGTGCTAGGAAACCATCTACAGTTGTATTGGCATCAGCTATGAAATTAAATCTTGCAGGTTTTAATTGTTTTAATCTTGTTGGTGCGTCAAAGTCATAGTTTACATTTTCTTTTAGTCTGTAGTCTGAAGATGTGTTGTAAGATGTAGCTGTTGTACTACAAACAACTTCACCAACAATACTTCCACTACCCTCTGGGTTACCATTCCAAAATCTGAGTGGTTTAGAAGAATATCCACCATTTTTATTTCCAATATTAATAATGTCCTGAGTAAATGTAGATGTTGTAAAAAATGATGCAACTTTACCTGCTTTCTCAACACTTAATCTTGAGCCATCATAAACACTTGTGACACCCATTGATGTATCACCAGAACTATCTATACGCATACGTTCCCCACCATTAGTATAAAATCTTTGATTACCAGATTCTCTATTTTCAATAATCAAATCAGAAGATGACATATTAATTTCTGCACCATCTGTACTTGTTGTTCCTGTGGTAGAGTTATGTAATTTTATTCTTGGTGTTGAACTATTATATAAAGATAAAACTGTGTTTGTACCTGTTAATGGTGCAGGTGTCATTCCAATACCTACATTACCAGAACTATCTATACGCATACGTTCTGTATTGTTAGTACGAAATTGTAAAGGATGGTTTGATATAGTGGCTAAATAAGTTGAAGTAGTAGATGCCCACAATGCACTATCTACACTGTCATTAGATGAACGTAATCTTAAAGCACCAGTTCTGTCTATGCTTGTGCCATTAATTTGTAATGTAGTGTGATTACTACCCAAAGTACTTATTGAAGTTGTACCAATACCGACATTACCAGAACTATCTATACGCATACGTTCTGTCATATTTCCAGAAACATCTGTTGTAGCGAATAATAATCTACCATCTACATTACTAGATTGACTACCAAGTTCAGCTGCAATAGATGCTCTTGGGTGTTGTTGGCTACCCGCAATTTCATTGGTATCAAATCTTAATACAGCAGAACTAGTTCCTGTATTCAATCTTTCATTTTGAATAATAACAATAGGATTAGAAGAAGTACCTACTCCTGTAGAAGCTAAATTATCTTTGACGTGAAATTTACTCTCTATACTACTTTCACCCACTCCTACATTACCAGAACTATCAATGCGCATAGCTTCTGAGGAATTTGATCCGGTCGTAGAAGCATCGCCACCTATGTAAAATTGTAAAATACCACTACTTGCTGTTCTCATTAAAATTGAACCTGTGGTATCCGCCATAGCCAATCCAGAAATTGCGTCTGTGCTATCAATAAATAAAAGAGTGTTTGTAGAACTTTGTGCATGTAAAGTAGCACTAGGACTCGCTGTTCCGATACCTACTCTATTGTTCGTGCTATCAACTTTTAAAGAATTTGTATCAACAGTAAGATCGCCGGTGACTGTTAAATTTTCAAAATTAGGAAGAACACCACTGCCAAAGTTAATGGTATCACCTGTATCTCCGAGTGTGAGAGTTGTTCCTGATTGAGGGGTAATTTTATTAACTTCGAGTAATGACATTAGATGATCGCCAGTGTTCCTGTTGCTACGACTGTTCCTGTGATTGTCACTGGTCCTGCTAAAACAGCAGAGTCAATATTTTGATCTTCAGAAATTGTTGAGTTATGAGTGTTAATATAAGTCGTAGCATCCATACTTGGTGAAGGTGCTTGACTTGCTGGATATGTACAAAAAACTGATTTGGCTCCTGCAGAAAAATTAACTAAAGCGTCAGAATTACTAGAAGAAATAACAGTATCACGAGATAAAGTATCAGGAGTTCCACTTGTAACAGTTCCTCTTCCTACTTCAAATTCGGAACCGGCTGCAATACAGTAATACGTTTCATTTCCTGTTCCAATACCTGTAACAAAAGTTTCAAAACCGGTATCAGCACCATCTAGTGAGACAGTGCCCGTACCAGTCGTGGTTGTTTCCTCTTTTACTCTATCGTTTACTATTAATGCCATTAAGCAATTCTAATTAAAGCAGTGCTTGCACCAGGGGCTGGAAACTGTATTTCAAATGTTCCGTTTGAAGATGATTTATCTTCCGTAAAATCTAAAACACAAATAGCTGAGTTAGAGTTAGAGTTATTATAAATTAACGCTCCTCTTGCTGTAATCGTAGCACTTGACCATGATGCGTTATCACAATCAAGATATGCTGTCGTTCCGTCTGTTGCAACGACTACGTTTGTTAATGTTTCTCCACCCGCAGTGTAACCTGTTCCGGTTACTTCATTAGATGTAGAATAGGCGGAAGTAGTTCCGTCTAAAGTTGCTGAACTGGTATATAAAGCTATCTTTAATGTCGCTGAAGTTAAGTCTTGCCCTGCGTCCATTAAATCCTGCTTAAATACAGTACAGAGTGCTTGAGTTATTGCCATGATGTTACCTCCTTATTGGCTTCCTGTCAAGGTGTCCGTGCCAGCAGGGCTAGCAGGGAATTTGTAGTCAGTTCGTCTGCGCCTTCTAGATTGATTATTCAATCCCGCAACGATTTCCTGATATCTTTTATCATATAACGCATAATCTTCCATATTCTTTGTAAAGATAGAAGCTTCCGATAAACAACCGTAAAGTAATGCGTCATCAGCATTTTCTGTTAACCAATTAGTCGTATTGGTCGCAGAAAGAGTTTCAATTCTTCCAACATACTGCATTTCTACTCTATAATTCGAATCTGGCGTAGGTGCTATTAATGTTATATCATCGTCATAATTAGCGAAATATTTAGGAAGAGCAGTTTGACTATCATCAGGCCAGTATTCATATATAAATTCATCAGTTTTCATCTCAAGAAAAATTCTATCATCTCCGTTTTCTATTAAAAGATTTTTAATAATAAGAAGATCGCTTGGGTTATTTAAAAAACGACTACCACTTGTTAAAGCAGTAAATTTATTAAAAACGAAAGCTTCAGGATCTATTTCCCTTAATAATCGCTGTTCCGTGTTATTAATAAACGTATCTAACTGATTAGTAAAATCAGTTCCTGTATTCTGCATCCAGGTTTGAATGTCGGTTTTTAAAGCTGAATAAGTTGTTGCCATTATATGTCTATACTATCTTTTTTTGCAAATTTATGCGATACATTTCCTCTAAAACCGTAAGTTCCGTAATGAGTTAATGGATATGTTATTTCAGCGTATATTTTTCCACCTATTTGCTGCCATCTACGACAGAATGTGTAATCTTCACTTAGATATCGATTACTTTTAGGATCAATCATACAATCGAAAAAAGCATAACACCAATCACTAGAATACGTTTTATTATTAATAATCTGATCAGAAGTATATTTTAATTCAGGATACGCTTCTCTCATTTTTACAAATACATCTTTTTTAATAAGCATGAAACCTGTAGCGGCATCTAATACTTCTACGAATCCGTCTTGTACGTCTATATTTAAAGGATCAGGAAAGTTTAAGTTATATCCTAATAACTTCTGCTCCATAGTTTTTAGATCTCCTTTTTTAACGTAGTACTCTAAATTCTTCCATTCGATAGTTTTTCGAGGATAGATAGCTGTTACAACATCTTTATCAAATTCTAATAATTTAGTAACTAATTCAGGATAGAAAGCGATGTCGGAATCTACAAATAATAAATGAGTGCAGTGTTCATTATCCATAAATTGAGATACCATCGTGTTTCTTCCTCTAGTAATTAAACTTTCGTTTCCCATAGTATTTAAATGAATTTTAAAATTTTTATCTCTTGCTTCTTGAAATAATTTTACTACACTATGAAAGTAAGCTTCATGCATCATACCACCATAACATGGTGTACAAAGCATTATATATGCATCTTTAGCTGATGACGACTGAGACATTTCCTAACTCCAATTCTGTTTGGTTTCCGGTAGCTACTCCTACTTCTTGTCCTGTGTCTCCAAAAGTGCCCGGATAGATTACTGATAATTGATTAGGTACGCCTCCTGTAGCTGAAAGAGGAGCCTGAGGTCTGGCATTCTTTAGTGCTTCTGGATCACTAAAAACTATGGGATCGAGTTGTGGTTGTTTTGGTTCATACTCGCTAGTGTGAACTAGTAGTCCGTTCCATTCACGAACCATTTCTAAATAAGGAAATTCTAATCCTGAACGATCTGAAATTGCTCTAGCATATTTTCCTCTAGCAAAAGGAAAAGATGGTGCTTTAGTCGGTCCACGTTTATTAAAAGCCACTTCGATAACCTGGAACTATTCTAAATGTTTCGTTTAAATCTGCGTCTTTCGCTCTCGTAAATGCAGTTTCGTATTCAGCTTTTAAATACGATAATTTATTTAAATCTATGTTCGGTCTTTTCATTCCCATATAATAAGCTAAACCAGCAACCATACATTCATAAAATCGAAAAGGAATATCAATATCTTGTTCACTTCCACTCGCACTAAGTGCTGTAATATCTTGTATTTTTCTTATTCTCCAATAAGTAATAACATCAGTAGAATTATCAGGTGTTGGATAGATATATAATTCAGGCGTTCTATCTTTTTGTAAATAAAATTGAGTTGCTCTCCCTGTCGTTAATTTATTAGGATAAGCGTTATAATCAGTTAAACTAATACGCTCTACGCTATAATCAGTACTACTTCTAGTAACATACATATCTACGATATCAACAGTGTCGGAATCTAAAGTATAAGTAGGAGTGTTCTGTGTTACAGTTACTGTTTTCTTTTCAAGTGTCCATTGATTAACACCACGATTTGCCCAATCAGCAAACATAACATTAAGACTACGTTTCGCTGAACGTATATCATAACCTAAAACGGGATCGCCTCCGATACGATCTAAAGCTTCTTGAATCGCATCATTAACCGTTAGATTAAACGTAGCTGTTCCTGATGTTGCCATTACGCCATAAATACTGTTATCGCTGATACACCTGCAGTTAAGTTTACAGTAGCATTAGTTGAACATTTGATACCTTCAGATGGTAATGAAATCTGAACTGGACCAGATGATGCAGATGCAGCTGTGCTTAGTGCGAATAGTGTAGTACTACCATCTTTAAAAGTAACAGTACCTGCTGAGCCCGTAGGAGTTATAATGAATCCTTTTATTCTTATTGGGCCAGCGAATAAAGTAACATCACTTCCTGTTGTTGTAGTGCTTTTAGCGAAAATATCTGAACTAGACATTGACACCTCCTTGTAAAATTTTTCTTAATGTAGCTATTTTTGAATCTAGTTCTTTCATTTTGGCAGCTGACAAAACTCCTTGACTTGCAAAATAAGGACTAGTAGATTGTTGTACTTGACTCATTGGTCCAAACGCTCCCATTGAACTAGGTGTTCCCATTAAATTTTGCCCTGTAATTGGTTTTGTAGCAGAGGAAGAAGAAGCTATTTTTTTATAAGCATCAGCATATTTAGCTAATTGAGATACAGCTTCATCGGTTTTCTTTTCAGCTTTTTCTAAAGCTTCATCAACTTTTTCATTATCTTTTTCAGTATCTTCGTTTTCTAAATCTACGTCTAATTTTTCTTCTTCAACTGAATAAGCTTTATTACTTTTTAATTCTGCTTGAGCTTCTTCAAATGTTCTTTGAGTATCTCTATTTGGATCATAAATGAATTGATCTATATAACTTGACATGATTTCACAACTATATACAATAAATAGGGCCTTTAACAGGCCCTATATTAATTAGTCACCAGCAGTTGCGCCAGTATCTACTCTAATCCAGTTCGAACCGTCAGAAAAAACTAAGTTTCCTGTACCGTTACCTGCTGTTTCAGAAGCTTTTAATGCATCTGATACAAATAAGATACGACCTGTATTTTCTGAAGCTGTTGGCAAATCTGCAAAAAGAATTGCTGTAGCTGTAAAACCGTTATTTGAAATAACTGGTCCCGAAAAAGTAGTGTTAGCCATATTAACCTCCTTGGTGTATAGACCTAGTTACATAATCTCTATACCGTCCGCTCAACTCAGTTTATGTAACTTGTTACGTTGAGAAAGAGAGGGCGATAACACCCTCTCTTAGTTTTTTAATTATTAGGCTGCGCCTGGAGTACCGAAGACACCTCTCCAATCGGTAAAACCGAAAGAGTATCTTTCTGATACTTTGTAGCGTAAGTTCCCTGTCTCAAAATCACCTTCAACAGCTTTTTTAAGAGAACGTCTTACGAAATGCTTCATACCATCTGGCACGTCTGTCATTAAGAAGAACGCATCTGGATCAGTTAAACGTTGATTAACTGCTACGCCACCTGGGATCATGCCCATAGATTTCATAGCGTTAAGATCGTTGTCAGCTGTCCCTGGTCTTAAATTACTGTTAATGATTCTTTCAGCAATAAACATTAACTCTGGTGGAACGATCAATTTCTGACCTGTAGCTGCAACAGGAATACCTCTGTCATCTGTCATTTCAGAAATCTGAATTAACATTGTCTCTAGAGATGTTTCTGATAAGTCAGCTGCAGTTGCGAGAATGTTTGAAGCTGTTCCGCCACCGCCAAGTGGGTGAGATGCATTAAGCATGCTTACTCCGTCACCACCGACTACTGTGTTAAAGCCATTGTTTAAGATGTTAGCACCTTTGATTTCTTTTGTGTGCTGCATTGATCTTGCTAAAGCTCTAGCGTATTTTGCACCAAGTGAACCGTAAAGACCATCTTCTTCAGCTTCCTCAGTAATTGAGAATGCTAATGCGATTGTCTCGTGGGTATATCTTGCTACAATACCTTCTCTTCCTGATTCGTAAGAGATGGCTGCGCCTTCTGCTTTAGTAGGAGCTGCACCGAAACCAATCATCTGTACATCTTCTTCAAAAGCCTTTTGTGATTGCTCAACAGAGAATATTTCTCTCCACTGTTCTGGGTAACGGTCGTATTCCATACCAAAAATAGTGTTGAGGCCTAAGTTAAGCTGTTTTGTAAATAAAGATCTATTTAATGCCATAACTTATTATACTCCTGCGCCTTGAGTCGATAATCTGTGCTGGTTGATAACTACTTCAACTTTAGCATTCTCACCGAAATCATTATCAGGCTCTTCTACTTTTCTTAGAACTCTAAGAACAAGTGAAGTTGCTGCTAGAGTATCGTTATCTAATTCTTGTTGTGAATAACCGTAAGTAGAATTACCTGCTGTTAATAGAACGTTTGCTGTCTCACCAATGTTAGCTTGAGCAATAGAACCGTTACCGGCCTGTACTGTGTAAGTAATCATTGGGTCGTCATAAACATAAGCTTTCACTTCTGTGTTAGCTTTTACTGTTGTGCCGGAAGTCCATTTTTTTACAAACTTCACGTCACCTGTACTTTCATCGACATATTCAACGCCGTAAAATACTCCAATTGCTTTTTCAGTATTAGCAAAAGTGTCTAAATATCCATCTGATCCGAGATCTACGATATCGCCAGAAAAGAAATTTGCAGCTTTGCCATTCGCAATTAGGTATTCATTGGCTCTGATTACGCCGCCGGTTAAGTGTCTTTTAGGCACGAAACCATTAGGTGTGTCTGCGTTAGCCATTTTATATTTACCTCCTTAAAATTGCCATTGCCTTACTCACCACCTACTGTCGTTTTAGATCTATGTTCTCGTTGGATAGGATTACCTGGTTGTTCTGATCTATGTAAGTCATGCTCGACTGCAAGTTCTTGATTTCGTGTTTTGTTTGCATAATATTCATTACGCTGCGAAATCAATTCCTCTGGCATTTCACAGAGAACCATTCCTTCAACGCCAATGTAACCGGCGAACTTTCCATGTTCAATAGTAGCTACCGCAAAATCTTTAGACACTGTCTTCGGATCTCTTGGTTGCCAACCTTCTCTCATTCGTTTCGCCCAATTAGTTGGGTTATCTTGACCTAAAATGCTAGTCGCTACCCAACGTTGCTTATATCCTGGCCTCGCTGGTGGCGCCTCTAACAATGATGGCGGTTTCCAAGTCTTTTTACGAGTGTACTCATCTCGTGTTTCTTTAGTTGTCATTATCAGGCTCCTTTTCTATTTGTCCTGTATTGAAAGACTAGCAAGTTCTCTTGCGTATCTTTTCAGTGCCGCTGGATCGCTAATATCTATTCCAAATTTTCTAGCATTTGCTAAATCATCAGCAGATAGCTTAACGCTCTTAGCAGAACCCGATGTAGATCGAGAAACACCTGCAACTGGCGATTGCACTCTCTTCTGTTCTAAAGATACAATCTTTTTATCATCTTGTGAAGTGTTTTTATCTGCTGTTTGTTGCGGATTTATTAAGTCAGGAAAATACTTTGACATTCTTTTATCAAGTTCTTGATAGTATTCAGGATCATTTACATCATATCCTTCTTCTACTAATTGATTATCAATGCCAAAAGATAAAGTAGTAGCATCTCTATGCTCTGGTTTATTCCACCAGCCAGAGTTTTTAGCAATCCAATCTTTTGCTAATTCTGGAAGAGAATTAATTCTATCTTCAACGTTATTAGTATTTTCAACTGGTTTCTCAGGTTGAACGTTAGATTTTCTTTGTCTTAAATCCGACATTGCTTCCATTAATTCCACTTGTTTATCAGTTTCACCTGATTCAATAGCTTCTCTTAATTGTTGTGCTACTGTTTTATATTGAACTTCTTTTTCTTCTTGTTCTTTTTCTGCCATAGAAGATTCAATTTTAGCTAAACGTTCTTCAAGCATTTTTGCTTTTTCAGCTGCCGCTCTAGTCTTAGCAACTTCTTTTGCGATACGTTTTTTTACTCTTTCCGAGTAAGGCTCTTTTTTAATTTCTTCTAATTCAGATTTAAGATTAGAAAGTTCAACTTCTAATTCAGGCTTTTCTGATTCTGCATTCTCAGAAGAATCTCCTTCATTATCCAACTGTTGCGCATTGATTGCTTCTTCAATTGGATTTTGATTTGTTTGTTCTTCTTTTTCTTCGTCAAGAGTTACCTCAACTTCCTTTAGTTCTTCGTCTATCATGGTTTAACCTCCCATGTATTGCGTGGTTGTGCGCCACGTGTCTATACTTTAGTTGTTAAGATATCAGGGTTTGATAAAACTGCTAATATCTCATCATCGTTTAACAAGAGCATCTTAACGCCACCTACGTCAATCTTACTTCCTGCGTATCTACCATATACAACATAGTCGCCAATTGTACACCACGGTTTTTGGCTTTTATCGTAACATTCATCTCCCATAGCAACAACTCTTCCTTTGCTATTAAGATAAGCTTGATCTTCTACAGCTTTATCTGTTAAGATAATTCCACCTTTCGTTTTTTTAATCGGTGCGATTGGTCGAATAAGTATTCGATATCCACATGGGATTGGTAGTTCTTTTGGATCGGCAACATCACTATCAGTGTGCCAATCATTATTCATTACAATATTACTCATCTTCGAGTATATCTCCTTTCATATATCGTTCAGAAATATCTTTAATAATATCTCTGGCTCTATCTAAACCATGAACTATTCCAATAGTTTTGATATATTGTTCGTGAGTATCAAATCCTGGATTAACAGTTCGTTCAGATAAATCTTTTCTAAGTTTTTTTATTTCCTCTAGAATTGCTTCCGTTAGTTTTAACATGTAGTACCTCTAAAATAGATTGTAGTGTTTGATCGTAATTTTTATTTACTTCTTTTGAAGCCATCGCAAATAAGTTAGGCTTTATTACTTGAGTTTTTATTTTTTTATTTTGAAGAAATTTTTTAGCTTGTCTTATTTCTTCCCCGGTTGGCCTAAGACTCTTTTTTTGCAGCATCTTTCCTTTCCGCCATTTTCATAGCTGTATCTAGTGCTTTTAATTTTGATTCTCTTTCAAGTCTATCCTGAACTTTTTCATCTTTCTTCACGCCTTCTACAAACCTAGCTTCTCTTATCTGCATTTCTTTCGCTTTTAATTGAAGTTCAGCTTGATCTTTTTGATTTTGTTGTTGCTGTTTAACTTCCTCTTCACTTGGAGGTTGACTTTGAGCTAGAAGTTGAGCTGTTTGTGCTTCAAACTGTGCTAAAGCGTTTTCTGCTTCTGGAGATAATTCTTCTTGATCACTATCTTTATCTTTAAAGTCTATATTAGGAATTTGTATCGGCATTCCTGCTTGTTGACCTATACTTTGTACTGTCATCTTATATTGATACGCTAAATGTTCCGCCATGTGTGCTAACATAGGACCTAAGATAGCTTGTTGTGCTTGTTTGTTTCCACCAAATCGTGGATCAGCTAAAAATTGTTGATGAACAGCTAAGTGAGCAGTGTGATTTTGATCCATAAACGCATTTATAGGTTTTCCATTTAATACTGCCATATTTTCTGAAACAGGATCCAATCTTTTTGGTTCCATTTCTTCAAGTAATAGTTCTTCGGGCTCTGGAATATTTAAAGCACGCACTAATCGTTCATAAGCTTTACGTACATTAATAATTTGAGGAGCAGATTGTGCTAATTGAAGTTCAGTTTGCGCCATTGCTATTCTTTGTGCAGCTGAAAAAATGTTTGGATCTGATACAGGGATAATATCAACACGTCCATCGAAATCTCTTCGTCTAACCATCTTCTCATCACCGATAATTTCGTAAGGATATTCGTTATCTAGGAATTCTCCGTTCAATTCTCCGATTAATTTAAGTTCTTTTCCCTGCGCCATGTGTAATCTTTTATGAATCGCACTAAATACTTTTGATCCTTGCTCGATTTGTGCTACAATACTTCCTACAGGAGCAGATGAAGCTGCATCTCCGACCATAGCATCAGCAATTGAAGTAAATCTACGTCCAGATTCAGTTAAAATTCCTAATAACTGCATCAAAGTAGGTGATGGCTCTTTAAATGGAAGTGGAATAAACGATTTTCTCAAGTCATCGCCGTAAGCTTCGACTTCAACCCACTCACCAGGTGATACTGTTATGTCTCCACCTTCAATTCGAGCACCTTTCGCTTTAAATCCACCATTTAAATTTGCAAATGCAGCACTATCTAGTAACGCTCTAAGAGCCCCCGTGCTTGCATGTTGTAATCCACCGATCATGTGTATTAAACCGAAGCCGTAAAAGCCTAAACCCGGTAAATATTTATAGTGTATAAAGTAAACTCTCTTGTTTTGTAGCTTATTATCTTCTTTCCAATTGCGTCTAATCGCTAAAATTTGCTGTGAAGAGCGGTCTATCGTAATAACGTAAGGTAATTCTAAGTCATCTTCATCATTTCCTAAGTTATAATCGACATGAAACTCTAAAACTTGTCTTGTTTGATCGTTATTACCAGGACTAATTCCGTCTACCTCATCTAAAGTTTGTTGAATTTGACTTTCTTCACCATCATCTGAAGCTTGACTTAATTTAATATCACGATAAAAACCACTTTTCATATATTTTCTAACATCGTTAGTAGTTAATTTCATAATTTGTGTATATCGAGGTGAAGTATCTAATTCAGTTGTACTATATGAAACGACTAAATCTTCCGCAGGAATGAATTTAGCACTTACTTGATCTGATGCAGTGTCATAATAAACTTTTTTAAACGCTGACCCTGCTAAAGCTAAGTTAAATAACATCTGATCTAACTCGCTAAAGTAATCGGGCATTAACTGAGTAATTTGATAGTTCATAAATTCTTGAACTCTTTGAGCCTGCATCTCTCTTTCTTCTGTAACTTTTCCAATAATTTGCGTTTTTACAGGACCACCTGGTGGAAACATTTCAGATATTGCTCTCGCTTGGAATTGAGTTGCAGCTTCCGCCATTAAAGGATTATGAACTCCCGAAGCACCAGGGAATGGGTCATCTCTTTCTTCCGAAATAACTCCTAGCATTTTTAAACCTTTTGAATACTGATCTTCCCAATCTTTTCGAGAGGACTTATCGTTTTCAAATTTATTTAAAAGATCAGAAGAAATTTCAGCTAGTTTATCTTTATCTAAATCTTCAGCTAAGTTTGCATAATGGTCTGTCTCATAAGGATTAACAAACTCTTCTTCCTCTTCTTCATCACCTTCAGAAATATCTACGTTAATAGAACCGTCTGATTCTATTTCTAGTACATCTTCTAATTTGTTATCTTCATTCTCCACCTTGCATTCTCTCCTGTAGCTTAACTTTATCTCCGATTGGTAAATTTATAAAGTTAGTTCGTAATTCAAAAAACTTATCCGCCCAATTCGATAAACGATCAGTTAGAAATGTTATATGTAAATCTTTTTCTTTTAATGATTGATCTTTCTGTGAAACTTTCGATTGAAGTTTATTAACTTCCTTATCTAATCTTTTATTTTCTTTTCTTAATTTTTCTAATTCGTTTTCTATTTTAGTAGCCATTATTTTTTCTTGCCTTTCTTTTTCGTTTTTTTCTTCGTGCCATCTGCTTTTCTATTTTTACTTTTCTTACCTTTTAAAATATCAGCATCAACCTTAGCGGCCTTTCCACCTGTTAACGCTGAATTAACTCTCGCCATCGCCCATGCTTGTGGTGAAGCACCCGTACGATGACCTGAAGTTCGATGTGCAGCTAGTCCTCGATTATATATTTTTCTTAACGTAGATACAGACTTCCCTGTCTTTTTTGCTTTATTCTGAAGTGCTTTCGTTACGTTAGACATTAACCGTACATCCTTTTAAATTTTGCTGTATGTTTACTTTTCTTAGCACCGCCTTTATATCTTCCTTTAGAATCGAGATCGCCAGGAAGTGCTCCTTCTCCCTTATAATTTTTATTTCGTTTCTTAATAGCTTTAGCCCTTCTTGAACGTAATTTACCAGAAGTTCCACTAAGATACTTTTTTGGAACACCCTTTTCTTTTGGTGCTCTTTTTAGTTTTTTTCTTTTTGCCATTTTTTATTTGTTTTGGAAAAGAAGATCTATTTAACATCTCCACCTTCTTCTCGCTTGACGTAATCTAGAATTCGGATCTTTTGCAGCTTTAGGAAACTTTTTCATTTGACCTGCACTTCTAGCACAATAAGATTTTCTTCGAGCGGCACGTTTACCCGTAGGTTTCTTTTCTGTAACCGCTGTCGATAATTTTGAACCTGGATTTTCTCTACGATACCTAGCAACTCCTGCTTTAGTCATACCCGCACCACTTTTCGTAGAGCGAAAATATTTCTTTGTCTTAGGAGGTTGCTTATCTCGTTTTCTAGGCATTAATCGTCATCTTCTGGTTCTAGTTGTTCTAGTTCAGGTTCGATGATATCAATTTGATCTTGATCATCTTCTTCTACTGCTTTATCGAGAAGTTCTTTTAATTCTTTATACCTTGATCCTGGCATGATTTACTCCTTATTATTTTTTAAAAATTCTTTTATCGCTGCTGTAGAATCTTTACCCATACCGTCAGGATTTGCTTTTGTTGTTATCTGACTAGCATCTTTTAAAGCTTTAACATCAGCATCAGATACTGAATAAAGTTTTTTCATATTATTCATAACACGTCCAGCAGTTTCTACAGCTTCTCGATCACTAGGACCTGGTCCTAAACTTGATCTTGTTCCTTTGTATTTTCCCATTATTTTTTCTTCTTGCCCTTTTTCTTTTTCTTCGACATTGCTTTCATAATCGCCATGCCTCGTTTCTTTTCATAAGACGAAAGTTTGCCGTCTTTATTCAAGTCCATTTTCTTTTTCATGTTCTACCCTTTTATTTTAATGACCATCATGCCACTCATCATCATGGGTGTTTCTTGCATGCTATCGCTAGTGATTTCTTTTCCTGGATTATTCATAGCTTCAACGAGCATCTCATCATCTCTTAAACATCTTGGATATTTGTCATAGAAACGATCATCTTCTTCGACTAAAGCTTTCGCATAATTAGGACTAGATTTCGCCGGCATGGGCTTGGTCGCTTTGTACATACTTGCCATTCAAATACTATAACGATATTTAATTAACTGTAAAAGGACTTTTTCTGTATTACTCGATAAGGTTTATCGTCCCATTCTTCATCTTCGGGATCGTTCGGGTGAGAAACTAAATAATTATCTCGTATAAGCTGCCACGCTTGAGTTGACGTATCGACTAAATCGTCGTGCTTTCCATAAGGAAAGGAAGCACATTCTTCAATTAAATCTTCTACCCACGCTTCATTAGGAACCCAAATGAGTCCCGTTTCTAACATGGAAGCTACGACATGGGCTCTCGAAACTTTATCTCGATCGGGTGTAAATTCTTTCACAGGAATTCCTGCTCTTCGTAGATCTTGAAGTAAGCTTTGTCCTGATGCTCGTTTCTCGACTAAGACGACATCGGGCTTCCAATCGAAAAATGATTGTTGAGCCTCTTTTCGTAGTTCAGGATACTCGACACGATTACGCCAAGCTTCTAATAAAATTATACAAGCTTGATCTCTTCCTTCTTCGTCTATATGTGTAAACACTCCCCACGTTGTTCTCGCTGAATAGTCCGCTGACTGTTTCGCTGAAAACGCCGTATCCCACGATTGAATGATCGTGTGGCATCCAGGAAATCTTTTCTTATCCCATATTTGCCACCAATCTCTTTTTAAGATTTGCCCCTGTTCTGCTGATGGCTTCTGCTGGTATAAACTTTGCCAGACTCTTTCTCCGACTGTCGCTTGAATCTTTTTTAATTTTTCAAGAGGATAGGCTTCAGGCCAGAGAGCATCCCCGTTATCATTAATCGCAGGAAGATCTAAAACTTTCCACTGCCCTGGTTCATTTTCTAAAACGAAACCGGCGAGATCTTCTTCGTGCCATCGTGTTTGAATGATGATTACTTTTCCGCCCGGCATTAATCGTGTGAAAGCAACCGACTTATACCATTCAATGAGATTCCTTCTTTGAACTTGAGATTCCGCATCTTCACGCCCTTTAATCGGATCATCAATAATGAGTAAGTGTGCACCACGACCGGTAATTGCGCCACCCGCACCAACCGCTGAATACGTTCCACCTTGAACGGTGTGAAAACGTTTCGCTGAAGTTGAATCATCTCTCAGTGTCGTGTTCGGAAAAACTTTAAGGAACTCTTCCGATTTCACGTGGTTACGCACCTTGCGTCCAAAATCATCAGCTAGTTCTTGAGCATACGTAGATTGAATAACGAAATTTTTAGGATTACGACCGAGAAACCAAGCAGGAAACATCTCGGAACATAGCATTGACTTTCCATGTCTTGGTGGCATGAAAATCGCTAGACGATCAAATTCATCTCGTTCTAAAGCTTCTAAATTTTTTGCGATTAATTGTATATGAGCAGGTGTCGAGTACCCATTATACATGTGTTGAGCGAACTTTAATATCGAAGTTTGTGCTCCAGATACTTCCTGTTTTTCTTTTTGATTCTTGATGACCAGGAACGCTTTTTCTCGAATCTCTTGAGGAGCGTTCTTATCTAAGATTATTTGTTCAGCTTTTTGTAGTATCTCTAAGTTCATAAAAGAAACTTTCATCATCTCCAGCGACCCATTTAGAATGATGCTCGACACTATATTCAATAGTCGAAACTTTATAATCAGGGAACGTCATTTCTTTTGGAGATAAACTCTTGTCATAAAAAATAACTCGGTTATTCGGTTGCGCCGCATAGTGGCCGTTATCTAGTTCTAGAATATTAAACGACTTATGTTGGCTCGGGACTTCAGAATATCCGACATCAGGAATATTGGGATCAGGGTGAGCAGAATCTATCGTGAACAAATAAGTTCCGTAGTGCCAATTTTTACTTGGGGATAAATACTTGCAACGCCCTGTCCCGGGATTACATTTCTGGATTACAGCTACATGATAACTAAAACAATCCCATAACTGTAACTCTTCTAGTGGTAAGCTATCGTCTTTATCTACTGGCTTTGAACAGAAAGCAGATATAGGCAACTTATCATAAAGAGCGCCAGAATTATATAAGTACGTTTCGAAATACAAAGCTCTGCCGGTAATCGACTTAGCAGTGACCCACACGCCTTTTTCAAATTCTCCATGACCTTTTTCATGGTCGTAAAGATACTCTTTTTTGACATAAACTTCAATAGGGGGAATATTCACAGTGAGAAAAGCCATTTATTTATTTATATACGAAATTTATACACATAAAAGCCATTTGTTGCGGCTCTTCGATCCTCTTTATCAGCCGCCCTTTCGCTTTTTGAAACTTATACGAAATTTTTTTCTATAAACTTAATCGAAAATTCTAGAGAGAGTATTTACTCTCTCTAGAAAAAATTAAGATTATAATTTATTTACTTCTTCTAACGCTTTCTTATTTAAAGATAATAATTCATCTTTATTAGTTATCTTACTATCTTTAAGAAATGAAAGATTAAGATTAATAGTATCTAAGTATCTAAGTTTATTTTCTTTTCTTAGATTATTTAAATCTATCGAATAGATAGTCTTTAATTTAGAAGTATTATAATCGTAATCGTCTTTACTCATTCCGTTTTTAACGGAATTTTCTATAGTAGTAGAGAATTTATAATTCTCTAATCTAGTAAACGATTTTCCTTTCTTATCGTTTACTAATCTATGAAGAATTAAATTATCTTTAATTCTTATTAAAGAAGAAGGAAATTTATTTAGTTTTCCTTTTCCTTTTTCTTCTACTTTAGTTTTATTCATTTTCTTTTTCCTTTCTTTATTCTTTATATTAAAGAATAGTATATTTATTTCATATTTTTTAAAAAAAGTAAAATTATTTTTTAACTTTTTTTTAATTTTTTTTATTAAATATATTTCTTTATAAAGAACTTAAAATTGCGTAGTAGTAATAGCTATAAAAGCAATTAGTAATATATACAGTATTAAGTCCATATTTCTTCCTTTCTAAAATTAGAATATTTTAAATAAAGACAATTCTAAACAAATAATATTATTTAGTTGATCAGAGTTGCGCAGAGCTTTGCTTACGAAGCGCAATCGATTGTTTATTATATACAATATAGACAAACTACTAACTACGTACTTTGTCTAACGACAAACGTCAATGATCAAGAGTCAAGGATCAACTGATCAACAGGGATCAATCGATCAAGAATAAAAAAAAGGGGACCCGAAGGTCCCCAATTCGAATTATAATTTGTTAACTAATGCTGTGAATTCTTTCACATTCTTTTCCATTTGAGGTGAAAGCTTGATGCCCTCAAATTCTTTAAGGAATGTCAAGTATAATTCCTTATGGTCTTTTTTAAGATATCTTGCGATAAGTACATTAGGTTTCTTAAACTTCCCATTACTCATGCTATCGTATGCGATATCAATAGTTCTATATCCCTGTTCGAAAGCTTCCTTGATAGTAGTAGCTTTCTGTGCTTTTGAGTAAATCGCATGAGATTTACTTCCATGCTGTTTAGGGTTAACCAGTCTAAAAAGACAGATATCGTTTCCGATCTGATTAACAGTTCTAGGTAGTTTAGTTTCGGTTTTTTTATTCATAGTCATTTCCTTTCTTATTTCTAATACCAATATATCGAAGTAAACCGCATAAGTAAACATCTTTATTATAAATAATGACATTTAGTTTTTTGTTGATCCGGGTTGTACAGACTTGTACAAAGATCCTGGTATGTTGTTGTATGATCCCGTACTCCGTACTCCTGGATCCGGGTTGTACATTAAGGATCAAGAGTCAAGGGTCAACAGTCAACAACCATCAACCACGCTTACTGCGTGTTGCTGTAGGATGCTTTTAATGAATCAAGATAATTGACGATGTCGTCCTCGCTCATGGTGTCAAGGTTTGTTGTCTTAATCTCTTTCTTATCAACAAGGTACCCTAACATTTGTGCTTTGAGTCTAGCTGCCTGGACCGCTGCACCGATTTGCCCTCTGTCTCTAGCTTCTTGGATCATGGCATCAATAGCTTCGATCTCCTTGTCCATCGTATGAACTGTTTGTTGGTGTTGAAGAGAGCGTAATCGATCAAGGGCCTTGCGTATTTTATCTTTCTTTAGTAGGCGTGTCGCTTGAACGTGCGCTGCAGATTGTGCGTAACCAGCTTCTAAAGCCGCTTGTTTCTTACCTAAACCTTGAAATATGAATTCAACAAACTTCTTTTCCTTGTCTGATAAAATCTTATTTTCGGCACTAGTAAAATCAATAATATTATCGGGTCCTTTATCCATAGAATTATCTATAAACTAAAAGGCCCGATAAGTAAATACTAGGTTTTTATATTAATATGGGTGGTCATCATATGAACTAAAGATCGTGTTAGGAACGTTTAAACCTCCGGTTAAATCTAATTCTAATTCCTTGACTATATATTCTAATCCTGAATGACCAGATAATTCTTTAGCTTCGGCTATCGCAGATTTAGAATCAGGGAATAAAACGAAATGTGATATCTTCTCTTTGTCCATATCGTATTCTACGAATCCACTGTCTTTATCTGCCCACGCTAGAGTAGGAACTGTTATATATTTATGGACAGCTTCTTCATTATTTAAGTCTTTGTGACTAATAGAAGTATTGTCGGAATCGACATTGAATATTGCATACACTTTCATCTTTCGACCTTTCTTTTTAAAGTTTCTTTATTATAAAATTTTAAATAACAGTTTTAAACAATTAAATTACTATCGACATTTTTCTTTGCTAAGTCTGCGTACCAGATAATCCATTCGGAAGGTTTAAGGCACGTCTTAAATCTAGCTGTAACAACTTCTATTCCGTCAAACAATTCTACTAAAGTCTGTTCAGTCTTTGGGTTATAGTGAAACTCAATGTTAGCATAGAAATCGTTAACATCATAATTAATCTTACAGTATTGTTCGAAGTCATCTTTCTCTGACGATTTCATTTCGTCATCACCATTCAACATTAAGAGATTTACTTTATGTATGATACGTTTGAAATCACTCATTGTTATTTTCCTCTTCTACAGGAGCGAAACATGGGTACTCTCCCCAATTAGGTTTTAGTTCTGATAGATCGCATTTGAACGGATAGTTATAACCAAAGCCTGGGATATCTTCTAACTTCTTGTCACTATAATCACTAGCTAATACACTAACCCAATACTTCTCTTGGATTTCTTTTAACCTCTTTATGGATTCATTTATAATTGCCATATAGCGATATGCTTTCGCTCTATGTTGTACTTCCTCATAGTTCTGAGCAAGCATTTCTTGCATAGAGAAGTTAATTTCTTTGTCTTGCCAAATCTTTTTTACGTCCATTTCTTTCTCCTTTTTGTTTTATTATAAACTATTAATCGTCAGATGAAACCTCTTTATTTTAATCTCTGACTTCACCAGTATAGTGTTCTCTAGCACGTTCTTCACCATCTTTAAAACCTCTTCTGTAATCTTCAGATTCAGGCTCTTCGACAATCTCACTATCTGGTATATATTTTCTGTCTCCTAATTCTCTACGTCTTTGTTTTAGTTCCATAAACTTGTTAGCATTATATTCTTTACGTTGCTCATCATTCATATCACCCCACATAGTATCCATTTCATCTAGTGAATGTTTGAATGGATAGTTCTCACAGAAACCTGGTAATTCATTTATATCGTCCATGCCATCGCATAGTTCCCATGATTGAACTAAACTCTGTAATCTAGATATAGCAAGATTAATCGTATCCATCTGTCTATATATCAACATAGTGTAGGCGTTCTTAAAAGCCCTATCTTGTAGTTTACTATCAGATTTAAAATAGCGAACTGTATCGATAAGGTTGTTTTCTAATTCTTGATATTCGTCACGCATTTTCTACTTTCTCCTTTTGTTTATTATAAATTATTTAACTACCCAATGAAACATCTTTAAATTCTTTCATGTAGTATCTGTCTTTCCATAATCTGCTACCTTCAAGTGCTGGACATATAGTTTCTAACGTGTCATAGAATTCTCTTTTTCCTGACTCGAAATCTTTGCAAGGTATATCTACCGATATGTTATAAAACCTTGTTTTATCATTCACACTAGTTGGTTCGTATGGTATTTGTGCTCTACATCTAAGTATCATGTTCAGTCCTCCTTAAAGTTATTCTGTCGTACAGTTCCTTAACTGTAATTACTTCTTTTGTTTCTTCATTACGCATTTCAGTGCTTTCACACTTATTACAAAACTCAACCCACATACTTCCTAGCATCATAGCTTTAGTACCACTATCAGGTCTACGAGTATCGCATATATTACAATGATCGGCCATAGTTCTTTCTCCTTATAATAATTTTATAATAAAGAATTAATTATCAAGATAAACATCTTTCGAAGCAAGCCACGCAGGAATCTTTCTACTCTTGTACTCTGCGAAATGTAGCTTTTCACCTATATAATATCTTCGGTATGCAATGTGAGGGTCAGTATCTTTGTATTGATCTGGCATACACTGAGGAAACTCAGTCAAGTTAAGAACGTCACTATCAGGTGTTTTATATTTACCTGTTAGCTTGAATGGACTCATACGACAAGCAACACTAAGCTTAACCCAAGTCTTATGGGTTCTGTTATAGATCTCTTCATACAATTGGCATAGTCTTTCGAAGTGTTCGTAAAGCCAAATATAATTAGCATGACTAGTTCGAGCCCATACAGTACATGGGTGGTTTACGTATGCTGGTTCGTAATATTTATATTTACCAAGATGTTCAGATTCTAAGACATGATGAGCTGTCGATAACATCTGGCCTGTCTCTAATATCATCTTCACGACATGCTTATCGCATAGCCATTCAGCTGACGTTTGAGCACATCGTGAAAGAGCAAAGATATTCATAAGACACCGTATTGTTTTAAAACTAATAACAGTAATAAAACTATAATGGTAGTTTGCTGATTTAATCTCATAACTTGTCTTTCAGCAGTTTAACTACGTCATCTAAGTTGTTTTTAAGTAATTCGACAATATTGTCGTCTAGGTATTCGCCGACCTTATCTTCGACCATAGTTTCGATATCAGCGTTGTTAATTTCTTCCTCAACCTTATCGCATACTATATCGTTGATAATATCTTCTACTGTATTTGCCATATAAGCCTCCTTTAGTTAGTTGATAGATAAGGGCCGGAATACGACCCCTATCAGAAAAAGAAAATGAATATAAAATAATACTAAGAATAATAAAAACAAAGTATACAACGATTATAAAGTGAATGTCGCTTTAGGGGTTTTACTTCCCATACCTTCTTTGTCTCTATCTTCTGTAGCAATAAAACCTCTTTCTCTATCCCAATCGATATCAATAGTTCTACCACCTGCTTCGAGAAACTCACGAATGGTAATTCCATTCTTGTAGATCTCAAACATCTTGAAACCCTTAGAGCCTTCTCTCTTTGGGTTCTTCTCTACGCATACTTGTATACGAGCATCTCTGTCGTACTTATATGTGCCTTGCTTTTCTCTAGGAGTAGGTACAACCTTACTCTTAGATTCTTTTGCGCCCTTAGCTTTTACTGCTTTTGGCGTCTTTAATTTACCCTTAGGGGTATTAGTTGATAAAGCCATTTGCTTTCTCCTTTCTAATATAGTTTATAATAAAATAAAAAACAACCTGAGTAAACAAGTTTATTAAGATAGATGTACTACTACATAAATTCCAATAGCTACAACTATCCAAGCTATTAAGTCCATTTAAATTCCTTTCTATACTATATAGAGACCAATTCATAAATATAAAAAACCTTCAGAGGGGTTAATACTGCCTCCGGTAGGATTACCTGGATTGCCTCTAAAATTCATAGTAATCCCTATATTCCTATTGATATACAATAAAAGTAACCACTTGGGATTAGGGATTGCCATTCTGCGTTTCACTTTTTATAAAAATCTAAATTGCTTTTTTATTCACTAGTATAATCACGATTTATGACGTATTCGTCACAAAGTACTAAAATCAAGCCTCGTAACTGACTACTTGTAAGTAAATCAAGCATTGCAGCTTCTTTTATCAAAGATAACTCCTCTTGGCTAAATCTGTATCTTTCATTGATCTGTAGCTTATCATAAATGCGTGATATTTTATCTTGGATGACCCTTGGATCTTTCATCTATAACCCTCCATATCGTGATCTTCTACTACGTAATCCATCCAATTCGGAAGGTTTTCAATCTCTTCAACCATTCCACCCTTTACGATTACCTTTAGCGTGTGTTTAACATCTAAAAGCTTTCGCCTTTCTCGGATTTTTCGAAAGACATCCGCTTGTTTAGTCTTATAAATACCACATAATGATTCATAATACTTATACATGTCGTGCTTTTTCGAGGCTACTCTCATTAAACCATCGGGATCGGCTAGTAGATCTCCTGCTTTAAAGATGATCTCCCAATCGTTACTGGTCAGATAGTCATCAGCTAGTTCTAATCTAGCTTGAATCCAACCTTTACTTCCTACATCGTCCATTATATCTCCTCTCTATTTGCTAAATCGTTTGCTGTATCTTCGACCGCCCACCAAGCTAAAGCATTCTTGAATTGTGTTAAGCTTCCGATATGTTTCGTATCTAGATATGTTCCGATAAATGAAATGATATCACTACTTCCGATATTCGTAGCTGCAGCATCTAATCGATTCCATATCTCGTCCTCAAAAGCATCGTAGAACTTCACCGTGTCGCTATAATAGATCAGTTCACTCACGATACCTGAAACGCAACCGTGATTACAGATTTCTCGAATCGTCTGTTTATCTTGCGTATCAGTGACCCAATGCTCGATATTTCTATATTTGCTATACTCGTCTGACAATGTAGACCTCCTTCCAACTCTTGAACCATGGAATTCGATCCCATCCGTACTTACGAATAAGACATTCTTCTAAATGTTTAAAGCTATACATAATTACTTTCTCCTTTCTCTGCCAGTAATACCATGCTTTTATAGCCCGGTGGTAAATACCAAACGGGTGCTTTCGTTTCTACCCATACTTGAGCGCCGCAATCTAAAGGCTTATCGGGTGAATAAATGACTTCCGATTCGCCCATAATATCTACGTTATGAGCATAGATAGATCGACCTCTCGCTTTAATCGTGATGCAAGGCTCTCGTTCCCCTGTCTTACGATTTCTACGAATGATCGCTTGATTGATGTGTATTCTCTTTATTATCGCCAATCTCGACCTCCTTATAAATATTCGACATGATCTTATTTAATGAATTTCGAAGCATGTTTATCTCCGTGCTAATATTAACATGAGCACGAAAGATACCTTCGAGTTGATTGATAATTAACTTCGTATCGACTGACTCAACTGTCTTGATCTCTACTTTTCGCATCTTCTTTCTCCTTTATTTTATTATAAAGAAATTCCGTACCATTAGGAACCGATTTCTTCATATAGTCTTGCACGATATGATTCAATATTAAACCTTTACTGATCTTACCGACTATTCCTTCTTTTTCCGCACGGCGCTGCCAGTGATATAAAATTTTCTCCATGCAAGCATCCGTGATGTCATTGAGGTAATAGACTTTCTTGTTCCTCATATAGCCTCGCATATAGCTAACCATATAATCTTTTCTATTTGTTGCCATCATTTTCCTCTCTATTAGGATCACTATACATTTCATAAATCTCTTGGATAATTTCAAATGTATTTAAATCCCAATCTTTAAATAAATAACAAAACATGCTGATGATTCTTTGATCTTCAATCGTGTCTAACCACTTACGCATATCTTTCGCAGTTCCCCAATGCGTAGATAATTCACCGATACGCATATAGTATTTTTCTTCCGCCTCAGCCCAACCAATCGTAAGGTCGTTATCGAAGTAATGAACATCGATCATTTCCGATTGAATGTGATGCGAGAGATAATCCCTCGCAACACTTAAAGCTTTTTCTCTACCGCTCATAAACGATAACCTTCTAAGACGACAGTAGGGCCAGCGAGATAATCCCCGTTGAAATCCTCATCTTTCGCATTGTGTTTCCATTTATAGAAATCTAACCATAACTTCGTGGCCAGTTCATTTTTAGGAAAACCGTAAAGTTTACCCTCTTCATTAATAACTAATGAAACAGAGCGACCGTTCAATCGACCGGGGAGCACTTGAATATAACCACCTACAAGTTCTTGAAGATCGTTTAGATCGGGTTTTTGATCGCCAATCGCTTTAGGAATTTCCTGATCGTCTGCTTGTATAACGTACACTGCTTTTTTATTCGTCATTACTTTCTCCTTTTTATTTATAATAAAATTTATTTAAAGAATAAGATACAAGAATCTTTAAGTGGCGGCACGTACTAATCACTGTTGAAAGGATGCAGGGCATCTGTGACTAGCGATTTTTGCTATATATACACGGATTTTAATTGTTAATTTAAATGCCGCCAATTCAAAAATAATATATCTGCTGTGCAAAATAAACAATTTTCTTTAGCGATCAACCTAAATATAAGAATCGCATAAGGAGAAATAATATGATGTTTAATTTAACAAACAAGGCAATGAATCACTTTCTAAACTTTTTTAAATCTGATGATCAAGACGAAACGATTAAAGATTTTTGTCAAGCTGAATACAAGAAAGATTGGTATGCCGCTTATATGACGTATAAGCAAGAAGGCAAATTTCCTAACTTTATCAGAAGAACCTTATAATATATCTTCAATCAACCCTGCTTGAACGCAAGTAAATTTTAATGTTACTGTATCAAGGTCCTCTAGGTCTCGAGTTATGGCTTGGTAGTATTGATTACACTGATCATACGATTCATGTATTACTTCAGATCCCATTCTGACACACTGCTGATCAATACCTAGCCCGAGACAAACCCATCCTACCAAAAAGAATTTCATTCATTAATGAAGCGTGATGCTTTCTCCCGTATCAAAGATTGGAAGAGCATTTAAATCAGTGTCTCTCATATATAGATTCGCATGTGTTCCTTCATCATCTAATAAAAACGTGACGAACTTTACATCTTCTCGATTCTTTACCTCTTGTATTTCTTTTACAGGAAAGTTCATGTCTTTCTCTAAATCTTTAAAACATGATTGATCGTAGCCATGGTCGTGGTGCTGTAAACTCCATTGGTTAATAAACTCCAATAAAGTAAGTTGCGCATATCGTATTTTCATCTCTGTTATTCCTTTCTTAATTCTAAAGTATATTTACTTAATGAAACAGTCTAAACAGTTAATGAATCGTTAAAGACGTTTGATGACCGAAAGTCGTTAAATTAGGGACATCGGGCGTAACGAGAATGTTTTTAATAACATCAACCCCTATTTTATCTTCCATTCTCTGCATTATTTTTCCAATATTCGTGTATTCAAGATCGTCATATTCAAGTAATTCAATGGATAATAGCTTACCATCTTTTTCATAATAGATCTTAACACGATACGGAAACGTCTGTTTCATTTTTTTGCCTTCAATATCTTAATCTCAATCGTCCATGCTTTCGGGATGACCGTGATTCTTGAACCGAACTCGCCGGTTTCATCTCCTACAAGCACGATCTTTTCGTCATCTTCCTTATATAAATAGCCAACACTATTACACTTAGCTAAGACTGCTTTTTTATCGATATCTTCCCATTCATGCCACCCGGCTCCTAATGCGTCAAACGCATCCCACCAGATGACATGAACGATATCGCAATCTTCTATTTTAGCCATTCCCTAACATATAACGAGAACTGCTCTTATTCAACTGTGTATTTAGTGATACTTTCTCACCCGCTGATCTACCTCGTGAATAAGCCATACCATTCGTGACGTTACGTTTTGTTCTCGAAGTAGTAAGATGAATGCCTTGATTCTTTAAGTGATCTTGGCATAAAGCTAGTTCTGATTTATAAAGAGCAGGAAGATTACTTTTCTCTCCCGCAATTTGATAATGCCCGGGATCTTGTGATTCAATCTCTCGGTATCTTTCGTTTACTCTCGATGTAACTTTAGAAGCACAACCTAGTTCGAAGTTTCTTCGAATACCATTAAGCATACGTTTATCGCCGGCAATAGGAGCGACATGTTCTTCTCCTAGTTTCTTGATCGTATTAATAAGATACGATACCATCGACTTTGCAACCGCTATATTATGCGGTCTCCCTACGTAATTATGTTCCGTAGCTTTCTTGTAGTTCTCGTCTAACACTCCTGTAGAATAATAGTATTTACAAAAGTAAAGACGAGCAGTAGCAGTTCGTAAACTAATCTGCCAGTTCTCTCTTACTTGCTCTGTAAAAGCTTCATCAGTAATATCTTCATGTTCTAAATCGTTAGTAACATCTTCTGCGTTTAAATTATACTCCGCAAGATACTCCTGTGCTTTTTCAAAAGCCATCTGTGCTTCAGCTTCGGAAGCACCTGAATCGTTAGCCATCGCAAGTAGTTTTGCGATCTTCTTTTTAATAGCTTCAATATCGGCCATTGGATTCTCCTTTCTTTATCTTAAATTTATTATATACGAAGAAAAGAATTTTGTCGCAATTATCTTAGATTTGAGTACAATAAAGTTTCTTTTTGAACATTAAGTCCTCCTAGATTTAAGTAAAAAGACGTTAGGCCTTCTCTTCGGAGAGGGCCTTTTTTATTGAATCCCAATCGGAAGCTATTGATAGACCCTTTAAATCAGTATAAACTACGCCAGAAATCAGCTTTTCAGCCATTTCTGGCCGGTATAAATAGATTTCTTTACTAACTTTAGCTAAGATATATACACGCCCTTTAAATCGAGAAAAAGAGCGATGCCACGCCATCTGTTCTACTGATACTTTGAGTCTTACTTTCGATGTTTCTCGAACGGGTTTATCCGCATACTTTCCTTCAATCCAGCCACAAACGCCTTCAGGCGTACAGTAAAAGAGATCAGGAATACCTCTTTCAATCGCTGTTTCTATTCGTTGTAAAAAGAAATCATTGAGATGTTTTCTTGTAAGATTCCACAGATTCGCTTCACTCAATGTTACCCCAATCTTTCCCTGATTCTACGTCAACCTGGAGAGGTAGGTCCAGGTCAACGCAGTTCTTCATTTCATGCACGATCTCTTTCAACTGCTCGAAACCCTTACTATCTTGCGGTATTGAGAAATCGAGTTCATCATGAACTGTTAATAAAGGCGTCAATAGTCCTGCTTCATAGACTTTTAGCATGGCCGCTTTCGTTACGTCAGCAGCACTTCCTTGTATTAAAGAATTTAATGCTTTATGCGTATAAGCACGTCTTAACGGTTTTCCTTTATAAATTTCTTTTGCTCGTTCTAATGGATGACCCATGCTTCCGAAGTCAGTAGCATCTTCCCATAGATCGAAGTGTCGTTTGCGACCGAGTAAAGTTTTTATGTAACCACTCTTACTTGCATAGTTTAACATTCTATCGTATAGACCTCTCACGAAAGGAACACGTGTATGATATTTCTTAAATAAAGATTCTGCTTCATTCCATTCAAGTCCTAACTGACTTGCTAATTTCTTTTTACCCATACCATAGAATAGTCCTAAGTTAATCGTCTTAGCTTGCTTTCTTTTTATTCCTGCCATCGATGCGACCATCGTATGGAAGTCAGTTTTCTCATCAGTCTTATAAGCTGATAACGCAGTAATACTTTCTGGTAATTTTAATCTTGACGCAAAGTGAACTAATAATCTCGGCTCTTGTTGTGCGTAGTCAATACAGTACCATTTCTGATCTTGCTCTGGCAAAAAGAGGCCTCGTATTAATTTAGACAGTTCTTCATCACGAGCAGGTACTTGCTGTAGATTCGGGTTACTTGAACTAAATCTTCCTGTTACTGCTCCTCTCGCATTGAATTGACAATGCACTCTTCCGTTTACATGTTTCTCTAAAATCATGCCATGAATAAATGTCGTGCGTAGCTTATTTAGTTTCCTGACTTTTAATACTAAGCTTGATAATTCATCTTCAGCTTGATCAAGAAAGACTTGAGTAAAGCTAGGCTTTCCTGTAGGAGTACGACCGTAAGGAATACTACAATTATCGTAGGCTCTTCCTAAACTTTCATTTGCCCATACGTTACAGTCAATCCCTGATTTCTTATTTAAAATATCTTTTGCTTCATGTTCCTGTAGTTCTAATCTTTTCGATACTTTCTCTGCGTTATCTAAATCTACACTCACTCCCTGTACTCTCATAGATAAAAGCATCGGAGTTAAGTTTGTTTCTAATCTTACAATTCTTTCTAGTTCTTGTTGCTTTATCTGTTTCCACTGTTCCTTAATAATCTTTACAGGAAGTATCGCATCCTGTTCCGCATACGGTCCTACATAACTACTATGAAGGCGCCATATATTTCCCTTAACATCTTTCTTTCCGAAGTGTGCTCGAACAGCGTCAGTTAATAAAGTTTCATCTTTACCGTCACCGACATACTTTTTTCCTAAAGCTTGTAATGAATAATCTTTCTGATTTTCATCTATAAGATGTTCTAGTAATTGAACGTCATAGCATTTACCATTAACTTTAATTCCTAAGTTATGAAGCCATTCTAAATCGTATAAAGCATTCGCAAATACTTTCGGAGTATCAGTCGCAAGTAATTCTTTTAAGTAATTTATAACTAAAGGTTTAGGAAGATTGCCACCATCTTGATGTGCGATAGGAAGGTAATAACCTTTACCATTATCTCCTGCTACACTGATTCCTGCAACTTGACCATCTTTTCTGATGCTTCCAGGTCCATACTTCTTTAAGCCTGGGTCGAATGTTTCTAAATCAACTCCGATTATTTTAGAGGGAGAGAGATCAGGAAGTACTGTAGGAGGTGTCCAATTGCTAGTGGGTTTGAAAAGATCCGTCAATCCTTACCCACTTTCTATCGTGTCGTTCCCATAATAGTCTTGCTTTCTGATCAACGTAATCTTCTTCAAAGATAATAGTCTGACAACTCGTATTTAATAATAACTTAGTACACGTCATGCAAGGAGATACTGTAACGTAGCAAGTATCGATTTCAAACACATTTCTACACTGAAGTAATGCGTTCTGTTCCGCATGAACAGCTTCACATAAATCTAAATCAGTTCCTGATGCTGAGTTAGCACCAATGCATGGTATATCTAAACAATGAGGTTGCCCTGATGCCACACCATTATACCCTGTAGCAAGAACATGTTTTCTTTTATTAATTAAAACAGCACCAACTTTTCTTCTAAGACACGTACTTCTCTCTGACACAAGAAGTGCCATATCCATAAAGTATTCATCTTTCGAAGGTCTATGCTGTAAAAAATTCATCAGGATTATCTTTCCATGCGTGTAAACGATACTTTAAATCTTCGAAGCTGTTAAAGTTCTCAGGTTTAAAAGTAGGATAAGATTTTCCTATTTCTTCAGAATCCACAACTTTAAAAGCCTTTTCAAAGTTCTCTTTATAAAGATGTCTACTACCAGCATTATTAGTAAGCATTCCTAATTTAAGATCTTTACCATGAATTTCTTTCATTAAAAGACAGACAGATAAGCCAATCATACTAAAGTTAAAGTTATCGTAAGGCCAACCGAGCCATATATCATTACTTCTCATATTCGCAATAACATATAAAGTATCTCTGCGAACTAAGAACTGTAAAGATAACGTGCAAGGTACGTCTTTCGATACCGGTGGTTTCTCTCTCCATATATTAATACAAGCTTGACGAGTATCTATATCATCACTTAAAGCTTTACAGATATAAGGTAATTGATCTACGATCTTAGGGCCGTAGGCTCCGAAATAAAATACTCCGTCATCACTAAATCTTTTAATAACGTTAGAGTAAGGTTTAATTGTCGATACTCGATTATCACCTGATAATATCCAGTGTGCTTCAGCGAACATGAACTTATATCCAAGTTCTCTTTCTGGTATCGTAACGATAGGTGAACTCATATCGCATCTAGTCGTGTGTCCGATAATCTCTTTCGTAAACATACCACGAGGGTTTGCTCCGAATCCTCTATCTTCTACTTCATCAATTAGATTGCGATAAACTTCATTAGCATGATTCATAGGCATTCTTTCTTCCTTTCTATGGTCTTAATCTATCTATTATTTTATCTAAAATATCTTTATCAGTAAACCGATCGTATCGTATGAAGTCATCTCTTTTATTTAATGGTTGTATCTTCTTTAAATAATTATCTGGTCCTTCATAAGTACCGTACCAGTGATCGTAATATCTTTTAACAACTTTAGATATATCGTGGTACTCTTCGTGTCTTTCTTCTCTTCTAGTTTTATGTTCTTCAATTAATCTTTCATAATCTTCTGGTATAGCCCATATATAGATTGCTCCATGACTCTTTAGCCAATCAACCATATTCGTAGGGTCGTAGCTTGGACCAGGTGATCGTTCATAAGAATAGATTTGTTCACTCGGCCAGTGTCGATCTAGTATAACAAGATAATCTTTTGATAATCGAATGGCTCTTCTCGCAGTAGCGCAATGCCACTTTTCCATTTCTTTATGCACTCGAAGATGCATATAGCGAGTTTTAAATAACCAGTGTTCTCTAAGTTGATTTATTAATGTAGTCTTACCAGCACCATCTGGCCCTTCTACAATTAATATTCCGTTCATAGTAAATCTATTATAAAGTTTTTTAATTCCTCTTTAGACCAAAATACGTCCTCATAGTCTAATAGTTGCTTATCCCGATAATCTTTTAATTCACTATCACTCATTAACTCAATTGCTTT
>Ga0102963_1000013_pt1 | contig 74337 bp, 92 predicted proteins | sample SalPon2_C_H2O_MG_2_FD_84522 | JGI IMG/M metagenome (GOLD analysis project Ga0102963, IMG submission 84522) | Salt pond water microbial communities from South San Francisco under conditions of wetland restoration - Salt Pond MetaG SF2_C_H2O_MG | ecosystem: Environmental > Aquatic > Non-marine... | reverse complement strand
CTTTAAGAATTTTCATAATTTTTTTTAAAAAAATACTACTCTTTTTATTTTTATTTTTTGGATCTTTATCACTGAAATGTTCGCCAATATCACCATCATTTAATGCACCTAAAATTGCATCACATATTGAATGAATTAACACATCAGCATCTGAGTGACCGGCTAATCCGTTATTTTTTGAAATTAGCAAACCACCTAAAAAAAGTTTTCGGTTTTTTTCTTTTCTATGAATATCATAACCCAAACCAACTCTATACATTTTATTTCACCTTTAATGCTTTAAAAATTTTTAAATCCTCTTTAGTGGTAATTTTTATATTATTTTCATCCATTTTAAACGTTTGCACACTGAAACCATTTTTTTCAACCATTTCAGACTCATCTGTAAAATTGATATTTGATTTTTTAATTTTCTTATAGCAATTTGTTATAACTTCTGTTTTAAAAATTTGTGGAGTTTGAGATATATATAAGTCATCTCGAGGGATAGTTTTTAAAACTAATTTTCCATGTACATTTTTTATTGTTGATGTAATTTTTGATACCGGTATGATTCCATCACTTTTTCCAATTTGAGTCATCATTTGATTTATATAATTAAAATTAAAATTTGGTCTTACAGCATCGTGGATTCCAACAAAAGGGGTGTCAATTTGAGACATACTAAAAGCTTCTTTTACTGTTTTAAATCTTGAATTTTTACCATCTATAAGATTTATTTTCTTTTTAATTTTAAATTTTTTAAATAAATTCAAAAAATAAGTGTCATTTATATCAGCACTTTTTGCAACTATTATTCTTTTTATCAATGATATTTTATCCATTGCAATAATGTTGTATAAAAAAATCGGAATATTTTTTATTTTTATGTATTGCTTTGGGACTTTGGATGCTTCGAATCTTAAGCCCTTACCCCCAGATGCAAGGATTATTGATAACTCCTTTTTTACCATACTTTAATTGGCACCAGAAATTGAGTTATCTTTGTCTCTGAGATCTGCAACTTTAGAAAAAATCATTCTCCCCGTTGGGGTTTGGATAACACTTGTTATTATAAGATTTACATCTTTATTGATATGCTTTTTTCCGTTATCTATTACAACCATTGTTCCATCATCAAGATATCCTACACCTTGATTTTCGTCTTTACCTTCTTTAATTACTTTGATACTCATATGTTCACCTGGAAGAATCACAGGTCTTAGGGAGTTTGCAAGTTGATTTACATTCAGAACTTTAACACCTTGAAGATTTGCAACTTTTGTTAAATTAAAGTCATGTGTAACCAAGTGGCTTTTTAATTCTTTTGCAAGCCTTACTAGTTTTAAGTCTACTTCTTTTATATTGGTGAAGTCTCTATCAACAATTTTAACTTTTAAGTTCTTTTGCTCTTGCATTTTTTTTAAAGTTTCCATACCTCTTCTACCTCTAACTTTTTTTAGATTATCGTTAGAGTCAGCTATCCATTGTAATTCTCTAATTACAAATTGTGGGACGATGATTGTTCCTTCCAAAAAACCAACTTCAGAAACATCTGAAATCCTTCCATCAATTATTGCACTTGTGTCTAGAATTTTCCCCAAATAGAAATCACTTTCTTCAGTATTTTTTGGATCGGGATTTGAACCCTTTTTTAACCCTACAGCAATACCAAGACAAAGTATTGAAAGAAAAACTATAGGATAGGTATATGGTGGATATTTTATGCTTAAACCTATTATTTCTGAGAAATATGCAAAAGTCAGAAAAAAAAGTAGTGCAGCTCCAGTGCCTATTGTTGCACCAACTAATGCTTTCGCACTTAAATCACTAAAAAGTTTTTCAGAATAATAAACAAAAAAGAAAGTTATGAGACCACAAAAAAGACCTATTCCAACTGAGTAGGGTAGTATCAAATTTCCAGCATCTTTGAGACTAGTTAAAGTTATATAAAATCCAGCTATTGAACTTATAATTGAGAAAATAATCCTTAATGGAGTCATTTATAAATTATAAATAATTGCAATCATTTAACAAGTTTGTACTGATATATCTATTTGACATAAGTAAATTATGATATTCTTTATTAAAATCAAAAATTTGCATATACTTTGTACTAAATATGATAGCAAGATATTCAACTAAAGAAATGACAGACATTTGGTCAGATCAAAATAAATATCAGAAATGGCTTGATATCGAAATCGCAGTTTGTGAGGCATGGGCTCACTATGGGTTTGTACCAAAAAAATCATTAAATAATATTAAAAAGAAAGCGAATTTTAATGTAAAAAAAATAAATAAAATTGAGAAAGTTGTTAAACACGATGTGATTGCCTTCACAACCAATCTCGCAGAATACATAGGAAAGGATTCAAGGTTTATTCATTTAGGCCTGACCTCATCTGATGTGCTAGACACTGCATTTTCATTACAAATTAAAGAATCAGGAAATCTGATTCTGAATGAAGTTAATGAATTTATAAAAATTTTAACAAAGCTATCCAAGAAATATATAGAAACTCCAGTAATGGGGAGATCTCATGGTATTCATGCAGAGGTTACTACCTTTGGATTGATAATGGCAAATTGGCTCGATGAGGTAAAAAGAGCAAAAAAGAGATTGCTTAATTCTATAAAAATTTGCAGTGTTGGACAGTTTTCTGGTGCAGTAGGGACATATTCAAATATTCAACCTAAAATTGAACTTAAAGCCTGTAGGTTGTTAGGACTTAAACCAGTAGATATATCGAGCCAAATTATTAATCGAGATGTTTATGCAGACTTTTTTGTTTCATTAGCTTTTATTGCTAGCTGCATAGAGAGGATTTCCGTTCAAATTAGGCATATGCAAAGAACTGAGGTGCTCGAGGTTGAAGAGCCATTCACTAAAGGGCAAAAAGGTTCGTCCGCAATGCCACATAAAAGAAACCCAATACTTTCAGAGAATCTTTCTGGATTGGCTCGATATGTAAGATCTAATCTTGCCCCAGCATTTGAAAATATTCCCCTTTGGCATGAAAGAGATATAAGTCACTCGTCAGTTGAAAGAGTCATTGCTCCAGACTCATCAATAGCCATTCATTTTATGCTTCGAAGAGTTAATGGAATGCTAAAAGGGCTCAATGTTTATAAAAAAACTATGTTAAAAAACATCTATATTACAAATGGAATTATCTTTTCTCAAAATGTTTTAATCAAGCTAATTGAAAAAGGAATTACTAGAGAAGAATCCTATAAGTTAGTTCAAAAGAATGCCCATTATGCTTGGGATCAGAATAAAGACTTTAAAACTGTTCTTGGTGAAGACAAAAATATTTTATCTCTATTAAGCTTAGACGAAATCGAAAGTTGCTTTAAATTTAAGAATTTGTTTGATAATGCTAAGGAAATTTTAAAAAAGGTGATAAATTCTAAATGAGATTTTTATTCATCTTGTTTATTGCTCTTTTTATTACATCCTGTGATTTTAAAGAAAAAATAAGTAGTGCATCTTCGCAAATTTCGAGAGAGCAGGTATTAGAAAAATTTAAAAAAAATTTTTCTGATGTTATTTCATCAGATGTAATACTAAGTGTCAGCTCCTTTAAAGATTCGCCAATAGAAGGCTTAAAAGAAGGGGTTATTTTATTTAAATCTCTAGAGGATACTAAGCAGTTGTCTTTTTTGATAACAAATGATGGAAATTATATAATTTTTAATCCTGAAATATACAACCTGTCTGGTCCAAAAAGAAATGATGAAATTCTTTCAAAGATTAACTTAGAAAAAATCCCGAACAAAGGTAATCCGAAATCCAAAATAGTAATCGTAGAATATTCTGACTTTCAATGTCCTGCCTGTAAATATGGCGCTACAAAAGTTTTACCAGCATTGGAAGCTGAATTTTCTAATGAGGTAAATATTTATTTTAAACACTTCCCACTAAGCTTTCATAAATGGGCTGATGATGCGGCTCGCTTAACGTCATGTATCAGCTTAGAGTTTGGTTCAGATGAATTTTGGAAAATGCATGATTTGATTTTTTTAAATCAAGAAAATTTTACAGAAGCAAATTTTAAAACACAGGTTAGCAAATTATTGATAGAAAAAAATTTAGATTTAGACACCTGTCTTGAAAGATATAATGACGAGAAATATGATAAGTTTGTTCAGGATAGTATTGGTGAAGCAAAATCTTTAGGTGTTAATTCAACACCCACTTTTTTTGTTAATGGTCATATGATTAAGGGTGCAGATTTATTAAAAATAGTTGAAGCTATAAATAAATTTTCTAAATAAAAAAATTAGATCTTAAAATAAGTTTTATTTTTGATGAGAAAGAAATGTCTATATTGAATTATACAGATGAAATTATTACAAAAAATTTAAATAAAATTAATGAATGGATTGATAATAAGAAAGTGCTATCTGTTCCTCCTTTTTATACATCAACTGACATAAGGGTCTCAAACCAGAAGGTGGCTGCAGTCGACACAAATATTTTTCCTGCAGGATTTAATAATCTTTCAAATTTTTTTTTACATGAAGCTGCGAAAAATATAAAAATTTATATTGAAAAACTAAATTTATCAGTTGAAAGAGTATTAATTATTCCCGAGCTCCATACACGTAATCCATTCTATTGGGACAATATTCTTGCAATTCAAAAAATGTTTAAAATCGCAGGAATATCGAGCGATGTAGGCTTAATAGTTGATGATGGAACAAGTTTTAGTATTGAATTTGATTCAACCTCGGATTTGAGGGTGAAAGCCGCAACTGTTGAAAAATCAGATAACAAAGTATTTGTGAAGGACTTCATACCTGACTTGATTTTAGTTAATAACGATTTTTCTACTCATTTTCCAAATATTTTAAATAACATTGATCAACCTGTAATTCCTCCAGTTGAAGTTGGATGGCACTCAAGAAGAAAAAATATTCATTTTAATTTTTACAATTCATTGATTGATGAATTCTGTGAGATCTTTAATATAGATTCCAAGATTTTTCAATTAAAAACAGAATTAATTAAGAAGATAAATGTGGACGAAGAGGATGATAGATTAAGAGTTGCTAGTTTAATTAATGAATTGAAAAGTAAAATAGATAGTGAACAGAATGTCTTTATAAAAAGTAATTCAGGAACTTATGGAATGTCAGTTATGCAAGTAAATGATGGAAGTGAATTTGTAAATCTAAACAGAAGTGGCAAGAAAAAAATGAAGGTTTCTAAAGGTGGAAAACTACTCAGCGACTTAATAGTTCAGGAAGGAGTCGATTCCATATTTGGAAATAAAGAACCGGTTTATTATTTAATAGATTGCAAAGTATCAGGAGCTTTTTACAGAGTGAATGACAATAAGTCTTCAATAGACAATCTTAATACTAGAGGGATGTATTTTGAGCCCATATGTGAATCAGAATTGAATCCAACAATAAGTATTATTTCTCAGATTGGTGCATTAGCTACAGGCTTAGAGATTCAGCATTTAACAGAATCATGACAGATTAGTTGTTATCTTCATTAAGTGCTTTATTATAAGCTATCAGAGCATCTCTTCTGGCTAAAATGCCGATAATTTTTTTGGAACCATCCTTAGAAACTACAGGCAACATATCGCCCTTGTCCCAATGCCTTAAAACTTCAAGCATAGATTCCTCGGGTGTGACTGTATTTACTTGAGTTGATGCAAGATCTTTCATAATTACTACGTCTTTCAACTCTTCTTCTAACACCCAACCTCTATAGTCTTGAACACTAATAATTCCAGATAGATTGTCATTTTCGTCTATTAATGGAAAAGTTGTTAGTTGAGTAGTTGGTAAAAATTCAATAAATTTTCCGAGTGTCATTTTTTCAGGAATAGTGACAACATCTCTTCTCATAATTTCACTTACCTTCATATTATTTAAAATATTTGATTCTTCATTTTGAACTATTTCAATATTATCTTTTTTAAAATAACAAGACTCAAAAGATCTCCCAATTATTAATCTATATATTGAAGTTCCGATAACAGAACTAATCATTACTGGTAATACAGCTTGATATGTTTGAGTAAGTTCAAAAGTAAAAAATATTGAGGTTAATGGAGCCTGGGTCATTGCTGCTAGAAAGGTTCCCATTCCTACTATGGAATATGAAATCGAAAGACTTCCCGCTTCTATTAAATCTTTATAGAATAGATTTTCAACACCAAAACCAAACAAATAGCCACAAAAAGCACCAAGAAAAATAGCTGGTGCAAATATTCCCCCAGGCCAACCGCTACTTAGGGTTATACTTGTAGCAATTGGTTTTAAAAGTAGAATACTTATAGCTATCAATAGAGTATATTCTGATGTTAAAGCTTTTTGCATGGCTGAGTAGCCATTACCTAGAATTTCTAACCCTATTCCAAATGGTATGAAAGCAAGCAGTCCTAAGAGAATTCCACCAATGATTGGTCTGATTTTTTGATCTGGTATTAAACTTTCAAATTTTCCTTCAATTAAGAAATGCATTTTTGTAAAGAATGATGAAGCAAGTCCAATACCAATACCCATCAAAGCATAAATAAAAAGTTCATTATAGCTTATAAGTAGGAAATCAATTTCATAGAATATATTTGAATCAGAGCTATAAAACCCTGCTACAACAGTTGCCGTAGCAGCTGATATAACTACTGGTAAGAAACTCCTGATTTTAATGTTTCTCAATAATGCAACTTCTTCGACAAAAAGAACTCCTGTTATAGGAGCATTAAATGTTGCTGCAATTGCTCCCGCAATTCCACATGCAATAAAAATTTTTAAGTCAGACTTTTTTATCCTTATTTTTTGTCCAACAATACTCCCTATGGAACCACCAAGCTGTGCCATGGGACCTTCTTGACCAACTGAACCCCCAAATCCTAGTGATATAATTTGAGAGAAAGCTTTTGTAATGGTTTCTTTTATTGTTATAATTCCACTACCTTGAGAGACATTATGGATAAATCTGTGAAATTTATAACCTAATATATCGTCTTTTTTCGAAATATATGTAAGGAAAAAAAGAATCAGTCCGCCTATCAGGGTACCAAAGATTGTCATATTTCTGTTAGCTAAAGGGTCTAGAAAAGATGCAGTTAGCTTACTGTACAAGTAATGAAAGATTACATTGGAAAAACCAGCACATATTCCAACAATGAAACCTATTAAGATGAAATAAGTATATTGATTGTTCCATAATTCATAAATTGTATTTAATAATTTTCTTTTAGGCATATATTTAAACCAGTATTAATAATACCAATAACTTTATATTAATATTCACTAAATAAAATCATTATTTATTATGTTTGACTAGGCCATTTTTTCATGCGAAAATTTAGTCGTTTTAATTGGTCTAAATTATGTCAATCGATGATCCAAATTCATATACTCTTGGTAGTTTTTTTCTTGCTTTAGCTAGCATTTTCATAGTTGGAAAAATAGTAAGTTCGTTGTTCGTTAAATATAAGCAACCTGAGGTTCTTGGTGAATTAATTGCAGGAGTTTTGCTTGGGATTTTGGGATTGATACCATTATATGGTGAATTAGGCTATGATTTCTTCCATCTTCTATCAGAAGTTGGTGTTGCAATTTTATTGTTTGAAATTGGACTAGAAACAGATTTAGATGATTTAATAAATGTAGGTTTGCCATCTTTAATAGTTGGTATTATTGGAGTAGTAGCCCCATTTGGCCTGGGATATTTTACGGTTTATGCTCTTGTAGACTTAAATTTTGTTGATTTCGGCTCAGAAACAGCACAATTCCTTACAGCCCTAACAATAGGAGCAACTTTGACAGCAACAAGTGTTGGAATTACAGCCAGAGTTCTTTCTGAACTTGGAAAATTAAAGTCAACTGAAGCAAAAGTAGTACTAGGTGCTGCAGTTATTGATGATGTCCTGGGTTTAATTATCCTTGCTGTAGTCAGTGGAATTATATCTACATCATCTATGAGTGCAACTTCAGATATTAGTATCAGCTCTTCAGCAATATTAATCATATCAGCTAAGGCTTTTGGCTTTTTAATACTTGCTATATTGCTCGGAAATTTGTTCACAAAAAAATTATTTATATTTATATATAACCTAAAAGCAAGAGGAAGCCTTTTGTTGGGTGCCTTAGCTTATACCTTTATTTTTGCCTATTTAGCACAATTTGCAGGTCTGGCTCCAATTATTGGGGCATTTGCCGCAGGGTTGCTTTTGGCAAAAACTAACCAAAAAGATCTTATCGAAGATAGATTGAAACCAGTTGCAGATGTTTTTATTCCTATCTTTTTTATTATGGTTGGGTCAGCTGTAGACATAACAGCTTTTAACCCCTTTATTAAGGAAAATATTGCTGTTATAATTTTGGCTTTAGTTTTATTTGTAGTCGCAGTTATTGGTAAAGTAATTAGTGGCATAGGAGCTTATAAGCTTAATGTCAACAAATTGGTTATTGGCATTGGTATGATACCTAGAGGAGAAGTAGGATTAATTTTTGCCTCAATGGGTCTAGTTTCAGGAGTTTTAACGAAAAGTGAATACTCAGCTCTTACAATAATGGTTATGCTGACAACTTTCATTGCACCACCACTATTGTATAAGTTTTTTAGAGATAAATAATGAAGAAATTAATTTTTATTTTTTATATTTTAATAACTAATATATCGAAGGCGGCAGATACCTCTAATATGTTGAGTGTCGATAAATCATATTTTATAGAATTAGCACTATATTTAGGAATAATTCTTTTTTTAAATAAATTTTTATTTCAGCCACTTTTAACCTTGAAAGAGAATCGAGATATAGAAAGTTCTGTTAGGCTAGAAAGAGCTGATAGCATGAAAGATCAAGCAAAAAAATTAGAGGATGAATACAAACAAAAAATCTCCGAAGTTAGATTTGATATTGAAAAATCAGCTGTGGACAGAATAAACAAGGCTAAGTTTGACGCAGATGAGGCTGTAAAGAATGCGAAAAATATATCATTGGATAAAATCGAAGAATCCAGAAACAATTTGGAATCTTCGAAAATTCTCACAAAAATTGAAAATTTGACTGATAAAGATGTCTCAGAGGGTAATGATGATGTTAGTATCCAAATTAGAGAAATTGCTGAGGCTATAAAGGTTAAGGTAGGTTAGATGGAAGAAATAAATACTGTAGCTCAATTAAAATTTGCTTCACAACATTTATTTAACCTTATATGTTTTATTGGAATTCTTTATTATTTCCTTAGAAAACCAGTATCAGTTTTCTTTGTTAACAGATCAAAAAATATTGAGGAATCGATAAATACTGCAAAAAATATAATTGATGAAGCTCAACAAAAATACGATGAAAATTCAATGAAAATTAACCAGCTAGATAATGAAGTAACATCTATTAATAAGTCGTCTGAAAATATTGTGGAATCAAAAATAGATGATATCAATAACAATGCAAATTCTATGGTTTCAATGATAGAAAAAGATACTGAAGAAATTATTAAGCTTGAGTCGAATAAAATTGATTCACAAATACGATCCGCAATGATTCAAAAGGCCATTAAAATTTCTGAGAATGATTTAAAACAGAAATTAACCGAAGAAAAAGATGAAGAATTAATTATATCATATCTGGCGGAGGTCAAAAAAGATGTCATCAGCAACAGTTAACGACTTTTTTCAAGCTATAACATCATCTGGCACATCCAAAGATGATTTAAATATTATTTATGATTCTGTTCAAAAATTTTCAGAAGTTACTTCAAAAAATAAAGATGTAAAAGTTTTTTTAAGTAATGATATTTATCCTGCTGAATCAAAGATAGATGTTATAAAAGATATTATCGGTGAAAAGCAGCAAGCAATTAATTTTTTTAAAACAATTATAGACTTTGGGATTTTGAATGATTTAATCGACTCTTCTGAGTTCTTCTTAAAAAAAATTAGAAGTATTCTCTCAAAAGTTAAAGTTAAAGTTGTAGTTTCATCTTTAAATCAAAGAAAAGAAGAAATTGTTAGAAAAGGTCTTGAAGAAATCTGGGGTACTGATTTGGAAATAGATTTCTTTATTGATGAAGATATTATTGGTGGTGTAATCCTTCAAGTAGAAGATAAATTTTTTGATGGCTCCATCAGTGGAAAATTAAAGCAAATAAACAATATTATATAAGATAGGAGATTGTAAAATGGCAGATGCTAATATCCAAAATATAAGCGAACAGCTAAAAAATAAAATTAAAGGACTTGAATCAAATTTTAAGTCTGACGAAGTCGGTACTGTAACTTCTGTTGGTGACGGTATTGCTAAAGTCTATGGATTAGATCAAGCCATGGCCGGAGAACTTGTATCTTTTGATAACGGAGTAATAGGATTAGTTTTAAATCTAGAAGAGGATAGTGTTGGTGTAGCAATTTTTGGAGATGATAGCTCTGTTTTAGAAGGAGATACTGTTAAAAGAACTGGTGATATTGCTCAGGTTGGAGTAGGTAACTCAATGTTGGGAAGAGTAGTTAATGGCCTGGGAGAACCTGTAGATGGTAAGGGCGATATTCAAGCTACAGAATTCAAACCTGTTGAAATAAAAGCTCCAGGTGTTATTGCAAGGAAATCTGTTAATGAACCGCTTCAAACAGGAATTAAGGCTATTGACTCTATGATACCAATAGGAAGAGGACAAAGAGAACTGATCTTGGGTGATAGACAAACTGGAAAAACAGCTATTGCTGTTGATACGATTATAAATCAGAAAGGAAAAGGAGTTAATTGTATTTATGTGGCCATTGGTCAAAAACAGTCCACGGTTGCACAGGTTGTAGAAAAACTAAAAGAGAACGGAGCTTTTGAATATACAACAGTTGTGGCAGCTAATGCCAGTGACCCAGCACCGTATCAATTCCTTTCACCCTTTACTGGGTGTGCAATAGGAGAGTATTTTAGAGATAACGGACAACATGCATTAGTTATTTATGATGATTTAACTAAACACGCATATTCTTACAGACAGCTTTCACTTCTTCTTAGAAGACCTCCAGGTAGAGAAGCTTATCCAGGTGATGTCTTTTATTTACATTCAAGATTACTTGAAAGAGCAGCCAAAATGAGTGATGAGCTTGGTGGAGGTTCATTGACCGCACTTCCAATAATTGAGACTCAGGCTGGTGATGTTTCTGCATATATTCCAACAAATGTAATATCAATAACAGATGGTCAAATATTCCTTGAAACTGACTTATTTTACTCAGGTGTGAGACCCGCAATTAATGTTGGACTTTCAGTTTCAAGAGTTGGAGGTTCAGCTCAAGTTAAAAGTATGAAAAAAGTTGCTGGTACATTAAGGCTTGATTTAGCTCAGTATAGGGAAGTCGAAGCATTTTCTCAATTTGCTTCTGATCTTGATGAAGCTACAAAGTCTCAACTTCAGAGAGGGTCTAGATTAGTTGAAGCTTTAAAGCAAGGACAATATGTTCCACTACCTGTAGAAAAACAAGTCCTTCTATCATTTGCTGTTACAAATGGTTTTGCTGATGAGATTGATACTGATAAAATCCTAGATTATGAAGAAAAATTATATGAATATTTTGATGCTAATCATAAATCTATTTTAGACGACTTGAAAACAAATTATTCAGATGAAATTATTTCATCCTTAAAATCAGCTTTGGAAAAATTTAAAGAGGTATATTCTTCATAAATGCCAAGTTTAAAAGAAATTAGAACAAAAATATCTAGTGTTAAAAGCACTAAGAGAATAATGCAAGCAATGAAAATGATTGCAACTGTGAAATATGCAAAAACTCAGGTAATGATTAATTCATTTAGACCCTATTATGATGCTTATCAAAAAATAATTGAGACTGTTTCAAAAATGCCTACTAAAAGTGGAGAGAAATTTCTTAAAAAAAGAGAGGGTGATAATGATTTATTAGTTTTGATTTCTTCAGATCGAGGCTTATGCGGTTCTTACAATACTAGCTTATTTAGAAAAGTAGAGAAAGAAGATGCAACATATTCAGCTAAGTTGTTCGTAGGAAAAAAAGGGCAAGATTACTTTAAGGAAAATAGCCTTTATGGTGAAGAAATTTCTTTTACTGAAAAAAATTATAAAGAGGTAGGTAGGGATGTTTCTGATAAACTTTTAAGTTCTTATTTAAATGATGAGCTCTCTAATATATATATAGGATATAATCATTTTGTTAGTGCTATCGTACAAGAGCCAAAAATAGCTAAAGTTTTACCTTTTGAAAATACCGGAGAAGGTGAAGGGTTGAGTGCTGATGTGCTGATTGAGCCTGATGTAGAATCATTTGTCGACATAGTATTTCCACAATATTTTAATTTAATAGTTTGTAGTATTTTACTTGATGCTATCACTAGCGAACATGCAGCAAGAACAGCTGCAATGGATAATGCTACAAAGAATGCTGATGAAATAATTAAAGAAACAACTAAGTTGTTTAATAAAACAAGGCAAGCTTCTATTACAAAGGAATTAATGGACATTGTAAATGGAGCCGAGGCAGTTAAATAAGGAGTTTTAAATGAGTACTGAAAATTTTGGGAATGTTATACAGGTTTTAGGGCCAGTTGTTGATGTAGAATTTGATGGAGAATTACCTCCTATAAATTCAGCATTAAGAGTATCTAATCATTTAATTAATGATCAAGAGTGGAACTTAGTAGTTGAAGTGGCACAACAGATTGGAAGCAAGAGAGTAAGATGTATTGCCATGGATACAACTGATGGCATCAAAAGAGGTGCAAAGGTTCTTGATACTGGTAATCCCATTAGTGTTCCTGTAGGAAAATCTGCACTAGGCAGAATGATGAATGTTGTTGGAGAACCAATTGATGGAAAGGGTGAAATAGAATCAAGCGAGTTAAGTCCAATTCATAAGCCTGCTCCATCTTTCCAAGATCAAAGTACCAAAACTGAAGTTTTTGCTACAGGTATCAAAGTTATTGATCTTTTAGCTCCTTTTTTAAAGGGTGGAAAAATTGGATTATTTGGTGGTGCTGGAGTTGGAAAAACAGTTCTATTGATGGAGCTTATAAATAATGTTGCTAAAGAATCCGGTGGATATTCTTTCTTTGCAGGAGTTGGAGAAAGAACAAGAGAAGGTAATGACTTATACATGGAAATGAAAGAATCTGGTGTTTTAGCTAATACCGGTCTAGTATTTGGACAGATGAATGAGCCCCCGGGTGCAAGAGCAAGAGTTGCTCTTACTGGACTGACTCAAGCTGAGTATTTTCGAGATAAAGAAGGACAGGATGTTTTATTATTTGTAGATAATATTTTTAGATTTACCCAAGCAGGTTCAGAGGTTTCTGCTTTATTAGGAAGGATTCCCTCTGCTGTAGGATATCAACCTACATTGGCAACAGATTTAGGTGCCTTACAAGAAAGGATTACTTCAACTGTTAAGGGTTCCATTACTTCTGTGCAAGCGATTTACGTCCCTGCTGATGATCTGACAGATCCTGCTCCAGCAACAACTTTTGCTCACTTGGATGGAACAATTGTTCTATCTAGGCAACTTGCTGAGTTAGGAATCTATCCAGCTGTTGATCCTTTAGATTCAACATCAAGAATGTTAGATCCTAGAATTGTTGGAGAAGAACACTACAGAGTAGCGAGAGAAGTCCAAAGAATACTTCAAAGATATAAACAATTGCAAGAAATAATTGCAATACTTGGTATGGATGAATTATCAGAACAAGATAAAATTGATGTTTCCAGAGCAAGGAAGATACAAAGATTCTTATCCCAACCTTTCTTCGTAGCAGCGCAATTCACTGGCTTAGATGGAAAGTTTGTTCCAATTGAAGAAACAGTTAAATCATTTGATGAAATTCTATCTGGGGACCTTGACCACTTACCTGAGCAGGCATTTTATCTTGTAGGAAGTATTGAAGAAGCTAAAGAGAAAGGAGCTAAGTTAGGTTAAATGGAAACTTCTTTTAAGCTTAAAATCTTAACTCCTGACGGAATATTGTTTTCTGATTCTGCAAGACAAGTTACTGCTAGAAATTCTACTGGTGAATTTGGAGTACTTCCTGGTCATACTGTTTTTGCATCAGATATAGTTAGTGGAAAAATGGATATAATTTCTCAAACTGGAGAGAATATGTCTTTTGAAGTTGGAAATGGCTTGATAAGTGTTGAAGGAGAAGAAGTTACTATTGCTCTTGATTCTGGCACTAAAGTTTAATCATAATAATAATCTAAACCAGTATGGTCTATAGGTTTTTCCCCTGCAATAACTCTGAGTGTATTTTTTAATTTCATACTTTGAATAAATAAGTCATGTTCTGGATATAGACCCTCACCGTGCATTGGACTTTTAAAATAGAATGACATCCATTCTTGAATTCCATACATTCCAGCTCTTTGAGCTAGATCCATGAAAATAACTAAATCAAGAACAATTGGTGCAGCTAGGATACTATCTCTACAAAGAAAATTAACTTTAATTTGCATTGGATATCCTAACCATCCAAAAATATCAATATTGTCCCAGGCCTCTTTTTCATCACCGCGTGGCGGATAGTAATTAATCCTTACTTTATGATAAAAGTCACCATATAGATCAGGATACAAATCAGGCTGAAATATATGGTCTAAAACACTTAACTTGCTTTCTTCCTTTGTTTTGAAGTTTTTGGGATTATCTAATACTTCACCATCTCTATTCCCTAATATATTTGTTGAAAACCAACCATTGAGACCCAAGAGCCTGCTTTTTATCCCTGGTGCTAAAATAGTTTTCATCAATGTTTGACCAGTCTTAAAATCTTTACCACAGATAGGAACATTATTCTTTCTGCTTAATTCTATTAATGCAGGTATGTCTGCTGATAAATTAGGTGCCCCATTAGCATATGCTGCTCCACATTTGATAGCTGCATATGCATAAATCATGCTTGGCGAAATATTTTTGTCATTATTTTTAAGCCCTTTTTCAAAAGAACTTATTGTTTTGTGTACTTTGCTAACTTTCAGGAAAATTTCTGTGCTACCGCACCAAACCATAACAAGCCTATCGATTTTCTTCTGTTTTTTAAAATCATTTATTTCTTTTATAAGTTCTTGAGCTAATTTATAAAGATTTTTTTCTTTTTTTATATTTTTTCCTTTGAGGTTAGCTGCAAATTTTTTATTGAAAACAGCTTTTTGTGGGACAATTTGTTCCAATTCAGACTTTATTGAATTTATCTGATCGTCTTTTAATACTCCAGCTTTTTTACAAGATTCATAGCAATTATCACCATAGACATCCCAACCATAAAATTCAATATCTTCAATTTTGGCTAAAGGTAAAACATCTTTTATTAAAGGGGATTTCTTTGAAGTCCTTTTTCCAAGTCTAATAGTCCCAAGTTCGGCTAATGAACCATGAAGTTCACCAATATTATTTTTCTTTGCTAATATTCCCGCTATAAAAGTTGTACTAACAGCACCAGCTATTCCTGGAATTAGCACTCCAAGTTTTCCGGTTGCTTTTTTTAGTTTAAATTTTTTTTTCATAAAAAGAATACTATCTTTTGGAAAACTGTGATCCTCTTCGAGCCTTCTTTCTACCATATTTTTTACTTTCGACCATTCTCGAGTCTCTAGTAAGTAATCCTAATGGTTTCAACTTGCTTCTTAATGTCTCATTATAGAGAACTAATGCTTTTGAAATCCCTAGTCTAACAGCACCACTTTGGCCAGTAAGACCGCCACCTAGAACTGAAATACGAATATCAAAATCACTTTTAGTTTCAGTTATTGCTAATGCCTCTATAGCATGTTTAACCCATGTTTCTCTGGGAAAATAGGAATCAATTTCCTTTTTATTGATTTTAATATCTCCGTTTCCTTTTGTAAGCCATACTTTAGCTATGGCATTTTTTCTTCTTCCTGTTGCATAAAATTTATCTGACAATTTATTAAACCTCTAAGCTCTCTAATTTTTGTGCTGTATGTGGGTGAATTGTGGAATTGTAAACCCTTAATCTTGTCAAAAGCTTATTTTGCCATTTATTTTTAGGCAACATTCCTTTGACAGCTTTGATCAATACTTCTGGAGAGTTATCTTTCAATAGGTCGCCCGCTTTTGTGCTTCTTAATCCACCAGGATGACCAGTGTTTCTATAGTAGAATTTATGCTCAAGCTTGTTTCCAGTAAATTTTAAAGAATCTGAATTTACAACAACAACAAAATCTCCATTATCTGCACCGGGTCTAAAACTAGATTTATTTTTGCCGATTAGGATAGTAGCTATTCTGGTAGCTAGCCTTCCAACAACTTTATCTTTCGCATCTATTAAAAACCATTTTTTATCTGTCATAAGTAACTCTTTAATAAGAAATTAAGCTATTATATTACTGTATAGCTAATGCATGTCAAGCTTTAAGCTTTAGCCATATTATATCCTTATTTTATGTTATATTTATGCTTAATGAGGTTTTTTATATGCAAGTTAGTAAGACTTTAGATTATGCTGTTAGGTGTTTAAGCTTTATGGCTTCATCTAGTGATGAACATATAACTATTAAGCTCGTATCAGAGAATCAACATATTCCTTCAAGTTATTTGGCCAAAATAATGAGAAAACTTGTTGAGAGGGGCCTTCTTGTCTCTTCTTCAGGGCCAAATGGTGGATATTTTTTTAAAAAAGACCCCAAAGAAATATCTTTAAAGGAAGTTTATGATGCAATAGAAGGAGATATGCAACTTGTTGACTGTATGGATGGGGACCAAGTTTGTGAATTGTTCAAATCATGTAATCAAAGATCAATATGGGATCATTTACAACTTAATACTTTAGAATTTTTAAGTAAAATAAGTGTATTAGATTTGGCCAAGGGTAATTTTAAAAATTAACATGAAAGGGGTGTAAAATGAGAGATGAACTTAAAATTGATAATGATGAAGCAACCAAAAAAATGCTTGAAGAGGAAGACTATAAGTATGGATTCATCACAGATGTTGAGCAGGATATTCTTCCCTCAGGTTTAAATGAGGATGTTGTAAGACATATTTCAGCTAAGAAAGAAGAGCCTGAGTGGTTATTAAACTTTCGCCTTAAGGCATATAAAAGATGGTTGAAAATGAAAGACCCAAGTTGGGCAAAATTGGACATAGAAAAAATTGACTACAATAAGATGAGCTATTTTGCTGCACCGAAAAAGAAACCTGAATCACTTGATGAGATAGATCCTGAGATTTTAGAAACTTATGAGAAATTAGGTATTCCATTAGAAGAACAGAAAATGCTCGAAGGAGTTGCAGTAGATGCTGTTTTTGACAGTGTATCTTTGGTGACAACCTTTAAGGATAAATTGGCAGAGCTTGGTATTATTTTTTGCTCTTTTTCAGAAGCTGTAAAAGATCATGAAGATTTAGTAAAAAAATATCTAGGAACAGTTATTCCATCGGGAGACAATTATTTTGCAGCATTGAATGCTGCTGTTTTTACGGATGGGTCTTTTGTCTATGTTCCTAAGGGTGTTAAATGCCCTATGGAACTATCTACTTATTTTAGGATTAATGCAGAAAATACGGGGCAATTTGAAAGAACACTAATAGTTGCTGATGAGGGTAGCCAAGTCAGTTATCTTGAAGGCTGTACTGCTCCTAAAAGGAGCGAAAGTCAATTGCATGCCGCATGTGTTGAGTTGGTGGCATATGATGATGCAACAATTAAATATTCTACAATTCAAAATTGGTATCCTGGAGACAAGGAAGGTAAGGGTGGTATATACAATTTTGTAACTAAAAGAGGACACTGTATTGGAAAAAACTCAAGAATTTCATGGACTCAAGTAGAAACTGGCTCATCTATCACTTGGAAGTATCCAAGTTGTATTTTAACTGGTGACAATTCTGTTGGTGAATTTTACTCGGTAGCATTGACTAATAATATGCAACAAGCTGATACAGGTACAAAAATGGTTCATATCGGAAAAAATACAAAAAGTACGATTGTCTCAAAAGGAATTTCTGCAGGGAAGGGTCAAAATATTTATAGAGGCCTTGTTCAGGTAGGTAAGAATGCTGAAAATGCTAGAAATTACACTCAATGTGATTCTATATTGATTGGCGATAAGTGTGGTGCTCATACTTTTCCCTATATTGAAATTAAGAATTCATCAGCACAGCTAGAGCATGAGGCAACTACCTCCAAGGTTGGTGAGGACCAAATTTTTTATTGTCAGCAAAGAGGTATGTCAGAAGAAGATGCTTTATCTTTAATCGTAAATGGTTTCTGCAAAGAAGTTTTCAAAGAATTACCATTTGAGTTTGCTGTTGAAGCAGAAAGATTATTGAGTGTTAGTCTTGAAGGCAGTGTTGGATAGATCTTCTAAATTTTTTGACCAATAAGTAAGGAGAGTTTTTATGTTAGAGATAGTAAATCTTCATGCAAAAATTGAGGATAAAGAGATTTTAAAAGGGTTGACCTTGAAAATAGACAAAGGAGAAGTTCACTCCATTATGGGACCTAATGGCTCTGGTAAGAGTACCCTCGCTTCTATTTTGGCTGGTAAAGAGGATTATGAAATCACTGAGGGTGATATCATTTTTAATGGTGAAAGTATATTGGAGATGTCACCTGAAGAGAGAGCTCAAGAAGGAGTTTTTTTAGCATTTCAATATCCGATAGAAATTCCAGGTGTATCGAATAGTTATTTTTTAAGAGAGGCATTAAATTCTATTAGGAAGTCAAAAGGGAAAGCCCCTTTAAAGCCTGTGGAATTCATAAAGATTGCAAAAGAAAAAATTAAAGATTTAAAGATGAATGAATCTTTATTAAATAGATCCCTTAACGAAGGTTTTTCTGGTGGGGAAAAAAAGAGGAATGAAATTTTACAAATGTCTATTCTAGATCCTATGATGGCAATATTGGATGAAACGGATTCTGGTCTAGATATCGATGCTCTTCAAATTGTTGCTGATGGAGTTAATGCTCTTAAGAATGATGAGAAATCGTTTTTGGTTATAACTCATTATCAAAGACTTTTGAACTATATAGTCCCAGACTATGTTCATGTATTAGTTGCAGGACGAATTGTTAAATCTGGAGATAAAAGCTTAGCTTTAGAGCTAGAATCAAAAGGATATTCTTGGTTAGAGGGTTAATGAAATGGGAAACTTTGAAAACAATATTAGCTTAGAATTTGATAGATTCAATAATAATAGTGCAGATAGTTGGATTAGTTCTCACAGAGCTGACACTTTTGGAAAATTTAAATCCTTAGGAGTCCCAAAACTTACAGATGAAGATTGGAGATTCACTAATTTGGCAGATTTTTCTTCGAAATCATATTCGTTAAATAATAAAGCCTCTGATATTTTTGATAAAAGACTTATTCCAGAAATTTTAAAAGATATTGATGGGCACTTTATAATATTAGTCAATGGGAAGCTTGTTGAATATTCATCAGATAATTTTCAAGTCCATGATCTTTCAAAGATGCTCCAAGAAAATGAGTGTTCTTTTAAGAATTTAATCAAGGGAAGTTTCTCAGATAAGAATCAAGATTTTTCATTTTTTCTGAATTCAGCCTTTTTGGATAGAGGATGTTTTATTGAGATTGATTCTTCCATTAATGTTGAAAAGCCAATAGTAATTCTTAATTTTTTTGATAGCAATGCAGAAATGTCTCTAGTTAATCATAGAAATATAATAAGCATTTCTACATCTTCATCCGTTAAAATTATTGAATACTCATTTGCTGTTAATGATATTGATTATTTTTCAAACAAATCTACTTTCTTTTATTTAAATGATAATTCAAAAGTAGAGCATTTATCAATTGATGATGGAAGTAAGAATTCCAATATTTTTTCTAACATAAAAATTATGCAGGGAAGAGATTCAAATTTCACAACAGACACTATTCTTATTGGTGGTAAATTATTTAGAAATAATGTTCATCCAATTTTAAATGGTGAAGGTTCAAATTCTAATGTTTTAGGCTTATATCTATCAAAAGATTCACAACTCATGGATAATTATATGTTTGTTGAGCATGCTAAGGCACATTGTGATAGCAGGCAGTTATATAAAGGCTTGCTAAATGATTATTCTAAGGGTGTTTTTCATGGTAGGATTTTGGTTCATAATGAAGCCCAAAAAACTGATGCAAAGCAGACAAACAGAAATTTACTCCTTTCAAATACAGCTCAGGTTGATACAAAACCGCAACTTGAGATATATGCGGATGATGTCAAATGTACACATGGAGCTACTACAGGCCAGATTGATAAAGAGGCATTATATTATTTAAGAGCAAGAGGTATCAATGAAGATCTTGCAAGAATAATGATGATAAGGTCTTTTACTGAAGAGGTTCTTGAATTCATCTCTGATGATATTTTACTAGGTTTACATAAAAAAGTTGTAGAGAGATGGTTTGTTGAATCAAATTTAATCTCTGGTGATTAAGATGATAGAAATATGTTCTTTAAATGACTTGCCTGAAAATGAAATTGTTAAAAAAGAAATAGAGAACCATAAAATTATTTTAATAAAAAAAAATGAAAAAATTTATGCAATTGAAAATCTTTGCAGTCATATGAATTATCCTTTAGATGATGGTGAACTTGAAGATTTTGAAATAGAATGTTTATATCATGCTGCAAGATTTGATATTCGAGATGGTTCTGCAAAGTGCTTGCCAGCTACAGAACCAATAAAAACTTATGAAACCGAAATAAAAGATAATAAAGTTTTTATTGAAATCTCCTAAATAAATTCCTTGACTTACAAATCAAAAAAAATTACAGTAGAAAAAAATGGGTTATTTTATTCAACTCTTTTTTTAATCTAAAATGGAGGTTTCTGATATGGCAGTAGCAAAGAGAAAACCTGCAGCAAAAAAAACTACAGCAAAAAAAACTACAACTAAAAAAACTGTTGCTAAAAAGACAGCAGCTAAAAGAAAGCCTGTAGCAAAGAAAAAAACTACAGCTAAGAAAACTGTAGCGAAAAGAAAGCCTGCAGCTAAGAAAAAAACTACAGCTAAGAAAACTGTAGCAAAGAAAAAAACTACAGCTAAGAAAACTGTAGCGAAAAGAAAGCCTGCAGCTAAGAAAAAAACTACAGCTAAGAAAACTGTAGCGAAAAGAAAGCCTGTAGCTAAGAAAAAAACTACAGCTAAGAAAACTGTGGCGAAAAGAAAGCCTGCAGCTAAGAAAAAAACTACAGCTAAGAAAACTGTAGCGAAAAGAAAGCCTGCAGCTAAGAAAAAGACTGTAGCTAGAAGAAAGAAGCGTTAAATTATAATGTTAGGGGTGTTAGAGATTATCTAGCACCTCTTATCCAGCATTCATAGCATTTAAAAATTCTTTATTACTTGTGCTACCTTTTAATTTATCGAGTAAAAATTCCATAGATTCATTTGGACTCATTGGGTTTAGAACCTTTCTTAATAACCAGATTCTAGTTAAATCAGCTTGATCAATCAATAATTCTTCTTTTCTAGTTCCAGACTTTTGAAGATCTATTGCAGGATATATTCTTTTCTCAGCTAATCTTCTGTCAAGGTAAATTTCCATATTTCCTGTACCTTTAAATTCTTCAAAAATAACATCATCCATTCTGCTTCCAGTATCAATTAATGCAGTAGCAATTATTGTTAAGCTTCCACCTTCCTCTGTGTTTCTTGCAGCACCAAAAAAACGTTTTGGTCTTTGTAGTGCATTAGCTTCCATACCACCAGTTAAAACTCTTCCACTTGCTGGGGTCACAGTATTACTAGCCCTTGCTAGCCTAGTGATACTATCCAGAAGAATGACTACATCCTTACCATGCTCTACCAATCTTTTTGCTTTTTCTAGTACCATGTCTGCAACTTGAACATGTCTTTGTGGAGGTTCGTCAAAAGTTGAACTTACAACTTCACCTTTTACAGATCTTTCCATATCAGTGACTTCTTCTGGTCTTTCGTCAATAAGAAGAACAAAAAGAGAAACATCTGGGTTGTTGTCTGTTATGGACTTTGCTATTTTTTGAAGCAAAACAGTTTTACCTGTTCTTGGTGGGGCCACTAAAAGAGCTCTTTGACCTTTACCAATTGGAACAAACATGTCTATTATTCTTGTTGAGTATTCTTGGCCATCACTTTCCATATCAATTCTTGAATTAGGGTGAAGAGGAACCCTGTTACCGAAACTTATACGCTCACGGCAATAGCCAGGATCTTCAAAATTTACTGATTCAATTTTTAATAGTGCTAGATTTTTTTCTCCCTCTCTTGGCAATCTTACATAGCCACCGATAGTATCACCAGATTTCAATAAAAAAGATCTGACTTGGGATTTTGAAACATAAATATCATCAGGCCCAGGAAGATAACTATATTTTGGGGACCTCATAAAACCATACCCTTCTTGAAGAATCTCTAGAACTCCTTCAGCATATATTTCAACTTGTTTCTCTGATTGAGATTTTAAAATTGCATATATCTGTTCTTGCCTGGTCATTCTCCCAGTATCTTCAATTTTAAGGTCAATTGCCATTTTTTGGAGGTCTGCAGGCTTTATTGCACGTAATTCATTTAAATTCATCAAAGATAGATCGGATGCTTTAATTTTACTATCCTCTTGGTTTTTTGTTGAAACTGCTTTTTTGGCCATAATTAATCCTTGGAAGTAAACTTTGGAATGTTATTAGATAATTAATAACTCTATAATATATAATTCTTAAATGTGATTATGTCAATTATTATATATAAAATTATGGATAAAAACGATATAATTATTTTTATTAATGAGGAGTTTTTATGTCAGGACATTCAAAGTGGAGCTCTATTAAGCATAAAAAAGGTGCATTAGATGCCAAAAGAGGAAAGATTTTTACCAAGCTGATAAGAGAAATAACAGTGGCTGCAAGAGATGGTGGTGGTGACCCAGACACAAATCCAAGGCTTAGGCTCGCATTGTTGAATGCAAAGAGCGCTAACATGCCAAAAGATACATCTGAAAGGGCAGTTAAGAAAGGTACTGGTGAACTTGCAAGTGATGCATTAATTGAAACTACTTATGAAGGTTATGGACCTGGTGGCACTGCAGTTCTTGTAGAGGTTATGACAGACAACAAAAATAGAACTGTGTCGGAGCTTAGAAGGGCTTTCTCCAAATATGGAGGGAATCTTGGTGAATCAGGTTGTGTAGCATGGAACTTTGAAAGAAAAGGTAGAATCCTACTTTCATCAATTGATCTTAATGAAGAGGAAATATTTGAAAGAGTAATAGATTTTGGTGCTGAGGATTTGATAAATTCTGGAGACTTCTATGAAATAATAACAAATGCAGAAGATTTAGAAGATGTCAGATTAGATATAGAAAAGGTTGGGTATGAAATAAATTCCTTCGAAATTTCAATGATTCCTAAAAATTCTATTAGTATAGAAGGGAAGCCTGCTGAACATATGCTTAAGATGATGGAAGCCCTAGAAGACTGTGATGATGTTCAAAATGTTTATTCAAATTTTGATATTGCTGACGATGTAATTGAAGCTTTGGCTTAGTTGGTATTAACCCATTCCTTAACCCAATCTGAAAGGTCGGGATATATTTCAATAAGTGTTTTTTTTTCTTTCATTGGTGTTGAATAAAAAAGCTGCATACCATACTCATCTAGTGATTTTACAATTTCCCTTTTTTTCTCGGGCAAAGAAACATAACCTCTTTTACATTGAACTCCAAACCATGTTCTGGAGTTATTTTTTTTATTAAATAGCCCAAAGATTATATCCGCAGTCCCCTTACTACCTCTGCTCTCAATTGCATAAAACTTTAAATTATTGAATTTAGATAAAAGTTCTTGGATATATGCATTTGTTTTTTTCTCAAAAATATAACCTTTTCTATACTGCGACATCTAACTTTATTGATATTAATCTATAATGTGAATAAATCATAACTAATGTATTCTATATTTTAGTTTAAAATGAAAATTCAGTTAATAAGACATTGCGAGACCGAATGGAACAGACTTGAAAGATGCCAGGGGATAAGCGATATAGAGTTAAACAATAATGGTATAGAACAGTCTATATTGTTGAAGAATTTTTATTTAGATAAACATATTGATTTAATATTCAGCAGTGATTTAAAGAGAACAATGCAAACTACATTAGAGATTAATAAAAATCTTAAATCTAATATAATTCAAACCGAAGAATTAAGAGAAATGGACCAAGGAGATTTTGAAGGACTTTCTTTTTCCTATATAAGAAAGAATTTTGCTTCACAGTTATTAGAATGGAGAAGTAATCCTAAAAAGTTTAGAATTCCAAATGGAGAAACCTTAGGTGAGGTTCAAGATAGAGCATTGGCTTTTATGGAGAGCCTTTTTATTAAATATAAAAGCTTTAAAAATATAATTATTGTAAGTCATAATTTAGTAATAGCTTCAATACTTTGTTATTACTCAAATCGTGATTTAAAAGATTTTGCTGATTTTACATTAGATTCGGGTTCTATTAGCACATTAATGTATAGTAATGATAAAATTTCAATAGAGGAAATTAATTACACTAAACACTTAGTTAGATGATAAAAGAATTAATAAAAGATAGAATTTATAAATCTGTAAGTCCACTTTTTGAGGATATAGATTTTGACTTAAACCATATAGATTTGGATCTCACAAAGAATCCTATGCATGGAGATTTTGCCACAAATCTAGCACTAAAATTTGCAAAAAGAATTAGTCTGAAACCTATGGATCTTGGAAATAAAATCTCAATTTTATTAAAAAATCAAAATAGTGATATTTTTGCATCTATAGAATGTATTAACCCAGGTTTTATAAATTTGAAATTAAAATTGTCAGTATTCCATGATTGTTTATCAAATATCTTTGTTGAACGCCAATATTATGGCTCTGGATCAAAGAAAAACGAAAAGGTTTTGGTTGAGTTTGTTTCAGCGAATCCAACAGGTCTTTTGCATTTAGGGCACTTGCGTAATGCTGCTGTGGGCGACTCTTTGGCAAGAATTTTAGAATTTGATGGTTATCAAACCGAGAAAGAATATTATATAAACGATTACGGGAATCAAATTAAACTTTTAGGTGAATCTCTAAAGATTAGAATAGCAAATATTCTAGGAGATAAATTGGAAATGCCCGAAGATGGATACCATGGGGAATATCTTAAAGAAATTGCCCAAAATTTTATCGATAATAATTCAAGTATAGATCAGGCCAAAGATATTGAACTCTTATCATCATATGCAAAAGAGAAACTTCTAAATGAAATAAAAAATGATTTACAATTAATCGATGTTACTTTTGATAATTGGTTTTCAGAAACATCCGAGGTTCATCATACCAAACTTCTTGAAGATACTTTAAAAAATTTAAGAGATCTAAATGTTACATATGAGAAAGATGATGCTGAGTGGATAAAAACATCCGAGCATGGAGATAATGATGACTGGGTAATTATCAAAAAAAATAAATTAACAACTTATTTTTTGAATGACATTGCTTATCATCGAAATAAATTCTCACGTGGATATTCTAAAATAATTAATGTTTGGGGAGCCGATCATCATAGTCATGTCTCAAGATTAAATGCAGCTATGAAAAGCCTCAGCTTCGATAATGACAAATTACAGTTTGTAATGATTCAATTCGTTAGGCTACTAAGAGATGGTCAGGATATTTCAATGTCTAAAAGATCAGGAGAATATACAACTATTAGGGATTTGTTAGCTGAAGTAAATAAAGATGTAGTTAGATTTATAATGGTTATGAGAAGTTCTGATAGTCATTTTGATTTTGACCTAGGTAGATGTTTAGAGGATTCTGATGATAATCCTGTTTTTTACATACAATATGCAAATGCAAGAATTTCAAGTATTTTAGAAAAAGTAAATATTCATGATTACGATTTAACAAAAACTAAATATTTAACTAATGATAAAGAAATATCATTAATAAAAAAAATTATTTCATTCAAAGAAGTAATCGAAGAGTCCTCTAAAACCATGTCACCTCATAAAATTTCCTTTTATCTTCAGGATTTAGCTAGAGATTTCCACTCTTATTATAAATCAGTAAAGATATTAGATGAGAATCAATCACATCTTGAAGCACGTTTGATTTTGATACTTGTTGTAAAAGAGATTTTAATTAATGGGTTAAAATTATTAGGAGCTTCTTCACCGGAAAACATGTAGATGGATTATATATTAGAGAACCTACATATTGTTTACTTGTTTATTATCCTTCTTTTTATAGCTTTTTGGATTAAATCAAGGGTTACAAATTCTTTCAATATTGATAAAGAAATATTTCATAATGCCAAAAGTGCCACGAAAAACCCTGAGGGATATAAAGACAAAACCATGATATCAAATTTTTACAAAGATTGGTGGTGCTACATGATTGAACCATCTGAAAATTTACTAATTAAAAATAATATTTCACCTAATACCATTACTATTGTCTCACTTTTTATATCTTTAATAACGGCTTGTATATATTCCCAAGGATATATATTCACCGGATCAGTTTTTTTATTAGCTGGTTCTACATTTGATATGTTAGATGGACGGGTTGCAAGGAAGACAAATTCTGAATCTACTCTTGGTTCTTTTATGGATAGCTGTTTTGATAGGTTTTCTGAAATTTTTATAATGGTTGGATTATTTATCTATTATTTTCCAGATATTTTTTGCTATGTAATAATGGTTGCTTCTCTTTTTAGTTTAACCGTAAGTTATGTGAAAGCCGCAGCTGATAATTTAGGGTTGAGTTCTAATGTGGGGTTGATGCAAAGAGCTGATAGAGTAGTTTATTTAGGAGTAGGTGGAATAATAAGTGGTTTTTGTGAATATTTTAATATAATTTTCTTCAATTCTAGTCATCTATTATTTATGGGAGTAATTGTTATTATTGGAATATTTTCATTTACAACTACAATACAAAGATTGTTATATGCAATGAAGCAATAACTATTTATTACTTTCTTTAATTCTAGATGCTTTTTTAGATAGTCCCCTAATATAGTAAAGTTTTGCTCTTCTTACTCTACCTTTTCTGAGTACTTTAATCTTTTCAATTTGTTTGGAGTGAATTGGGAAGATTCTTTCTGTTCCAACACCATATGAAATTTTCCTTACTGTGAAAGTTTCTTTTATACTTGTCCCTTTTCTAGATATTACTAAGCCTTCAAAAATTTGAATTCTTTCTTTTTGGCCTTCCTTAATTTTGTAATAAACACTTACAGTATCACCAGCTTTAAAGCTTGGCACTTCCTGCAAACTATCTTTTTCTATTAAATCAATTTCATTCATACTAACACCTAAAATTTACACCCTAATAATCTATCCAATATTATAGCTACTGCACTTCTAACTGACAAATGGTTGTATTCATAATACCCACCCACAGGCTTTAAAATATAGTCGGCAGACTCTAAAGTACTTTTAGTTAGCCCCCAACCAGTTCCAAATATTATTAAAACAGGCTTATCAATATTTAAGATACGATCTCTTAAAGTAGAATAGCTCGTCATATTATGCACCATTCTTGCATCTGTTGCAATTGTGATTGGTCTAACACCATGCTTTGCTCTAATTTCACGAATTGCACTATTAAGTGAATTCTTCAATATTATTTTATCGATAGATGAATGTTTGGTGTTATCATTCTTTCTTACCTTCTCATTCGACCAATATTGAATGACTTTTTCAGCAAGCATCCTTTGTTCTTTAACTGGATGAGTAATGAAATATTTATTTATACCATAGGTATTAGCAGACCTTGCGATATCTTGTATATCTAGATTTGTAAGAGATGTCTTAATTGTCTCGCCTTTTATGTTTTCTATAGGGTAGTGGACAAGGGCAATGTAAATATTTTTATTTATAATTTCTTTTTTTATGCTCTTAAGCTGATTTGACTCTTCTAGACTAATTTTTGTGTTCTCGAGTAAATCTTCTCTTTTCTTCAGGGTTGTAACTAAAGAAGTTTTTCTAAGATGTTTTTTAATATTTGCATGATTTCCAGATAAAAGAATATTTGGGACTTTTTTACCTTTATATATTTTAGGTCTTGTATAAACTGGACCTTTCAACATAGACTCCATAAGGCTATCAGATTTAACAGAATTCTCGTTACCGACTACTCCCTTTATCATTCTTGCTACAGAATCAATTAAAACACAAGCTGCTAGCTCGCCACCAGTTAAAACATAATCACCTATAGAAACTTCTAAATCACAATATTCATCAATAATTCTTTGGTCATATCCTTCATATCTTCCACATACAATAGTAATATTTTTTTCACTAGATAATGATATTGCCAAATCATTTGTTAATTTTGTACCTTTTGGACTAGTAAATATAAATTTTGTATTTGGATTCAATGTTTTTATTCTTTTAAATAATTTGTAACTTTTTTCATAGGAAAGTACCATTCCTGGCTCTATTCCATATTGTTCGTCGTCAATTCTGTCGCCTTGACTTAAATCATTAATCAGCGAGAAGTGATTTATATTTATTAATTTATTTTTAACTGCATTAGAGACTATTCCATATTTAGTGGCTTCTTTTATTATTCTCGGAAATGTAGATACAGTATTAATTTTCATAGCTCGGCCAAATTTGCAATATTTTTAATAGTAATTTTTTTATTTTGTATATTAACATTAATAATAAAAGATTCGTTAAATGGGACAAGAAATGTTTTCTCTTTATTTTGAATTTCTAATATTGAACCATTTGATGAATCAATAATTCTAATAATTTTCCCATAAATTATTTCATTTTCATCTATTGCATTGCATTCAACTAATTCATCATTATAAAACTCATCTTTCTCAAGGATTGGGAGGTTCTTATTTTCAATAAAGATCTCAGATATTCCCTTTAGTTCTTCAATAAATTTTTTACTTTCAGAATCAATTTCTAGTAGATATTTATTTTTTTCATTAGACTTTATTCTGAATTTAACGGAAAATCTTTCACCATCTTTTTTAAGTATGAAACTGTCAATTGATTTTATAGTGGTGTTATTTTTAGTAGATGAAGTGAATTCTATTAGATCTTTGGAATATTTATCTTTCCTAATAATTCCAATTTTAGAAAAAGACATTTAAATTTATTCGATAATCTCAAGAACTGCTCTTCTTTTATCTTTAGCAGCAGCAGCACCTAGCAATGTTCTAATGGCTTTTGCAGTTTTACCTTGTTTTCCAATTATCTTTCCAAGATCATCTTTTGCAACTCTTAGCTCATATACAGTTGTAGAGTCACCCGTAACTTCTGTTATCTCAATATCATCAGGACTATCAACTAATGAGCTTACAATCAATTTAATTAAATCAGATACCTTATCCATAATATTCCCTCTTTTCCAGATTATACATTATATGAAGTTAATTAATCTACTGTTAACTTATTCTTTTGCCTCTTCAGCAGGTGCAGCTTCTTCGGCAGGTGCAGCTTCTTCGGCAGGTGCAGCTTCTTCAGCAGGTGCAGCTTCTTCAGCAGGTGCAGCTTCTTCAGCAGGTGCAGCTTCTTCAGCAGGTGCAGCTTCTTCAGCAGGTACTTCTTTTTTTGGTTTTCTTTTTGGCTTATCTTTAACTAGCTCACCATATTTCTCTGGATCAACTAATTTAAGGACTCTGTTACTTAATTGAGCTCCTTTACTAATCCAATTATTTATTTTCTCTATATCAAGGTTAGTAACACTTGGGTCTTGAAGAGGGTCATATGTTCCTAAAATTTCTAGAAATTTTCCATCTCTAGAAGATCTAGAATTTATTGCTACAATTCTATAAAAAGGTCTTTTCTTTCTTCCTAATCGAGATAATCTTATTTTAACCATAAATCCTCCGTCACTTAATAATGATTAAATTTATGAAAATTTCAATAAGTTTTTAGCATTTTTTTTAAATTTCCCCATATTCTTACTCATCTTTTTCATTTGAAGAAATTTTTTAATTAAAACATTTATGTCTTGAACTGATGTTCCGCTTCCATTAGCTATCCTTCTTCGCCTACTACCATCAAGAATATTATGGTCATTTCTTTCTTTAATTGTCATTGAATCTATTATCGCCACGGTTTTTTTCATTTCATCATTTGCTTTCTCCATTGCATTTTCATCTTTTGAGAGATTTCCTAGGCCTGGGATCATAGATATTGTATTTTTCAAAGAACCAATTTTATTCATTGATTTTATCGCATCCTTAAAATCACTTAAAGAGAATTCATTGTTTTTTATTTTTTTTGCTAGCTTCGAAGCATCTTCTTCTGACACCGACTCTGATGCTTTTTCAACTAAACTAACAACATCTCCCATCCCTAGAATCCTTGATGCCATTCTTTCTGGATGAAAAATCTCCAACATATCTAAACCTTCACCTGAACCAAATAATTTAATTGGTTTTCCAGTAACATATTTGGCAGATAGTGCTGCACCACCTCTGGCATCACCATCTAGTTTGGTTAGGACTAAACCATCAATCCCAATCTCATCATTAAAGTTTTTTGCAACATTTATGGCTTCTTGTCCAATCATTGAATCAATAACAAGTAATGTCTCATGGATTTCAATTTCATTCTTGATTGATTTTAGTTCATTTAGCATTTCTTCATCTATTTGAAGTCTTCCAGCAGTATCAATTATTAATGTATCAGAACCCACATTGTAAGCTTTCTCCTTAGCATTTCTACAAATATCTAAAATTTTATCATTATCATTTTGTATAAAATTTAATTTAGCTTGCCCACATAAGATTTCTAATTGTTTTATTGCGGCAGGTCTGTAAATATCAACCGAGCACAAAGAGGGGTTCCTTTTTGATTTTTCTTTCAAAAACTTTCCAAGTTTTGCAGATGTAGTTGTTTTACCAGAACCTTGCAGACCAATTATAAGAATGGTTGCAGGCGGTTTAACTTTTAAGTTTAAATCAGTTGTTGAACCTCCTAAAACTTTTGATAGTTCGTCATTAAATATTTTAATAAATTGCTCTGTTGGTGAAACACTTTTTAAAACTTCAGAGCCAATTGCTTTCTCTTTAATTGTATCAATTAATTCTTTTACAACTTTATAGTTAACATCAGCTTCAAGTAGACTAAGTCTTATTTCTTTCAAAGCATCTAATACATTGTTTTCAGATATGACTGCATTACCACGTAGCTTTTTAAAAGAGGAGTTTATTTTTTCACTTATCTTATCAAACATTTAAATATTATAGCATTTAAGACTTATCAGATTTATCTTTTTCATCATTTTTCTTTGCAATTTTTTCAATTTCAAATTTTGGGGCAAACTTTTTATCAAGATAAACCTTAGCTTTAAAGAAAGGTCTTTTTGCATTCTTTCTTTTTGATTTGAAAGGTAATGTAGATGTTTTCTCCCCAGAGAAGATTTTGATAGCCTCTTCTATAGGTAGGGATTCTCTATTTTTCTCTTCTTCGTCCAATGAATTTAGATATGGAGAAAGCATAAATTGTGAAAGTTTATTAGCCCATTTCTTTCCAAAATAATAAAATTTAGCATCATGTTTTACCTCGGAATCAACAAATTCAAACTTTCCTAAACTAGGCAAAGCTTTAAAATCTATTTTTTCCTTTTCATCATTTTGTCCCCAATCTAAATCAATCTCACCATTGTCTTTTAATAATAGAAAGGCTTCATAATATTGTCCAAATCTATTAACAAATCCTGATAATTTCCCTATTCTTCCCTCTTTGCCATTATATGACTTGATTAATTCTATTGCCTCTTCATTAGAAATTGGCCTACCTGATCTTACTTTGTTGATTCTAACAGAATTATCTGGGTCTTCCGTTGTATATCTATTAAATGTTTCCCAGACTGGCAGACCACTTATTGGACAATTCACATCTAATGGTTTCCTAAATTCATCAGTATCTACGCTAGTATTTTTTGCTCTTGCAATTATTTCATCTCTAAACTTTTCAATTTCATCAATAAATCTTTCATAGGAATAATCTTCGTTTTCCATTTCTTTCAACTTTAACTCCCACTCTCCAGTTAGGTTTGCAGAAGTTAATTTATTTATTTCTAAAACATCTAAATCAAAAATTAGCTGCTTACCTCTTGCAGTAGATAGTATAAATTTTTTATTATTTTCATCCTCAGATCGCATTAAATATTTTTCTCTAAGTAGAGCCTCAATTGTTTCTGCCCTTGTTGCAGGAGTTCCTAAACCTTTGTTTTTCATTAGTTGCAGAACTTCTTCATCATCAATATCATTTCCTGCTGTTTCCATTGCTCGAAGTAAAGTAGAATCAGTAAATCTAGCTTTTGCTGTAGTGTTATCTGTTAGTTTCTCAATACCTTCACATAATGCTTTTTCTGATTTTTCAATTGGACTTATAATTGTTTCTTTTGTTGTACTATCAAGAACCTCTTTCCACCCTTGGTTTAGCAATATTTTCCCTTTTGTTCTGAATAGATGTTCTCCAATTAATGTATCTCTTGTAGTTTCATTTGTAATCATTGGAGGATAAAAAACCGCTAAAAATCTTTTAACAATTAAATCATAAATTTTTCGTTGTTGATCGTTTAATTTCAGGTCCGATGGAATATTAGGCGTAGGAATTATGGCAAAATGATCAGAGACTTTTTTAGAATCAAATATTTTTTTATCAGTATTTTTAACTAAATCATTATCCAGAATATTCTGAGAAAATTTCTTGTAAGAGCTATCATTAAAAGAATTTAGCAACTTAATTACTTCTCCATCATATCCATCTGGCAATCTTCTGGAATCTGTTCTTGGATAGGTTATATATCCTTCACCTGAAATGGGTTGGTATAGTGATTGTGCTATTTTAAGTGTTGTACTTGCAGTAAAGCCAAATCTGCTATTTGATTCTCTTTGTAAACTTGTTAAATCAAATAATGCTTCACTATATTCTTTTCTTTGCTTCGATTCCTCTGTGACTATCCCCTCTTTGTTTTTGCAATCATTAATTATTTTTAAAGTAATTTCTTCGCTAAAAATCCTATCTGCCTTTCTAACTCTTTTTGCTTCTGGATTGAGTGTTGAGTTATCAAAATTTTGGTCAATGTATGAACCAATATATTCTCCTGAATTAATTCTAAATGTAGCTTTTATCTGGAAATATTTCTCTGGAGTAAATGAATCTATCTCTTTATCTCGATTAACAATCATTGCGAGCGTTGGAGTTTTAACTCTTCCCACAACCTGCTTATTAAAACCAACATTATATATTTTGCTTGACCAAGCAGTAATTGCCCTTGTTCCATTCATTCCAATTTTCCAATCAGCTATAGACCTAGCGAGTGCCGCATTTGCTAAACCTCTATATGATTCTGAACTTTTTAAATTTGAAAATTCTTTTTGTATTTCTTCTTTAGTCATAGATTGAAGCCATGCACGATATGATGGCTTAGAAACTTTCAGATAATTCATTATCTGGTTGAAGATTAGTTCTCCTTCTCTTGCTGCATCACAGGCATTTACTATAGAAGCTACATCATCTCTTTTACAAAGTTTTTTAATTAAATCTAGTCTTGGTTTTGTTTGTGATATGGGAATTAAATTTCCTGGACCATTTAACGGTAGAGCTTCTAGGTTCCATTTGGATTTTGGTTTTTCGAATTCGATCAAATGACCTTGAGCACAAGTAACTAAATATTCTTCGTTCTCAAAGTAGTGCAGGCTTTTAGCTTTAACTTTCTTAGCTGATAAAGCTGATGCGATTAAATTTGCCACACTGGGCTTCTCTGCAATTATCAATTTCTTTTCATTTAACATAGAAACGCAAATTTAAATAAATATCATTCTTATGTCAAATTGATAAGTTCAAAAAAAATACCTAAGTCATTCTAATTATTGATATAATTATTTTTTTTGTACCATTGGATATTTTTCTCTAATATCTCTGACACAGTTAAGTACTTGTGATTTAAATCTTTCTGTGATTTGAGAGAGGTTGCTTGTGCACCTATTTCAATAGCTTTAAGACCATCTATAGGTAATTTGGGTCTTTTTTTTGTGAAGAAGGAAATAAATTCTGATAAATAAGATATTAAATATAATTGCCATTTTGGAGTAATTTTATTTATTTTTGATATTTTCATTATTTCGCAAACTTCATCAAAGATCTCTCCTATTTTTACATTCTCACTAACAACTATATATTTTTGTCCTGGTAACATTTCAAGAGATCTCAATGTTATTTTAATAACATCATTAATGTGTACCAATGGAATATAAGATTGAGGGCAGAATTTTGCTTTTATTTTTTTATTGGCAATTCCAATAATCGTTTTACCAAATGTTTTGAAGTCCTTAGGCCCTGTTATAACTCCTGGATTTAGAACCACAATTGGCATCCCCTTATCAATATATTTTTTAACTTCCTTTTCAACTAAAAATTTTGATTTACTATAATCACTTTCAAAGTCACCCTTATGAATCGAATCCTCATTTGCTATTTCCCCTTTAGGTTGTCTTATTGCTGCAATACTACTCATATGAATGATTTTTTTAACTTTAGTACTTTTAAGCTCATTTAAGAGATTTCTTGTTCCATTAACATTTATTTCATAATAGTCTTTCTTTCTTTTTAGCCACCATGCAGCAATATTTCCAAGATGGAAAACAACCTCTGCATTATCAAATTTCCCTTTAATTGAATTTGAATCTCTTAGATCAGCAAGAAAGCAGGTATATCCTAATGATTCATATTTATCCTTATCTTTCTGAGAGCGGACAAGCATGGTTACTTTATGCCCACTTTTCTTTAATTCTTCAATAAGAAAGTTTCCAACATAACCTGTCGCACCAGTAACAAAACATTCCAACACTTTATCTCTTTAAGGAACTATTATTTTCTTTTCTTCGTGGATAATTTGACCCTGTTCTTCTTTAGCTTTTTCTTGAGCTGCCTTTTGAGTTTCTAAAACTCTTGCCTCTATTAGTTGGAAAAGCTTAGCCTGAAAATCTTTATCAAAAGCACAAACTCTAGGAACTATGTGTCCCATAGTTGCAACTTGAACAAAGAACTCTGCATTCGCTTTAATGAAGTCGTCTGGCACATCTCCATAAACCTGTTTTAGTTGTGCATATATTGTTTGTTCAATTTCTTGAACAATGTTTGATAGTGTATCACCCTGATTCTTGGGTTGACTTTGTAAGCCAAGATTAAATGCATTAGCAATGGAAGTTTTAATTGCATTTAATGCATCCTCTGGACTTTGTGGTTGACCGGCAGGCCCACCTGGATTTGGATTTTCTTCTGACATATTACACCTCTTATACAAAATATATTATACTGTTTATTAACTTAAAGCCTATGGATAAAAAAATTGATGGTGGTTTTGCTTTAGTCAAAACACTTAAAGAATTAAATGTAAAAGATATTTTCACTCTTGCAGGTGGTCATATCAATCCAATTTATAATGCCTGTAAAGAATTGGGAATTAGATTGATTGATACACATCATGAGCAAGGTGCATCTATGGCAGCTGATGCCTATGGAAGAGTTACCCGAAAACCAGGAGTTTGTTTAATTACAGCTGGACCAGGTTTGACAAATGTAATAACTGGAATGTCAGGTGCATATTTGTCAAATTCTCCATGCATCTTCATTTCTGGGAAATCTGGAGTTGAAGAGAATGATCGACTTCCACTTCAAGAAGTAGATCAAGAAGCAATGGTAAAACCAATTACTAAATGGGCTAAAACGGTTTACGATACAACTCGAATAACAGAATATACTGCTAATGCATATAAAATGGCAATAACTGGAAGACCTGGACCCGTTTATTTGGGCTTGCCTCACGAAGTTCTTTACGAAAAAACTGATGAGAACTTATTTGATATACCTCAAACGGAGTTTCCAGAAAACCCTGAAATTTCTGAAAATCTTGTGGATTCGATATTAAAAGAAATTAATAATAGCTCTAGGCCACTAATCATAGCTGGTAGTGGAGCCTGGTATTCAGGTGCTTCAATTGAAATTCAAGAGATTTCTGAGAAACTTAATATTCCAGTATATACATTAAATTTTGGAAGAGGAATTGTAGATGACAATCATCCTAATTGTTTAGGCCAAGCAAGTCCTTCTGCCATGAATGCTTTTAAGAAAGTCTCTTCTGAATCAGATTTGATAATTTTATTAGGAGTAAGGCTAAGTTTATATATTGGCTGGGGAAGGACTTTTAATCCAGAGGCTAAAGTTGTACAGGTTGATATAGAACCCGAAGAAATAGGAAGAAATAGGATTGTAGATATTCCAGTAGTGTCAGATATCAAAAAGGCACTTACAAAACTTAATTCTAAGTTGGACAAGATAGGTACTAATTTTGAATCATGGATAAATACTGCTAGGGAATGGAAAGATAAAGAATGGGAAGAAGTAGATAGATTAAAAGCATCGAATGACAAGCCTTTACATGTTTTGAGTGTAGTTAATGCTGTAGAGAAGGTGTTAGATGGAAATGGCATGATTTGTATTGATGGAGGTGATACTCAAGCCTGGACAGACTCTTCTTACATAACCACAAAACCTGGAAGATATGTCAAAGGTGGACCTTTAGGATGTATGGGAGTAGGGGTCCCTTTTGCCTTAGGATCTAAAATCGCTTATCCAGACAGAGATGTGGTTTTGATAAGTGGAGATGGTGCAATAGGTATGAATTTGATGGAGTTTGAAACAGCTGTTAGACACAATATCCCTTTTGTCTGTATTGTTTGCAATGATCAATCTTGGGGAATGACTAAGCATCAACATTGGATAAATTATGGAAAAACTAATACTCCACAAGGCCACGAGCTTCCATTTATTAATTTTCATTCAATAGTTAAAGAAATGGGCGGCTATGGTGAACTAGTAACTGATTGTTCTGATTTAGTTCCTGCAATCGAGCGAGCTTTTAAATCTGGATTACCATCATTAATTAATGTCGCTACAAATCCGGATGCCACTAGTGCTGCTACTCATGCTATAACAGCGATGATGACACCAAAAGACTAAATAATGCGATACGAAGGTATGTCATTATAATTTATTCTTTTGCGGATAAAACTGCCATAAAAGCTTCCTGAGGAATTTCAACGCTACCAACATTTTTCATTCTTTTTTTACCTTCTTTTTGTTTTTCTAATAGTTTTCTTTTCCTTGTTACATCACCACCATAACACTTAGCAGTAACATCTTTCCTAAGAGCCTTAACCGTTTCTCTTGCAATTATTTTTGCACCGATAGCCGCTTGAATTGCAACTTCAAATAACTGACGAGGAATAATTTCTTTAAGCCTTTCAGCAATTTCTTTTCCTCTGTAATATGCATTATCTTTATGCGTAATGATGGATAAAGCATCAACAATTTCTCCATTAATTAAAATATCTAGTTTTATTAGATTAGATTCTTGGAGCTCACTAGGCTCATAGTCCATCGAACAGTATCCTTTTGTTATAGATTTAACTTTATTGTAGAAATCATAAATCATTTCCGACATAGGTAATTCATATTCCAGTATAGCTCTATCTTCTGATATAAAATTAATATTTTTTTGAATACCTCTTCTTTTTTCACAAAGATCCAGTAGCCCACCTAAATATTTCTTAGGAGTATATAAAGAAATATTTACATAGGGTTCTTTTATTGAATCTATCTGACTTTTATCAGGTAGAAGTTTGGGATTATCTATTTTTAATGTTTCTTTATTTGTTTTGATTACCTCATAAACAACAGTAGGTGATGTTGTAATTAAGGCCAGATTAAATTCTCTTTCTAATCTTTCCTTTACTATTTCCATATGAAGTAAGCCTAAAAAGCCACAACGGAACCCAAATCCTAAAGCAGCTGATGTTTCAGGCTCATATCTTATAGATGAATCATTTAGGCTAATTTTTTCTAATGATTCTTTTAGGTTTTCATAAAAATTTGAATCGATGGGATAAAGGCCACAAAAAACCATTGGTTTTATGTCTTTGAATCCTTGAAGTGCAATTTTTGAATCATTTTTTATTGTTGTAACAGTATCCCCAACTTTCGCATCGCTGATTTGTTTAATTGATGCAGTAATAAATCCTACTTCTCCCCAACTTAATTTTTCAACACTCTTTGCAACAGGATTAAATACTCCAATATTTCTAATTTCGTATATCTTATCTGTAGCCATAAGTTTAATAGAATCTGATTTATTAATCTCGCCATCAAACACCCTAACAAGGAGTACGACCCCCAAGTATGAATCAAACCAACTATCTATGATTAATGCTCTGGCGTCATTAACTTTGAGCTGGTTTGGGCTAGGGACTAGCTTTATTATTTCTTCAAGTATTTCAATTACCCCCTCACCAGTTTTCGCACTTGTAAGTAAGGCATTACTACAATCAATTCCAATTGCATTCTCAATCTCTTCACAAACTCTTTCGGGATCAGATGCAGGTAAATCAATTTTATTAATTACAGGGATTATTTCTAAGCCCATATCTGCTGCAAGGAAAGCATGGGCTAATGTTTGAGCCTCCACTCCTTGGGTAGCATCGACGACCAGAAGTGCACCTTCACATGCCATAAGGCTTCTGGAAACTTCATATGAAAAATCAACATGGCCTGGTGTATCAATTAGATTAAAAATATATTCCTCACCATCTTTTGACTTATAAGTTATTCGGACTGACTGAGCTTTAATAGTAATTCCTCTTTCTCTTTCAATATCAAGATTATCGAGAAACTGGCTTTGCATATTTCTTTTTGACACAGTATTTGTTAGCTCAAGGATTCTATCTGCCAAGGTACTTTTTCCATGGTCAATATGAGCTATGATACAAAAGTTTCTGATTTTTTTATGATGCATTTAATTGAATTATAAATGAATTATCAGATTAAGATAATTTATTGAATAAAACACCTGTTGCAACTTTCGGATAAAAATATGTAGATTTCTGGGGCATCTTATCATCATTCAATACGACTTTCATAATATCCGGTGGAACAAATTTGGGTAAAATTAATCCTAAAGAATTTTCTAAAATTGAATCATTTGCATCGTTAAAGCTTTTAAAAAAATCTAAGCCGTTATAGTTATCCTTAAATTTATCTATTATAAATTCCTGAACACCATATACACTCATGGAATAAAATTTATCTCTATTTTCTTCTTTGATTTTACACTTTAAAATAATATTTGCCTCTTTGGATATTACAAAAAACTCATCAGGGTTTAAGAAGTCTTCATTGATTTCTTCTTTATAATTTTCACAATCAAAATCTTTCTTTATTTGATCTATTAACAAATTGGGTTGTTTAACATTTTGAAGAATTCTATGGGTTGGGTTAATTAAAAGACCTTCTTGATTCGAGCCTGCTAAATAAAACATAGTATATTTGTTTTTATCATCAGGGAAATCTTTATAATAATTTAGAGATGTTTCATACCTATGATGACCATCAGCAATTAAGATTTCTTTAGGCTTAAAAGATTCAATTATTTGATTAATTTTTTTTTCGTCATCTATCTTCCATACTGTATTTGTAACACCATCCTTAGATTCCCCTTTAATTACTGGGCTATTTTGGTCTATGAAATTTCTTAATATATTGTCTACAATTTCATCACTATTATCATAAACTCCAAATATTGGGCTAAGATTTGCCTTACAGGCCTTCATCAATTTATATCTATCCTCTTTTGGGCCACTGAAAGTCTGTTCATGAGGTAACACTACTTTTTTAGAAAATTCTGATACTTCTACAAGAGCTATGAATCCAAGTCTAGTATAGGATTTCGATTTGTACATAAATTCTTGAAGATAAGGATAAATAGCTTCCTTATCTTCCTGAAGTAGGATATTTTCATTAAGCCATTCCTTAAAAATTTTTCCAGCATTTAAATATTTTTCATCACCAATTCCGTCATTAAAGTCTATATGGACAACATTATGTTGACTTTGATTCAATAGCTCCTCTTGTTGTTTTTTATTTATTACATCATAGGGCGGAGCGATGACATCAGAAATTTTAGATATCTTTTCATCATTATATCTTAAGCCTTTAAATCCTTTTAAATTTGCCATTATTGTATGACCTCCAAAATTTCTTCAATTTTTATATCACCCTCACGAATAACTCCAACCTTGTTTTCCTCTATATCAATTATAGTTGAACCTAATGATTCAGGAATTTTCCCAAAATCTACAAAATGATCAATTTTGCTTTTAAAGTTGAATAGTATTTTATCCATATCAAACAAATTTTCTTGCCCGGTAATATTAGCACTTGTAGAAAGTATTGGGAAATCAATAATGTTAAATAAATTTTTTACAAAAATATGTGAAGAAATCCTACAGCTTACTTTTCCATTGCTACCTACTAAAGAATTATCAAATAAGCTAATTTTTTTGGGCTTTAACAAAACTGAAAGTTTCCCAGGCATAAATTTTTTTATAATTTTAGCTTCATCAGAATTAAGAAAAAAAAACTCCTCAATAACAGTAATGTCTTTAAATAATAAAGAGTATTTTTGAGATTCTTCTCTTTTTTTTGCGAAACTTATTTTAGAAATAGTATCTTTTAAATCAAATTTACAGCCTAGACCATATAGAGTTTCAGTTGGATAACAAATTGTTCTACCTTGGTTAAAAAAAAGAGCCAGCTCTTCGTAACTAATGCTCGTTTCAGAATAAATCAATATTTTATTTATTGTGTTTTTCTGCAGCTTTCATAACTTTCTTTTTTAAATTTTGTCTAAAGTTATTAACTGATTCTCTAATTTCTGGATATTTGATTCCTAAAATTGAAGCGGCATATATTCCAGCATTCCTTGCACCACCTTTACCGATAGACATAGTCGCTACAGGTATACCGGGAGGCATTTGAACAATAGACATAAGTGAATCTAACCCATTTAAGCATGAAGAATCTATTGGTATTCCAATTACAGGTAGAGTTGTGAATGATGCAACAACTCCTGGTAAATGGGCAGCCCAACCAGCTGCAGCTATAACAACTTCTATACCTCGGTCTTCTATTTCATCCATATAAGCGGTTAGAATTTCAGGAGTTCTATGAGCAGATGCAATCCTTAACTCATATTCTATACCTAATTCATCTAATACTGTTCCAGCCTCAGATGCTTTTTCAAGATCTGAATCACTTCCACAAATTATTGCTACTTTTGCCATGATTTTTTAATTTATCTTGTTTATGGTAAATTTTCAAGAGCTAATTATGATATCTCGTGAATTTAATGAATTTACATGTCTTGTTACGCAACATGATCATGCCCAAGTGTCTTTAGATGTTTTTAATATGATGAGTGATAGCTTGAAATCTAAGAGTGAAAATATTGCAGATTTACAATATGCTATTAGAAATCATGATTGTGGATGGATAGAATATGATCTTTATCCCAAACTATCTGATAATAATTTGGTTTATACATTCCAAAATATGGAAAATCATCTTCAATTAGAGCTATGGTTAAAAAGCATTTCCTCTTCTATAAACCCTTATTCTTCGTTACTTATAAGTGAACATTTTAAGTTTCTTGCCAGTCAATCTAAAACTTTAGATATTGAATTGAAAGAAGATTTTATTAAAAAATCTGATCAGTTAATTAATAACATGTTTAGAAGGTATAAAATTCCATCTATTGAAAGTGATAATTTTAAATTTGAATTAAGTATTTTACAGTGTTGTGATTTGATTTCTTTAGTTTTATGCAGAGAAAAAAAATTAAAAACAGATTTATACCCAGCAATTTATATTGATTCTAAAACAAATTTTGAATATAGCTTAAATTTCATTCAAGATTCTATAGTTAAGTTTTCCGGAGGGTTTTTAGAAAAAAAAGAAAATTTTTTGGAAGTACCCTATAGGCAGATAGAGAGTGATTTACTGTCAGAGCCAAAAAAGATTAAGGAAGAATTCAGAAATTCAAGGGTAAAGTTTCGAAGGATTTACTTAGTCAACTAGTTCTAGCTTGTCTAAATCTATATTCTCAATAAAATCCCTTTTTATTTTTTGAGTTGAAGTTTTGGGAAATTCTTCATTATATATGTATATTTTAGATATTCTTTTTCCAACTTCTAACTCCCTATTAATTTTTTCTATTGATGCCTTGATTTCAGTATTCTTATTTGTCGTCAAATCATAAAGTTTTAATAAAACATATAATTTTTTTTGATCTTTACTAAACACAACTGATTCTTCGACAAATTCTATTTGATCAACAAGCTCTTCAATTTGTTCAGGATAAATATTTTCACCACTTGGACCAAGAATTATAAATTTTTCTCTTCCTGTTATGTATAAATATCCTTCTTCATCAAATTTTCCAATGTCACCTGTATCTAACTCATTGTTTTTTAGAACCTGCTTTGTTGAGAATTCATTTTTAAAGTAGCCCTTAAAAACGTTGGGACCTTTGACATGTATTTTCCCGTTCGTTTCTTTATTATTTTTATCAATTCGAACATTGCAAGTTTTTATTACTTTCCCTACAGAACCTAATTTAGTTTTATTTAATGGGTTAACTGATACTAGTGGAGAAGTTTCAGACAGACCATAACCTTGAATAATTTTTAACCCTAACAAGTTAAAAAATTTTTCTGTTTCAATGTTTAGAGGTGCTCCTCCACAAAAGAAAAATTTTAAATTTGATAAGCCTGTTTTTTTTCTTAACAAATACCCAAAAAATTTAGGAACATATTTGAAAATCAACATACTTACTTTTGATTCACTCAGATTTTTCAGACAATTTTTTTTAATTTTATCTAAAATCAATGGAACTACTGGCATTATATTTGGTTTTACCATCTTTAATTCATTGAACATATTTTTTGAATCCAATGATGAGCAGAAATGTACTTTTGTACCAACTCTTATACTTGTAAGCAAATTACATGTAAGTTCATATACATGGCTTAAAGGTAAAATAGAAAAACTACTTTGTTTTGCATCAGCAATTTCTCTAATAGCATCAACATTTGACATAATGTTTTCATGGCTCAACATCACACCTTTGGGTTCGCCTGTAGTTCCTGAAGTAAAAAGTATCAAACTTATTTCATTTTTTAAATTATTTATATTGATGTCTTCTGAGGTTTTGGAATCAAATAAATCATCAAAAGATAATTTATTGATGTTGCTATTAAAATCTTTATTGTTAGTAATTATTATTTTTGATTCTGAAAATTTATAAATAAAATTTTTAGATTTTTTATTTAATTTAATATCAATTGGTACAACTGTACAATCCGAACCTAAAATTCCAAAAAATGCTGTTATCCAACTAATCGAATTCTCACCACAAAGTGAAATATTAGACCCTTCTGTTATTCCAAAACTTTTTATTTTTCTACTTACTTTGTTGGATCTTTCATATAGCTCTTTAAAACTAATTTCTGTATATTTATCATTCTTAATCTCAGATAATGCAATTAGTGAACCATAATTATTTGCTGATTCTTCCAATAATTTCAATAAGTTAGTCATTTATTCTTCACTATTCAAAATATATTTCTTTAATCAACTTTAACATATTATTTGATTTGCCTGATTCTGGCATGCCTATTGCCATTGATTAAACATAATATTTCCGTGGGAGGGAAAAAAAGATGTTAAAGTCTAAGATTAAAAATTTTTCTTTGTTCCTTATATTAGGAGCAATTTCTTTATTCTTTACTCAAAATGCTACAGCTTCATCAACTCCTGAAGAGACTGCTTTTATTTTTAATACTTTGTTATTTCTAATTTGTGGTTTTTTAGTTATGTGGATGGCTGCTGGTTTTGCAATGCTTGAGGCAGGAATGGTTAGGACAAAAAATGTTTCAGCAATTTGTCTGAAAAATGTAGGTTTATATTCAATATCAGGAGTTATGTTCTATTTAGTAGGATATAACTTAGCTTACGGGATACCAGAGGGTGGCTACATGGGCTCATTCTCGATGTTTGTACCAAGTGAAGATATGAGCACAGGTTATGCTTCTCATTCTGATTGGTTCTTCCAAATGGTATTTTGTGCAACAACTGTTTCTATAGTCTCAGGAACTGTTGCAGAAAGAATTAAAGTTTGGAGTTTCTTTATTTTTGCTGCTCTTTTAGCAGGGATTATTTATCCAATTGAAATGGGTTGGCAATGGGGAGGCGGATGGTTAGCCTCTATGGGATTCTCTGATTTTGCGGGATCAACTTTAGTACATGCTGCCGGTGGTGCTGCTGCATTAGCTGGTGCAATAATTATTGGTCCAAGATTAGGTAGATTTAAAGATGGAAAGGCTATACCAATGGCTGCATCTAGTATACCTTTAGCTACCCTTGGTACTTTTATACTATGGCTTGGGTGGTTTGGCTTTAATGGTGGATCTCAACTAGCAATAGGAACAATGGATGATGCCGTTGCTGTTTCAGATATTTTTGTAAACACAAATTTAGCTGCTTGTTCAGGCCTAATTGTGGCAATGGTTTTATCTCAAATTATGTTTGGCAAAGTTGATGTGACATTTGCATTAAATGGTGCTTTGGCAGGGCTAGTCTCTATCACTGCCGAACCGTTAGCTCCATCAGCTACTACTTCACTTTTAATAGGTGGAATAGGCGGAATTATAGTAGTATTCGGGACTAAATTTTTTGAAAGTATTCAAATTGATGATGTTGTCGGTGCTCTTCCAGTTCATTTATTGGCAGGGATTTGGGGAACAATAGCAGTAGCTATCTCTAATACAGATGCATCTTATTATGTACAGACAATTGGTGCAATTTCAGTCGTACTTTTTGTCTTTGTAGTTTCAGCAGTTGCAATGTTAATAGTTAAATCAACTATCGGACTTAGACCAACTGAAGAAGCAGAACAACTTGGATCAGACGCTACAGAGGTAGGAATAGAGTCTTATCCTTATTTTAAATAATTAAAAATCCTACCATACCTTTATACCTCCTTGGTAAGCCCCTGATTTATAGCTCAGGGGCTTGTCATATTAAAATTCCCTTGTTATTATCTTTGAATGTTAAATACTGGTGATACCTCATGGATTCTTACCTCAACTGCTCTAGTTTTATTCATGACTTTGCCAGGCTTAGCTTTATTTTATGGCGGACTTGTAAAATCTAGAAATATTCTTTCAGTTTTTATGCATTGTATATCAATTGCATGTTTAATGTCACTTTTGTGGGTTGCATTTGGTTATTCTATTGCATTTGGTGATGGACTTGATTTAAATTCTTATTGGGGTGGCTTATCAAAAGTTTTTCTACAAGACTTAACTGCAGAAAGCATGTTAGGATCTATTCCTGAATCAGTTTTTGCTGCATTTCAAATGACTTTTGCGATAATAACACCAGCATTGATTGTTGGTGCTTATGTTGAAAGGGTAAAATTTTCTTTTGTATTGATTTTTTCTGCTCTATGGATGTTGCTTTGTTATGCTCCAGTGACTCATTGGGTATGGGGAGGCGGATTTCTTTTTGAATTAGGGACTGTTGATTTAGCTGGAGGCTTGGTAGTTCATGAAACTGCTGGGCTTGCCGCATTAGTTATTGCTTACTTTTTAGGTGTAAGGAAAGATAAATCAAAACCCCCTCATAACCCTGGCTATGTAATGTTAGGGGCATCAATGTTATGGGTGGGATGGTTTGGCTTTAATGCGGGCTCACAATTAGCTGCAAATGGAAATGCGGGAATAACTTTGCTTGTTACTCATATTTCAGCATGTGCTGCATCACTTTCATGGGCTTCTTATGAATATTTTAAATATGGCAAGGCATCTTTAGTAGGTTTGGTTACAGGAACAATCGCAGGTCTTGCGACCATTACTCCTGCCTCAGGCTCCGTCACACCTCTTGAAGCATTTATAATTGGTTCCGTAGCGGGTGTCGTTTGTCAGGAAATGTGTAGTGTAGTAAAAAATAAATTCAATTTAGATGATTCACTTGATGTATTTGCTGTTCATGGATTCGGTGGAATTTTAGGAACAATATCCATTGCAGTATTCGGTCATGCTGGTTGGTATGAGCAGATATTCGCCATTTTAGTTGTAGGAATTTTTACTATTGTAATAACAACCTTGATAGTAATTATTACTATGAAAATAGTACCTATTAGAGTAAGTGAAGATAGTGAAGAAAGAGGTTTAGATCTTACTGAACATGGTGAAAAAGCTTACGACCTTAATAGTTAAAAGTTTACTTCTCTGACAATAATTTTCCCCCAACTCCCCATTGTTCTCTAGGTATTTCATCAATTTGAACATATGTTGATGATGGTGGCTTACCAGCAACTTCTTCCATAGTATTAGTTATGCTGGTAACTATTTTTTTTCTTTGGTCCTCTGTAAGTTTTCCCGCTACTTTAACATTAATATATGGCATAGTTAGCACCCAAATAAAATTATAAATTTTTTTCCACAACAATGACATTCTTTATCTGGTTTCTCTGCCCCAGAATTTTTATCATCATCATTACTATAACTTACAGCAAATAATGGACTTCCACAATGTGGACAGTCTTTATGATAAGCTGATATCGGTTCAATTTTACTGGAATTATCCATGATTTAATAGTACAATAAAAAAAGCTCCTATATCAAGCCGTCACCCCGTATAACAAACAACTTTCAAGGAGCTCATACTTATATTAACTAAAACTTTTTTTTTGTATATTAAAAATATTGAATTAATACCCAAACTTTCGATTATAATTTATTCATGGTTTATGTTTGTAATAATTGTGGCCAAACATCTCCAAAAAAAATGGGGAAGTGCTTCAATTGTGAAAAGTGGGATACTTTTGTGCTTAAAAGCGATAATTCTGATAATAAGAAAGCAAAAACCAGTCAAAAAACTTCAACAAGAATCTCGGATGCTTCTGTTAATAAGGTGGAGGAATTTTCTACAAATATAGCAGAAATGGATAGAGTTTTAGGAAATGGAATGGTTGCAGGTTCTACAATCTTAATCGGTGGAGAACCAGGGATTGGAAAATCGACTTTATCACTACAAATTGCTGGCAATTTTAAAAACGAAAGGGTGTTATATGTTGCAGGTGAAGAATCACCTTCACAAATAAAGGCTAGAGCCCAAAGAATTCAAGCACTTGATAATGATTTATATTTATACGATGATAATGATGTTTCGCTAATTGAAAATCAAATAAATGAAATAAAACCAAAATTAGTCATCATTGACTCTATCCATACAATAGAGTCTTCATATTCAGATTCTAGTCCTGGTTCGGTATCTCAATTAAAAAATTGTTCAATCATTCTTTCTGAACTTGCAAAAGCTAATAACTTCATTCTTATATTAGTTGCTCATATAACCAAAGATGGTGTAATTGCTGGACCTAAAACACTAGAGCATTTAGTTGATACAGTTCTATATTTTGAGCAGGTTGATAGGAATGACTTAAGAATCCTTCGAACTACAAAAAACAGATTTGGTACAACCAATGAAATAGGAATATTTGAGATGACAGAAAAGGGCCTTATTGAATCTCTTGATCCATCCAGAGTATTCTTATCATCAGAAAACACAGTGAATCCTGGGTCAGCGATAACTACTTCCTTTGAGGGGTCTAGACCTATATTGGTAGAAATCCAATCATTGGTATCGAACCCTTTACAGTCATTCGGAAAAAGATATTCAAACGGAATAGAGAATAACAAATGCACATTAATGGTAGCTATAGTAGAAAAATTTTTAAATAAAAGATTATCTGACAAGGATGTTTTTCTTAATATCTCAAAAGGTTTGAAAATCAAAGATTCTTCAACTGATCTTGCAATTGTAGCATCAATTTTATCGAGTATTAATAATAAAAGTTTGATAAGAGGGTGTGCTTTTTTAGGTGAGATTGGATTGAGCGGTGAAGTAAAGAATGTTGGAAAACTAGACAAAAGGTTGTCAGAATTAGATAGGCTTGGTTTCACGTTGTGTTATTTGCCATTAGATTCTAAAAAAGATGTATCAAAATTCAAATTTAATCACCTTAAATTCGAGTATTTATCTGATATAAGGGATCTTAATAGGGTTATTTAAAGATGAAGATTGGTATTTTCGATAGTGGAATAGGTGGATTAACCGTATTTAAAGAAATTGAAAAGAGATTTCCGAAAAATGACTATGTTTATTTGGGAGATACAGCCAGATTACCGTATGGAATAAAATCAAAAAAAACAATCAAAAATTATTCTTTAAAAAATACTGATTTTTTAGTCGATAGGGGCTGTGAAATAATAATAGTCGCTTGCAATTCTGCATCATCATATTCAATACCAATTTTAAAAAAAAGATACAAAATTCCAATTTTTAATGTAATTGAGTCAGGTGTTAATGCAATTTCTAATAGTTGTTCCAAAGTTGGGATTATTGGAACCCCATCAACTATTGAAAGCGAGTCGTATTTAAAGCTTTTAAAGAAAAATAAAAAATTAAAAAAAATAATATCTGAATCATGCCCTATTTTCGTCCCAATTATAGAACAAGGATTATATAAGAAAAAGTCTGTACACTTTCTCATTAAAGATAATTTAAAAAAATTCCAAAAAGATCAAGTTGAGGCATTAATCTTGGGCTGTACACATTACCCCTTAATTAAACCAATAATAAAAAAAATTCTGCCAAATGTAACCCTTGTAGACTCATCAGTAGAAGTTGCAAATTCGATAGGAAGTTTTTTAAGTAATACAGAGAAGGTAGGGCCAAAAGTAAATTTTAAAAGAGAGATTTTTTTTACTGATAAATCCAAATATTTTGAAGAAGTTTTAAAAGTTATGTTTAAAAATTTAAATTATAAAGTTAAGTTAGTTGACATCAGATAGATATTTTAAATCTATCTGATGTCAACTTTTTCTATTATCCTAGTTTTTTAATTTCGTCTGTTAATGCTGGCAATACATCGAATAAGTCTCCACATATACCGTAATCGCATTTTTGAAAAATAGGTGCATCTGGGTCTTTATTTATAGCTACAATGACCTTTGAAGATCCCATACCTGCATAGTGTTGAACAGATCCAGATATTCCTACTGCAATATAAAGATTAGGTGATACAACTTTACCTGTTTGGCCAACCTGCATTTCATATGGCACCCAACCTGAATCTACAGCAGCTCTCGATGCCCCAGCACCTGCTCCTACAGAATCTGCTAAATCGTAACAAAGTTTAAAGTTTTCACCATTAGCCATTCCTCTTCCACCAGAAACTATTTTATCTGCTTCAGTTAGCTCTGGCCTTTCTTTAGGAATTATATTTGTTTCGATTACTTTAAAATTATCGTCAGCTGGTATATCAATACTTTCTGAAACCGCTTCTCCCGCTGCTCCTGCTTCTACTGGCTTATATGCATTTAATCTTATAGTTGCAATCATAGGCTTAACATCATGATAAGACAGTGTGGCAATTGATTTTCCAGAATACTTATATCTTTTTACTTGTAATGTCGAGGATGAAGTTAGATCAATATCTATGGCATCAGTGGTTAGCCCACCCTTAGTTTTTGATGCAACTCTTGGAAGAAAATCTTGATTTTGTAAAGTATTTCCACCAAGTATGATATCTGCACCAACTTTGTTTACTAGTTCTGAAAGTGCATGTGCATATAAAGATGGATTAAAATCTTTCAAAGACGGATTTTCAATCTTATAAACTTTATCTGCACCATACTTACCTAAATCACTTTCAATAGAACCTGCATTATCTCCAATATAAACAGCAGATATACTAGCTCCATTTTTTTCTTTTAACTTTAAAGCAGCCGCAAGAACTTCATAAGTAACATTTCTTACTGTGTCTTGGGCTTTATCAACTAATACTAAAATTTCACTCATTTTTATCTCCTAGATTATTTTTGCTTCTTCTCTTAATAATTTTGCAAGTTCAGAAGATGCTTGTTGAACATCATTCCCATCAATAACTTTAAGACTTCTAGTTATTGTAGGAATTTCGATTGCATCATTTTTATATCTTGATCCATCGATTCCCAGTTCTCCTTCTGAAATTCCAATTTCATCACCATTAATGTCACCCTTACCAACTTCTTCGCAAGGTTTCTTCTTAGCTTTCATGATGCCAGGTAAAGAGGCATATCGAGGCTCATTGATACCTTGTTCAACCGTTATTAGTGCAGGAAGTTTTAATTCTATAATTCTTTCTCCACCTTCGATGACGGATGTGACTTTAGCAGTCTTACTACCTTCATCAACTTCTACTTTACTTGCTAAAGTTGCTTGAGGTATAGATAGTTCCTCAGCTACTTGTAAAGGAACTTGGCTGGATTCTTCGTCAATCCATTTTTTACCTGCTAAAATTAAATCAATATCTCCAAGTGCTTTAATTTTTGCACCAATTACTTTAGCAAGTGCATAGGTATCCATATCAGCAAATGCATCATCTTTGATGTGAACTCCTGAGTCACCACCCATGGCTAGTGCAGTTCTAATTGCATCTACTGCTTTATCACTACCAACAGTTAAAACAACTACTTCCGCATTAGACTTTTCTTTAATTTGAACTGCTTCTTCAACAGCAAATTCATCAAAAGGATTAAGTATCCATTTGATATCATCAGTTTGTATCCCGTTACCCGCCGAATTTGTTTGAATTTTGGCTTCTGTATCAGGAGTTTGTCTTACGATAACTAAAATTTTCAATTTTTTTCCTCCGAGTGCGTTAAAAAGTACCAGAAAGAATATTAAGTAATGGAGAAATAAAGTCAAGGTTTGTAGGCTTTTACATTTTTCTTCTATCTAAAAAGGCCTTGGTTAACGTGTTTTGATCTATATAGTCAACTTCTGAACCAATTGGCATACCGATAGCTATTCTTGAGATTTTTTTGCAATATTCTGATGCCCTTTCTTTGATGTATTGAGCAGTAAATTCGCCATCACTTGTAGGGTCAGTAGCAAAAATTATCTCCTCGAACATATTTTTTTTTATTCTATTAATGAGAGAGTCAATTTTTAAATCCTCAGGGCCAACCCCTTGGGATACAGATAGAAGTCCTTGTAAAACATGATATTGACCATTGAATTCATTACTATTTTCAATTGAAATCAAATCAAAGACATTTTCAACTATACATAGGGTTTTTTTGTCTCTTGTTGAATCCATACATAAGCAAACTTCATTAAAGATAAAATTGTTACAAATTTGACAAATTTTAACGTTTTTCCTTGCTTCAACCATTGATCTAGCTATTTCCATTGTAAGTTCTGGAGAATTTTTCATTAGAAATAATGAAAGTCTTGATGCGGTTTTATTTCCAATACTTGGGAGTTTTGATAGAGCATTTATTAATCTTTCAATCTCTTTACCTAGTATCTTATGCTTCATTTTAACTTTTAAAGTAGTCCTGGAGGTATGCCCATAGCTGCTGCAGCTTTGTTCATTGTTTCTTTGATTGTCATTTTTCCTTTTTCGAGAGACTCATTAATTGCAGCTTGTATCAAGTCTTGAATCATTTCTTTATCTTTAGATTCAACAATTTCGTCTTCAATCGTAATAGAAAGTATTTCACCTTTAGCTTTCGCCGAGACTTTTACCATTCCACCACCTGAGGAAACTTCAATAATTTCTTCTCCTGCTTTTTCTTGCAACTGCTCCATCTGCTGTTTCATCTTTTCAGCTTGCTTCATCATACTCTTCATGTTCCCTGGCAATTTCATCTTATTTCCTATCCTTTTCTATATCTATAATTCTACAATCAAAAGTTTCAAACAAATTTTTAATTGAATTAGATTCAAATAGTTTATCCTTATTTTTCTTGAAATTAAAACTATCCTCAACATTAATCTCGCACATTTCTTTTTCTTTCATAAATAATTCAATTTTTTTATTAATATTGAATCCTTTATTAATCTTTTCCTCAATTTCTTCCTTCTTATTTTTTAAAACTTGATACTTTACATCGCTATCTGTTTCAATTGTGATTGAACCATTTTCCAATGTAACAGTAGAATCTTTGATTAACTTCAGAGATGAATCATTCTCACGATCGAATAAATCTTTAATTGATTCAGGTGAAATTGTTTTAATTTCATCTTTTTTTGAAGAAGATTCCTTTCTTTTCAGGGGACTTTTAATTTTTTTTTTTAATAAGTCTTTATCACCAAGGTTATCTAAATTTATATAATTTGAAATTAAGCACAGTTTTATTAGCCCTGATTCTGCTACCAACTTTTCATAGTCGCTTTTAGAAACTTTATTGTAAATCTCAATAAGGTTATCAAAGATTGTTTCTAATTCGGCAAGAGAAAATGAATTAAAAACATCTTTTTTATCTTCTAAGACAACTATATTATTTTCTGAAGTATTTTCTAATCCTAGTTTTAAATATATTAATTTTTCATAGAAAAATAACAAACTTTGAATAAATTTTTTAATGTTGTACCCATTATTGCATATATTCTTAAAAGCTTTAATAGTAGAGCTTGCATCTGATAACAAAATATTATGAGCGATTTCATTTATAATTTTATTTGGAGTCAATCCTAATTTTTCAGAGCTTTCTAAATAATTAATTTGTTTATTTAGAGACGATGATAAGAGTTCTAAGATACTCAAACAGTCTCTTGCAGAACCATCCGCTTCATCACAAACAAGGTTTATTGAGTCTTCATCGATTGAAATTCCCTCTTTCTCCGAAATTTTTATAATTAATCCTTTTAAGAAATTATTGTCTAAGTTAGTAAAATTAATTAATTGTGATCTAGATTTAATTGTAATAGGTATTTTTTCAACTTCTGTAGTGGCTAGAATAAATATTACATTAGGTTTGGGTTCCTCTAAAGTTTTGAGAAGAGCATTGAATGCGGCTTTAGATAGCATATGAACTTCATCTATTATGAAAACCTTATATTTACAGTTAAGCGAACTGTATTGAGAGCTTTCAATTAATTCTCTAACTTGTTCAACCCCATTATTAGATGCTGCATCAATTTCAATCACATCTAATGATTTACCATTGTCTATATCTTCGGCTAAAAGAGGGTTTTTAGATATTTCATCAGAATTAATAGCCTTTGCAAATATCCTTGCCATGGAAGTCTTGCCAACTCCTCGACCACCACAAAAAATTAGTGAATGAGGAATTGAATTATTACTGATAAAGCTTTCCAAGATTGATACAGAATTATCTTGACCAACAACTTCTTTAAATGATTTGGGTCGATATTTTCTAGCTAAAACTATATGTGACATTTTCCTCTCTGGCTGGCTCGCTACCGTTGCTACATTTCTGTCCTGGCGGAGTTAACGAGCCAACAAAATACATCTCCCGGAGAGTATGGGATTCGAACCCATGAGAGATTTGCACCTCTACACGCTTTCCAAGCGTGCGCCTTCGGCCACTCGGCCAACTCTCCAACATTATAATATTAACATTTAAGTAATATTTTACTTATGAATTATTATTTATTCAGTTAGATTTGCATAATGAAGAAGTGGATTATTGAAAATAAAGAAAAATTGTTTGATCTTAAGATATTCGATTTGTATAAATATAGATTAAAATCCCCTTATGATGAAAAGGGTTTTAACTTTTATATTTTTGATTCTTCAAATTGGATAAATATAATTCCAATCACTCCCGATAATAAAGTTATCTTTGTGAAACAGTATAGAGCGGGTACTGATCAAATAACTCTTGAACTTCCTGGTGGAATGATTGATAAGGGAGAGCAGGTTTTAAGTGCAGCAAGAAGAGAGTTGTTCGAAGAAACTGGATATAAATCAAAAAAATGGGAAAAGCTAGGAGTTGTTAATCCAAATCCAGCAATTATGAACAATTCTTGTTTTACCTATTTAGCAAGGGATATTGAACAGGTTTCAACACCACAAAATTCAGGAAGCGAATATACTAAAGTTGTTTCTTATAATATAAACGAACTAGATGAATTGGTTGAAAAAAAGAAAATTACTCACTCGCTAGTTATTAATGCAATATATTGGTATAAAATGAATTGTAAGTAGGGCGAGTGGCGGAACTGGTAGACGCGGTGGCCTCAAAAGCCATTGAATTTCGATTCGTAAGGGTTCAAGTCCCTTTTCGCCCATTATGATATAGTAATAGAAATGAGTTTTAAGATTTTTTTAGAAAAAAACTTTATTAAGTATATGTTCTTTTCACTAACAGGAAGAATAAGTAGGTCTTATTGGTGGCTCTCACAAATATATCTCATCCTCGTAAGTTTTGTAATTGCATCCTTAATATCACCACTAGAAATTCCTCTGTTAGACATAGCCTTTAATCTTATTTTTACAGCAGCAGGTTTTTTTGTTTCCGCAAAAAGACTCCAAGATTTAGGTATTGATGGATTGTTTGCATTGACTCCTATGATATTCGCAATTTATGCATCTTATATAATTGGCGTAGATAAAATTGTAAATTCAGGTTTGGAAAATTTATCTTCATTTGATCAAGCTTTATTCTGGATTTTTTCTTTGACTGTTTTAGCCCTTTTTATACTTGAAGGATTTATTAAGGGAAAAGCTATTTCAAATAAGTTTGGAAATAATACTAATGAATATGTTGAGAAATTTATTAAATCTTTAACTAATATCTAGGCATTTTATCATCGAATTTTACTGCCCAGGCATCTATGCCACCAGCTAAATTTCTAACCTTCTTATAGCCCATGCCTTTTAACATTCTCGCGGCTTGGAGACTTCTCATCCCATGATGACAGTATACGATTATATCGTCAGCTGTATCTAGTTCATGAACCCTTGAAGTTAAATCGCCTAAGGGTATCAACTTAGAATCAGGTAGGCTACAAATTTCATACTCACCCGGTTCCCTAACGTCCAATAAGGTAAATTTTGGATTATCTTTTTGAATATTTTTTAAATCATCCACTGTTATTTCAAGCTCATCTTCTTTATCATCAGAAACATTAATCCCACAAAACTCTTCATAATCAATAAGCTTCTCTACTTTTGGTGTATCTGGATTTTTTCTTAATTTGATTTCTCTAAAAGACATCTTTAATGAATCATAAAGCATAAGTCTACCACTAAGGGTCTCACCAACACCTAAAAGAATTTTAACTGTTTCAGTGGCTTGAATAACACCTATAATGCCTGGAAGTATTCCTAAAACTCCACCTTCAGCACAAGATGGAACCATTCCAGGCGGTGGTGGCTCAGGATATAAATCTCTATAATGTGGGCCACCTTTATAGTTGAAAACAGTAGCTTGTCCCTCAAATCGGAAAATGCTGCCATAGACATTTGGTTTATTTAAAATAACACATGCGTCATTAACCAGATATCTTGTAGCAAAATTATCAGTACCATCAACAATTACATCATAATCTTTAAATATGTCGAGTGCATTATCTGAAGTAAGCCTTAAATTGTAAGTATTGATATTGATATCAGAATTTAGCTCTAACAATCGTTTTTTCGCAGATTCAACTTTTAATTCTCCAACTCGTTCTTCCGCATGCAATATTTGCCTTTGTAAATTACTTAGATCAACCACATCAAAATCAACTATTCCAATAGTCCCAATTCCTGCTGAGGCAAGATATAAAGCTAAAGGCGAACCAAGACCACCAGCACCAATACATAAGACCTTAGATTGAGCCAATTTTTCTTGCCCTTTAACTCCTACTTCTGGCATAATTAAATGCCTACTATATCTACCGATTTGATTTTTTGATAATCCCATTTCGACTCCTTGAAAGAGAAAAATATAGCATAAAATTAAATTTTTGAAATTAAGAAAATTTTTTTTAATATATTTTTTTACTTCTCTATTAGCAAATATTCAACGAAGTAACTATTATTATTTGTGTTTTTCAAACTAATTAAGTAGAATCAGTGTAAATTTATTTACATTTTTAAGCCTATTTGGGGTAAGATAAAGGATGAGAGAGACAACTGTTAAAATAAGTGTAACTCAGGATGGGTTGCTTCCTGAAGAAGTTACACTACTTGGAAAAATATTTTTACCTGCAATACAAAAACAAATTTTACGATCATGTGGATTTGAAAAAATTGACGATTCCACATTTGCTGGGGTCGTTCCCATAAAAGTTACAGCAAATGCAAAAATGCAAGAAATTGAATTTGAAGTGGGAGCAATTCCTGACTTTAGAAAAAAAGTTGTTGAATTCATAAATGAAGTGAGTTTATTAGAGTTTGAAGAGCCAGAGCCAGTCAAAGAAGAACCCGAAGTAGAAGTAAAGAAAACTCGTGCTAAAAAGAAAGTATCTAATGATACTAAGTCAAAAGCTAAAAAAGCAGTTGATAAGCCAGCTGCAAAAAGGGCAGTTGCAAAGCCAGCAACAAAAAAAGCAGCTGCTAAGAAACCAGTTGCAAAGAAAGCTGCTCCAAAAAAACCAGTTGCTAAAAAATCTGTAGCAAAAAAATCTACTGCTGTAAAAGCAAAGAGGGCTAAAAAATAGCATCAAGAAACAACATTAAAGAATCTTTAACATTTGACGATGTGCTCCTCGTCCCTTCTTATTCGACAATAATGCCTTCAGAAGTAAACGTAAAAACTAGGCTGACAAAAAAAATACAACTTAATATTCCTATAATAAGTGCTGCAATGGATACGGTTACTGAAGCCAGAACTGCAATTGCAATGGCACAAGAGGGCGGATTAGGTGTAATTCATAAAAATTTATCTATCGAAGATCAATCATTTGAAGTTGAAAAAGTAAAAAAATATGAAGGTGGAATGATTATTGAGCCGCACACTATATCACCAGAGGCTACTGGGCATCAAGCATTGGAAGTAATGACAACTAAAAATTTTACAGGATTACCAGTAACCATAAATGATGGAGACCTTTTAGGTATCGTGACAATGCGTGATTTAAAATATGAAAAAAATTTACATTTGAAAGTTAAAAAACTAATGACTCCAAAAGATAAATTAATAACTGTTCAAGCAGGTATAGGTTCTAATGAAGCTAGGGAATTATTGAATAAATATAAAATAGAGAAATTGCCAGTTGTTAATAAAAACTTTAAATTGCAAGGTTTGATAACAATGAAAGATATCGAGAAGAGTAAGGAGTTCCCTAATTCATCAAAAGATAAACAAGGAAGACTTATAGCTGCAGCAGCAATAGGTGTTGGCCAGGATATGATTGAAAGAGTATCTAATTTGGTGAGTTCAGGCTTAGATATAGTGTTTATAGATACTGCTCATGCTCATTCAAAGAAAGTAATTGATTCAGTGAAATTAATTAAAAAGAAGTTTAAATCATTGGAAATAGTTGCAGGAAATATTGCTACATCTGAAGCAGCTCTTGCTTTAATTAAAGCGGGTGCTGATGCATTAAAAGTTGGTATTGGTCCTGGTTCAATTTGTACAACAAGGATTATTGCTGGTATAGGTGTTCCTCAAATGACTGCGATTATGGATGTTAGTAGTGTTGCAAAGAAATATAAAATTCCTGTTATTGCAGATGGCGGAATAAAGTTTTCAGGAGATATAACTAAGGCATTAGCTGCAGGAGCTGACTGTGTTATGATTGGAAATTTATTAGCTGGAACTGATGAATCACCTGGTGATTTAGTTTTATATCAAGGAAGATCCTACAAGACTTATAGAGGCATGGGCTCAATAGAAGCAATGAAAGAAGGAAGCAAAGATAGATATTATCAAGAGGATATAATTGACTCTAAACTTGTTCCAGAAGGTATCGAAGGAAGAGTTCCTTACAGAGGCACTACTACTAAAGTTATCTTTCAATTAGTTGGTGGTTTAAAAGCAGGTATGGGCTATACAGGTTCTAAGAATCTTCTTGAGCTTAAAAAAGCTAACTTTTTGAAATTAACTGGAGCTGGTCTTAAAGAAAGTCATGTTCACGATGTAGTTATAAGCAGGGAAGCTCCAAATTATTCTTTAGATTAATTAATATGAAATTTAGTAAAGTTTTAATTTTAGATTTCGGTTCACAAGTTACAAAGTTAATTGCTAGAAATATTAGAGAATTAAACGTCTATTGCGAAATAATACCCTATAAGACTTCATATAAAAAAATACTAGACGAAAACCCTGATTGTATAATTTTGTCCGGTAGCCCTGCGAGTATTCATGATAAAAAAGCACCTATTTTTGATAAAGAATTGCTTAATTCTAAAATACCAATTTTAGGTATTTGTTATGGAGCACAGTTATTATCTAAATTATTTAATAGCGATGTTAAAAAATCAAAGATTAGAGAATTTGGCCCTGCTAAATTAAAAAAAATTAAAAACAACAAAATTTTATCCAAAATCCCAAATAAGAGTATTTCTTGGATGTCTCATGGCGATACAATTTTTAAATTAGGTTCAAAACTTCAGACTCTAGCAAAATCTGAGTTTGGCTCTATAGCTATATTTAAGCATAAAACCAAAAAAATTTATGGAACTCAGTTCCACCCAGAAGTTGTTCACACTTCTTTTGGAAAACAATTTATTTCAAATTTTTTATTTATTATTTCTAACTGTAGAAATAATTGGAAACCTGGAAAGTTAATAAAAAATAAAGTTGAGGAAATTAAACAAAAAGTTGGAAATAAAAAAGTTATATCAGCAATTTCAGGCGGAGTTGACTCAAGTGTTTCTTCTGTCCTAGTGGCAAGAGCTGTTGGGAATAAGCTGTCTTCCTTTATCGTTGATACTGGATTAATGAGGAAGGATGAAGTTAAATTGATTCTTCCAAACCTAAAAAAATTGGGTGTTAAGCCAAAAATTATTGATGGATCAAAATTATTTTTTAAAAAATTAAAAGGTGTTAAAAACCCAGAAAGAAAAAGAAAAATAATTGGAAAAACCTTTATTGAACTTTTTGAGATAGAAGCAAAAAAATCAAAAGCTGAATTTTTAGTTCAAGGAACTCTGTATCCTGATGTTATTGAAAGTGTAAGTATAAGCGGCCCATCAGCTGTAATTAAATCCCATCATAATGTGGGAGGTTTGCCAAAAAAGATGAACCTATCATTAATTGAACCCTTAAGAGATTTATTTAAAGATGAAGTTAGGGTGTTAGGTAAAAGTTTAGGGATTGAAAAAGACTTAATTGGAAGACATCCATTTCCTGGCCCAGGACTTGCAATCAGGATTTTAGGAGAAGTAACTCCCGAGAGAGTTAAGATTCTTCAAGAGGCAGATTCAATTTATGTGAATATTTTAAAAGAAAAGAATTTATATAACATTATATGGCAAGCCTTTTGTGTTTTGATTCCTATAAAAACTGTAGGTGTAATGGGTGATGAAAGGACATATGAAAATACAATAGCTATTAGGGCTGTTAACAGCACAGATGGTATGACTGCAAGTTGGTCCAGAATCCCTTATGATGTTTTAGATCTTATTTCTTCAGAAATTATTAATTCGGTAAAAGGTATTAATAAAGTTGTTTTTGATATATCCAATAAGCCGCCTAGTACTATTGAATGGGAGTAAAAATCCCACTGTAAATTCCTTGGTGACACTAAACTCTAAACCTCATAAAACACCTATAAACACTGACTAATCTCACAATTAAGTATAACATTTATGGGTTTTAATACAATCCCTAAATTTGAGTACCCTTGAGTACCCCAGTTTTTTTCGATACAATGATTTCAGTGACTTAGAAATTTAGTTTTTCAAAAAAGTGACTAAATGTGCTAAGTACCAGGTCTTATAGGAAAACGAATAGTACTAGGTGTTAAAGAGAGGAATTAATGGTTGTAAAAAATAGAAAGATGATTAAATCAACCACAGTAACTTTGTATCCAGAGGGAACTGAATATCTAACACCATGTGTTCTATATAAAATTAAGGATTCACCAAACTATTATTATAGGTTTCGTATAAAACCAAATAGAGAAAATAAAACTAAAGGTAGAAGTGTTAAAAGAACTACTAACTCTTCCAGTCTTAAAGTCGCAACTAAAGTCGCAACAAGTGATTATCTAAAGTTTGAAAGTATTTCGAGAGAAGGAAATAAAATTGTTCCTCAAACAGTTGAACAACTGGTTGATAATTTTTTAGAGATTCAAGAAGAAAGATTCAAAATGGGTCGACTGAAAAATATTCACTCTGTTGATAATAAAAGGTGGACATTAAAAGTCATGCTCAAATTTCTTAACCAAAACCAACAGAAAAAAAGATTAATGATGGAAGTCGAGGGTAAAGAGTTTAGAGACTATTTTAATTGGAGAAATAGAAATAAAGGTAGAGTTAAAGACTTAAGTGTTAATACACTTTCTTCTGAGTCTAGTAAGATTCAAGAATTTTTCAATTGGTGTTATGAAGAAGATTTAATCCATGATAGACAAAAACCAAAATTTGAAAGATTAAAAAATAAGTCTGGTATTACTAGAGGATTCACTATCGAGGAATATAAGATTTTAGTAAATTATCTTAATAAGAAATTTATACACAAAGGAATGGAAACAAGAAATAGACTTGCGCGAGAGCAAATGAGAGATTTAATTTATGTCGCAAGTAATAGTGGAATAAGACTTAGTGAATTATACAGAATTGAAAATAGAGACTTATCATTTCAAAAAGTTAAGAATTCAAAATATCCAATTTGTAATATCGAGGTAGATTCAGATGTCGCCCTTAAAACAAACAAGTCTAGAATTAACCCATGTATAAGAGGGGATATAGTAAAAAGGGTACAAAAAAGAACAATGACAATTCTAAAAAGAGATGAAATGAGAGGTTCTGACCCTTTATTTGTAACTGTTGATGGTTACCCTTTCTCAGTTAAATCAGTTCGACTACTGTGGAGTATAATTAAAAACGAAACAGGTATTGAAAGGAAATTAACTCATCTTAGACACTTTGCGATAACGCAAAGATTAAAATTCCTACCACCATCTGAAGTCGCACAGGGTGTTGGAACTAGTCTGACCCAAATTACTAATTATTATTATTCCCAAGAAGTTAACTCCGCCGATTGGTCTAAGATAAAAGAAGATTAATTAATAAAGTATAAAAGTTTGAATAAATCAAAAACTTCATACCTATAACTCTTTTATGTTAAATTTTTATATATGATAAGAATTTTTTTAATTTTACTTTTATTACCTCTATCCTCTTATTCATTACCTAAATGTGAGGGTGAAGATTACAGAAAATGGGATAATTGTGAAGGAACTTATACTTTTCCTAATGGTGAAAAATATCAAGGAGAATGGAAAGATGGTATCGCTAAAGGGAAGGGAACTTATATTTGGTCAAATGGTGAAAAGTATGTAGGTGAATGGAAAGATGGATACAAGCATGGAATAGGAATTTCTTTTTATCCAGATGGTGAAAAGTATGTAGGTGAATGGAAAGATGGATACAAACATGGAAAAGGAACTTATTATTTTCCAAATGGTGATAAGTATAAAGGTGAATTTAAAGATAATTTACCTAACGGAAAAGGAACTGGTACTTTTTCAACTGGTGAAAAGTATGTAGGTGAATGGAAAGATGGTAACCAACATGGAAAGGGAACTTCTTTTTATCCAGATGGTGATAAATATGTAGGTGAATGGAAAGATGGAAAAAAACATGGAAAAGGAACTTATTCTTTTCCAAATGGTGATAAATATGTAGGTGAATGGAAAGATGGAAAAAAACATGGAAAAGGAACTTATTCTTTTCCAAATGGTGATAAATATGTAGGTGAATGGGAAGATGGAAAAAAACATAGCAAAGGATATGCTACTTTTTCAGATGGTTCAAAATATATAGGTGAACATAAAGATGGTTTCCCTAACGGTAAAGGAACTACTACTTTTCCAAATGGTGAAAAATATGTAGGTGAATATAAAGATGGATACAAACATGGTAAAGGAACTTATTATTATCCAGATGGTGAAAAATATGTAGGTGAATGGAAATATAATAAATTTCACGGAAAGGGAACCCGTACTCTTTATAATGGTGCTAAATATGAAGGTGAATGGAAAGATGGGAAATATCACGGAAAGGGAACTATGACTATTCCAGGTGGTCAAAAATATGTAGGTGAATATAAAGATGGTAAAAGACATGGAAAAGGAACTTATACTTGGGTAAATGGTGAATATGTAGGTGAATGGAAAGATAATAAATTTCACGGAAAGGGAACTTTAACTTCTACAGATGGTTCAAAATATATAGGTGAATTTAAAGATAATTTACCTAACGGAATGGGAACTTTTACTTTTCCTAATGGTGAAAAGTATGTTGGTGAACTTAAAGATGGTAAAAGACATGGAAAGGGAGAATATACTTTTTCTGATGGTGAGAATTATGTAGGTGAATATAAAGATGGCAAACAACATGGAAAAGGAACTTATACTTATACAAATGGTAAATCAACATCAGGTATGTATAAAAATGGAAAGAAAGTAGGGCGACACATAGAAATTAATTATTAAATGTTAAGAATTATATAAAATTAAAAAGTCTAATAAAAGATAACAACAAATACATAGTAAAAGGTTTCGAATAAAAGACCTGATACAATTATCAACAATAAACATCAATTATTATTTATATTTTATCTCACCAAAAAGTTTAATTGCAGGTGGGTTTTTTTGATATTCTGTTAACTCAGAGGGTTTAGAAAGAATCCCATAAGACCCTAGTTCCCATTGTCTTTCTAACCAATTTACTTTTTCACTTAAGATACCTCTAATGTTCCCAGTATGATGGTCATGGTCAATTGGTGGTGCTTTTCCATTTACATCTATAAATTTTTGCTTCTCTGGGTTGTATTTAAATTCATTACCACTAAGAAAACATTTGAAGTTTTGGTATTCCATTAAACTTATATATTGTTCTGGGGTTAAACCATGAAGGACTTGTTTCGTAATATCATATCCTTTCACAATAATTGTTTTACTCATAAGATGATTATGACGCACATAAATTGATAGAACAAAAACACTAAGATTTGTTACATGGATTTTTATAAATTGAACCCCTATAAACAGTGGTTAATATGAGGGGTAAATCAATGGGTTTTAGTTACATCCCCCAGAACTGTAGAGTTCAAATAAAATCAATTAATGGATATAATAATTATATGAATATTGTGAAAATATTTTTATTTTCCTCACTGGTCTTTTTATTACCTTTAACCTCTCACTCAGTTGATTGTGACAAACTTTATAAAGAAAAAGGTTTCCTATGTGTAGGTTCTGTAGGTAAAGGAAAATGGAAGAAATTAAATTTTACTTATAAAACTTCAAAGTATGATTTAGGAACTATTATTGTTAAGGTAACTAACAATAGTTCTAAAACTTATGATAATGTATCATTTTATTTTGATTGGTATGACAAAGATTTTGAATTAATAGAGAGGAATAGCAACCTTTGGTTAAAAGGATATGGACTCTTTAAGAAGAAAAGTGAAAGACAAATCCAAGTATCAGGACCCGTTAATAGTGGTAATGTCGTTAGATATATTAAATTTGATAGAGTAGAAGTCTACGATTAATACACCCCCCCTTAAAATAAATCCACCTATTATAATCTATACAGATTCACCAATATTACTCATCTATTAAATGTTCAAAATCGGATAATTAAATTAAAAAAATAATTTTAAGATTTTTGGTCTAATTTGTATAAATAACTATAGATATCAAAAAGACGCAGAGTGAAAGATTTATTAAAAGGGCAATTAAATAGGACAGCGCAGTGATTAAAGAAAGTAATTTATCGATAAAACATCAACTACAAGATTGGATAACTAAACCAAACTACAAGTTTATGATGACAATTCAGTGTGACAAGACAAACGAGATGTCAAAAACTGAGTTAAACCAAAGACTTCGTATTCTTGATTACCAATTGAATAAAAAATTTCTCATTAGTAGATTTACCAAATTACCATTACAGAACAGGTTCTGGTGTATGGGTTTCAATGAAACTGACAGTGATGGTGTATTACACCAACATATTTTAGTCTTTACCCCTGATGAAAATTCTACATCATTCTCATCTAGGGTCTCTCCTTTGGAGATTAATTTTATCGCAATGAATTTATTATTCTCATGGTATTCAATACCATCATTAAAACCAAATGGGTTCAAACGAAAGATTCAAATACCACATATGATGAAGATTGATAAGAAAAGAAAACAATCTGTAGTCAGGTATGTCAGTAAACAAATTCAATCTAACGACTTAAGTAATATGAATTTCTCGTTTGAGTCTTTTGATAACAAAACTACTGAACTGTTTGTGTAGAACGAACATCCAATTCTTCTATTCCAGTAGTTATTTAGATTAAACCGACTAAAAAGTCGGATAGTATTTCTATATTTAATTTAAGTTATTTAAAGATTATCTAATTTTATATTTTTTTAATTTATAATAATAGACATTTTTATTATTATGATATTCTTCGATGTAACCTGTTTTCAGAAATTTTACTTTTCTAAAAATCTTCATTTCACCTATCTTCTTTTTGTTTTTATCAAATAATTCATATAGAAAATCAATTTCAACATCACCATCAGAAAGATTACTTATGACGGATAGTAGGAAATCTTTTCTTCCAGTATATGAAAATTTTACATCTCTATAGGTTATAATTCGTCGAAAATATGCAGGGTCGTTTGCGCACATTAGTTTACTTTCATCGAATGCTTTTTGGCATTCCTCTTTAGTAAACCTTGAAAACATACCAGATGATGAACACCCAATACAAAATATTGTTATAGATAAGATTAGAAAAAAAGGTTTCATTAATTTATTTATATCTATCTTCCCATCTATAGTAACTATCTTCATCGAAATATACTGTTTCCCCACTACAAGTAGCAAAGAAAGTCGGATATCCTCTCAAACTTGATTGTCTCGTTGAAAGTCCACCGAGTGCAAGACTCCCACCTTTATCCTCGTTACAAATTTCTACATTTGCAACCAGATTTTCTAACCCCAATAAAATTCTATCAGCATATTTCTTCTCATCAGGATAAAGAGGGTAAGTTTGATTCTGAAATGTGATTGTAGAGGTTCCTGAACATGAAACTATAAGTACTAAAAAAAGAAAAACTATTAAAAAATTCTTCATATTAAATCTTAACATCAAAAATTTAATTAGAAAATCAAACGAAATTAGATTAAACAAATCAAAACATATTCCAACTTGATATCACTAATCCTTATAAATAAAGATATGTGTAACAAAAACGAGTACAGAATGAACAGGAGATATAAATGAATAAGTGGATAAGTTCCTCAAGAGTTAAACTTTTGACTAAAGAACAAAAACTAAAAAATTTAGAACAAAGAATTAGATTACTAAGACTAGAAGAAATTATTTGGGAGAATAGAAAAAGAAATTATTCAACAAAACCCAATAGGAGAACCACCATCAATGAATAGGAAAGTAAGACACCAAACCACAATAAGACTTAACGAACAAGTAAATAGAATTCTTGATTCAAAGGCAAAAGACCTAGAGATTTCAAGAAACGCTGTTATCAATATGATTTTGAAAAAAGTATTTTCAGGTCAACCCATCCACATCTAACATCAACAACCATCTTGAAAGGAGTTATCTGGAACTCGAGTTAAAATAAAACACTGATAACTCCTTTTGTTACACAGCGCTGAACCACAGAGTTCTAATCAGAGAATATTAATTCTGATTTTTATTTTTTTTACCTGAAGGAAAAATTAGATATACAAAATAAATTTTGATAAGTTCTGAAATTACATAACTAATAAACCAATTTTTATCTTTTAAATTATTAGAATCAAAAGAACTTAAAAAAGTATTAATTGTATAGTACTTGCTCGTCAAAAGTAGATAAATTTCATTAATAAATCCAGTAAATAAATTAATCTGTTGTTCACCAAAAATAGTAATAAATAGATAGAAATAACTAATATCTAACGAAGGGTAAAATTCTAAAAAAAAGATTAAACTTTCTAAAAGCATTAGTATAAAAAGTAGAAGTGTTAAAGAATATGTATCAATTGAACTTTTATTTATTTTAAAACTTCTAATTCCAAGAATATAAAACTCTTTAAAATTGATTTTATCTCCGTATAAAAACTTTAATCTTTTTAAAAGTACAACAGGGAAGATGAAAATTAATAAAAATAATATTATTTGTAAGAATCTGACCCAAACTGATACTGAAAAAAGAGGTCCTCCGTCCAGGAAATATTGATATGTAAAATAAGTAAGTCCAATTAAACCTAGATATATTAAATATTGAGTTCTACCAATTTCATCCGAATTAAATATTTTAAAAGTAAATATTCTTTTTAATAAATTTTCATACTTTATTAAAATTTTTTTCATAATTTAAGATTTAATCCTTATATAACTCATCATCATAAACCCTTCTTATCAGTTTTCCTTTCTCATAAATACCCATTATTTTCTCACCTTTAAAATGTTCAACACCAGTTCCATGTTCCAGACCATTTACATATTCACCCACATACATTGAACCATCTCTTCTTATTATTTTTCCTTCACCATGAAATTTTCCGTTTTTAAATTGTCCTTCATATCTAACACCACCATCTGCTGTAAAAATTCCATATCCATCATAATTTCCGTTTTTCCACTCACCTTCATATTTAAAAGTTTTAAGAGACAATGCTCCCTTACAGTTATTCCATTTCATAAAGTTTGTACCTTCACACTTAGAAAGTGAATAAGAGGATAGGGGTAGTAAAAGTAGTATTAATAAAATTTTTAACATTTAGTAATTAATCCACTAATCTTTTCCAATTTTTTTTCCATTCTTATAAATAACGGATGTTGATTTACCATTTAAATCAATATCAATCCCCTTTCCGTGAGGGTATCCATTTTTCCATTCCCCTTGATATTTTTCACCATTAGGAAAAGTAGCAGTTCCTTCTCCATTTTGCATATTATCTTTCCATTCACCTATATATTTTGAACCATTGGGATGAGTGGCAGTTCCATTCCCGTGAAACTTGCTATTTTTGAATTCTCCTTCATATGTCATACCATTTGAATAAGTATAAATCCCTTTTCCGTGAGGGTATCCATTTTTCCATTCTCCTTGATATTTTTCACCATTAGGAAAAGTAGCAGTTCCTTCTCCATTTTGCTTACCATTGTTAAATTCGCCAATATATTTTGCTCCACCATAAGTTAAAGTTCCCTGTCCGTTATAAAAACCATCTTTCCATTCACCTACATATTTTCCTCCATCTAGAAAAGTATAAGTTCCTACACAATTGTTCCAAAAAAAATACTTATCACCTTCACACTTAGGAAGCGAATAAGAGGATAGGGGTAGTAAAAGTAATATTAATAAAATTCTTATCATATATAAAAAATTTAACATAAAAGAGTTACAGGTATGTAGTTTTTAGTTTATTGAACCTTTTATAATGTAATTGTCTTTATTTTTTTTAGACTTTTTTGATTTTATATATTTGTAAAACATCCAAAAGGGTGTCGCAATTAAGATTATAATTAAACTAAAAAAAGTTATATCTATTATTAAAGGGACGATACCAGAACTTCTGTTAAAATTTATTTTCTTTTTTTTATCCTTATTGGTGATTTTTTATCAACTAATTTACCTTCTTTAAAATAAACATTAGATTTAAGACCATATTTATCTGTATAAGTTCCTTTACCGTGCATTTTTCCATCTTTAAATTCACCTATATATTTGTCACCTTTTGACCAAATTAGAGTTCCCTCACCATAATATGTTCCATCTTTAAATTCACCTTCATATTTACTTGTACCCTCAATGGTCAAAGTTCCTTTTCCGTGATACTTGTCATCTTTCCATTCACCTACATACTTGATACCAATTGAATGAGTAAAAATTCCTTTTCCGTTTTTTAAACCTTGTTTAAATTCCCCTATATATTTCATGTCATCACTAAGAGCAAGAGTTCCCTTTCCATGATACTTACCATTTTGCCATTCACCTACATATTTACTACCACCAGGAAGAGTATAAGTTCCTTTTCCATGCATTTTTCCATCTTTGAATTCACCTACATATTTGAAACCATCTGGAAGAGTCATAGTTCCTTTTCCATCTCTTTTACCGTTTTTATATTCACCTACATATTTACTACCATTAGGAAAGGTAAAAGTTCCTTTTCCATACATAGTATAAGTTCCAACACATCTGTTCCATTTTCTGGAATCCTCACCCTCACATTTAGGAAGTGAATAAGAGGATAGGGGTAGTAAAAGTAATATTAATAAAATTCTTAACATTTAATAATTCATTCCTTCTTCTTCAGATTTAAATTTTTTTAGAGGAAAAATATATTCTTTACCATTTGATAATTCAAATATCCCAAAAATACTCCATTCAAATGTGTGTCCCATTGAACCACCACCCCAGTCTCCTATCTTTAGAAGATAACTCTCAACACATTTTCCATCAATATTGGGTCCAAGTTCTTCACATTTTTTTAAAGGTATTTTTTTTAAAACTCTATACCAATACTCTTCTCTCCAAGTTCCATTTATTTTCTCATTAGATATAACAACTTTATCTTTTAAAACTTCAAATTTTTTAGTTTTCTTTTTATTACAATTCTTCATTGATACCGCAAGTTGTATATATTCATCCCAAGACGCTTTTATGGGTTCATAGGTATCAATTTCTTTTCCCCAATATTTCCCAATATTCATTACAAAATCTAAATACTCTTTTGAGTTGTAATAATTTTTAGTTATTCCTGTAAATCTTTCATAGAATTGTTGGTAGTTATCAGAGGATAACCATTCGGTTGTAAAACATTGAGGATGAAGAACTTTTCCATTTTTTTCCCATTTTACCGCGAATGAATTAGAAGTTAATAAAAGGAGTATTAATAAAATTCTTATCATCAATATTAATTATTAATCAATCATGATTTAAATCAAAATAAGAACCATACAATTTTAATACTTAAACCATTTATGTATGATTAATATATGGAAACCTGGAAAGCGATTATCATTGGTTCACTTATCATTGCGCTCGCAATAATATTTTCAAAAACTTCAGATAATCATATAGAGGTAACTACAGTCGCTAATAAGAATGGTATTGGTGTGGTTTATTATCATAACAAAATTACAAATAAAACTTGCTATGAACCATTAGATTATTCTACTGGAGGCACATTAAATTCATTGAATGAATTTTTAGTAATTAAAATGTGTGAAAATTCTGATTATAATCCGTTTAAAAATCCATCAATGCGAGAATAAACAATGAAAAAACCATTAAATATTCTTTCTTTTTTATTAATAATCTTTTTGGGTTCATCTACATTAGTAAGCGCAGACTTTCCCCCAGTCAAAACTGGAACAATATTAGTTTGTAAGAATTGTGATTCCTGTAGAAAACTTCCATTTACTTTCTTAATTGAATTTATCAATGATTCAAAAACTAAAACATATAATCCTCGACCAATTAAAACAACTAAAAAAGGAACATATTATATGCTTGGGTCTACTAAAAGAAAATATTCAAGTAATAATGATTCAATTGTTGTTAAAACAAGAAGATTGGATTCAATTGGATTATGGACTCTTACAATTGATAGGAGTAACCTCGAATATAAAATTGAGGGTTCGGATTATCATAGTACATTAAAACTTAAGTGTGAGTCAGTACATAAGATTACATTTGATATTGAAATTAAGAAACTAAAAAAAGAAATAGAAGAACACAATAATTTATTAGACGAATATTATAAAGAGACCAATAAAATCTAACACTCTTCTGGAATATAAAATCTATCCAGTTCTCTCTTTACTGACATGAATGAAATACCGAGTTGTTTACCGATATCTCTATAAGAATTACCAGACTGTCTTAGTTCCCAAATCTTATCTGACATACTTTGGGACACAACTTTTCTCCTACCAAGTTTCCTTCCTTTTCTCTTCGCATTCGCAAGTCCACTTTTTACATTCTCAGATATTTGTGAGAGTTGGAACTGATTTAAAGAACAGATGAGATTAAAGAACAATTCACCTAATGCGGAGTTAGTATCAATTGTTTCTCTTAAAGAAAACAGTTGAACATTCTTTATTCTAAAATCTTCTAACACCTTTATCATGTGATTTAGATTTCTACCTAATCTTGAAAGGTCACTAACCATAACAGTATGAACTTTTCCTTTAAAACAATCTTTCATTAGTTCATCCAGTTGAGGTCGGGATGACTTAGAACCACTCGCATAGTCTTCATAGACTTTAACGATTTCCCAACCACGATTTAATGCGACCTCAGTCAGTTCAGTCACTTGTCTTTCAACATTCTGTTTTGTCTCGTTTGTCGAACACCTTGTATAAATTGCTACTTTCATGACCAGAAATCTCCATACGCAAGTAGTTTCATTTCATTCTCTACTTCGTTCAAAAACTCTTCATAATATTCTCTGTTACAACTGTTGGGTGTCTCCCCAATGAGGTATTCCAGAAGAGTCTTCTCATAAATTAGTTTCTGATACTTTTCCATTACATAAGACTGGAATTTCTCATCAGGCGCGCCGAGGAAAAAAGACCAATCTTTGACCGATGGGTTTTGTTTATCCATATAAAACTCCTTATTTGTTGTGAAATGAGTACCCTTTGAGTACCCTAGAAGGTAGTCGTGATATTAGGTAGTAAATAAGGGGTGTTTGAGTTCCTAGTATCTGTAAGTGGGAGTAGTATTTCTTCCCTAAAAACTCATGTTTTTGATATAATCATCGAACTTTAATAATTTAATTCTACTTTTATCATAAGTAATGTGACTAGATGTGCTAAGTCCCTTGAACTATATAACCCATATAAATATTAGGGTTTTGTTATTTGGGATACACAATGATTAACAATTGTATCAAAATCGTTAGCAAGTGCTCTGTTGTTTGAATTATTCTCAAATTCTATCAAGTCGTTTACACTCCAGGCCTGAGATACCTTACTTACAAAACATCCACAGTAAGCATACCAAGGACCTATTGGATTTTGCCCTTGTCTTTTTATCTCACCAATACATCCTTCATACATATTATCAAGGATTTCTGTATCATTAATTTGAGCTTTAACTTGAAAGGAAAGCAAGAAGAATACTAATAAAAAAATTCTCATAAATAAATTTTACATGTATTTCTAATTTATTCATTAGTTTTTTTATTCTTTTTTGATCTACATTTTTCACTGCAATAAATAACAGAGTCCCATATTTTCTTCCACTTTTTTCTATTCTCAAAACTTCTATTACAAATTGGGCATATTTTAGTTTCTTTCATAATCAATATTGAACTATCTCTGGATCAACAGTCCTCCACATATACCAAGTAGCTACACTACAGTAAGGGTTCCACCTTTTCTTAAGCATAGTAAGTTGTTTTTGATTTGGTGGGTAATTAAATTTATAAGTATTTGAAATAGCTCTTAGAAAACCAATATCCTGAATTGGAAAAATATTTAATCTATTTTGATTAAATAACAAAAACATTTCAGAGCTCCATCGCCCAATTCCTTTATTTAAGGACAAATAATTTATCGCCTCATCATCTCTCATTTTTTTTAATTTATTTATATTGAATTTCTTATTTATAAAGTTTTGAGAAAGCTCAGTTATGTAAATTATTTTTTGTCTAGAAAAGCCACAATCTTTTAAATCATCAATTTCTAAATTGTTTATTTTCTCTGGAGTTATTTTTTTACATTTTAATAAAAGTTTTCTCCAGACTGAATCAGCAGAGGCAACTGAAACTTGTTGTCCAACTATTGATTTACATAATGAATAGAATGGATCATTTCTCGATTCAAGCTTCCCGTCATATTTTCTTATTAGCTTAGAAAGCTTTTTATCTTTCATGCATAAGTATTTCCTTGCTTGATTCCAGAACATAAAGTAATTTTACCAACATTATATGTTTATAAATAAATTTAAATCTCTTTTTAGGAGTAGGTCGAGGATAGACAACAGCATTCCAAGATTTCAACTTAAAGAAAGAAATGTGAAAAATTGTAAGTTATTGCTAAATAGAGATGAATTAATATCTTTGATACCTAAAAATTCCATAATTGCTGAATTAGGGGTTGATAAAGGTGATTTTAGTAAGAAACTGTTAGATGTTGTTAACCCTAAATTGCTATGTTTAGTAGACATGTGGGGGTCAAATAGATATGGAAATGATAAAGCTGATTTGATAAATGATAAATTTAAATCTCAGATAGAAAATGAGTCAATAAAAGTTTTCCGTTCCGATTCAATTACGGCGGCTGAAAATTTTCAAACTAGTTATTTTGATTTTATTTATATAGATACTGATCATTCTTACGAGACAACAATAAAAGAATTGTGAGCTTGGAAAACAAAATTAAAAGACGATGGAAATATGATGGGTAATTGGTTAAAAACACTCAGATATGGAGTCATTGAAGCAGTGCATCAATTTTGTATTGAAGACAATTGGCAATTAATTTATTTAACAGCTGATCAAACAGAAAATTTAAGCTTTGCAATTAAAAGAATTTAAATTCTTTCCAAAATCCACATTATTCTTTTATTTATTATCTCTTCCTCAACATTATGCTTAACAGAATAAATATTACTTAGCTTTTTTTCTTCCCCATCTATTGTTATCTTCTCATATATAGAAGTAGTGCTATCACTGTCGGGTTCGATTGTATCATTAATATTTGTATATCCATATTCAAAAGTGAATTTGTCATATGTAATAAATATAGGAGTAGTAATTGGCCCTTTGTTTTCTAACTCATAAAAATTATTTTTAAAGAGGATGTATAGTTCCTCCTTAATATATCTCAACCTAATATCATTGAGCTCGTCCTTGCTCATTCCCATGCTAATATATTGCTATAAAAAAAATATTTTTGTAAATATTATTAATACTATTATGTTTAATAGACAACCGCCTGGAAGTCCAGAAAAAAACATTTATTTAATATCCTTTTTATTATAGTGTAAAAATAGTCCAATAATAATTATTAGAAGACCTATAAAAGCAGGTACCTTGAATAAGGCAATAATAAAACCAAATACAGCAAATAGAAGGCCGCCTTGGCCTAAAACTAGAATAAGTATTCCTAAAATAATTAAATATTTAGTTAATTTACTCATAAATAATGTTTAATATTATATATTAAATGAAACAATTAATAGAATTGATTAAATCTAAACCGATTTCTTTTATTATTATAGTTTTAGGATTGATTCTGGCTTATTTAGGAATTTAAGATAGATCTTTAGTTATAAATTCAAGAATAGGAGATAGCCCACTTAATTTTATATCCTGTTTTTTTAGGTTTCCTTCTTTCACCTGTGTTATTACTTCTTGGCAAAAATTATTGAATTCAAAATTGTATTCTTTAAAAAAAGTTTCAGAATCAGTTTCATTATCTTTTAATGTTGAAAATTCTATTTTTAATTTAAGACCTTTTACTTCTAATGCTTCCCATCTTTCAGAATAACTTTCTAAAAGACTTTTTTCACCATTCACTAGTCTTCCTCAACCAAATCTTCTATCTCATCAGCTAAAGCAGAATCAATGTTCCTTACTTCATCAAGAGTATAAAACTGATTTTTTACATTAGTAGCAATATTTTGTAAATGGGCATCATATATTCTTCTAGCACCTTCATAGTCTTCTCTAATGTCTTCATTGTCTTCATCAGAAGGTTTCGAATTATCATATAATTCTTTTAGCTCTTGCCTTCTATCTAATAGTTGTTTCCAGCTATCTCTAAGACTTATTATAATTGCATCTGCTTTGCTCATTTATAAAGCCCTCTTAAAGTAGCAATTATTATTGTAAACAGAAACAAGCTCCCAACCTTCTTTACCAAGAGAATTAATTTGTTCATGCAATCCTTTTTCAAGTTGTTGAGAATTTTGTTTATTTTTATTTTCGTAGATATCTAAATCATGACTATCACGATTATTGATATTTGAAAGATTAATTATTTTATATTCGAATTTCATTACTCTGAAAGATCGACTATCTCTTCATTGTCTTCAATTACCACTTCTTCAGCATTATCTGCTACATCTTCTAATGACTCTAAATGTTTTTTATAATCATTATCGGTAATTTTTTTATCCTTATGTGAAGATGAAATAATCCTTATGTCGAAATTATTTATCGATCTATTATCCATTTGAACCTCTATGAAAAATTGAAATTATTTTGCTGCGCCAACTGCTTGGTTTTTACAAGTATCACAATCACATCCGACCATCCAGCCAAATACTTGAGATTCTTTATTACATTTAGAGCATGCTATTGTGAGCAGATGTCCTTCTCTTCTTTTAACAGCATCTTTAACTTCCCATTTAACTACAGGTTGACCTGAGCAGTCCCAACAGATTCTTTTAAGTTTGTCCATAAAAAAAGACCTCCGACCCTAATATTTTCACGAAATATTGGATTTTGTCAATAATGATATAATGTTTTTTAATGAGAATCTTAATAGATGTAGGTAATTCGGTAACAAAAGTTG
>Ga0102963_1000012_pt1 | contig 76779 bp, 64 predicted proteins | sample SalPon2_C_H2O_MG_2_FD_84522 | JGI IMG/M metagenome (GOLD analysis project Ga0102963, IMG submission 84522) | Salt pond water microbial communities from South San Francisco under conditions of wetland restoration - Salt Pond MetaG SF2_C_H2O_MG | ecosystem: Environmental > Aquatic > Non-marine... | reverse complement strand
TTTCAATTTTGTCGTGTAAGTAAATATTTGTATTAATGATTCATTCTAAAGATCATTTTTAAACGATTTTTTATAAATTTTTATAAAGTTAATTAATTGTAAAATTATGGTTTATATTTTTTTTCCCTAAAAATAGGATTTTTTTAAAAAAATAATTTTTCGCCTCATATTTTTATTATGTTATGAATATTTATGATCGGATATCTTTAATATTAAATAATGAGAACCTTATGTTATCTGAATTCGACAGAAAAATCGGTGTTAAAGTCGGATATACAAGTCAAGTTTTGAAGAAAAAATCTCGTATTCCTCACACTATTATTATTAAAATTTGTAATAACTTCCCTCAATATTCATGTGAATGGCTCTTATTTGGTACGAATTCACCACATAAAAAATTCATCACTCTTGTTTTAAAAATCAAAGATATAATAGAAAGAAAGTGGTGATTTATTCTAATTGTGTACCTGTGTTGTTGTAATTATAATACCATTCTGTAATATGTTTTAAAATTTAAGTCATAAAAAAGTTCATGGTTCAATTTGAGGCTTTGGGGCAAAAGTTAAATTAAGTAGATTGCAATAATTTTAATTACAATTCAATTATATACTATTACAAATGTAATAAAACATAATTAATATAAAAAATTTATATTTGTAAAATGAATGAAAGTCAGAGAATTGAATTGTTTTTAAAACATAAAGGTTTAAAAAAAAATTCTTTAGCGAAAAGTCTTGGCTACAAAAATGGCACTGTCTTTTATCATATAAATAGTGGTCGTAACGGTATTTCAGCAGATCTTGCGAAGCGTATTGCTGAAGTTTATCCCGAGGTAAATCAGAATTGGTTTTTAACCGGAAAAGGTAAAATGCTTCTTTCAGATGATACCGAAACAAATGAAAAATTAGTTGAAAAGATTTGTTTTTTGGAGCGCCACATTAAAGGGCAAGATTCACGCATTCAATTGCTAGAGCAAGAGATAGCCTCCCTAAAGAACCCTTAAGACCGTAGATGTTTGCTTTCAGACATTTAAGTTTTCTTAGTTTATTTCCAATTTGCCTGCAATATAACCTGTACTCCAAGCTGCTTGAAAATTATAACCGCCTGTTACAGCATCTATATCGATAACCTCTCCTGCAAAATAAATTCCTTTAGAAGTTTTGCTCTCTAATGTGTTCAAATGTATGGCCTCTAAAGCAACCCCGCCACAGGTTACAAACTCTTCTTTAAAAGTGGTTTTTCCTGAAACGGTGTAATGATCTTTTGTAAGCAATTCAATTAATCTACGAGTGTTTTTCTTTCCCAATTCATTCCAACGTTTGTCAGCGGAGATATTTGCTTTCGCAATGAGAAACTGCCAAAGCCTTTGAGGAATTTGGAACCCTTTTTGGCTTGCAATCATTTTTTTAGGGTACTGTCGAATAATCTCTTGAAGGTGCTGATATAGTTTTTCTGTATTTTGTTCTTCAAGCCAGTTTACTTCTATTTCAAATTGATAATTAGATTCAGCTAGTTTTCGTGCACCAAATGAGGAAGCTAAAAGTATTGCAGGACCACTAAAACCCCAATGGGTGACTAATAAAGGACCCTTTGTTTCGATGCCAAAACCTTTGATCTTTACCTTAGCTGTTTCAACTGCCAAACCCATTAATTTTGTGATAGGTTCCTTGGGTAAGTTAAATGTAAACAAAGAAGGTACAGGTGTTTTTATTGTATGTCCTAACTCTCGAATCCAATTGAATCCACTCTCTTTAGGACTTCCCCCCGTTGCAATTAGGACAGCATCAAAAACTAGAGGAGTTTCCGATTTATTAAAATTGATTTCCCATTGGGAGTCTTTTTTTTCAAGGCGAGTTACCGCTGAATTTAAGTGAACGGTTACGTCTAGTTTTTCAGCTTCTTTTAGGATGCAATCGATGATGCTTTGTGAATTATCAGATACAGGAAAAACCCTTCCATCAGATTCTGTTTTAAGGGCTACCCCACGACTTTCAAACCAGCGAAAAGTATCTTTTGTATTGAAACGGTAAAAGATGTTTTTTAGTTGTTTCCCCCCTCTTGGATATGCTTTAATTAAGGTGTTGATGTCCTCTGTTCCGTTAGTAACATTACAACGCCCTCCTCCGGAAACTTTTACTTTAGAGAGTACTTTTGAAGTTTTTTCATAAAGATGGACTTCGGTATGCGGATGGTGTTCTTTAACAGAAAGGGCTGCAAAAAATCCAGCAGCACCTCCACCGATAATAGCTACCTTTTTTTGCATTGTTGATTTATCGAATAGTTAATTTTCAATTTTCGTTGGATTACTTTTTTCTACAAAGATCACTTGAAATAAATAGGCAAGGGAGACAGTGATCACCGCTCCAATCACATTGAGCCATAAAAAGCTAACGATATCCTGTAAGAAAAGAATGATAATGAAGAGTTCAGAAAATATAGCAGCCCAAAACGCAGCCTTCCCTTTGATTTTCTTTATAAAAATTGCGATTAAAAAAACCCCTAATATTGTTCCGTAAAATACAGAACCTATGATGTTGACTAATTGGATTAGGTTTTCGAACAGACTCCCTATACTAGCAAATAATATTGCGATTACACCCCAGAGTAAAGTGAATCCTTTGGAAGCTTTTACGTAGTGAATTGGAGATTTGTTTTGTTTGTTTCGTTGATATAAATCTACGGTGGTGGTTGCTGCTAGTGCATTTAGTTCAGATGCGGTAGAACTCATAGCTGCAGAAAAAATTACTGCCAGTAAGAGCCCTATCAATCCGGAGGGGAGGTATTTTAAAATAAAACTGATAAAGACATAATCCTTATCGTTTACCTCCTGATCAGGAGCTGCTTTGGAAATTATTGTTTTTGCTTTTTCACGTTGGAGTTTATTTTGTTTAGTGAGTTTATCAATATTGGGTCTATTTTCTAATAGAGCTGTTTTGATTTGTTGTTGGACTAGAAGGTTCTCAATTTCTAGGGCATTAAAATTTTCTGCTTCTGAAGAAGCTTTTACAGCTGTAACTGCCTTTGGATTAAAATGCAGGGGAGCGGGCTCAAATTGGTAAAAAATAAAAACCATGACCCCAACTAGAAGGATGAAGAACTGCATGGGTATTTTTAGAACACCATTCATGATCAGTCCCATCTGACTTTCTTTTACTGATTTTCCAGAAAGATATCGTTGAACTTGGGATTGGTCTGTTCCAAAATAAGATAATGCTAAAAATAAACCTCCAGTAAGTCCACTCCAAAAAGTATAACGATTATTTAAGTCGATGCTAAAATCTATCAGGTCCAGTTTGCCAGCATTTCCAGCAATGGTAAGAGCTTCTGAAAACCCAATACCTTCTGGAAAGCGATTTAGGATAAATCCAAAAGCCAAGAACATTCCAAGGAAAATAATGAACATTTGTTGCTTTTGAGTCACATTTACGGCTTTTGTTCCACCGATCATAGTATAGGAGATAACTAATACTCCAACAAGAACAACCAATAACTTGAGATTCCAACCTAGTACCACACTCAGTATTATGGAGGGCGCATATATGGTAATTCCGGCTGCTAACCCTCTTTGGACTAAAAATAAGATTGCTGTGAGTGTTCTGACCCTTAAATCAAAACGATTTTCCAGAAACTCATAGGCTGTATATACTTTCAATTTGTGATAAACAGGAATAAAAAAGACACAAATGAGAAGCATGGCAAATGGTAAGCCAAAGTAAAATTGGACAAAACCCATGCCATCGTGATAGGCTTGTCCTGGTGTAGATAAAAAAGTAATTGCACTGGCCTGAGTTGCCATTACTGAAAGTCCTACGGTCCACCATCGGGCTTGGTTTCCTCCTTTTAGGTATTCGTTTATGTTTTTATGACTGTTGTTTTTCCATACACCGTATAAAACAATAAAGGCCAACGTGGCAATCAAAATGATCCAATCGAGTAATTCCATCAACTATAATATTCCATGAATAGATAAAACATAATCCAATAAAACACATTACAACAAATCAGAACAATGTATGTACTTGCTTTCATTTTCCGTAAGAAATGAGGTTAGCAAATAATCTGTAGGCTCCCGCCACACCAGCTGGAAGTTCTCTAAAAAAACTGAGTCCAGTAAAAATGAATTTTCCTTTACCATAATCGGCAACGAGTAAGCTTCCATTTTTAGGACTTTCACCAAGGTCCTTCATAGAAAGTAAAGGGGTGAATTGAGAACCCCAATTGTCAGCAAAATATAAACCTCGCTCTTGAACCCAATCCTCAAAGTCTGCCTGCGAGATTTTATTTGGAGTATTTAAAATTGGATGCTTGGGATTGATGAATGTTACTTCAGAAGTTTCATCCGTAACTCGATCTCTAGATAGGCTGATAGGGTAGGGTGCCACTATGGAAGAATCTAAGCCTCTGCTAGTGTTGTACTGAACTATAACCGTACCTCCTTGCTCAACATAATCCCAAAGAATTTCATTTTTAAAAGACAATTCTTTATTCACATTAAAAGCTCGTATCCCAACGACAAGGGTAGGAAAAGGAATGATGCTTTCTAAACGCAATTCATCCAAACTGAATTCTGTCACCTTGAGTCCTATGTTTCTGAGACTTTCAGCCACTTTATCACCTGCGCCTTGAAGATATGCTATGTTTTTGACCTTAGTTTCAAAATCTATTTTAACACCTTTAGATTCATTAGGAGTTAGCATGTATTGTTTTGAAATATGAGGATATTCAATCGTTGTTAGTTTCATTTGATACTGAGAAGTTCCCTCCGTCACAGTCGAAAAAAAACGTCCCGTAGCATTTCCGTTTGGTGGGGTTACATCAAAAATGAAATCTTTTGTTGCTCCAGCTTTTAATTCAGCGATTGGATGATTTTTTGGCATTACTTCCCAACCTTCAGGAACAAGAAGTTGCAGTAGACCCTCTTTTAAAGATCCATGTGCCTGAACTTGAACCCGAATTTTTTTAGAGTTGTTATTTTCAAATAAATAGATATCATTACTCAATTTACAAGTAATCTTTGGGAGCAACTGAAAATCCGAAATTATTTCCCCAGCAACTCTGTCAGTCGTTCTGTAAGAAAGCGGAACACGAAATGGTATATTGGTTCCGTCAATATTGAGATGAAACTCAATATGAATTGGATTTGGCGTTTCGGGGAGTCCTTTCAAATTATCATTTGATACGTTATAATTTCCTAAAGTGCCTTTTTCTAGAAGCCAATAAGGTGTTGAGATTTTATCTGGGAGTGTCATCATAAAACTTTTTTCCCAGCTTTGATTTGATTCCAACGGGGTATTTATATCAATCTCTGTTGCCCCCGAAGTTTTTTCTAAATTAACATTGATTGAACTTGGATTAATCGCTTTGATTGTGACGTTCAATTGATTTCCAGCTACACCCTCTGGAGTTTGACTGTTGAATTGCAAACGTAAACCAAGACATTTTTGAATAATAGAGGTTAATTCTTTAATTTTTATGGATCTCCAATGTGTATCATTCACTTTTAATAACCCCTTGTATATCTCGATAAGTGCAGCCACATTGTTATAAGGTTTTTGATAGTCGAAATTTAACAAAAGGCGTTCCGTAAGTTTATTGATTAACGTTCCTTCTTGGATACGATTCCAACTAGTGTCAATTCCTGACAAAGGATTGTTATTATTGGGCTTTTCTCCATTAATCCATTCTAGGTATTCTACTTGACTTCCCAGTTGTGGTGCACTACCAAAACCTTGAGATTTGTGTTGGCTCCTACTTTTTGCCGCAACTTCCGCATTTGTTCTCCCTAGTAAAAAATCGGTCGGATTACTTTCTAGTGAAATCATATTCGATTTGTCAGCTGCATCAAATCTTTCTTGACTACCGTAAGCCCACCAAGAAGTATTGTAAAATTGCCTTTTGGGTTGCCACAAAGAAACTTGATTCAACTGTTCTGGAAAAGCTGTTGGGTCACTTGCTAAATGAAATGCTTCCTCGCTGAGCATAGCAGAACTGGTATGATGCCCATGAGTACTTCCAGGCGTTCGATGGTCAAATCGATGGATGATGATGTCCGGTTTAAATTGGCGAATTCGGAATACAATTTGGGCTAATATTTCGTTTTTATCCCAAATAGTAAGTGTTTCGTCAGGATTTTTTGAATACCCAAAATCGTTGGCTGTTGTGAAAAATTGTTGACCACCATCAATTTTTCTTGCTTCCAAAAGCTCTTGAGTCCGAATCAATCCCAGGCTTTCTCTTAATTCAGTACCGATTAAGTTTTGTCCTCCATCTCCCCGAGTAAGAGAAAGATAGGCCGTTCTTGTATTGTAATGATTCGAAAAAAGCGAAATTAGTCTAGTATTTTCATCGTCTGGATGTGCTGCAACATATAAGACAGAACTTAAAGTATTGAATTTTTCGAGTTGTTTGAATATCTCCACACTGGACTGAGCCCAATTGAATTGTGTCCATAGTAATAGTAGAAAAAGAAATGTTTTTTTCATAGATGATTTACCTCAATTTTAAAGAGTCTCTAAAGCGTTCATCTCCTAGATTATTAAGTTGCCAATAAGGTAATTTCATAATTTTTTTCCTTGTGGCAGTTGTTGTTTTTTTTGGATCGGACAAATCAAATTCGTTCCATCCTAATATTGAAAAAGGAGTCTTTTTTTCAAAATTAATACTGATTTTACGATTTAATTCAGGATAACTTAATTCATAAGTAAAGTGTGTAGAAGTACTATCTAAAGCAGCTTTCGCATCGTAAAATTGAATTGGCTTATGAAGTAATCTCAAAAATTCAAAAGGAGGTAGAAGTTTTATATTCCCTAGGGGTAGACTAGTCGGAGAGGTTCTGATCCAATGCCAAAGTTCATCTTCAGTAATACCATTAGGGAGATTGATGTTTTGATCTGCTTCTCCTTCAAAATAAGAATGACTTGCAATGCTAAGCCCTCTTTTTTTATTCAGCTGAAGGTAAGCCTGACCACACCATTCTTGTATTGAGGTAGTGATTTTGGCTAAAGGATCTTTTTGACCCAAGTATGTAAAGGAGCTATTCATGATGGAATACGGATAGATTCCAGTAATAAATTTTTTTGTACGGTTCAATTTTAAAGCGCTCTTTGAGTTCTTTGATTTTACGTTTGATTTGACTTGTTCATTCACGAGAAAATCTTCGGTTACATAGATCAATATCGCTTCACCTTCACGAGGTTCCCCATACCTAGATTGTGTAAGATTGAAACTACTAATCTCAGCATTTCCATCATACCAATAGTCTTTAAAGCTGGAACTTAGTTCTACATTTTGATCATAAGAAGTATTTGTATTGGGAGATTGACATCCTAGAATAAAAGCAGTAACAATAATAATGATATGTTTCACGGGGATTTTTTTTAAAAAATGGGATGAACTTTTTTTAACGGTTGATTTTAAGTTTTTTTAAATGATTTTATCAGCATGAAGGTATAGGAATTTTTAGAATCAATCTTAATTCTTTAAAATTTCTGCGATTTTGTTCGTTACCTGTGTTACTGGTAAACCGATGATATTGGTATAACTTCCTTTAATGTATTCTATATTGAGCATTCCAAACTGATCTTGAATCCCATATGCCCCTGCTTTATCCATAGGTGATCCAGTTGCAATATATTCGGAGATAGCTTTTGGAGTGATTTTGTTAAAGCGAACATCCGAGATGCAATAAAGACTGTCCCATTTTCCTTTTCGTAAAAAACCAACTGCAGTTATTACTTGATGGGTGCTTCCTGATAGTATGGAAAGCATTTTCGTAGCTTCTTCAGTATTCTCTGGCTTACCAAGACACTTGTTTTTGTGCCAAACGATTGTATCTGCAGTAATGACCAATTGATTTTCTTGAATACTTGCTTCAAAAGGAGTGGCCTTAAGTTTGACCAAGTATTCAGCAATAGCCTCAGCCTTTAAACCTTCAGGAAATATTTCAGAAACGGGAAGAACTTTTTGAGTGAAGGGAATACCCATTTGCTCAAAGAATTCTTTTCTTCTGGGAGAACCAGAGGCTAAAATGATTTCATATCCGTTAGTTTTCATCTGATTTAGTCTTTTTATGCTCCAATTTCTAATGACCATTGCCCTTGTACACGAAGCACTTGTTCTATGATCTCTCGAACGCAACCTTCTCCTCCTTTTTTGTGAGAGATATAGTCTGCCATTGCTTTTACATCGGACACAGCATCAGCAGGACAGCAGCTGACACCAACTTTTTTCATTACTGGAATGTCTGGAACATCGTCTCCGATGTATAAAATTTCATCAGGATTTAAATTATAATTATCCTGCAAATCTTGGTAAGCGTCTAGTTTGTGATGTGCACTCATGTAGATGTCATATACACCAAGTTCTTTAAAACGTTCGCGAACACCTTCATTTCTACCTCCTGTAATGATGACAATTTTATAACCTTTTACAAGAGCGCATTTCATTGCGTAACCATCTTTGGTGTCAAAAGATCGGAGGAGATCTCCTTCAGATGTTATCAGGATTTTCCCGTCTGTTAAGACACCGTCAACATCAAAAATAAAGGTTTTGATTTTTGGTAAAAGTTTTTTGTAGTTTTTAACTTCCATGATAGTTTTGTATAGATTTAGTAAGGAGTTGATACAGTTTTTTTAGTTCGGGGTCTTCGATAATTCTTAAATGTTCAGTGATTGTTTTCTGATCTCTTCTAATGGCGGGTCCAGTTTGTGCTTCATCAGGTGAAATTAAATTTAATCTATCGACAGTTTCTTGAATAAGAGGTTGGAGTATATCAAAAGAGAGTTCATTTTGCTCGCATACTTTTGCTGCATGAGAAAAAAGGTGGTTTGTAAAATTGTTTACTAAAACAGCTGCAAGATGCAGTCCTTGACGCTGTAAAGAATTTAGTTGAATTGTTTTAGCGTAGAGACTTTGAGCCAATTTCTGTAATATTTTGAAATCGTTCTCTGTTGTTGACTCAAGGCCAAAGGTAATTTGAGAGAAATCGATGGTTCGATTGGAACTAAAGCTTTGGATAGGATAAAAAACCCCTTTTCTTTTTTGAGAAATTGCAGTCATTGGTGTTCCACCTGAGGTATGGATTACAAATTCATTAGAAGGGAGTTGTGAGGAAACGGAAGGAATTGCATCATCGTTGACTGCCATTAAATAGATTTCCGCTTTTTGAAGGGAATCCAATGATTTAGTAATCTTAATTCCTTCTGCCGTTTGTTTAGAATTAGAAGAACGATCAATCCACTCAATAAGTTCTATTGAGGGATGTTTGACAAATTCATAATAAAGTTGTTTTCCGAGCTTTCCAGCACCGATTAGTGTAAGTTTCATATGCAGCGTAAAAATAATAAATACTGAGGGAGGAGTCATCATAATTTCTAAAATTAGGATATGGGAAAAGCTATTCGTGATTGGAAATGTGCATTTTAAATAATTATGTAGGAGGATTGCTACAGATTATCTATTTTTATAATACCAAATCTTAGCCTATGAAACTCTACAAAGACCTTGAGCGATTTTATATAAACAAATTTTATTTATTAGTACCTGCAGCAATTATTATTTTAGCTTGTGTAGGTTCTATAGCAGTGTACTTCATCACCAAAAAAGGAATGTCTTTTCTTAATTTTATTCAGATGTTGTTTTGTGTGGTGGCCTCTATGGCTTATCTAACCACTGTTTTAGGACAATCTCCAAGAGACACAACCTTTCGGGTTTTCTTTTTTGCTCTTATTCTACAAATCGTTTTACTAACTTATAATTTGTTTTTTTAATCCTTGAATCCTTTTTTTTATTCGTCTTACAAGATGTATCTTTGCGGCTTGAAAGATGCCGTTTTTGATGAAAGATCGCCTTAAAAAAATCCTATTTTCAACCCGTTTAACTGCAGTTCTATTTTTGTTGTACCCAACAGCTATGGCTTTCGGAACTTTTATTGAAAGTTGGTACAGTACTGATACTGCAAAGATTTGGATTTACAATGCTTGGTGGTTTGAATTGATTATGGTTTTGATGGCCTTTAACTTTTTCGGAAACATCTTTAAATATCGTTTGTTGAGAAAAGAAAAATGGGCTGTTTTAGCACTCCATTTGTCATTCCTTCTTATTTTATTGGGAGCATTTGTAACCCGTTATTTTGGTTATGAAGGGGTTATGCCTATTCGAGAAGGGGCAACAGAAAATCAGTTTCTATCAGAAAAAACATACCTCACTGTTTTGGTAGATGGTGATATGAATGGAGAAGCCAGAAGAAAAAAATTGGAAGGAGATTTATTGCTTTCAGAACACGTTGACAATTCCTTTGGATGGGAAAACGACTTTAACGGAAAAGAGTTCTCTATTCAATATGTGGATTTTATGGAAAACGCTACCGATGGATTGGTGTTAGATGAAACAGGAGATCGCTATCTTAAAATTGTAGAAGCAGGTGATGGAAATCGTCATGATCATTTTCTCAAAGAAGGTGAAATTGTAAATATTCACAACATTCTTTTTTCACTAAACAAATATCAAGAGGGTGCCATAAATATAAAATTAGAGAACGGTCTCTATACCATTAAATCGCCTTTCTCAGGTCAATTTATGAGAATGGCCGACCAATTTCAAGGGAGCTTGCCTGCAGAAGAAGAAGTGCCCCTCCAGTTACGTTCCTTATATACTTTACCGAATTTTCAATTTGTAATTCCTGAGCCTGCATTAAGAGGTAAATTTGATATTGTTAAAGCAGATAACCAAGGTGAAGGAGTTCAAAATGCTTTGAGATTAGAAATCAGTTCTGGAGGTGAACAAGAGGTTATTACTCTTTTAGGAGGAAAAGGAGTTGCCAATGATTTTAAATCAGTTCAGTTGGGTGGATTAGAGTTTAAATTAAAATTCGGTTCACTTCCTGTAGAACTTCCATTTGCTATTCGTTTAAATGACTTTATCGCAGAAAAGTATCCTGGTACAGAGAAAAGTTATGCTTCATTCATGAGTAGAATCACTGTAGAAGATGAAGAAATTTTTGATTACGACATCTATATGAATCATGTTTTGGATCACAAAGGCTATCGTTTTTTTCAAGCTTCTTTTAATCCAGATGAAAAAGGAACCATACTCTCTGTAAATCATGATTGGTGGGGGACTTGGCTGACTTATGTTGGCTATATACTTTTATACCTCAGTATGATTGGAATCTTCTTTATTGGAAAAACCCGATTTAAAGATCTTTCGAAAAAACTTAATAAAATCAACATAAAAAAGCAATCAATTTCAGTATTGCTACTGCTATTTACATTTGGGATAAACCCTTTAAAAGCACAAAATCATGCCCATAATCAAACGGCACCTTTGGATTTTGATTCTATTATTCAGGCAGATGCTTTTTCATTAAATCATGCTGAAAAATTTGGTGCGTTAATTATTCAGGATGCTGGAGGAAGGATGAAGCCTGCGAATACATTTTCATCTGAATTGCTTCGTAAGGTTAGTAAATCCGACACGTATAAAGGTCTCAATTCAGATCAGGTATTATTGTCTATCATGAACAATCCTGCTGTTTGGTATAATGTGCCTATGGTCTATCTCAAAAGAGGGAATGACAGTTTAAGACGACTAACCGGAACTGGACCCAAAGCAAAATATGCTGCATTGCTATCCTTTTTTGATGCAGAAGGAAATTATAAAATTGCTCCCCAATTGGAAGAGGCCTATCTGGCTTCCGTTCCTAATCAGTTTCAGAAAGACTTTATAGAAGTGGATAAGCGAGTAAATTTATTGTACTCCGCTCTGGAAGGAAAAATCATGCGAATATTTCCTATTCCAGATGACCCGAACAACAAATGGGTATCCTACCCAGAACTGAGTGAGGCCAATTTTAAGGGGAAAGATTCACTTTACGTGAGAAATATTTTGCCCTTATATTTTCAGTCTTTGCGTCTTGCTCAGCAAGACAAGGATTACGCTCAAGCAGAAAATCTATTAGAAAGTATTCATGGATTTCAAAAAAAGTTTGGCAATCAAGTCTTGCCTTCTGAAGATAAAGTGAAAGCTGAGATGCTTTATAATAAGTATGATATTTTTAAAAAATTATTCAGCTGGTATCTCTATGCAGGCACCCTATTTTTTCTTCTACTAATTATTCAGATTTTCAAATCCAATAAGCTGATTTCATATTGTGTGAGTGGTTTTAAAGTATTGATGCTTCTATTATTCCTTCTGCATACAGGTGGTTTAGCTGCTAGATGGTTTATCTCAGGGCATGCACCTTGGAGTGATGCATACGAGTCTATGATTTATGTGGCTTGGGCTACCCAGTTTTTTGGATTGGTGTTTGGAAGAAAGTCTACCCTCACGATGGCTTCTACTGCTTTTGTAGCAGGTATGATTTTAATGATCGCTCATTGGAATTGGATGGATCCAGCGATCGCAAACTTACAACCTGTGCTTGATAGTTATTGGTTGATGATTCATGTTGCGGTAATTGTAGGGAGCTATGGTCCTTTTGCATTAGGGATGATCATAGGCGCGGTTTCGCTTTTACTGATGATCATTTCTTCCTCTAAAAATAAAGATAAAATTAAGCTTCAAATTAAAGAACTGACTATCATCAACGAACTTGCGCTTACAGTAGGTTTGATTATGCTTACCATTGGAAACTTTTTAGGAGGGATGTGGGCCAATGAAAGTTGGGGTCGATATTGGGGCTGGGATCCTAAAGAAACTTGGGCATTAATTAGTATTATGATTTATGCTTTTGTAATCCATATGCGACTGATCCCGGGACTCCGTGGGCCATGGATATTTAATTTGATGAGTGTAATTGCTTTTGCTAGTATATTGATGACATATTTTGGCGTAAATTTCTATCTCGTTGGATTGCATTCTTATGCTAGTGGGGACAAAATTATTACTCCAAATTTTGTTTACTATGCTGTAATCGTGGTCTTTATTCTTGGACTCCTTTCTTATTATAGGTCTAAGAAATTAGAAGCTTAAATAAGCCAGCTTGGTATAATGATTGTAGAACAACTTAATTTTATTGTTATGAAACGCAACACTCTGTTCAGTTTTTTCTTAGTTCTGTTCTTGATTTTTTCTTGTGAAAAAGACAATGAAATTATTTCAGATCCCCAGTATTCTATTTGGGAAGAAAATAAATTTGAGGATTATGATTTTACCTTGCAAATCAGTTGTTTTTGTATAATAGAATACACTATGCCTAAACGTATTGAAGTTAGAGATAATAAAGTTGTTTCGGTAGAAGGGACTCCTTTTGAGGACCTGAATGATATTTCCTACAGGACTATTGATGGTTTTTTTGAATACATTGAGGAAAAGCGAAAATTAAATCCAATAATTGAAGAAATTAAATACGATTCTATCTATGGATTCCCAACTTACATTTATTTTGACATTAGTGAAATGATTGCTGATGAAGAAATAGGGTACACATTAACAGACTTTGTGCCCTACTAAATTTAACCTAAATATTTATGAAAATCCTTACACAAAAAAAAATTAAAACCCGATGGTTGGTGTTTTCAATCAGTGGTATGTTGCTCTTAGGCCTTGGATTGTCACTGCTAGGAGAAGCAATTATTTACAAATCTCAAAATAACTTTGATTGGTTTTATTGGGGCACAGGTGCAATGGCAACTTTTAATGCAGGTATCGGCCTAATAGGTGAGGCTATAGTTATGAAAGTAAAGCTCGATAGCCTTTGAAAACTTGGCTTAGCTGAATGCACTTACAAATTCATCTTCGTCACTTCCGTTTTGAATTTCGGTAAAAGACTTTTCGATTATTGCTTCGATTTCATTAGAAGGAAATCCAAGTCCTACGATCAATCGTTTCATTAATTTTTTTTCAGCATCATCAGCTATATTATCTGCAAAAACCATTCTAGAAAGATCGTATAATCGTTCTAAACGTTTTTGTTGAGTTGCTGGAGGATTAATTGGATAGTCATCAAGATTGGCTTTTATCTTAGCGACTTCATCTTCATCGATTTCTAAATTAATTGCAGTACGATTTATAAAGGCTTCTTCTTCTTCAGAGATAATTCCGTCGGAAAGTGCTATTCTTAAAATGGCAGCAAAATGGTCTCTATTTCTTTCTCTAAATGCTGGAGAGTATAGATTTGAAAAGTTCATACAATATAATTTTTGCCAAATATAAAAAATGGAAATGGCAAAGGGTTTTATTTTTGGTTGTAATTTTGATTAAATTAATTTTTAAATGAAACCGATTAAAGTTTTAAAGAATCGTTCAGACATTGGAGCCGGGACTCGCGGTTCTGACATGGGGATTGATGCCCTTGAAATTGCAGCTATAAATTCTGAAAGTGATTTTTTTAATCGGCATCCTTATATTGACATTCCTACGCATAATGAAACTGTCTATAATAAAGTTCAAAATAGTACAGCAAAGCGTTTAAATTTTGTAACAGCACAGTGTGAACGAGTGAAATCAGCAACATCTCAGACGTTACTTGACGATTTTTTCCCTTTGATACTCTCTGGAGACCATTCCTCTGCGCTTGGCTCTCTTTCAGGGATTAAGAGTGCTTTTCCTTCAAAAACTATAGGTGCTGTTTGGATAGATGCCCATGCAGACTTGCATTCCCCTTTTAGCACCCCTTCTGGAAATGTTCATGGAATGCCTTTGGCAGCTGCTTTAGGGAATGATAACTTAGAGTATAAAAAAAATACTGTCAGTGATAAAACACTCTCTGATTGGGAGCAACTTAAGAACATGGGAACTGTTTTTCCGATTCTAAAACCAGAGCATTTAGTCTATTTTGGTGTTCGCGATATCGAAGAAGAAGAAGCGTCCATAATGGATGCACACCAAATTAAAAATTATCCTGTTTATGAAGTCAGACAGCGCGGTTTATCTGTTTGTGTAGAAGAAACAATTAAAAAGTTAGCTGATGTTGACCTAATTTATATCACATTTGATGTTGATGCATTGGATTGCGATTTAATTTCAAGAGGAACAGGAACACCCGTTTCTAAAGGTTTTGATCCCAACGAAGTAATAGAACTCATTAAAGGCGTTTTGAGGTCTGGAAAAGTTGTTGCATTAGAAGTTTGTGAAATCAATCCCCTTTTGGATGAAAAAGGAAACTTCATGGCCGAAACAGCGTTTGAAATTATTCAATCTCTTTTTGATTCTAACTAAATACCCAAGCACTGACCAAAATTGATTCGAGACCTGAGTGGATTAATCTCTAAATACTGGGGTAAATAAATTCACTAAACCTAAGATAAATTTTCACTTAGCTAGATTCCTGCTTTCTGGTATTTTTTATCAGCATAAGTTCGGTCTTTTAAAAGGCACAGCTTAAAGTGGAAAAAGGGTTTATTTGGTTTATACTACTTTGGTGTACTAGAAGCTAAACTGAGTTTATAAAGGTATTCGAAATGATTTTTTTGGAGTTTGTTACCACTTTTCATTTTCTTTTTAGCGAGACTATTAAGTTCTTTTATTTGAGCACTTACTGTAGTTTTAATTCTCGGATTTAGTTTTTCATCTTCGTATAGTGTAATTAAGTGATTCACAAGATGAATTTGTAAAGCCAAAAAGGAATCGTCAAGTAAAATCGTTTCAGCAAATAAGGAAGAATGAAGAGAGTGTATCAGCTCATCTGGGGATAATCCTTCCCCAGTTAATGTCGTATTTGTAGAAAGCATTCGATTTAGTTTTTTACTACTTAGAATTCCACTGAGAGCTGACTTTTGAAGATTTTGAATCATTTCTAAACTACCATTTTCTTTTATTTTGGATATTATGGATGGATCTAATAGCCAGGCTTGTGTTTTCCACAAGTGTTCGTCCAAAAAGGATAACGCATCGAATTGTTTGGCTTTATTTAAGTTTTTATAAGGTGTATTTTCTTGTCCTTTGTTAATTAGTATTTCATTTACACCGCCTAGATTGCGGATTACATGATAGATATAGCGTCTATAGACACTGACAAGTTCTCCATAAAGCTCTTCCATATCAGCATAGGATTGCCCATTTGATGTTGTCCATTCCTCAAGGTTTTTAGCTACAATCTTTAAGTTTTTTAGCGCATAAGTACTCGCCTTGATTGGGTCATCCCCAATATTTTCAGTTTGTGAATCAGGATCGAAACTATTATAGCCAAACATATAGATAGGATTCAAGCTTTTTTCGTCAACCATTTTTTTCAAGAAAACTTTTTCAGTTTCCGAAGTTTCCTCAGGAAAATAACGATACCCCCATTCAATGGCATAATCGTCGTAGGGACCTAGTTGACGGACAAAACGGATGTTTTTATCACCGGGTTGGGCAATATAATTGTAGCGTGCATAGTCCATGATGGTTGTAGCAATTCCCATTTTTTGAGTAAAGCTACCTGAGCGAAGGGAGTCTACGGGGTAGGCTGAACTGGCTTTCATATTGTGAGGTAGTCCTAGGGCATGACCGATCTCGTGTGATATAACGCGGCGCATCATTTCACCAATTTCTTCTTCTGGTGTATTTAGCGTTCTGGCTTTTGGATTTGCTGCTCCGGTTTCTAACAAATATCTATTTCTGTATGAGCGAAGGTGATTGTGGTACCAAATGATATCACTTTCAATAATTTCTCCAGTTCTGGGATCGGAAACACTGGGTCCCGTTGCATTTCGTGTAGTAGAAGCTACATATCGGACAGTAGAGTATCGGCTGTCTTCGGGACTAAAATCAGGATCTTCCTCTAAAGTAGGAGGGTCTTTTGCGATGATTGCATTTTTAAACCCTGCTTTTTCAAAGGCGGTTTTCCAGTCTTCAATACCTTTTTTAAAATATGGACGCCACTTTATGGGAGTTGCTGGATCTAAATAATAGACGATAGGTTTAACTGGCTCTACTAATTCCCCATTTTTGTATGCTTCAATATCGGAAGGTATCAAACGCCAACGTCTAATCAGCCGAACTTCATCTGATTTTAAAGCTTCAGAACTATAATTATATTGTTTGAGCGTAAACCAACCCACTCGTGGGTCTTCATAACGCACTTGCATAGGATCTTCAGGGAGTGAGATTATCGAATGATTCATTTGAAAACTCAAGGTACCAGCTTGATTTCCTCTTGGGGGACTTGTAGCGGCATAGGTGAGCGTATGTCTAAGCTCTGTATGCTTAGGAACACTTTTTACAACATCAATAAAGCGTCGCTTTTTATCTACACTGCTGAGTCCGTATTTTTTTTTAATACTTTTTTGAATCACATTAAAGCCAGGTGCATCAGAATTAAAATAATCACTCACTTCAATGAGAAAGCGATCAGTTTCTTCATTTTGAATTTCAAAAGCACCCAGTATAGGGGGGAAATTATTCTGTTCCACACTAAGACTAATAGGATCTTCAGTTTCAGCTGTATTTACAAAAGAATGCTGGGTGAGTAATAGTCTATTTCCTCGCTTAGAAAAACGGATTAAAATCTGACTTGATTTTGAGCCAGCATTGGTATAGGCATTAAAATTAGATGGGAGTTGGGCATAACGCGTAACCATAAGCAGGTCTTTTCCTAACAAACTTTCTTCTAGCTCTAAGTATAGTTTGTCACCTTTGAGGTGAGTTGTCAGAAGGCCTTTATCTGTTTTGAAATCAGAGACTATGGAGTCTATAGACTTTTTATCTTGAGCATGAAGAAGGATTGAAATTGTAAAGAAAGCAAGGACTAGCCGATAGGAAACGATTTTGTTCATATTGTTTTTTTACAATATCGTAAAAATTCTTTTTAAGCAGAAGTAATCATCACTATGAACATTCTAAAAAGTAACGTTCTTTGGATTTTGAAACTCCTCCTAGGCGATTGTAAAACTTCATTGCCCGAGTGTTGAAATTTGGAGTTTGCCATTGAATCTGAGTAATACCTAATCGTTGGCTTTCTTCTTCAATACGATTTATTAACTGTCGTCCAATTCCAAAACCTCTGAATTCCTCCAATAAATAATGACAGTCCATATACATATAGAAATCCGCATCCCAAGTAGAAAACTGTTTCATGAAACTTGCATAGCCAATCATTTTCCCATCTTTTAGAGCGCAAGCTTTTTTGGAATCCCAGCCTTTAAGTTTATTGGAATACTTTTTCCGTTGTAAATAAGATCAATTTTAGAATTGTTTTTAGATATTAATCTAACATATTTCAATTTATTGGTTTCCCATTCAAGATCTACGTTAATATTTCCTCGTGCCTTTAGACCTTTTACTTTTCCATTTTTCCAATTGGGGGGTAGGGCAGGGAGCAAACGGATAATTCCTGGTTCGTGTGATTGGATCAAAATTTCAGCGACTCCAGCAGTATAACCAAAATTCCCATCGATTTGAAAAGGGGGGTGTGCATCAAAAAGATTTAAAAAGATTGACTTTTCTAAAAGAAGTTGAATATGTTCTTGTGCCATATTTCCATCCATTAAGCGTGCAGCACAATTGATAAGCCAGGCACGACTCCATCCAGTCCCTGCACCACCATTTTCTAGCCTGAAATCCAAAGTTTTTCGGACAGCTTCAAAAAGTTCAGGAGTTTCAGATAGACTCACCTGATCCCCTGGATGAAATCCATAAAGATGTGACATGTGTCGGTGTCCAGGCTCTAGCTCCTCATATTCCCGATCCCATTCTAATATTCTCCCATCTGTTCCTAATTGAAATCCCGGGCGGAGTTGATCGAGTTGATTTTTAATTCTTTTTGTCCATTCGTTTTCTATTTCTAAAATAGAGGTTGCCTTCAGGTAATTTGAAAAAACTTCTGTCACAACCTGCTGATCCATTGCACTACCTAGACAACTGGCTACAGGATTTCCTTGACTATCTAAATATCTATTTTCAGGTGATGTGGAGGGAGCTGCAATAAGACTTCCATCTCGTATATCTTCAATTAACCAATCGCTATAAAATTGCGCAACCGCCTCTATGGCTGGAAATCCTCTTTGTTCTAAGAATTCAAGATCTTGTGTGAACAGATAGTGCTGCCAATAATGTTGAACCATCCACCCTCCTGCACCAAATGAAGCTCCCCAATATGCTGTTGGAGCTCTAAGCCATGTAGGTCCCCACAAGTCAGTTGCATGAGGTAAAAATGAACCTCGTGTTCCGAAATTTATTTCGGCTGTTTTTTTCCCACTCTCAATAAGACGATCTACGAAATCAAACAAAGGAGTATTGAGTTCATCCAGTTGAGTTAGGTTTGCTAACCAATAATTCATTTGTAAATTGATGTTGAGATGGTAATCTGCATTCCATGGAGCATTGATATGAGGATTCCATAAGCCTTGAAGATTTGCAGGTAAAGTTCCTTCCCTTGAAGACGCGATGAGTAGATAACGTCCAAAATGAAATAAAGTCTCTTGAAGCTCTACATCCATTACTCCTTGTTTTACAGCCTTGAGGCGTTCATCAGTTGGAATTTTTTGTAATGCATTATCTGTAATCAAATCAAGCTGAAGTCTATTGAACAAAGATTGATGATCTTCAATATGAATTCTTCTGATTTCATTTAAAGAAAGTGCATTTAAATCAGTAAGATTTTTATCATTTTGTGAATAGTAATCCTCATGGTAGTAAGAAGAATTGGAAATAACTTTTAGCTCTAATTCATGTACACCATTGAGTTCTAAAAAATCATCTTTTGCGACAATAATTCCATCAGAATTTTTTGGTTGAACTAAAGTCTGAAATTTGACTCCTTTAAGTATTGGTGCTGGCTTGGAATCAAAGGATCCTTTGCGTTGGGTTACTTCACCTTCCATGATCAGATTCCCATCTTTAGTAATAGTATTAGCAGTTTTGATTCCTTCATCATCCGGACGTTTTAGAGAAATTGTACCATTTAATCCTTCGGGGTGCTCACTTTTTATAGTTATGATGATTGCTTGGTGAGGGTTAGAAGCATAAGCACTTTGAAAAACATTATACCCTTCAGTTTGGTATTGAATATCGATAATTGCATTGGTCAAATTGAGACTTCTTTTATAATTTGAAATTTCTGTATGATCAAGATTTATAAATAGATCCCCTAAAGTTTGATGAGATCGTACAACAGTTTTTCTAGAAAACTTTTGAACTAAAAGGGAGTCAACTGCTTGAATATCTCCGTCAATCAGCAGCTTACGAATTTCTTTTAAATCTGCTGGACGACCATCTGGATGCTCCCAATTTAAATCTTTTGGCCAAAGGGAATCATCGTTTAGTTGAATTCGTTCGGAGATTGGGTCTCCAAAAACCATTGCTCCAAGGCGTCCATTTCCGATAGGCAAGGCCTCTTCCCACTGCTTAGCAGCCTGTTCGTACCACAATATTTGATCATTACTAATTTGATTTTTCTCATCGGATTGACATCCGAACAAAATAAAAATAAAACTTAAAGAGATATAACGGGAATAATAAATCATGATCAAAATGTTTTAGGTAATTTGCTCTTAGTTATTAAATTTAATTGAAATAATTGGGAATTATAGATATGGAAGGCAAGACTTTTTACGTAAATAGAAGGCATTTTCTAAAAGGAGCTTTTGCATCCCTTGTGCTTTCAAGCTTTGGAGTTTATGGATTTGATCTCATGAATCCAACAAAAAGATATCGTGTTGGGCTGATTGGAACTGGATGGTATGGGAAAAGTGACCTTTTTCGTTTGATGCAAGTCACAAAAATCGAAGTAGTTTGTTTGTGTGATGTAGATCAAAGACAATTAGATGAGGCTGCAGATTTGGTTCAAAGCAGGCAGTATAATTTAAAGCGTCCCCAATTGTATAAGGATTATCGAGAAATGCTAACACGACACGAATTGGATATTGTGTTAATCGGTACACCAGATCATTGGCATGCTTTACAAGCAATTGAAGCAATGAAATCTGGCGCCCATGTTTATCTCCAAAAACCGATCAGTGTTGACGTTGTTGAGGGAGAATCAGTTGTGGCTGCTTCAAAAAAATTGAATAAGATTGTGCAAGTAGGTTTGCAAAGAAGAAATACTCCGCATCTAGTTGAAGCAAAACGAAACATTATTGACGCTGGTCTTTTAGGAAAAATTGCACATGTTGAGCTTTGTTGTTATTATCATATGCGTTCTAACGCCAATCCAGCTTTGCAAGAAGTACCTTCGTATTTGGATTATGATCTTTGGACAGGACCAGCGCCACTAAGGCCATATGATGGATTACCTCATAGGGGTTGGTGGCGTGCTTTTATGGAATATGGCAATGGTATTGTTGGTGATATGTGTGTGCATATGTTTGATGCTACCCGGTGGTTGTTGGATTTAGACTGGCCCAATAAGATATCCTCTCAAGGAGGAATTTTGATCCAAAAAGAAGGGAAGTCCAACATCTCTGATACTCAAACAGCGGTTTTTGAGTATGAGAATCTTAATTGTATATGGCAGCATCGTACTTGGGGAACTCCTGTAGATCCAGAGTATCCTTGGGCTTTTAAAATTTATGGCGAACATGGAACATTGGCAGGTAGTCCGATGCAGTACGATTTTACCCCAAATTCCTCAGGAAAAAAAATACATAAAGACTGTCTTTATGAACGCGAGCAATATCCTGAGGACTTGGTTGAGAAGAATATTGAATTGCATGCAGCTCCAGCAACACGACTTCATATGCTTGATTTTCTTCAGGCCATTGAAGAAAAGCATCAACCTATTGCAAATATAGAAGAGGGACACCGTTCTTCTGCAAGTTGCATCTTAGCCAATATATCCATGAAATTGGGAAGACCACTCGAGTATGACCCGCTTCTCAGACTGGTTAAAAATGATCCAGAGGCTACGAGTCTTTTAAAAAGACCCTATCGAGAGGGATGGAGACATCCCCTACCACAGGATTTTACTTAATAGATATTCCTTTTAAAAAGGCGAGACTTTGAGGAACTTGTTCGATCACTCGAGAGGACTCATCTTCAATAAACATATAACGAATTCCCTGACTATGAGCCTTTTGAACAATCCCAGCAATATCTATTTGCCCCTGGCCTAAAACAACATTAGTTTCCACATTCTCGGATCCAGTATCATTTCCTTTAATCCCTTTTTGCATGTCTTTTAGGTGAAGCATTACGACAAAGTCCGGATATTTTTCAAGGAGTTTAATGGGGTCTTCTCCACCGTGAGTAATCCAAAACACATCCATTTCTAAGGAAAAGTTTTTAGCATTTTGCGCCATATAGTCAAATAGAGTACCATATTCATAGGGTCTGAATTCGTATCCATGGGCATGATATGCCAATGTGATTCCTTCTCGTTTTAATATTGCACCTGATTCATTGAAAATTTTAACCGCAGCTTTAGTGTTTTCAATATCAAATCGAGTTCCATCATGAGGAATCCAAGAACACATTACAAAGCGAGCACCGTAGCGTAATGCTTTTTCTGCTACAGCTTCTGGATTGTCCCTTAATTCTTCATAACTCGCACCTATACTAATTGGATTGAGCTTGTATTTGGCTAATAAAGATCTAAATTCAGCCTCTTCCATGCCGTAGGTGTCACCGCCTTCAATGGTTTCAATCCCCCAATCTGAAATCGTTTTTAAAGATTGCTCAATATTTTTAGAGAAATGGTTTCTTAGGCTATAGAGTTGAATCCCATATTCTTGAGCAATAAGATCAGAAGAAAAGATCCCGAAAACGAAAAGAAGGTATATAATTTTTTTTGGTTTCATTAATAATTATTGTTGATTTAACTTATTTATAAACTTTGGTTTTATACTTTTAGAAATTAATAATATTTTTTTGAAAAATTATTTTCTTTTTTATAAAAACATTTTAAAGTACGGCAATTTATTTTTAATCGTTTTTATTTTTTTTTCTTGTATAGACCCCATTCCTCCAGTTTTTGATTTTAAAGAAAATTTGATCATAATAAATGCATTGGCTACAACAGTTCCTGGAACAACCAATATTACTGTAGATCAAACAATTATCGAATTCGGAGAATACAAATCAAAATTCGTTTCCGGTTGTGCTATTGACTTGATCAATTCAGACACAAAGGAGCGCTTTTCATTCGTAGAGCAAGATAAAGTTTATATCATCTCTGAGGAATTTGCGATTACACCTGGTTCACGATGGGAAGTTGAGGTAACATTACCTAATGGTTCAGTTTTTCGTTCTACTACTGAAGTTACCCCAATTACGGTACCCATTCTCGATATTTATCAAAATTTTAATATTGAAATGACCTATGATGAAGGCTATGGAGGGTATATACCAGGGCATGAAATTAAAATTAATTTCCAGGATCCTCCGGAGGAGAGAAACTTTTTTTTATACCAATACAGAGCCTATCAGAAAGAATTGTATTGTAAAATATGCGAAAACGGTGTTCTTAGAGATGGTGAATGCTTGTCTCAAATAAATAACCCGTTGCTGACGAAAGAATATTACACTTACAGCTGTGATCAACTTTGCTGGAAGATCAGTTACAATGATGAAGTCATCGTCTTTGATGATCAATTCACTAATGGTAAATTAGTTTCAGATTTGATTGTAGCAAGGCTTCCTTACATATCTAATCAGGATGTTCTTATGGAAGTTATCAAGTTAAACATCTCTGAAGAATCTTACAATTATTTTAAAACGGTCAAAGATTTAGTAGATAACAATAGCGGCTTAAATGCTCCATTACCTACTGCGTTAATTGGTAATTTTTATGGTATTTCAAATCCCGATCAAACGATACTTGGACGATTTACAGTAGGTTCTTCAGATATTAAATCTATTTTTATTGAGCGGAGTAAGCAAAGTGAACGTACTCTGGGAAGAGAAAAGATGCCAGAACCGGAGCTTCTTGGAGACCCTATTCCTAATCCACTAACTTATGAAACTCCATGTGAAGAGTCACGATACAGAACTTCAGTCTTAAGTGCCGATAAGCGATTATTATTTGGTGAAATTGCAGCTGGTAATTTTGATGTTGATCAAGATGGAGTTTTAAACTTGGAGGATAACTGTATATCTTCACCTAATCCAGATCAATCGGATATAGATGGTGATGGGATTGGAGACATTTGCGATAACGATAAGGACGGAGACGGATATATCTTGTTTTATGAAAATGCATGTAATTCTAGTGATTTAGATCCAAACGACAAGCCTTTGGATACCGACTTGGATTTAATTCCAAATTGTGTAGATACTGATGACGATAATGATGGTTATTCAGATGAGTTTGAAGATACTGCTGAAACCAATCCATTAGATAATGAGAGTGTTCCTATTGATACTGATCAAGATGGATTACCTGATGCAGTTGAGGCTTTAAGAAGAACAGATCCCAATAATCCTGATACCGATGGAGACGGATACAAAGACGGAGAAGATGATTATCCAAGAGATCCAAATAGACATTAAATTTGAAAAAGCAAAATAACTTATTATTTCTATTGGTTGCATTATTTGTGCTTGGATCAAGCAAACTCTTAGTTGGTCAAGAGTATTCTTTGACTTTGAATGTTAGTGATCAAGAGACCAAAGAGCCTTTAAACGGTGTTACTGTTTTGATTACACCTTGTAATTGTGGAGGAATAACAAATGCGAGTGGGATTTTTTCTAAACGATTAAAAGAAGGAATTTATCAGCTATCTATTGAGTATCTGGGTTATGGAACTGAACTGTTGAATGTTGACTTGAATAAAAGTGAAACTTTTGTTGTTTCAATGCTAGTAGAGGAGGAACAGCTTTCTGAGGTTGTGCTTCTCGCTCAAAAACGCAACCAAAATGTTGAAAGCCCTCAGATGGGAGTGTTGGAGCTTAATGTGCGAGACCTTATAAAAGTCCCTACCGCTCTGGGGGAATTTGATGTATTAAAAAGCATTACACTTATGGCTGGAGTAAATAGTTCTGGTGATATAAGTAATGGTGTTTCTATTCGTGGAGGATCCTTAGATCAAAATCTTTTGCTTTATGACGGTGCACCAGTTTTTAATCCAACACATCTTTTTGGGCTTTTTTCAGTTTTTACACCTGATGTTATTTCTGGAGTTGATATTTATAGAGCCAATATTCCAGCAAAATACGGAGGAAGAATAGCTTCTGTTTTAGAGATTAAGGTAAAAAATCCTTATACAGATTCATTTAAGATAGAAGGGGGGATTGGTTTAATTTCAAATAGAATAACAATTACGACCCCACTTATTAAAGATAAATTGATGCTAATTGCTGGTGGGAGAACTGGTTTTAGTGATATTCTTTTTCCATTATTGATCCCCAGACTCAAAAACACGAAGGCTAATTTCATAGACAGTACGGTTAAGTTACTCTATTTGTTGAATCCAAATAATCAATTGACCTACACCAATTTCTTGTCAAATGATTTTTATCAATTGGATTTAGTTTCCTCTATAGAAAATATAGTATCGGAATCCAATCAGTACGATTTTAAAACTCGTAATCATTCCCTCAAATGGCTCCATACCTTTACTAATGATACAAATCTAACTGGCCGTTTGATTCATAGTAATTACAAACCTCAAAATCTTTTTCCTGAAATTGATTCTGAAAACATTATTCGTTTTGAATCTCAAATTCAATATTCCAGTGCTCAATTTGAATTCACCAACAACAATGATGAAGACTTAACATATTATTCAGGTCTGGAGATAAAGCGTTATCAGATTAGTCCTGGAAGTTTGGATCCTGGAAGTGGAACTACCATAAATCCTGTAATCTTGGATAGAGAAACAGGGTATGAATCTTCAGCTTATGCGAATATCGATTGGAAACCCATTCCTAATCTGTCGATTTCAGCAGGCTTACGACTTACTCAATTTACACTTGTCGGACCTTTCGAAGAAGCCCAATATGATTCAGATGGTTTATACGATGGGGTTAAATCTTTTGGAAATCAAGAAACAGTTTCTAATTATTTTAATCCTGAACCTCGTTTGGGGATCAATTATAAACTAGGTGAAGACACCTCAGTAAAAATGAGTTACGCTCGTATATTTCAGTATATTCAGAATATTTATAACACGAATACACCTTTGCCCACTTCACGATGGAAAATTTCAGATCGTTATATCACTCCTCAGAAAAACAATACTTTCGGTCTTGGACTCTATCAAAATATTCCAGGATCTAATTTGGAGTTATCTGCAGAAGGGTATTATAGAAAAACGGATAATAATCTGACTTACAGACCTGGAGCTAATTTTTTCCTTGCTGAATTTATTGAGAATGAAATCACACAGGCAGAAGGAAAATCCTACGGTTTAGAGCTTAGTCTAAGAAAAACTCTAGGTAAAGTAAATGGAGTTTTTAATTACACATGGTCTCGGAGTTTACTTAAAACCGATGAGGTAAATCCACAAAACAGAATTAATAATAACGCATGGTTCGCGTCAGATTTTGATAGACCGCATACCGTAAATGCGACTGTTAATTTTGAAGGAGATCTATACAATACCTTTAGTTTTAATTTTGTGGGTCAAACAGGACGTCCTTATACTATCGCAAACGGAATTTTCGAACAAGAAAATGTTATTATACCAATTTATTTATATAGAAATAATGCTCGATTACCAATCTATCATAGACTTGATTTTTCATGGAAAATAGCTTACAGTAAAGATCCTGAAAGACGGTTTAAAGGGGATTGGATTTTTACAGTTTACAATCTATACGGTAAAAACAATCCTTATAATATTTATTACACTCAGCGAAACGGTGTAGAGGATGGAGACGTTTTCTTAGGAAGCCCTCTTGGAGCATATGAACTCTCAATACTTCGTGGGGCTCTAGTTTCCCTATCCTATAATTTTAAATTTCAATAGTACTCTAAAACACCAAAAAAGTGTAATTTTAAATACATGGGATCAAATAAGATAATTTGTTTTGGAGAAATTTTATGGGATATATTCCCTGAAAAAAGAAAGTTAGGTGGCGCACCATTCAATGTAGCAAGCTCTTTAAAAGGTTTGGGAGCTGATGTAGAGTTTTTTAGCCGCATTGGTAATGATTCATTGGGAGTGCAAATTAAAAGTGAATTAACTAACCAAGGAATTTCTTCAGACTATCTTCAAATTGATCAAGAGCATCCCACAGGAAAAGTTTTAGTGAGTTTAAACGATGCGGGATCTGCTCATTACGAAATTGAGACTAATGCTGCTTGGGATTTTATAGAGACCACACCAAAGACTTTGGATTTAGTTAAACAAGCTGATGCTTTTGTTTTCGGAAGTCTCATTACTCGGGGAGCTTCTTGCAATGCCTTAAAAACTTTTTTGAAACTTTCAAAATTTAATGTTTTTGATTTAAACCTACGTCCGCCATTTTTTAGTGATTCTATTTTAATTGAATTAATGGAGTCTGCACATTTTTTAAAATTCAATGATGAAGAAATTTATCAAATAGCGAAAATGTTGAATTCTCCCTATCATAGTATGGATCAGCATATTGCTTACATAGCTCAAAAAACAAAAACAGAAATGATTTGTGTTACTAAAGGGATGTTTGGAGCCGTGTTGTATTATCACGGAGAATGGTATTTTAATAGTGGATTCCAAATCCAAGTAAAGGACACTGTTGGGGCTGGAGATTCTTTCTTAGCAACATTAATTTTTGGAATTGTCCATGGACATAATATCCAAAGCTCATTAGATCGTGCATGCGCAATGGGCGCTTTGGTTGCTGGGAGTGATGGCGCAAACCCCTCAATCTCTGAAAAAGAATTGTTTGATTTCATGAAAATTTAATTCCTCCTTATAATGCAATTTTTAACGGTTTTAGGTTTTTTTTTAATCAGTTTGCCAATTGCAAGTCAAGTCCCAACAGGAATAGAGTTATTGGACAAGGCCATTGCATATCACGATCCAAACTCAAACTGGGAAAAATTTGACGGTACCTTTACGGTTACTATGGAAAGTCCTAAAAGAGCAACAAGAACCAGTAAGATTTCATTAGATCTTCCTCAATCATTTTTTAAAATGACTGTGCTAATGGATGAAAATCAGTGGAGTACCACATTAAATAATGAAGATTGTGAACTTCAATTTAATAATTCAGATGTGATTCCACCTGAAATTGAAGAAAAATATAGATTGAATTGTGACACCGCAAGAATGTATAGAAATTATTATACGTATTTGTATGGGTTGCCAATGAAGTTAAAAGACAAGGGTACACTTATAGATCAAACAGTAACAGAAAAAACTATTGAAAAAACTACCTATTGGGTATTGAAAGTTACCTATGATCCAGATGTTGGTTCAGATACATGGTACTTTTATTTTGATCAAAATACTTTTGCAATGAAACGTTATCAATTCTTTCATGATGAAACCAAAAATGATGGAGAATACATAGTATTGGAGGATGAATTAGAATTATCAGGAATGCGGATACCAAAAAATAGAAGTTGGTACTACAATACAGATAAGACCTATTTAGGAACGGATATATTAACAAATTAAAAAAATTAAAAATGAAGCAATTTAAATTTAAAAACTACTTAAGAATATTAGTTATCGCCATGCTTTTTCCGGCTTTAGTCGGCGCCCAAAATGATCAAAAAATTATAGGCAAATGGGATTTAGAAGTTGAGAAAAACGGCCGTATTATGCCCTCATGGCTTGAAGTTAAGTTATCTGGAAACAAGGCACTTGTCGGACATTTTGTTGCACATAACGGCAGTGCACGTCCGATTTCAGAGGTGTTTTTTAAAGATGATATAGTAGATTTTAGTATACCTCCTCAATGGGATGGTGTAGTTTATATGCATTTTTCCGCTAAAATTTCAGAGGATCAACTGAAGGGAACTATAATAAGTAATGAAGGAGAGATATTGTCCTTTACTGGCGTTAGAGCACCTAAACTGATACGAAACGAAGAAGTAAAATGGAATAAAAAAATAGCGGTCTTATTTGATGGTAAATCTATGGAACATTGGAAGCCTATTGAAACCAATAGAGAGAATCAGTGGGAAGTTAAAGACGGACTTTTGGTTAATCCACGTTCAGGAGTAAATCTAATTACAAAGGAGAAATTCACAGATTTTAAACTTCATATTGAAGTACGCTATCCTGAGCACAGTAATTCAGGAATATATCTGAGGGGACGTTATGAGGTTCAAGTGGAAGACAGTTACGGAAAAGATCCAGATTCAATATTATTTGGCGGGATTTATGGTTTTTTAACTCCAAATGAAATGGCAGCAAATAAAGCTGGGGAGTGGCAGGTATTTGATATAACCTTAATTGGACGCCGTGTGACTATAGTTGCAAATGGAAAAACGATTATTAATGATCAAATTATTCCTGGAATTACTGGTGGAGCAATCGATAGTAAAGAAGAAACTTCAGGCCCAATTATGTTGCAAGGAGACCACGGTAAAGCAGAATTTAGAAATATTACGATCCAAACGCCGAATTAGGAGTTTGTTTTTTGCTTTGAACAAAACCATGTCCTAGCTGTTCTACGAAATTTTGTGGTAGTTTTTCATCGCCAGGAAAGCCTAGTTTAATGTCTCCGTTTGAGTCTGGTACATAATTGGTTTTAAACACATAGTCCCATATGCTCAAGCTGATGCCAAAATTTACTCCAAACCTTCCTTTGGGTAATTCATAAGCATGGTGGTATAGATGCATAATCGGGTTATTTAAAAGGTATTTTAAAGGACCCCAAGAGATTTTAATGTTTGCATGGTTGAGGTGTCCAATTGTTATGGCAAAAAAATGGACAATGAATGCCTGCTCTGGTTCAAAACCACCAAGGATCATTACGCCAAATGTTTTCAAGGGCTTGTATAGTATGTTTTCCATCCAATGGTAACGAAGGTGTGCGGCAAATCCCATTTCTTTTACACTATGATGTATTTGATGAAATTTCCAAAAAGCAGGTATTTTATGAAGTAGGATATGTGTCGTCCATTGGACAAAATCTAAAACGAAAAAAAAGATCAATAATTGAAACATTTGAGGAAGGCTGGTTAAGTCTATTATTACAAGACTTCTGAGAGAGAGTCCCATTGAATCAAAACCAAGCTGCATTAAATCGTAAAATCCACTAATTGCTATAGAAAACAAAAAAAAGTTAAAAAACATGTAAAAACAATCAAGCCAGAAATCTTTTCTAAAAGTCTTTTGATTTTTTCTCCAAGGAAATACAATTTCTAATCCCCAAACAATCAATGAAATGAAAATTAGTCCCCAGAAATAATTCGTATTCCATGGAACCTGAAAAAGTATAGAGTTAATCGTCCAATTAAATGTCCCGAAAAGACTTTCCAAAAATGTATTTATGAATGAATCCATGAATTAAATAAGAGCTCAAAAGTAAGTAGGATTTTCTTTCTATATGTACCTTTTGTTACATATTCAGACCATCGTTAAACAACTATTTTGTCTTATTTAGATTGAAAGTCTTTTTGTAATAAGCGATAATAGGTGGGAAGGGGCCATATTTGTGTTGCTCCGGACTAAAGGTATCCGACCAAGGGCCATATGGAGTAGAGACTGGTTTTAATTTTCTATCAGGGAAATCATTCTCCTTATTGTTTTTTTTGGGTCTTGAAAAACTATTGATATATCCCGCAACATGAAAAGCCTCCAGATCAGATAATTTTGGATCATCCCAACTTGCTTGTAAATAAGGCATGTTATTTTTAATAAAAGCAGCTGCAGTAATAACACGGTGCATTCCTGCTCCATCATTATAAGAGTCTTCACCCCAAAGCGGTGGGTATTGGTAGCCTTTTTTATCGTCTTTATACCGAATTCCTTCTCCATCACTTCCATGACAAAGGACACATTCACGAGTGTAGATTTGTTTACCCATATCTAGATTTACAGCAACATTTGGGATTTTGATATTTGGAAAACCTTTAAAAACTTTTAAGTTAACTTCTGGTATTTCTGAACTTATCCATTCTATATAGGCAATGATGGCATTCATTTGATTCGAATTGTTTGGCAGTTTGACTCCATTTAAACTGCGTTCCATGCAGCCATTGATTCTGTCTTTTATAGTGCCAATTTTATTTTCTCGTCCCCTAAACTGAGGAAATCGATCTAAAATTCCGATCCAAGAAGCAGATCCACTTTGTGTTCCTCCGTTTAAATGACAATTCGTGCACGAAAGATTATTCCCTGCAAACCTCTGTGAGGGTTCTTCAGCCAGGGGTCCCATATATTTTGAACTCTCTGAAACTAAAGAATACCCTTCTTTAACCAGGTCAGTTGCTTTGGGATTTTCGAATATCATTTTTTTCGGATCCCAGCTAAGTTCACTGTTCGGTTGATTTATAGTCTCATCCATTAAAGAATTGTCTTTATAAGTGACGAGGGTAATAGCAATTAATAAAATTGTACTTATAAGAGCTAAAAAAAGAAAGGTCAACCGACGAATGAGTTGTTGAAAAATAGGTTCCACTATGCTTAAATTCAATGTTCTAAGATACTTTTTTTTAGTTTTTAATCAGTAACCCAAGTCACATTATGCAAATCAAGTTTTTTAAAATTATTTCGTTTTCCTTTTCGTACTTTTGAATTTTAACTTCCAATTTGATTTAAATGAAACGATCAATTCAAACAGCATCTATTTTTATTAGTTTATTCATCTTCCTATGTGTGAGTCACTTACAAGGACAAGAATGGCAAACCCCATTGATTGATGGTTATGGAGAAATTAAATATTTTGAAGATACAGCTCAGCAGCCAGATCCAACTAAGGAATATAAATTGATTTTTGACATTACTTCAGATCAGCTGAAGAGTGGTGTAAACAAGCGCCTTTGGGTTATAGCCAGAACAATGAATATGCTAACTGTAGCGAATGTACCCCAGCCCAACATAAAGATAGTAGCAGCTATCCATGGTGCCGCGACCTTTACAGTAATAACAGATGAAGCCTATCAAAAGAAATATGGAAGTCCTAATCCTAATTTAGAGATTATTGAAAAGCTCAAAGAAAATGGAGTTCAGTTATATGTTTGCTCTCAAGCAATTTCAGCTCGTGGGATTAATTTTGAAGATATAAATGTTAATGTGATTCCCGCTCTTTCTGCTCTAAGTGTACTATCCAATTATCAAATGAATGGATACTCTTTAATGCCCTAAGTTCTGGGTACTTGATAATTTAATCAAGAAGTATTCTAGTTATAAAATATTGCGGAAACTCTTTATATGCTCCAGAAAAGTCTAAACCAACCTCAGTCGCTTTTGCTCTGAGAACGTCTGCATGTTTAAAGCTGTGAAAAAGAACATCCAAATTCAGGGTATCAGCTTCAAAAACATCATCTTCATAAGTTGGATTGTAGAGATACAGTGAAGGATCGTTGATATCTATGTATTCACTGAAATCCAATTGAGAGGCTTTTTCAGTATTGTATTCTCCTCCATAAAAAAGAGAAAATAATTCTTCAATTTCAGGATCTGTAGCTCGAATGCTATCCAGATCAAATCCGCTAAAAAGATCATTCCACTTGTAAAGGTCATAGGTGCTTTGAGTATAAAGTGCTACAATTCCCTCAACTTCATCATTTGTTTCTTCTTGAAGGCCATTCCATAAAGCGATTCCAGCTCCAGCAGAAACTCCAGCTAAAACTATTTTATCACTTGGAATATTTAAAGACGCACTGTTTTGTCTTATGAATTCAATGGCATCAGAACCATCCTCTAAAGATGAAAATACTCCTTGAGAATTCGAATCTGTTATGAAAGAATAGGCAACACTAGCAATGGCAATGTTGCTATTGATCATTACAGTAACTAAAGAATTAAGTTCATCTCCGTAGAGATCCTCCTTTTTTCCAAATTGAAATGAACCTCCATGAAAAAAGATGACCATACCTTGAATTTCTTTTCCTTTAGGGAGAATTAGATCCAACTTATTTCGCTCACCAGAACCGTAAGGGACATCTTTAAAAAACAATAAATCACCACTAAATGGTGCTTCTGAATTGAGAATTCCACGAAATGAAGGGGTTTCTACAATTGGGGGTGCAATAGTATTTTCTGTTTTGTTGCAGGATGCAACTAAAATGAAAAATAAAAGAGGGGCGAATATTTTTTTCATAAATGCTAATTTAGCAATTATTAAAAATAAAATGCCCCTTCCGATAGGTTAAAAAATCATTTTTTTGATTTGAGCTCTACAAGTATTAATTCAAGCAAATCGTTTTGCTTTTTTAATTGATCTAAGATCTCACGATCGTTTACTTTTTGTTCAATAGTTCGTGTTTTGTTGTAATATTTCATAATTAAAAAATATCATCATCAATAAACTTAGAATGAAATCTCTTTAGGATATGGGTCTAAAGGCAAACTATATCAATATTTTTATAGATATGAACGTTTTGATAGAATAAGAGAAAAATATCCTTTGAGACTCAAAATAATTTTACAAATGAGTTAAAAAATACGTAACGATTATTTCGGATGCGTTCTCTCCACCCGCGACTTTATATTTGAATTCCAGTCCACACAGAATAAAACGAAGATACCATTACTTTATTTAAAATCAAAAAATGAATTTAATTTTAATTTCAAATTTTAAATCTGAAAAGCAATGACTAGAACAAGAGTTATTCATTCAAATGTTTTCTGATTCTGTTTAGTTAGCTAGGATTGGATACGATACTATTTTCATGATATTTTTAAGAATGTTATTTTTGCAGAAAAGCATTAAATTTTATATTTAAAAAAACAAATTTTACACATGACAAAGTTTTATAGCCTGATTTTAGGGCTTGGATTTCTTTTAGTTGTAGGCTGTTCAAATAACAAATCGATTACAGGAAAAAGTAATCCTGTTTCTAATGAAAACATTGCGTATTTCTGGGGGAAAGTTGCTCTCGATGCCACGGCAAACGATACAGAAAGATTTAGTCCAAGACCGACAATAACTTCAAGGTATCTTGGTTTGATTTTCACTGCTGTATTTGATGCGTGGTCAGTATATGATCCAAATGCTAAGCCTGTTTATTACAAAAATCAAATAAAAATCAAAGGGGATTTGATGGATAAGGAAGTGGCAATATCCTATGCTGCTTATCGAACTTTGTTAGAATATTATTATAGTGATTCCCTTTATTTTAAAGATAAAATGTTGGAATTAGGTTTAGATACAGATCTAAATAACTTAATATCTGGATCTCCAGCTCAAATAGGGGTGTCAGCAGCAGAGTCCGTAATCAAAGCAAGGTATGACGATGGTTCTAACCAATATGGGAATAGATCTGCGGATAAAATAACTCCCTACACTGATTATTTAGGATATAAACCAAAAAATACACCAGATCTAAATACTGACATTAACAGATGGCAACCAAAATATTTTATTTCTAAAAATGGTGAAAGATATTCCCCTGAATGTTTGACACCCTATTGGCAGAATGTTCGTCCAATTGCACTTGATAGTGCATCTCAATTTAGATCACAACCTCCCCCACAATACGGAAGTAAACTACTGAATGATGAAATTGAAGAGGTCGTTAATTTACAGAGTAAATTAACGAAAGATCAGAAAGCTCTTGTAGAGTTTATGCGTGATGGACCAAAGTCTGTTCAGCAAGCTGGCCATTGGTTAATGTTTGCTCAAGAACTTTCAGTTAAAAGAAAACATTCATTAGATGATGATGTTAAAATGTATTTTCTGAATCAGGTCGTTGCTATGGATGCTTTTATAGCTTCTTGGGATACTAAAATGTTTTACGATTATGCAAGACCTTACGCATTGGTTCATGAATATTATGGGGAAAAGATTATAGAAGGATGGAAAGGTTTTGGTAAAGGTTGGGGAGAAATTAAAGGAATCGACTGGCGACCTTATTCCCCTGACATTTTTCTCTGCCCCCCTTTCCCTAGTTATGTGTCAGGCCATAGTACTATTAGTGGTGCATGTGCTGAAGCTTTAAAGTTATTTACAGGGTCTGATGAATTTGATATTACTGTTCCCTTTGTTTCGGGTTCATTAACAGAACCTGAATCCGAATGGAAAAAAACTGAAATTTATTTCCCAACGCTTACCCAAGCTGGAGAAATGGCAGGATTTTCAAGAGTTCTTGGCGGATACCATATCCAATCAGATAACATTGAAGGTTTGATTCTAGGGAGAAAAGTTGCTAAATATGCTTTTCAATTTTATCTAGACCATGTTGGAATATAAAGTTCAAAGTTTAATAGATATTTTAGATTTTACAAAATAATTCTCTCCCTTTCACTAATAAAATCTTGAGAATAAAACCCTAAAAACTCAAAAGGAGAGTGATAGGGTTTGATAAGTGGAGTCGGCGGGATTCGAACCCGCGTCCAAACAAGCGATCAAAAAGCTTTCTACAAGTTTAGTTTTCGATTAATTTTAGAGTGTATACTGACCGAAAACAGTCTATATACACCTTAGCATCTTTATTGAAAAACACAAACGATGCCCTCGTGTTTCGATGTTGACATTTATGGTGCCTCAATATAGATCGCCGTCAACAAGGGCTATCCAGAGACATCCAGCTTTCCGGCCTTGCCGGAACTTGGCATTAACGTACTATAATTCTGTTAATTATGCAGCTAGAGCGTAGTTATTTTCGCCATTTAAAAATGTGAAAAATGAGATTTACGAGCTATAATTCAGCGCTCGACTTGCTTAGATTTTCATGCGTCCTGCTGTCAAAACCAGTCGACCCCATGAGTTTCAATGAACTTAGGGTGCAAATTTACAATTATTGCGCCAAAGATGATTTAGAAAGGTACTTTATATTATTCATCTTATATTTCTGACATCAACACAAAGCTTTTTAATAAGAACCTTGTTAGGTATTACTTATAATTTGGGTGTATAAAAGTTTTTAGAATTACGAAAATTTTGGGGTTTTTTTCACCTCGAAATAGTATCGCAAATAAATGTGTTCATACCTCATAATAAATAATATATTTGCATCGCTTAAACAAAGCTATGGAATCCATCAAAAATATTGCCATCATTGCCCACGTTGATCATGGGAAAACAACTCTAGTAGATAAAATTTTGCATCATTGTAATCTTTTCAGATCCAATGAGAGTACTGGAGATTTAATTCTAGATAATAACGATTTGGAGCGGGAACGAGGAATTACGATTCTTTCTAAAAACGTTTCAGTGATTTATAAAGATGTAAAAATTAACATCATCGACACCCCTGGTCACGCTGATTTTGGAGGTGAAGTAGAGCGTGTCCTTAATATGGCTGATGGTGTTTTACTTTTAGTTGACGCTTTTGAAGGACCGATGCCACAAACACGATTTGTTTTAAAGAAGGCATTGGATTTAAAACTGAAACCTATAGTAGTTATCAATAAAGTTGATAAAGAAAACTGTACCCCAGAAGAGGTGCATGAGTCAGTATTTGATTTGATGTTCGAATTGGGTGCGGAAGAATGGCAACTGGATTTTCCTGCTGTTTACGGATCTGCAAAGAATAATTGGATGTCTGAAGACTGGAAAAATCCTTCAGATTCTATTGAGCCTCTTTTGGATATGGTTCTTGAATACGTTCCAAGTCCTGAAATCAAAGAAGGAAATACGCAGATGTTGATTACCTCATTAGACTTTTCTTCTTTTACAGGGAGAATTGCCATCGGGAGATTGCAGCGTGGCCATTTGGAAGCTTCAATGAAAGTAAATCTTATAAAAAGAGATGGATCAAAAATAGTTTCCAAAATAAAAGAACTTCACTTGTTTGATGGTTTAGGACGAAAAAAAGTAGAACGTGTGGATGCAGGTGATCTGTGTGCAATAATTGGTTTAGATGGATTTGAAATTGGGGATACCGTTGCGGATTTTGATGCTCCAGAAGCTCTGCCTACTATTGCTATAGATGAGCCTACTATGAGTATGTTGTTTACAATAAATGATTCTCCTTTCTATGGGAAAGAAGGCAAGTTTGTAACTTCTCGTCACATCAGAGAACGCTTAGAGCTCGAGTTAGAAAAAAATCTTGCAATGCGTCTTGAAAAGACCGACAGTGCTGATAAGTTTATTGTTTACGGAAGAGGAGTTCTCCATCTTTCTGTTTTAATTGAAACAATGCGTCGAGAAGGATATGAATTGCAGATTGGACAACCACAGGTTATCATAAAAGAAATTGACGGTAAAAAAATGGAACCTATTGAAGAGTTGACCATTGATCTTCCAGAAGAAGTTTCTGGTAGAGCTATCGAGATGGTTACCCAACGAAAGGGAGAAATGCTCAGTATGAATCCCAAAGGGACAAGAATGGTTTGTGAATTTAGTATTCCTTCTAGAGGGATTATAGGATTACGAAATCAGTTGCTTACGGCTACTGCAGGAGAAGCAATTATGAATCATCGTTTTAAAGAATACAGTGCACACAGAGGTGAAATTGCTGGCCGAATTAATGGTTCAATGATTTCCATGTAAAAAGGTTCAGCAATTCCTTATTCACTCGATAAACTCCAAGAGAGAGGAAAGTTTTTTGTTGCTCCTAATGAAGAAATTTATACAGGACAAGTTATTGGTGAAAATTCAAGACAAGACGATTTAGTCGTTAATATAACCAAAACGAAAAAATTATCGAATGTCCGAGCATCTGGTACTGATGATAAAGTAAAATTGGCACCACCGATTAAATTTTCTTTAGAAGAAGCTCTTGAATATATTCAAAAGGATGAATATGTAGAGGTTACGCCTAATTCACTTCGATTAAGAAAGGTTTTCTTAGACGAAAATGAAAGAAAACGTCAGAAGTCTTAAGTCTATTTTTTAGCAATCACTTCTTGAAGTCTGCCTTCGCTGCACTGAAAAATTTTACCAGGAAATTTTAAAATCATGTTGTAGTCATGCGTAGCCATAATGATGCTGATCCCCCCTTTGTGTAATTCTTTAAAAAGAAGCATAATCTCTTGGCTTGTTTCAGGATCAAGATTTCCAGTGGGTTCATCTGCGATTATAAGTTCGGGATGATTCAGCAAAGATCGTGCAATAGCGATTCGCTGTTGTTCTCCGCCAGAAAGCTCAAAAGGGAACTTATTCAGGTCTGAAGCTACATTTACCATTTGGAGGACCTCATTAACTCTGTTTTTAATTTTTACTTTATCCTTCCAACCTGTAGCTCTAAGAACAAAAGCGAGGTTTTCAAATACTGTCCTGTCTGGAAGTAGTTTAAAATCCTGAAAAACAACACCCAATTTTCTTCTAAGGGAAGGGATCTCTCGTTCCTTTAACTTTTCTAGAGCATAACCAACAATACTGCCTGTGCCATTATTAAGAGAGAGGTCTCCATAAAGCACTTTAAGGAGGCTACTTTTTCCGGCACCCGTTTTTCCAATTAAAAAGACAAAATCTCCTGAAGCGACTTCAAAATTGACATTGGATAACACAACTTTATTCTCATTGGTTATACTTGCATTTTGAAGATAAACCACATTGTTTTGCATGTTAAATTTGATTTGAGTTAAAGGTATGTTTTTTGGAGAATACCTTAATAATTTGTTGATAAATTTATACGTTTAGCTAAACTTTATCGTTATTAAAACATGACGAAAGAAGTACCTTTAATCCAATGATTTTTTCCTCAAAAACGAAACTGATGCAATGTATGCTGGGTATTTTATTACCCATGATGGTATCAGGCCAGCTTTATCATTCTCAGGGATCATCAGAACTCGCAATTCGTTTCTTCGGATTGGAGTATTATCCAGCATCCTGGCAGGCAAGTGTTTTTGCAGATGATCAATACAACGGATTTTATAAGGAACAGGAAAATCAATTTAATTTGCTTTCCAATGCGCTTAGACTAAATTATTCTGCTGCTGAAAAAATGCTACTTCAATTTAAAAGCGAATATCCAAACTTCAGAGAATCAGCAACCGTTGATTTTGATGTGGCAAATTACTATTTCAATAATGAAAAGTATCGATATGCGCTGAAATGGTTTTTAAGGGTTTCTGAAAATCAAATTCCTAAATTAGAATTACCGTTATATAATTTTAACAAAGGATATTCTTTGTTTTCAGCCAAACGTTACAAGCAAGCTAAACCTTTTTTAGAAAAAGTAAAAAACATCAAGGACTATGAGTCTGATGCACATTATTATTTGGGTCATATAGCCTATCAGTTGGAAGATTTTGATACAGCTGCTTCAGAGTTTAGCAACATATCCGACCCTTCTCAAAAGAAAAATTTAAATTATTTTCAAGCAGACATGAATTTCCGTATTGGTCGTTTTGAAAAAGCGATTCTCCTTGGAAAAGAAGTCTTGAAAGAGGCCAACACTCCTGAAGATATTTCTGAAATTTCTAAAATTATTGGGGAAAGCTATTTTAACTTGACTCAATATGAAGAGGCAGTTCCTTTTCTAGAGGCGTATAAAGGCAAAAAAGGAGGTTGGGAAAATACAGATTATTATCAATTGGGCTTTGCTTACTACGAAACAGGAGCTTATGAAAAATCAGTTGAACAGTTTAATAAAATAAAAAGTTCCAAAAATGCTTTGGCTCAAAACGCCTATTACTTTCTCGCTGACTGTTATCTGAGAATCAATCAAAAAGCTGCAGCTCAAAATGCTTTCAAAAGTGCATCTGAGATGAATTTTGATTTAGAAGTCAAAGAAGATGCTTATTTTAATTATGCCAAATTGAGTTATGAAATTGGAAATCCATATCAAAATCCTCCTCAGGTTTTGGTTGATTTTTTAGAAACTTATCCAAAGCATAGTCAAGCAAAATTAGTTGGGGAGCTTTTAGTTAATTCGTACACCAAAGACGGAAATTATAAAGCAGCTATCGAAATCCTTGAAGGAAAAAATGGGTATAAAAATAATGAAAGATTAGAGCGTGTTCTTACACTTCAAGCGATCAAGGAATTTGATAATGGTAAATACAGGCAAGCTAGTGATTTGTTTGAACGTGTTTTGAAAATAAATGAAAACAATATTTTACAAGCCTATGCTCTCTATTGGCTTGGACGCTCGGAATATGAAAGAAATCAATTTGATAATGCACTAGAGTATTATAAGAAGTTTCAAAAACATCCTGAATTTAAGTCAGTGGAACAATATAAAAGAGTTGATTACGATATAGGATACGTTTATTTTAAATTAACCGAGTACACTTCAGCACTGGAATCATACCTTCGTTTTAATGTACAAAACAGTTCATATGAGGTGTCTTATCAACGAGACACTTTTCTTCGCATGGGAGATTGTTCTTTTGCATTAAAAAAGTATTGGCCTGCTATGGAATATTACAATACTGCCATAGCATTTAATGAAAGAGACGGAGCTTACCCCATTTTTCAAAAAGCAATGTGTTACGGTTTTGTTGATCGGAATCTAAAAAAGATAGAGACGCTATTGGATTTAAGTGAAAATTATGCAAAGGATCCTCTTCTAGATGACACTCTTTTTGAATTGGCATCTGCCTACAGTAGAGAGGGAAATACCCAAAATGCGATTCAAGCATACAACACTTTGATTAACGGTTTTATGAATAGCCCCTATTTAGCAGAGGCAGCATTAAATAAAGGTCTTATCCTTTACAATACAGAAAAATATAACCAAGCACGAGAGGTTTTGGAGGAGGTTGCTATAAAATATAAGCGTTATGCAGTGGCACAGCAGGCTGTAAGGACATTGAGAGAGATTGCAATAGATCAAGGGACTGTAGCTAGTTTCAGTAAATGGGTTCGTTCGGAGAACTTGACAACATTTACAGACATAGAACTTGAAAAAACAGCTTTTACTTCTGCAGAAAATCGTTTTTTAGAAGGGAATTTGAATAGCGCTGAAAAATTGATGAAAGAATATTTAGAAGCTTATCCAGAAGGAACTTTTTATTTGGCCGCAACTTATTATCTAGCAGAGATACTTTACGAGAAACAAGATTATGAAAATGCTATTCCAGCTTACTCGAACTTAACCCAAGGTTCTGTAAATAATTACAGTGAAAAAGCCTTAGTTCGATTAATAAGTCTTTTGAAAAATAAGGAGCAAATAGTCCAGGCTATCCCTTACATGGAAAAGCTTGATACCATCGCTTCATTTTCTGAGAATAGGCGATTTGCGTTATTTAATTTAATGCAAGCTTATTATTTAGTTCCCGACTATCCAAAAACCCTCAAGCTTACTGAACGGGTGTTAAATATTCCTAATCTCGAGCAAAGTATTCAATGGGATGCGCTTACTATAAAAGCGAAATCTTCTTTGGCTCTAAATGACTCCTTGACTGCTGAGTCTACCTACAAAATTTTGGAAACAGCTCCACTGTCTTCTACTGCAGCAGAAGCTATTTACTTCAGAGCGTTCAAATTATATAAGAATAAAAAATATGAAGAATCAAATTCCTTAATAGATAAGATTGCACAATTGGGCGGCTCTACAGGTGTATGGAATGTGAAAGCACTTTTGTTATTGGCTAAAAATTATTTTGAACTTGAGGATACATTCCAAGCTGTTTTCGTATTAGAATCAATTATTAAAAACTTTGATGGCTACCCGGAACAAATAGAAGAATCGAAATCACTTTTAGAGATTTATAAGAATAATTCAGAAACAACTAATCCTTCAGCTAATGAAAATTAATAGCTATTTCTCTAGTTTGATTTTGTGTTTTCTTGTGGGTCAGCTTTTGATGGCGCAAGTTAAGGAAAAGGAGGGGCTACAAACGCAGGAGGTTTCTGTTGTAAAATCATACACTCCAAGTCTTTCAGATGCTTTTAAAATAAATGATGCCCCTGTAGTTCCTGACAGTTTAAAGGAAGCAAAGAAGGTGTTGGTTTACAAAATAAAACCTGTAGAAGTAATTTCTACCTTCGAGCCAAATAAAGCAACTCCTCTTCAACTTAGAAAAAGAAACTCTTCTACACCTTATAACACTTTTTTTAGTGGAGGTTTCGGATCGATGAGTCAATTGTATTTTAATGTTTCTAGTGTAATAGAACTTGACCGTACACAACGTTTTGGAATAAACTTTTACAGAGACGGTTTCGGTGGGGATGTTGGTAATTCGCTCTTGAATAGTAATCAAAATTTTAATCAATTTGGTTTACACCATAATTTACGAAGCAATTCTTACAATGTGAATAGTCAAATTCAATTTAATGTTCAAAACAATAATTATTTTGGAATCTATGATAGGGATTGGGATAAATTTTTAATTGAAAATATTGACCCATCAATAAAACGGAACTATTTTAAATTTAGAACAAATTGGAATTGGTTTGATTCTATTTTAAAAAGCATGGCTTTTCAGGCCAATATCACTTCTGATAATTTTAGTACCACAGAACAACAATTGGCTGTGAATGTAAAATTAGGGATGCCTTTGGGCGGAGGTTTTTTACAAGCAATAACTGATTTACAAGGATTTCATAGTGTTTTTGATAAAATTTTCTTTGATGAGACTTCTCAAGAATACACGCAAGGACTCGGAAAACTTGGCGCACAATGGGTGCATACTGAAAATGATCTAAAGCTTAAATTAGGAGCAGGTGTAAGTTATTTGGAAGGTTCCGAAAGTTTAAATTCTAATCTCAATTATTATCCAGAAATAGAGGTCTTTTATCAAAAAGAAGGAAATACTATCGCACCTTATCTAATATCCAGAGGAGGCGTTTCTTTAAACAATTACCGTTCAGGAACTTTAAGTAATCCCTATTTAGCTCCGATAACTGATTTAAAACCTCAATTTAACAAATACAATGCAGCCTTAGGGATCCGATCAAGTCTCTCATCAGTTTTAAATTTTGATTTTGGAGTGTTGTTTGATCAAATTGAAAACTTTCAGTTTTACAAACGCTTGCCTATGGATATTCTTGGAGATACTTCTGCTTATAGGCTGTCTAATTCTTTCCATAATCAATATGCAGATGTAACGTATTATGGTGTAAAAGCACAAATTAGAATCGATCTTGCAAAGAATAATTTTGTTCATTTTGAAACCGTCTATCGACATTACGAAAATGAAAACAATCAAAGTTTGCTGAATGTACCTTCTTTACAAATGAATTGGGATAGTCAATTTCGTTTTAAAGATTTTATCACCCTCTCATTTAACGGAGAAGTTTATGGAGATCGTTCTGCTTTAGAGCACATTATTCTATTAGATAATGCAACTGAGAGTAGTTATTCTCAAGAGATTAAACTTCCGATTTTTTATCGCTCTTCAGCGCACTTAACGGTTAAACTAAACAAACAGTTCGATGCTTTTATAAAAGGAAGATTTTCAAATAGCGAATTTCACGGACAATGGGCTTTTTATCAAGAACCACAGTTTATGCTTTTGGGAGGAATAACATATAAGTTTGATTTTCAATATTGAGAATACAGAACAAAATTCTTAAAATAATATTTGAATTCTAACCATTGATTTTTACTACATTTGCAAAACTTATTTTTAATGACCTAAATCAGTTATTTAATATAATATGAAAAATAAAAGATCTTTATATACCATAGCATTAATCCTTGGGTTTTTATTGACCTCTTGTCAAAGCAAGGTAGATCTTATAGTTCACAATGCAAATGTCTATACTCTTAGTCAGAAAAATGCCAAAGCAACTGCTTTCGTTGTGAACAATGGAAAGTTTCTAGATATTGGTGGAGAAGAACTGTTAGAACAATATAGTGCTAAAAAGGTATTGGATTTACAGAATCTACCTGTTTACCCCGGGTTTATTGATTCACATTGTCATTTTTTAAATTTAGGACTGAGCTTACAGCAGGTTGATTTGGTTGGATCAAAAAGTTTTGAAGAGGTATTGGAACGTGTTACCAGATTTGAACAAAACAAAGACCTAACGGCTTTAATCGGTAGGGGATGGGATCAAAACGACTGGGAAGTTAAAAAATTACCTACCAAAGAACAATTGGATGAGCTTTTCCCTAATATTCCTGTAGCCTTAAGACGTATAGATGGACATGCTCTACTGGTGAATCAAAAAGCTCTTGATCTAGCTGGTATAAACGAAGAAACTTTTGTAGAAGGAGGAGAGATTGTTAAATCAAATGGGAAATTGACCGGTGTTCTTATAGATGCACCAATGAAATTAGTGACGAATATTTTACCTAAACCTTCTACCGAAGAAAAAGTAAAAGCGTTTGTGGATGCCGAAGAAATTTTATTTGCGAACGGATTAACTACTATTTCAGTCGCAGGTTTGGATAAAGATGATATTTTTATCATTGACAGCTTGCAGAAAAAAGGAGTGTTGAATATGCGAGTTTATGCCATGATATCCAATACACCCGAAAATATAGACTATTACTTGAAAGCAGGTCCTTACAAAACAGATAAATTAAATGTCCGTTCTTTTAAGGTATATGCAGATGGTGCACTTGGTTCCAGAGGTGCTGCTCTCAAAGAAAGTTACAGTGATTTAAAAAATCATTTCGGTGCCTTTATTACACCAAAGGATTCCTTAGAGTCTTTGGCATATAAATTAGCAGCATCACCTTTTCAAATGAATACACATGCTATTGGAGACGCTGCTAACAAAGTTGTTCTTCAGGCATATCAAAAAGCATTAGTGTTTTCTGATGATCCTAGATGGAGGGTAGAGCATGCCCAAATCATTGACACAGCAGATATAGCTCTTTTTAACCGTAAAATACTTCCTTCGGTTCAACCTACTCACGCTACAAGCGACATGTACTGGGCAGAAAATAGATTAGGTAAGGGGAGACTGCTAGGTGCGTATGCCAATAAAGCTTTGCTTGAGCGTTCAGGAAGAATTGCCTTGGGTACAGATTTTCCTGTAGAAGATGTAAGTCCTTTTAAAACTTTTCATTCCGCTGTTGCAAGAACGGATAGTGACGAATTTCCAGAAGGCGGTTATCTTCCACAAAATAAACTTTCCCGTTCTGAGGCATTGAGTGGAATGACCATTTGGGGTGCTTATGCAAATTTTGAAGAAAAGGAAAAAGGCTCTATTGAGGTGGGGAAAATGGCTGATTTTGTAATTTTAGACAGAGACTTAACCAAGGTTAGTGATAAACGAATTCTTAAAACAAGAGTAGTGGCTACTCTCATTGATGGTAAAATTGTTTACAGTAATCGAATTAATTAAGTAAAGACTTTAATTTTTTCATCTTTATACCAAAACTTTTATCGTTAGATTAAAAATCTAATCAATTTTTGCATTTATCATTTATAATTTATACCAAAAAGAGTATTTGTATATATAATGTATACTAATTCCTTATTTTTGCTAAAAAAAAATTATGTGTGGTATTGTCTGTGCTTTTGATTTAAAGCAAAACTCTGAAGAAATCCGACCTCAATTACTTGAAATGTCTAAAAATCTTCGTCATCGCGGTCCAGATTGGAGTGGGATTTATAGTTCTGAAAAAGCGATTTTAGTCCATGAACGCCTTGCGATTGTTGATCCAACTTCTGGGAAACAACCTTTGATTAGTCCTTCAGGAAATCTAATTTTAGCTGCTAACGGCGAGATTTATAATCATCGTGAACTCAGAGAGCCATATGAATCAAAATATGGATTCAAAACTCAATCTGATTGTGAAGTCATTTTAGCCATGTATGAAAATGAAGGCAGTTCTTTCGTAGAGAAATTAAATGGAATTTTTGCCTTTGCAATTTTTGATGAAGCCAAAGACGAATATTTTATAGCTCGAGACCATATGGGAATCATCCCGCTCTACATGGGATGGGATGGTGACGGAACTTTTTATGTTGCTTCTGAATTGAAAGCTTTAGAGGGAGTTTGTACCAAAATTGAACTCTTTCCTCCCGGACACTATTTTCATAGCAAAGATTCTGAGCCAACAGCATGGTATAAGCCCGATTGGAAGGATTTTGAAAACGTAAAAGACAATCCTACTTCTATCGAAGAACTTCATGATGCCTTGTCTGATGCAGTTCACCGACAATTGATGAGTGATGTGCCTTATGGGGTTTTGCTATCAGGTGGTTTAGATTCTTCAATCACGTCAGCTTTGGCAAAAAAGTTTGCTGCGCATCGTGTTGAGTCAAATGATGAACAAGATGCTTGGTGGCCTCAATTGCATTCCTTTTCAGTAGGTCTTGAAGGATCTCCTGACTTAGCAGCCGCTCAAGAAGTTGCTAAGCATATCGGTACTGTTCATCATGAAATTAAATTTACAATCCAAGAAGGATTAGATGCGATCAAAGAAGTGATTTATCATTTGGAAACTTATGATATTACTACGATCAGAGCTTCTACGCCAATGTATTTGATGGCCAGAGCGATAAAGGCTCTTGGGATAAAAATGGTTCTTTCAGGAGAGGGTGCGGATGAACTTTTTGGAGGGTATCTTTATTTTCACAAAGCTCCGAATGAGAGAGAATTTCATGAAGAAACAGTTCGAAAACTAGAAAAATTACACCAGTACGATTGTCTTCGTGCTAACAAATCTTTGGCAGCATGGGGTATAGAAGGGCGTGTACCTTTCCTAGATAAAGAATTTATCGAGGTAGCGATGCGATTGAATCCTAAGGATAAAATGATTACAGAGGAGCGAATGGAGAAATGGGTTTTACGTAAAGCATTTGAATCGTATCTCCCGCCAAGTGTTGCGTGGAGGCAAAAAGAACAGTTTTCTGATGGTGTAGGATATAGCTGGATTGATACGCTAAAAGAATTGGTTGCTTCAGAAGTTTCTGATGAGCAAATTGCCAATGCACATTTCCGTTTTCCAGTCCAAACACCTCAGAACAAAGAAGAATTTTACTACCGTACTATTTTTGAATCTCATTTTCCGAGTGAAGCGGCAGCATTAAGTGTTCCTTCGGTACCATCCGTAGCTTGTAGCACACCGGTTGCTTTAGCATGGGATGCTGCATTTCAAAATCAAAATGATCCCAGCGGTCGTGCTGTAGCCAAAGTTCATGAAAAGGGTTATGATAAATAGGAATTTTAAAGACAAAATTCCGGATAATATTCCTTTCTTTTTTTCACACTTTTTGTTGATAACTTAGCATTATTGATAAGGCTTTAGGGGGGATTTGACCCCCCTAATAATTATATTTGTTAGTCAGCGTAAAGCAGGCGCAAATTATATACTTATGAGCGACGAAAATCAAAACAAAAATTATTCAGCAGACAGTATTCAGGCCCTTGAGGGAATGGAGCATGTCCGCATGAGACCCTCCATGTACATTGGTGATGTAGGAACAAGGGGATTACATCATTTAGTTTACGAGGTAGTAGATAATTCCATTGATGAAGCATTGGCAGGTCATTGTGATAAAATCTCCGTGATCATAAACGAAGATAATTCTATTACAACTAAAGATAACGGAAGAGGTATTCCCGTTGACATGCATAAAAAAGAGGGTGTTTCTGCTTTGGAGGTAGTAATGACCAAAATCGGTGCAGGAGGAAAATTTGATAAGGATTCGTATAAAGTTTCTGGAGGATTACACGGGGTTGGAGTTTCTTGTGTAAATGCACTCTCTGAAAGTCTTAAAGCTACCGTTTTTCGTGATGGAAAAATATGGGAGCAAGAATATGAAAGAGGAAAAGCATTGTCTCCTGTAAAAGAAATTGGTTCAGCAGATGATAAAGGTACAGTTGTTACATTTAAGCCTGATCCACAAATTTTTACTCAAACATTAGAGTATAACTACGATACCCTCTCGCTTCGAATGCGCGAATTAGCTTATTTGAACAAGGGAATTAAAATATCAATTGAAGATCGTCGTCGTAAAGATGATAATGGGGAATTTATTTCTGACACCTTTTTGTCAGAAGAAGGATTAAAAGAATTTATTCGATTTTTAGACGAAACTCGTGAAGCTATCATCGGAGATGTTATCTCTATGGAGGGAGAAAAAAATGGAATTCCGGTTGAGGTCGCCATGATCTACAACACTTCATTTTCAGAAAATCTTCACTCATATGTTAACAATATCAACACCCATGAAGGAGGAACACACCTTTCTGGTTTTAGAAGAGGATTAACTACCACCTTAAAGAAATATGCAGATAGTTCAGGCTTGTTGGATAAACTCAAGTTTGAAATAGCTGGAGATGATTTTAGAGAAGGACTCACAGCAATCATCTCAGTTAAAGTAGCTGAACCTCAATTTGAGGGGCAAACTAAAACAAAATTGGGCAACAGGGATGTTACTGCCGCTGTATCTCAAGGCGTCTCAGAGATGCTTGAAAATTATTTGGAGGAAAATCCAAATGACGCTAAAACTATCGTTCAAAAGGTGATTTTAGCTGCACAAGCACGTCATGCCGCAAAGAAAGCGCGTGAAATGGTTCAGCGAAAAACAGTAATGAGTGGAGGAGGTCTTCCCGGAAAACTCTCAGATTGTTCTGAACAAGATCCAAAACTATGTGAAGTATTTCTTGTAGAGGGAGATTCTGCAGGAGGTACTGCAAAACAAGGTCGTGATCGAAATTTTCAAGCGATTTTGCCACTTCGAGGTAAAATTCTCAATGTTGAAAAAGCCATGCAACACAAGGTTTTTGAAAATGAAGAAATTCGAAATATTTATACCGCATTGGGTGTAACCATTGGAACCGAGGAAGATAGTAAAGCATTAAACTTAGATAAGTTACGTTATCACAAAATAGTAATAATGTGTGATGCGGATGTAGATGGGAGCCATATATCAACCCTAATCTTAACCTTTTTCTTTCGATATATGAAAGAACTTATTGAAGCGGGGTATATTTATATTGCTACCCCTCCTTTGTATTTGGTTAAAAAAGGACAGAAAAAGAACTATGCTTGGGATGATGATCAGCGTGACCTTTTAATGCAAGAATACGGTTCAGGATCTTCAGTTCAACGCTATAAAGGACTAGGTGAAATGAATGCAGAACAGCTTTGGGATACCACAATGAATCCCGAAGAACGAACTTTGCGAAGAGTCACTATAGATAATGGGGGGGAAGCTGATCGTATTTTCTCTATGTTGATGGGTGATGAAGTTCCACCACGTAGAGAATTTATTGAAAAAAATGCCATCTATGCAAATATTGATGTGTAATGCAATTGAAATAGAATCTTCTGAATTAGGGTAGATTCACAATCTATAAAACAGAAACTTAAATTAAAACTTAAAAATAATTCAATGAAAGTAACCATAGTTGGAGCTGGGAATGTAGGCGCTTCATGTGCAGAATATATCGCTCAAAAGAGAATAGCAAGTAAGGTTGTATTATTAGATATTAAAGAAGGATTTGCAGAAGGAAAGGCCCTTGACCTCTCTCAAACAGCAACTACCCTAGGATTTAATACAAGTATTACTGGGGTGACCAATGATTATTCTGCTACGGCAGGGAGTGATGTAGTTGTTATAACTTCAGGAATTCCTAGAAAACCAGGAATGACTCGTGAAGAGCTGATTGGTATTAACGCTGGAATTGTTCAAGATGTTTCTTCTAGTATATTGAAGTATTCTCCTGAAGCTATAATTGTTGTTGTTTCTAATCCAATGGATACCATGACTTATCTTGCTTTACAAGCTACAGGATTACCTAAAAATAGAATTATAGGAATGGGAGGAGCACTAGACAGTTCACGTTTTAAAACGTATTTATCCAAAGCCCTAGATAAACCTGCAAACGATATCCAAGGAATGGTGATTGGCGGTCATGGGGATACAACGATGATACCATTAACTCGTCTTGCTAGTTATAACGGTGCGCCTGTTTCTCAATACTTAGACGAATCAGCACTTGAAAAAGTAGCTGCCGACACTATGGTAGGAGGAGCTACTTTGACAAAACTTTTAGGAACTTCAGCTTGGTATGCACCTGGGGCTTCTGTAGCCTATTTAGTAGATAGTATATTGGGAGATCAAAAGCGAATGATTCCTTGTTCTGTTATGCTTGATGGAGAATATGGGTTAAAGGATATTTGTATTGGAGTTCCTTGCATTATTGGTGCCAATGGAGTTGAGTCTATCGTGGATGTTAAATTAAATGAAAAAGAGAAACAGCAAATGAGCGAAAGCGCTGACAAAGTTCGTGCTATGAATGCTGCTCTAAAAGATGTTCTATAGTTTGAATTCAAAGACAGTACTCAATATTCTAATTTAGAGTTGTCAATTCATAGCTTTAATCCTATATTTGCTCGCCTTAATTGAGCTTAAATTATATTAAAATGCAAAATAATTCATTAATAAGAGTTTTTGGAATCTTATTTGCCCTTGTAAGTATATACCAACTCTCTTTTACATTTATTGCCAGTAATGTAGAATCTGAAGCAGAAAATTATGCTGCTCAGATGATATCAGAGGATCAACCTAATTATCTCGAGGCTAGAGATCAGGAGGTTTTGTCCTATCTAGATTCTATTGGTAACAACAGTATTTATGGCTTTACAACCTATAACGATGCTAAAGAAAAAGAATTAAATAAAGGTTTAGATCTTAAAGGAGGGATCAATGTAATCCTCCAAATCTCTATTCGAGACATATTAAAGGGACTAGCTGAAAATACCCGAAATGTTGTTTTTAACAAGGCATTAGAAGAGGCCAATAATCTACAAAAGTCTTCTGACGAACCATATGTAGAGTCTTTTTTCAAAGCTTTTGACGCTGTTAAGAGCAGTGAAAAATTAGCCTCTCCTGATATTTTTGGAAACAGAACACTCAGCGATGAGATTAATTTCGAAATGTCTGATCAAGACACACAAGTTGTGATTCGTCGTAAAATTGATGAGTCTATTGTCTCAGCATTTGAGGTGTTACGAAAGCGAATAGATAAGTTTGGAGTAACCCAACCCAATATACAACGTTTGGGTACTTCTGGACGTATTCTTGTAGAACTTCCTGGAGCAAAAGATGTAGATCGAGTACAGAATCTACTTCAAAGTACTGCCCAATTAGAATTTTGGGAAACATTCAAAAATGATAATTTAATTTCGTTTTTGATTCAAGCGGATCGCTTAGTAAGTGCTCAGAAGGAGATATCAAAATCATCAGATAACGAAGAAAAAGATTCAGCTTCTGAAATAGATGACCTTCTTGCAGATGTAAGCGCAGCTGACTCTCTAGCTCAACCATCATCAAATCTAATTTTGGATAAGATTGTAGGACAAGGTTTTCAAGGAGGACCTGTTTTAGCCCAGTTTGCTGCGCGTGATGGTGCAGAAATTATTGGATATCTCAATCAGCCTGATGTTCGAAGACTGTTACCTTCAGAATACCGTTACGTTCGATTTGCACTTGGAAAGCCAGATGCTGAAAGCGATGTAGTGGAGTTATTTGCACTCAAATCGAATCGCGATAACAGAGCTCCATTAAGTGGAGGCGTAGTTGTAGATGCTACCCAAACTTTTGATCAATTAGGAAATGCTGCTGTGTCAATGCAGATGGACTCTAGAGGGGCTCGTATATGGGAAACTATGACTGGCAAAGCTTTTCAGGAAGCAAGTAATATAGCGATAGTATTGGATGATATTGTTTATTCTGCTCCCGGAGTTTCTAGTGGTGCCATATCCGGTGGTCGTTCTGAAATTACAGGAGATTTTACTCTAAACGAAGCAATTGACCTTGCCAATGTATTGCGTGCTGGAAAACTTCCAGCCTCAGCAGAAATTATCCAGTCTGAAATCGTAGGGCCTTCTTTAGGACAAGAAGCTATTGAGTCAGGGGTTTATTCCTTTATCATTGCTTTGATCTTTGTACTGTTATGGATGGTATTTTACTATGGTAATTCAGGACTTTTCGCCGATATTGCATTGATTCTGAATATATTGTTGATTTTCGGAATATTAGCAGGTTTGGGAGCTGTACTTACTCTTCCAGGAATAGCAGGTATCGTTCTGACTATTGGAATATCTGTTGATGCTAACGTACTTATCTTTGAGCGTGTTCGAGAAGAATTAACAAAAGGAAAAGGAATCAGAAAGGCAATTGCAGATGGATTTAATAATGCCCTTTCTTCAATTTTAGATGCCAACATTACCACTGGGCTAACGGCCTTGATACTCTTTATATTTGGTACTGGACCTATCAAAGGATTTGCAACTACATTATTGATTGGGATCGGAACCTCACTATTTACAGCCATTTTTATCACACGAATCTTAGTTGATTCAAGAAATGATAAAGGAAGATCTGTATCGTTCTCTACCAAATTGACTAAAGGATTGCTTTCTAAAATCAATATTTCATTTTTACAACGTCGTAAAGTGGCCTACATTGTTTCTTCTGTAATGATCTTAATAAGTTTAGCCTCACTAGGTTATCAGGGTCTTAATCAAGGAGTGGATTTTGTAGGAGGACGCTCATACACCGTTCGTTTTGAAAATGCTGTAAATCAAACTGAAATTGGTGCGTTGATGAATACAGAATTTGGAAGCGCAGAGGTAAAAACTTTTGGAGAAGATAACCAACTTAAAATAACTACCAAGTACAAAGTAGATGTAGAAGGTGTTGCTGTAGATGAAGAAATACAAAATAAACTTTTTAGTAGTCTCCAGTCTTATTTACCAGACGGTACTACTTATGATGATTTTGTAAAAGGTGGGACAGAAAAAACTACTGGGATCATGTCTTCTATTAAAGTGGGGCCAACAATTGCCGATGATATTAAAAAGAATTCCTTCCTAGCGGTTATTGGATCACTCATCGTAGTATTCTTATACATTCTATTGCGTTTCCAAAAATGGCAGTTTTCATTAGGTGCTGTAGCTGCAGTATTCCATGATGTTCTCATTGTATTAGGAATATTTTCTATCACATACACTTTTATGCCTTTCAGCATGGAGATTAATCAAGCTTTTATAGCGGCAATACTTACTGTAATTGGATATTCTTTAAACGATACAGTTGTTGTGTTTGACCGTATTAGAGAATATGTAAATGAGCATACCAAATGGGAATTTAGTGATACTGTAAACGGTGCTTTAAATAGTACTTTAAGTAGAACATTGAATACCTCTTTGACTACTTTAATTGTACTACTTGCTATTTTCATTTTTGGAGGGGAGTCCATCAGAGGGTTTATGTTTGCATTAATCGTAGGAGTAATAGTAGGAACCTACTCTTCCGTATTTATCGCAACACCTGTGATGTACGATACCCAAAAGAAAAAGCCTTTAATCGAGGAGAAAAAATAAAAGAAACTTTTTACCATTTAAAAAGCCAAATCATTTGATTTGGCTTTTTGCTTTTTTCTTGTTTTTAATATTTTTTTTGATCTCAATTCCTCTCTTCAATGAGATTCGTTGTAAACAATGCACAAAGTTTAATGAAAAATTGGATCAACCCTTAGTTTTCGAGAACCAATAGTAGAAATAGTATCTATATCCCTTTTGGATAAAGGGATTGGTTAATGGTTTATTTCATTTGTAATAATAAAGGCTATCATTTTATAAAGCTATTGAAAAAGGTATGTTCGGCCGTAATTTCAATATATTAAAAATACATTGGCTACCCAATCACAGATTTAATAACCTGTTTCAATAGCATTTTTGATATGGGCTAGATGATGCTCACAATGCCAAGCGTAAATCAATAAAGTAACGTCGAGGGGGTATTTTTTTTGGCGTTCTGGATGAAAATAAGATCGTTTAAAATCTTCCTTAGACATCCCCTCCAAAAAGATGACCCAACGTTTATGAAGCGCACTGATTATATCCAGACTGTAATCAATTTGATGATTTTTCGCGTCAGGAAGTTCTGCCCATTGGACTTCCTGATAATCTTTGATGGATGGAAAATCCTCCAGTAGGGCATGTTTAAAACGCAAATAAGAGTGCATATGACTGTCGGCTACATGATGAACGACTTGAGCAATGGTCCAGCCTTCCGGGCGATAACGATTGAGAAGGGTTGGTGTATCTAGGGTATCCACTACTTTATTTAATTTTTTCGGAAAGTTTTTGATTGTAGAAATCCCTTCTTGTATTATTTCAACTGTAGGATCTGTGTCCCATACAAATTTACCTATGGGGTATTGTAGTTGTTCTAAAGCCGATGGATTCATATTCGATTGAATTTAATTTTCATGCCTTTTTTCAGTTTCAGTTGTTCACTTTGTCCAGCATTAATTTCTAAAATGTATTGTGCAGCAATTTTAGACGTTATTGCAGATTGATCATAAGGCTTTGCATTTGGGTAAATAGACACAATTTCAAATTGATCGTTTATAAAAATAAGATCTAATGGGATTTGTGTATTTTTCATGTAAAAGCTTCTAATTTCAGAAGATTCAAAGATAAATAGCATCCCATTTTTTTGAGAGAGAGAGTTTCGATACATCAGTCCTGTTTGCTGTTCGTAGGGAGTTTCAGCAATTTCTATATCAAAATTTGCAATAATTTCGTCCTGTGTATTGATCAAGACCAATTCTCCCTCTTTTTGAAAGACAATTTTCTTTTCAATTATTGTTTTAGACTTTAGATTATCATTACATTGAATGATGCTCAATGCTAGTAAAGTGAATAAAGAAATTAGAAAAGAATGTTTCACTTCACAGTAGCTTTGTTTTTTTGAAAGCTAAAAAGATACCCAAAAGAATAAGGGGAATACTCAACCATTGACCTGTAGAGAAAAAAGGCATAATCTCTTCAAAACCACCTTGACTTTCTTTAATAAATTCAATTAAAAATCGGATAGTAAACATGCCTGTAAAAAAGATACCAATCATAAATCCTGGTTGATCCTTTTTAGTTGTTTTGTAAATTTTTCTTAGGATGAAAAATAAAATGATGTAGCAGATTGCTTCATAGAGCTGAGCGGGGTGTCTTGGTAATGTCTCTCGATTATTTAAAAAAACCACACCAAAATTTGATTGGGTGTATTTTCCAACAATTTCAGAGTTAAATAAATTTCCTAATCGAACAAATGCAGCACCCAATGCGACAGGAATTGTTACCCTATCTAATAACCATAGTAGCGAACGCTCTTTGAATTTCCTTTTGTAAAGGTAAAGGCCTATGAGTGATCCAATTACGGCCCCATGACTCGCTAAGCCCCGAAATCCAGTGAAAGTAAAGCCGTTAGGAGTATCTCTAATAGGCAATAAAATTTCTATTAAATGGTCTTGGTAATAGTCCCAACTATAGAAAAAGACGTCTCCTAATCGAGCACCCAATAGTATAGAAATTACCATATATACAAACAAAGATTCTAAATATTCAAGAGAAATTTTTTCTTCATCAAAAATCTTTTTCATCAGATAATATCCCAAACCAAATGCGATTACAAACATCAAACTGTAATAATGAACGCCAAAACTTCCAATTTTAAAAAGTGTTTCACTGGGAGCCCAGTCAATTTTTGTGAAAAGCATAAGGATATTTTAAAGACTATGTAAAAGTAATTAAAATGAAAACAAAACGAAATAATTCTTTAGGGAATAGGATCATAACCAGATCCACCCCAAGGATGGCATCGGGCAATTCTTTTTATAGCAATCCAGCTACCTTTAAGGAGTCCAAATTTATTAAGGGCTTCTAGTGCGTAACGAGAACAGGTGGGTTGGAATCTACAGCTTGCAGGTAATAGTGGAGAGATAAGGTATTGATATCCTTTAATGAGAAGTACAAAGGGAAAGATTAAAATTTTTCTCAAAACCTTTAATTTATTTTAAAGGTCGTTCCTGCGGCTGTATCGTTGATTTGGATTTTCAATTTTTCAAGACTATCACGAATCAGATCAGATGATTCAAAATCCTTATTTAAACGTGCTTTTGCCCTGAGTTCCATAAGGAGTTCTAAGGTGCCTTCTAGCTGAGAAGTTTCTGATTTTTTTTGGATTGTTTCAGGTGTTAAAAGTCCTAATACATCAAAGAAGAATGCCTTCATGAGTCGTGAGAGTTCATTTAAGTCTTTGACGCTGACTGAAAGCAGTCCATTGTCTAACGCATTGATGAATTTGACAGCATCAAACAAATGAGCAATTAAGACGGGACTATTGAAGTCATCATTCATTGCAGAATAACACTTCTTTTTCCATACCTCTAAATCAAAATCTGTAGTTGTATCTGAGGCAACTAATTGATCAATTTTTTGAAGACCATCTACTAGTCGGAAAAAACCTTTTTCAGATGCGACTAATGCGGTTTCACTTAAATCAACAATACTTCTATAATGAGCTTGCAACATGAAGAAACGGGCTACCATAGGTGAAAAAGGTTTTTCGAAAATATTATTTTCTCCTTTGAACATTTCATTTGGCAATATATTGTTCCCCGTAGATTTAGCCATTTTCTTACCGTTCAAGGTTAGCATATTCGCATGAAGCCAATAATTAACAGGTGATTTTTTGTAAACAGATTCTGCTTGTGCAATTTCACATTCATGATGTGGAAATTTTAAATCCATACCACCACCGTGAATATCAAATTGTTTACCTAAATACTTTGTGCTCATTGCAGTACACTCAAGATGCCATCCAGGAAACCCATCGCTCCAAGGTGAAGGCCAACGCATAATATGCTGTGGTTCAGCTTTTTTCCAAAGTGCAAAATCTTGAGGGTTTTTTTTGTCAGATTGTCCGTCTAATGCTCTCGAATTATGAATTAATTCTTCAATATTTCTTCCGCTTAATTTACCGTAAGGTATATCTTCATTAAAACGTAAAACATCAAAATAGACGGAACCATTGACTTCATAGGCGTAGCCTTGTTCAATAATTTGTTTAATCAATTCGATTTGTTCTACGATATGTCCTGTTGCTGTTGGTTCTATACTTGGAGGAAGCGCATTGAATTTAGCCATGGTTTCCCTGAAGTCAACCGTGTAGCGCTGAACAACCTCCATGGGTTCAATGGATTCTAAGCGTGCTTTTTTGGCGATTCGATCTTCTCCTTCATCCGCATCATTTTCTAAATGTCCAGCGTCTGTAATATTGCGGACATAGCGCACTTTATAGCCTAAATGCTGTAAATATCTAAAAATAAGGTCGAAAGAAATAAATGTTCTACAGTTTCCTAAATGAACATTGCTATATACAGTGGGACCACAAACATACATACCAACATGATCTTGAAGTATTGGAATGAAGGGTTCTTTTTTCCCATTTAATGAATTGTAAACCACTAATTCGCGTTCCATCAAAAAGTAGTATCTAATTGAATATAGTCTAAAAACTCTCTTTTCTTCTCATCAGATTTAAAAACACCGCCAAATTCACTGGTTACAGTACTGCTTGAAATATCACTTATTCCTCTTGAATTCACACAAAGGTGTTTAGCATCTATAACGCAAGCAACATCTTGGGTGTTCAGTACAGCTTGAAGCTCCTGGACAATCTGAAGATTTAGTCGTTCCTGAACCTGAGGTCTTTGAGAATAATAAGCTACAATGCGATTCATCTTAGAAAGACCAACTACTGATCCATTTGATATGTATGCGACGTGTGCTTTACCAACGATAGGGAGAAGGTGGTGTTCGCATGTAGAGTACAGGGTAATATTTTTTTCTACAAGCATTTCTCCATACTTATAGGAATTGTCAAAAGTAGATGCTACTGGTTTTTTATCTGGATGTAATCCTCCAAAAATTTCTTTAACATACATTTTGGCAACTCTCAAAGGGGTGCCTTTAAGACTGTCATCCGTTAGGTCCATTCCTAAAGTTTCTAGGATTGCTTTAACATGTTCTTGGATACGAGCAATTTTTTCATCATCAGAAAGTAAAAAGGCATCAGGTTTAAGTGGCGTTTTTACGGTTGAAGAAAAATGATCATCTCCATTTTGAGCAATACTGTCCGCGATTATTTTTTCTAATTTCATAGCATATTAAGATGCGTACAAATATACTTAAATTATAGAGGAAAAAAAGTGGAGATAATCGATCAAAGTTTGATGTTATAGCTCAAGCTTACTTGAGTGATAGAGTGGGAGAGTGTGTAAGGGTCTGTTAAACCCTCAGAAAACATCTGATACTGTTTACTTTGATTCAGATTTACAAAGGATAAGTTTAGTGTTTTTGATCCAAAATCGAGTCCAATGCCCAGAGTATAGGCCATATCCAATGTAGTTATGTTTTTTTGGATATTATTTCTATTCAAAATACCAGCCCGTAGACTAAAATCTTTTAATCGGTATTCTCCTCCTGCTTTTAGTGTTTGAATAGAACCAAAAGGAGTGGATAATGATTGAGTTAAATCATCTAAGTAGCTACTACCTCCTTCTCGACTTAATACTGTTTTCGAGGCATTTTGTAATTCGTAATCTATAGAGACTAAACCTTGTTTTCCAAAAATATAGGCAAAGCTAAAAGTTGTTTTCGATGGAATTTTAAACAAATAGGAATCATAAAAGTTCGTAATATCTGGTTGGATTAATTCTTTAATAATACTTCCTTGTTCAATGATTACAGAGGATAAACTTTGTTTTGTCTCATCGGAAATAGTGAGCCATTGGGGTGAGTCATAGGTTAGTCCAAGTCTGAAATCTTTCAATCTCAAAATAGCACCAAACTGAGCAGAAACTCCTTGACCAAAACTGCTTAAACTATTTTCAAATTCGATATCATAAACAGGCGATTCATTATATTGTCCAGATTCAAATAAAGCTTGATCAGAATAATATTCTAATTTGTGTGCATTGAAATTTACTCCAAGATGTAGAAGATTTTTATACAGTGCACTGAAGTTAAATGATGTTTTTCTGTGAAGTCCCTTAGTGATGATATCGAGATCATGATTTACTTGCCCGTATTCTACATTTGAATAATATTCAGTGTTGTTTTCATCAGTACTGAATGGATTAAATATATAGGCTTGGTACCCTAAAAAAGCTTGCTGTGCTCCGAAGCCATTCTCTTCTCCAAGAATTCGATATACTTCCGGTATGCTTTCATCCTCATAAAGAGGAAGATTATTAAAAGCTAAGCCATCTGCAAAATATAGAAAGTATTGATCAACACCAGTGTCATTGTATCCTCTTACTCGAGCGTTTTGATCAAATTTAGAGACTCTGTGGCTATTGATTCCTGTACTAATTCGTGACCATGAACTTTCTGGGTCAATGTTATTAAAGACAAATACTGCACCGATTTGATCAAATTTAAGATTCGAATCCTCTTTTGATGTTAAATTTCCAAAGTAAGCACCCTCTGCTACTTTTTGGTTGTAAGTAAATGTACCCCCGATTTCTGAATGTAAAAAAACCGAAGATCCTGCAGGGTTATGACTAATTGCGCTGAGGTCTCCGCCCAATGCACCAAACGCACCAGCCATACTGTTAAAACGAGCAGAGCCATTTAATTCACTACCTAAAAATGTGGTAACATCATTAACAGTCTGAGAAACAGAATGTTGTGAAAAGAACAAAGCAATAATAAAGACGAATATTTTTCGCATAATAGGATAAGATTATTGGAATTATTTTTTCAGAAATAATTAATTTCTTCTGCCATTCGAGGAAGATCCACTCCTTGAGCTTGATGAGGAAGAACGTGATCCTGAACTATAACTTCTAGCAGGAGCTACTCTTTGATTATTTGCAGGAGCAGAGTAGCTTCTTTGAGTGTTATTGTAATTAGAACGTCTCGTTGGTTGACGTTGATAAGTTTTATTAACGGATCTAACTTGACGAGGAGGTGGACTACTTTGTTTTATCCTTCTTGGTGAGTTGGTGTTTATTCCATTTCGAGCACCAAGACTACTTCGTGATTGTATGAATCGTCCTTGGCTGTTTGACTGAGCACTTTTAGTTGGCTTAGAATTAATTCTCGAGTTTACAGATGAGCTTCCTAAAGTACTTCCAAAAGCAGGTCGAGCTGTTCTTGAATTTTCTGATGATTGAACACTATTTTTTGTATTGTTACGGGGATTTAGAATATAGGTATTGCCTAATGAGTTAATCCCTCTTCCTTGATTATACCTATTCAAATTGGTTTTAATATCTGCAGTCTCATTCGACTTAGCATTACGTTCTTTTGTGTTTGAAGATCGAGTAGAATTGCTGTAATTCTTTTCACCTCGGCCGGATTTAACTCGAGCTACTGTTTCATTGTAATCTCTTCTAGCATTGCCAAAATTATTGTATCGATAGTTATTAATACCATTTCGATTCCAACGATTCCAACGATTCCATCTGTTCCAACGATTCCAACTATATCCAAATTGAAAACCAGGATAGTAGCTGTAAGGACTATAGAATCCAAAATTTCTCCAACCCCAAGTGCCTGCAAAACCGCCAAAATAGGGATCTACGTATGGATTCATAAACGGAGAAGGATAATATCCATAACCAAAACGGAAAGGATCATTGAAATAATAATTATTCCAAAAAGGAGAATTTGAAAATGCAAAATTTGAAAGACCCCACAAATAATTTGGACTTCTGTCTATAATAACAATTTCGGTTTGAGTTGTTTTTTCTCCCCAAGGAATTTGTGAGGACTCAGAATAATTAGTGTTTTCATTATAGCTGTTCTCAGAAACATACGATTCAGTGTCTGTAAAATACATTTCATCATCAGAAACATTTCCGTCGGCAGCATTTTTAAAATATTCTTTGTAATACGAACCTTTAGAAGAAGCAACATTTTGAGGTTGCTCAGTTCTATACTGTGTTTTGTTTGTATAGATACCATCTGATTCAAAATAAGATGCTCCTTGAAAACTCCCGCAACTGAAAAGGATCAATGAAGCTGAAATAGTTAAAATTAAACTTGTTAATTTTCGTAAAAATCTTGCTGTATTCATGATCAATCGTTTTAGAGATGTGAGACAAAAAGTTTAGCTTTGCACCACAAAGATTTGTATAACCAAATATAGGCAAAATCTATGCCAAAAATTTTATGGGTAGTAAATTAACTTCAAGAAAAGCGGATTATTCCAAATGGTACAACGAAATTGTAGTTACTGCAGATCTTGCTGAAAATTCAGCTGTTCGAGGATGTATGATTATTAAACCATACGGATACGCTATTTGGGAAAAAATGCAGGCTGAATTGGATAAAATGTTTAAGGCTACAGGTCATGAAAACGCATATTTTCCACTTTTTGTTCCTAAAAGTTTATTTGAGGCTGAAGAGAAAAACGCTGAAGGTTTTGCAAAAGAATGCGCAGTTGTTACGCATTATCGATTAAAAAACGATGAAAAAAATCCTGGGAAACTTATGGTTGATCCAGCAGCAAAACTGGAAGAAGAATTAGTAGTAAGACCAACTAGTGAAGCTGTAATTTGGAATACTTATAAAAGTTGGATTCAATCCTACAGAGATTTACCAATTTTAATTAATCAATGGGCAAATGTTGTCCGTTGGGAAATGAGAACACGTTTGTTTTTGAGAACCGCAGAGTTTTTATGGCAAGAGGGACATACCGCGCACGCTACAAGAGCTGAGGCTTTAGAAGAAACAAAGTTAATGAATCAGGTTTACGCTGATTTTGTGCAAAATTATATGGCCATCCCTGTAATTCAAGGAACAAAAACAGCCAGTGAGCGTTTTGCAGGTGCAGAGGAAACCTATTGCATCGAGGCTTTAATGCAAGACGGAAAAGCTTTACAGGCAGGGACATCACATTTTTTGGGGCAAAATTTTGCTAAAGCTTTTGATGTAAAATATGCAACTTCTGAAGGAGGACTGGAATATGTTTGGGCAACTTCATGGGGTGTTTCCACACGTCTCATAGGTGCTCTAATTATGACACATAGTGATGATAACGGATTGGTTTTGCCTCCAAATTTGGCACCGATTCAAGTTGTTATCATACCAATTTACAAAGGTGAAGAACAACAGATTCTAATTGCTGAAGCCGCCGAAAAGATTAAACTGTCTTTAGAAAGTAAAAATATCCGAGTCAAATTTGACAATAGAGACAAGTTTAAACCAGGGTTTAAATTTAATGAATACGAACTTAAGGGTGTCCCACTTCGAATCGCTATAGGACCCAAAGATTTAGAAAACGGGACCCTAGAAATAGCACGAAGAGATACACTTTCTAAGACGGTAGTCTCTCAAGATAAAATTGTTGATTTTGTCCAGGAGCAACTAAAACAGATGCAAGGTGACCTATTTGATAATGCTTTGAAATTTAGAGAAGAAAATATAACTGAAGTAAACGATTTCGAAGAATTTAAGCATGTTATTGAAGGGCAAGGAGGTTTTGTATCTGCGCACTGGGACGGGACTAATGAGAGTGAGGAGGCTATTAAAAAAGCAACTAAGGCTACCATAAGGTGTATTCCCTTAAATAATGTAGAAGAAGAAGGTAAATGTGTTTTTTCTGGAAAACCTTCTATCCAAAGAGTTCTTTTTGCAAAGGCATATTAAATTCATGCCAAATATCTTTAAAAATTGTTTTTAGATTCTAATGGTAAACTTTTATTGAAGCCATATGCTAAAAATTATTCTTATTATTCAAACTTAAAACTGCATTGATTTCTAGACTATTCCATGATTAAACACCCTATTAATATAATCAGTATAAAATCACATTTCATTTTGTATCAAATTATTATTGTTTAATAATAATTTTACGTGTACATTTGCGCACGAAAAATATGGCCCGTTCGTCTATCGGTTAGGACGCCAGGTTTTCATCCTGGAAAGAGGGGTTCGACTCCCCTACGGGCTACAAAATTAAAATAGAAACATGGCAAATCATAAATCTGCTTTAAAACGCATTCGTTCAAACAACAAAAAAAGACTCTTAAATCGCTTTCAGCACAAAACTGCTAGAAACGCAATTAGAAGATTGAGAGATATGACTAGTAAAGAAGAGGCAACAAAATTGTTTCCCGTGGTTGTATCATTAATTGACAAGCTTGCGAAAAAGAATATTATTCACGCTAACAAAGCGTCTAATTTGAAATCGAAACTTGCCAATCATTTAGCTTCACTTTAAGTCGAAGTTTATTATTATATAAAACTAAAAAGGCTCCCATTGGGAGCCTTTTTTTGTGATTTATACTCTAGATCAAGAGTTCATAGAAATTAAAAACTCCTCATTACTTTGTGTTCGTTTAAAACGATCGTTGATAAATTCCATCGCTTCTACGGGGTTCATGTCTGCAAGGTATTTTCTCATGATCCACATACGTTTTATAGTATTTTCATCCAGTAAAAGATCATCTCTTCTTGTACTTGAAGAAACTAAATCTATTGCTGGGAAAATACGTCGGTTTGCAATACGTCTATCCAGTTGAAGTTCCATGTTTCCAGTACCTTTAAATTCTTCAAAGATTACCTCGTCCATCTTGGAACCAGTTTCTGTAAGAGCAGTAGCAATGATGGAAAGAGAACCTCCATTTTCAATATTTCGTGCAGCTCCAAAAAATCGTTTAGGCTTGTGCAATGCATTCGCGTCAACACCACCACTTAAAATTTTCCCTGATGCAGGTTGAACAGTATTGTATGCTCTTGCAAGTCTTGTTATAGAATCCAGAAGGATGACAACATCATGTCCGCACTCCACTAAGCGTTTGGCTTTTTCAAGAACTATATTAGCCACTTTCACATGTCGGTCTGCAGGCTCATCAAAAGTTGAAGCGACTACCTCACCATTCACATTGCGTTGCATATCTGTGACTTCCTCTGGGCGTTCATCAATCAATAAGATCAATTGATACACTTCAGGATGATTTGCAGCAATAGCATTAGCAATATCCTTAAGCAACATTGTTTTACCTGTTTTGGGTTGGGATACAATCATTCCACGCTGACCTTTCCCAATCGGAGAAAATAAATCCATGATACGGGTGGAAATGGTACTCTGTTTGTCTGCAAGATTAAATTTTTCTTGTGGAAATAGAGGGGTAAGATGTTCAAATGATACTCTATCACGAACAACTTTTGGATCTAATCCGTTTATTTTATCCACCTTAATTAGGGGGAAATATTTTTCTCCCTCTTTTGGAGGACGAACTGAACCTAAGACAGTATCACCAGTTTTTAAACCAAATAAACGAATCTGTGATTGTGACACGTAAACATCATCAGGAGACGAAAGATAATTGTAATCAGAGGAGCGTAAGAAACCATACCCTTCTGGCATCATTTCTAAAACACCTTCTGTTTCAACAATCCCATCAAATTCAAAATCAGGCTCACGATAACGACTTCGATTATCTCGGTTGTGATTGTTATGGTCTTTACGATTTTGATTTTTTCCATGATTATTGTTGTTATTATTATCATGTTTTTTAACAGGAGCATTTCCATTATTTGGTTTCTGATTTTGCCCTTGTTTTTTTTGGTTTGGGTTATTATTTTGGTGCCTTTCCTCTCTTTGAGGGCGGTCCTCTCTTTGAGGTTTGGGTTTTGATTTCTGAACTGGAAGAATTTTTATTGGAGCCTTTTTTTCTAAAGAAGCATTAGGTTTCTTTTCCTCAGGTTCATTTTTGATTTCCTCGTCTGGTCTTGAAGCAATGAAATCAACGATTTGATAAATAAGATCTAATTTTTTTAATCCGGCGGTTTTTTTAATCCCTATTTTTTTAGCAATTTCCTGTAACTCAGGTAATTTCTTTGTTTTAAGAGTAGCTATTTCGTACATGAAGTTTTTTGATTAGTGCTTTACCGCTAGGGTAATTAGCTGAAAGCATAAGTGTGATTGTAGAGGAGCAATATTACAAATTTTTATTTTAAAAAAAGTGCTTTTAAAAAAAACTTAGTTTTGTAAAAAAAAAATATGATTCAGCGCATACAATCTCTTTACATTATTGTTTCATTTGTGTTTAGTTGTGTACTGCTTTATTTCTCACTTCAGCTATCAACAGACCTATTATGGGCAGGTTTTTATCAACTGAATTATGGTTTTTGGATTATTCCAATAGCGATAATAACCGTTCTTTTTTTATTTAAAAAGCGTCCTTTACAATCTCTTTTATGCCTATTAATTCTTTTTTTGCATGTATTGCAAGGAGCTTTTTTTATTCCTGGATTTGATTTTTCAGATAGATTCGACTTTGATGAGTTCGTTATTTTTGTCTCCTTGGTGAATATCGTTTTGCTTTGGCTGGCTCGGAGGAGTATAAGAAAAGATGATGATTTAGTCCGTTCCGTCGACCGCATTCGATAGGGCTCCCCTGAGACCGAGTTCAATCGCTTCAAGATTTTTTATTTTTCCTGAATCGATTTCAAAGCGCAATAAGGTTCTTATTTTATGAAAGCCAGAAATTCCAGCAGCTCCTGGATTCATGTGCAGATGTCCGAATCTTTTATCTTGCATGACTTTTAAGATATGTGAATGTCCACAAATCACTAGTTTGGGTTTATGTGTTTCTATGAGTTTTTTCGCATGTGCATTATAACGACCTGGATAGCCTGCAATATGCAGCATTAAAACGCTTACTCCTTCGCAGCTAAAACTGAGCACCTCTGGTGCTTGTAATCGGATGGAATGACTATCGATATTACCGTAAACCGCCTTCAAAGGTTTGATGCTTTCCAATTGATCCAGAACCGATACCTTTCCTATATCCCCAGCATGCCATACTTCATCAGCATGAGCGACATATGATAGAATTTTTTGATCCATATAACCATGGGTATCAGAAAGTAAAAGGATTTTTTTCAACGCAGTGTTTTAAAGTTCAAAAGTAGACATTCCCCAATATATTTTTAGAATTGCGGCAGAGGATAATTCAAAGTATCTTTGCGTTGATGGATTTGAAAAGGTATTTTTTAGAGTTTTCTTATTCTGGTGCAGCCTATCACGGATGGCAACGGCAACCAAATGCTATAAGTGTTCAAGAGGTAATGGAAGAAGCTTTAAAAGTACTCACTAAAGCAGATTGTGCTTTGACTGCTGCTGGAAGAACAGACACTGGAGTTCATGCCAGAAAAATGGTTGCTCATTTTGATACCCATTTCCCTATAACAGCTTCCAATCAGTGGGTTTATCGTATGAATCAATTTCTTCCTAAAGACATTGCAATACATAATATCAGAACCGTTAAAACAGAAGCTCATGCCCGTTTTGATGCAACTTCACGAACTTATGAATATCATTTGACACAGTCTAAGACTCCTTTTAAACTGGGAATCAGTTACGCTATTTATCAGCCTTTGGACTTTGACGCCATGAATCAAGCTGCTAAAGTTTTATTAGATTACGAAGATTTTGAGTGTTTTTCAAAATCAAATACTGATGTCAAAACATACCTATGCACTATCAGTAGAGCAGAATGGCTTCCCATTTTAGATGGACATGTTTTTACAATTACAGCCAATCGATTTTTGCGTAATATGGTGCGTGCTATAGTGGGAACTCTTATTGAGATTGGTTTAGGTAAAAAAAATATTCAAGATATGCATCAAATTATTCAAAGTAAAAACCGTTCTTTGGCTGGATACTCTGTACCTGCCGAGGGGCTTTTTTTGACAGAAATAAACTATCCAAATTCAATATACATAGACAATGGCTAAAGTCAGTGGTAAAATATTTGATTTAAATCTTTTTTCTAAACTGTTGGTTTTTGTCCGACCATTCAGAAGCACCTATTACTTTGTGTTGGTAGCTGCCATTTTACTTTCTTTTTTTTCAACTTTAACTCCCTATTTATTAAAAATCACCGTAGACGATTACATTCGCCCTAAGGCTTATGAGGGAATGGTTTTGTTTGTTGGCTTTATGTTAATTGCACTCATTCTTGAGGTTGTTTTCCAGTTTTTATTTGTGTTTTATGCAAACTGGTTGGGTCAGAAAGTAATTAAGGCCTTGAGAGTTCAACTTTTTGATAAAATCATCTTTTTTAAGATGGCTTATTTTGATAAAACCGCTGTAGGGCGATTAGTTACAAGAGCAGTAAGTGATATAGAAACAATTGCGAGTATTTTTTCTCAGGGTTTGTTTATGATCATTGCAGATTTACTAAAAATGTTTCTTGTCATGGGAGTAATGATTTATGTAGACTGGAGGCTGACTCTGATAGTTTTTTCCGTTTTACCAATTATTATATATGCGACTAGACTTTTTCAGAAGTCCATGAAAAAAGCATTTGAAGAAGTGCGTCTGCAGGTAGCTAATCTCAATTCCTTTGTACAAGAACGACTGAGTGGGATGAAAATCGTTCAGATTTTTCATCGCGAGAAAATTGAATACGATCAATTTGTAGAAATTAATGAAAAGCACAAAAAGGCATGGTTGAGAACAGTTTGGTTTAACTCCATCTTTTTTCCCATTGCGGAGATTTCATCATCGGTTACTATTGGTTTATTGGTTTGGTATGGAGGATTCAATGTGATATCTGGAGGAGAGATTTCTTTGGGAACCATTTTCTTGTTCATTCAAATGTCTCAAATGCTTTTTAGACCCTTGCGTCAGATCGCAGATAAATTCAACACCCTACAGATGGGTATGGTAGCAGCAGACCGGATATTTAAAATATTGGAAACACAGAGCAGCATCGAGAACAACGGAGTTTTGTCCCCTAAAGCATTAAAAGGAGCAATTGAGTTTGATCAACTCCGTTTTTCATACATTGAGGGCGAAGAGATACTTCATGGGATTTCACTAGAAATAAATGCTGGAGAGACCGTTGCTTTGGTTGGGGCTACAGGAGCTGGAAAATCGACTATTATTAATCTGCTTTCTCGATTTTATGAATTTGATTCTGGTGATATTACCATTGATAAAATTTCAATCAAAGAAATTGAATTAAATGCACTTCGCAAGCATGTTGCTGTGGTACTTCAAGATGTGTTTTTATTTGCGGATAGTCTTTTTAACAATATTACTTTATTCGATCCAGAGATTTCACGTGAAGATGTAATCGTAGCCGCAAAGAAAATTGGGGTTCATGATTTTATAACGTCTTTACCAGAGGGATACGATTATAATGTAAAAGAAAGAGGAGTGATGTTGTCCTCAGGTCAACGACAATTAATCGCTTTTTTGAGAGCATATATTACCCAACCTGCAATTTTAGTTCTGGATGAAGCAACCTCCTCTGTAGACAGTTATACAGAAGAAATCATCCAACGTGCTATTGACACTTTAACGGATGGAAAAACTTCCATCGTTATTGCACACAGACTAGCTACAGTCAAAAATGCAGACCGAATTATAGTTATGGATCAGGGGAATATTGTAGAACAAGGAACCCATGAAGAATTGTTGAAAGTTCCCAACGGTTACTATGCAAAACTTTATGAAGTGCAATTTGCAGAATCGGTCCCCAACTAGAGTTATTCACTTAAATCTTTAGAAAGCGTTTCCTTGAGCGAAATGAGTGAGTCTTGAGGGTGTAGTTCGCCGTCTTTGATGTAAACGATTTTCCCTGTTTGTTCAGAGATCACAATTACAAGGGCGTCTGTTTTTTCGCTAATTCCCATACCAGCACGGTGTCTAAGTCCGTATTGATTGGGAAGTTTTGTTTTGTCAGTCAGAGGCAAGACAACACGTGCAGCTATAATGGTATTGTTTTTTAGAACCACTGCGCCATCATGCAATGGACTGTTTTTAAAAAAAACACTTTGTAAAATATGCGGACTAAGTTGCATATTGACTCTATTATTTTGGGAAAAAGTAAATTCAAGATTGTTATTTCTTTGGATCACAATAATGGCTCCAGTTTTATTTTTTGACATTTCTTCACAGGAGTCCACTAACACTTCAAAATTCAAATCTGTAACACGTTTGTCTTGATTTAAAAACCTAAAGTATCGAATCATGTTCCTACGAGAAGCAAAATTTGTTGAGCCTAAAAGGAGTAAAAATTTTCGAATTTCTTGTTGGAAAACAACGATCAAAGCAAAAAAACCGACACTGATAAATTTTCCAAGTAGGTTACTTAGTACATCCATATTGAGAAGGTCAGTCAATCGCCAAATGAGATAAATGATGACAATCCCAATAAAAATATTAATAGCTACTGTACCCTTGAGTAGTTTGTATAAATAAAGCAGTAGAAAAGCAACGAGTAAAATATCAATTACATCGATGAAAGAAAAATCAATAAAGTCGGTTAGCTTCAAGGTGGTCTTTTTGTAAAATTATAAAAACTAATGGAGTGCTGTCCATAAGTCAACACATTCTTTAGCTTCTTTTACGTCATGTACCCTTAAAATGGAAGCTCCACGATCCAATCCCCAAGCATGTAGAGCCGTTGTTCCATTCAGCGCTTGATCAGGACTAGAGTTTAAGCGCTTGTAAATCATAGATTTACGTGAAATACCTAGAAGTATGGGACAATTAAGGTCAGTTAATGAATCCAGTTCTTTCAACAAACTATAATTGTGTGTCACAGTTTTTCCAAAACCAAATCCTGGATCTATAATCACATCATTGATTCCAGCTGCGGTAGCAGCTTGAGTTTGTCGAATCAAAAAGGATTTCACCTCTTTAGTAATATCGCTGTATTGGGGTTTTTCTTGCATATTTAAAGGAGTTCCTTGCATGTGCATTAGGACATAAGGTGCTTTAAAGGCAGCTACCGTTTCGAACATCACTGAATCTACTGTTCCTGCAGAAATATCATTAATCATACTTGCTCCAATTTCAAGAGCAGCTTGGGCAGTTTCACTGTTATAGGTATCAATCGAAAAATATGTTTCAGGAAAGGATACAATTAGTTTTTCAAGGATTGGTGTTAATTTTCTCCTTTCTTCCTCAGAGGAAATCAAAGGACTACCAGGTTTACTGGAAGCTGCACCGACATCAATAAAAAAAGCCCCTTCATTAAGCATTTTTTCTACATGCAAAAGCGCGTTATCTTTTTGATTATATTTTCCTCCATCAAAAAAGGAATCTTCGGTTAGGTTGAGGATTCCCATTACTTTTGGGGTATTAAAATCGATTAATTTACCTTTGATATTGATCGATAAGTCTGTGTTTTTCTTTTTGATAACTTTTTTTTAAATGGGAAGTTAGAATTAAATTAAAACTCGAAATTTAGACAAAATTAGCTGAAATGGAAGTGACCCAAAAAAAGTATTTGGCAATAACTGCACAAAGCCGCTCTTTGTTTGAAAAGAAAATGGCTGATTATGGTGCTGCATGGCGTATCCTTCGTCTTCCTTCATTAACAGACCAAATCTTCATCAAAGCTCAACGCATCCGAAGTTTACAAATAAATAAGGAACAAAAAATAGAAGAGGGTCAAGAGTCAGAATTTATTGGAATAATAAATTACAGTATCATGGCTTTAATACAAATGGAAATGGGAATTGCAGAACAACCAGACCTGAGCCTTGAAGAATCTCTTTCTAATTATGACAAACAAGTTCAAATTATCTTTGAACTCATGATCAAAAAAAATCATGATTATGGAGAAGCTTGGAGAGATATGCGCGTAAGTTCTTTGACAGATTTGATTATTCAAAAGCTGCTCAGAGTCAAGCAAATTGAGGAAAATTCTGGTAAAACACTGGTTAGTGAAGGGGTAGACGCTAATTATCATGACATGGTAAATTATGCTGTTTTTGCATTAATTCACCTTCAGGAGGCTTCACAAAAATGAGCAAAGTAGTAGGCCTTAAAATAGGGACTGCACTTTTGGCTTTATGGGGTGTGGCCAGTTTGATTTTTTTCTTATTCACGGTATTGCCAGGAGATCCTGCTCAAATGATGTTAGACCAAAATGAGGACAGTAAACAATTAGAAGTCATCAAAGCTAAATTTGGTTTTGATCTGCCCATTTCAACCCAGTATTTTAATTACATTAATGATTTACTTCCCATTTCTATTCACTCCAAGAATCCTACTGATTTTGGATTTTACGATCAAGAGGTATATGGCGGTCTGATTTTAGTTGAGATGACCCATTGGAGTATTGTGGTCAAAGCACCATACTTCAGAACATCTTATCAAAAACGAGGAAAACCAATAACTGAAATTATTAAGGAAACACTTCCAAATACAGCTTTATTGGCATTGTCTTCCATGAGTATTGCTGTTTTGTTAGGAATCAGTTTAGGGATAGTAGCAACGTTAAATAAGAACAATTGGATAGATCGTTTTTTACAACTATTTAGCACCTTGGGAATGAGTATTCCTTCTTTTTTTAGTGCTATTTTGTTCTCTTGGTTTTTCGGTTATGTGTTGTATGATTTTACAGGGTTAAATATGACTGGAAGCTTGTATGAACTCGATGATCTGGGGGAGGGACTTCAGCTTCAATGGAAAAATTTAATACTACCCTCTTTTGTTTTGGGAATTCGTCCTTTAGCAGTTATAATTCAATTGTTGCGGAGTAATCTTTTGGAAGTCCTTTCGGAAGATTATATTCGAACGGCATATGCTAAAGGATTGTCACGTTATAAAGTTATATTAAAACATGCTTTAAAAAACTCATTAAATCCAGTAATAACAGCTATTTCTGGTTGGTTTGCTTCTCTTTTGGCAGGATCAATTTTTGTAGAATACATTTTTGGATGGAAGGGATTAGGTAAAGAAATTGTGGAAGCACTCAATCAGTTGGATATTCCAGTTGTAATGGGTGCGGTTTTAACCATTGCCTTCTTCTTTATTATTATTAATATTGTGGTCGATTTAATATATGCATATTTAGACCCAAGAATAAAAACACTATAAACATGAGAAAACAAATTGTAGCAGGAAATTGGAAAATGAACAACAACACTCTTGAAACAGAGTCATTAATAAAAAGCTTAGCACAGCATGAAATACCGGATGATGTTCAAGTTATGGTAGCTCCTGCATTTACTCAGTTATCCCAGTCTGTTAGTCTCACAGAAGCGCATTCTATTACTGTAGCAGCACAAAATATGAATGCCGCAGACTCAGGAGCCCATACTGGAGAGGTCTCTGCTTCAATGCTAAAAGGTGTTGGTGTGCATACAATAATTTTGGGTCATTCTGAAAGACGCTCATTGTATGGTGAAACAGATTCAATGTTGCAATTAAAAGTTCAGAAAGCGATTGCAGAAGGATTTCAAATTATTTTTTGTTTTGGAGAAGAATTAGAACACCGAAAAGAAAACAAACACTTTACTTTAGTAGAGGACCAACTTTCTAGTGCCCTTTTTGATCTTCCAAAAACAGCATGGAGTCAGATTGTTTTGGCTTATGAACCCGTTTGGGCAATTGGAACAGGAGAAACTGCAAGTCCAGAGCAAGCACAAGAGATGCATGCATTTATCCGCCAGTTGATAGAAAATAAATATGATGCTGATTTGGCCAATCAAATAGCGATTCTTTACGGAGGTAGTGTTAAACCCGGAAATGCAAAAGAAATTTTTTCAATGCAAGATGTAGATGGAGGCCTAATCGGTGGTGCATCTCTCAATGCTGAAGACTTTATGGCGATAGTAAACGCTTTTTAATGGCGCAGACCTTCATAGAATACAGTTTTTCAATTGATCCAAGAATGCCTTGGGAAGATATTTTAACAGCGGAATTACAAGAGCTTACTTTTGAAAGTTTTTTGATAACGGATACCGGTTTAAATGCTTATGTTCCTATAAATCTTCATAGCGATGATTTTCTCGAATCTGTTTCCCTTTTAAAGCACTCCGAAGTTAAAATTACTTTTCAAACTAAAGAGATTGCACCAGAAAATTGGAATGCAAAATGGGAGTCTGAGTTTCATCCTGTAATGATTGGTGAAGACTGTGTTATCAGAGCAGACTTTCACAAAAATCAGGGGAAACGCTATCAATTGATCATAAATCCAAAAATGAGTTTTGGAACGGGTCATCATCCTACAACCCATATGATGATGGAATATGTGTTGGAGGAACCTTTAGATCAAAAAACAGTCCTTGATATGGGCTGTGGCACGGGAGTATTGGGAATCTTAGCCTCCATGAAAGGTGCGAAGAATGTAGATGCAATTGATTTTGATCCTTGGTGTGTAGAAAATACAATCGAGAATGCAAATAATAATGCATGCAGCAATATTCATGTAATGGAAGCAACCTCATTAGAAGTCAAAGATTCAAAATACGATACTATTTTCGCAAACATAAACCGTAATATCTTGTTGGATCAAATTGAAAGTTATAGCAAGGCTCTAAAGCCTAAAGGAAGTCTATTTTTATCTGGTTTTTATTTGAAAGATGTGAAAGCCCTTCAAAAAAAATGTGAAGCAGAACATTTATCTTTAGCTTTTACAAAAGAAAGAGAAACATGGTGCGCATTAAAATTTGTAAAATAAACTCGACGAATCCTAGCGAAAAACCTGAAGTATTTCAAGAGGTAGACGTACTCGCTGATAAGGAGCATGAAATCATTTTGTATAATGATGATGTGAATACCTTTGACCATGTAATTGCGTGTCTTGTAAAAATCTGTGAACATACCATTATGCAAGCAGAACAATGTGCTTATTTGGTTCATTTCACTGGAAAATGTGCTGTAAAAACAGGCTCTATAGAGTTCCTTACTCCCCGTTGCAGCGCTCTTTTAGAAGAAGGATTGACAGCTGAAATTATTTGATAAAAAGCATTTTTTTTGAATTCAAAAAAAACAGCGACTTTGAAAAAAAAACAAAATGAAATTAATTCTAAAACTTTTAGTATTTATGATGACTACACAAACCGCTTTTTCTCAAGAAAATCAAGATCAAACCATTTTTCAATTTATTGTAAAAAACATTGAAGGAGAAGATTTTGACCTTAGTTCTTTGAAAGGAAAAAAAGTAATGATAGTCAATACCGCATCAAAATGTGGTCTAACCCCACAATACAAAAAATTACAAGCCCTTTATGACAAATATGGTTCTGATGACTTCGTTATTGTAGGTTTCCCTGCAAATAATTTTTTAAGCCAAGAACCGGGTTCAGATGAGGAGATTGCAGTTTTTTGTGAAAGCAATTACGGAGTTACTTTTCCTATGATGAGTAAAATTTCAGTTAAAGGAAAAAATATGCACCCGGTTTATGAATTTTTAACTCAAGAAGCAAAGAATGGGGTTGTCAATTCAAGTGTTTCATGGAATTTTCAAAAATATCTAATCAACCCTGATGGGCGATTGGCTAGAGTCGTTTCACCTAGAACACAGCCAGATGATCCTAGTGTAATCTCATGGATTGAGGCAGATGAATAAAAACGCAGACTTTAGGACTTTATGTGTTCATGCTGGTGAGTTGAAAGACACCCAGCATGGTGGGGCTATCTCACCATTATATGCCTCGACGTCCTATGCGTTTACAGATGTAGAAATCAATCAATATCCACGATATTTTAATACTCCAAATCAAAGAGGACTGTGTCAAAAAATAGCAGCTTTAGAAGGCGCTGAAGCAGGGTTGATCTTTGGATCGGGAATGGCTGCTATTAGTACTGCTTTGCTCTCCCATCTAAAAGCAGGAGATCACGTTATCTTTCAAGATGATTTATACGGAGGGACACGAAATTTTATCAAGACAGAATTTGTTAAGTATGGTATTGAATTTAGTTTTACCAAAGGACTTGAGGCCACTGATTTTCAATCTGAAATAAGAGAAAATACACAAGGAATTTATATCGAAACACCCAGTAATCCCACACTTAAGATTATTGATCTTAAGGCAATAAGCGATGTGGCTAAAACAGCATCGATTTGGACCATGATCGATAATACTTTTGCAAGTCCTGTCAATCAAAACCCAATAACTTTTGGAATTGACGTTGTAATTCACAGCGCAACCAAATACCTAGGTGGGCATAGTGACATCTGTGCAGGTGTTGTTGTATCGTCAGAGCAGACTATTTCTCGAGTATTTGAATCTGCTAAAAATTTAGGTGGAAGCCTAAGCGATTATACTGTTTGGTTATTGGAGCGCAGTGTAAAGACTTTATTTGTAAGAGTACAAGCACAAAATCAAAATGCACAGTTACTAGCTGAGTTCTTGAGAGATCAAGAATGGATTTCACAGGTCTATTACCCTGGACTTGAAGACCATCTTGGTCACGAAATTGCTAAAAAACAAATGCATGGTTTTGGTGGGATGTTGTCTTTCGATTTATCTGAATCTTTAGATGCTAAGCAATTTTTATTGGAACTTGAATTGGTAAAACCCACAATGAGTTTAGCAGGAATAGAGAGTACGGCTTTAAGCCCACGTCTTACTTCCCATGCGCTGCTCAGCGAAGAAGAACGCCAGTACCAAGGCATAACCCCCCAAATGATTCGTTTCTCAACTGGAATTGAAGCCTTTGAGGACATTAAAAATGACCTACTCCAATCCTTCAGAAAAATAAGTTAATGAAATCAGTAGATATTTTAGCCTTTGGTGCACATCCAGACGATGTGGAATTGGGTTGTTCCGGAAGTATTGCACTTTCCTTGAGTCAAGGTAAAACTGTTGCGATTATTGATTTATCAAGAGGGGAGTTAGGTACTCGGGGTACTGCTGAGACTAGGTTAAAGGAAGCCCAAAAAGCGGCTGAAATTTTAGGTGTTCAACATCGAGAGAATATGGGGTTTAGAGATGGTTTTTTCGTGAATGACGAAACACATCAATTGGCACTCATTTCAAAGATCAGAAACTATCGCCCTCAATTGGTTTTGTGTAATGCAATTTATGATCGACATATTGATCATGGAAAAGCAAATGCTCTTGTAAATGATGCTTGCTTTCTCAGTGGACTTGAAAAAATTGAAACACTAGATAAGGATGGAGAATTACAGACTCCATGGAGACCTCAATTGGTATTGGAATACATACAATGGGAAGATATTAAACCCGATGTTGTCGTTGATATTTCTTCACATTTAAATACAAAGATAGAAGCAGTTAAAGCCTATTCTACTCAGTTTTTTGATCCTGAATCTAGTGAAGCTGAAACACCAATATCTAGTAAAAACTTTTTAGACAGTGTGTCCTATCGTGCAAAGAATTTTGGAAGATTGATTGGGACAGAAGCTGCAGAGGGATTTACTTCTAAAAGTTTGATCTCAGTTTCAAATATGTTTGATCTCATCCGATAAGCCATATTTCATGAAAGAAATTCGTTGGGGAATAGTTGGTTTAGGAAACATTGCGCGAAAATTTGCTACAGATTTGGCTTTGGTTCCAAATTGCACTCTTCAAGCCGTAGCTTCCAGTGATAAAAAGCGTGCTCATGATTTTGCTGATGAATTTAATGCCAAAACCCATTATTCAGATTATGATCGGTTATTTAAAGATCTCAAAGTTGATGTGGTTTATATTGCTTCCCTTCATCCACAACATGCTGAACTTTCTTTAGCTGCTTTAAAAGAAGGTAAAGGAGTTTTGTGTGAAAAGCCCCTGGGTCTTAACGCAAGGGAAGTTGGAAGTATAATTACTTCTGCCAAGGAGAACAATGCCTTTTTGATGGAAGCGCTTTGGACACGATTCAATCCTGCGTTTGAACAAGTAGGGAAATGGATCGCTCAAAATCAAATCGGTCCTTTAAGGTATATCAATGCAAGTTTTAGTTTTAATGGTTTGGATAGAGGAGAGGATTCTAGACTTTTTAATCCTGATAAAGCAGGAGGAACTCTTTTAGATATCGGAATTTACCCACTTTTCTTGGCCTATCATTTATTGGGAATACCAACTTCAATAAAGGCGAATGCAACATTAACTTCTAAAGGAGTAGACGAACAATTGGCATTTCTTCTCTCGTTCGATAAAGCACATGCACTTATGTATTCTAGTTTTACGCATGATGAAGATATGAGAGCCACAATCTGTGGAGAGGAGGGTGAAATTTATATGGATTCGAGATGGCACGAAACACCGCAAATTAAATTGGTTCAAAAGGGTAAAGAATCCATGAAGTCTTTTAATTTCCTAGGAAAGGGTTATACATACGAAATTGAAGAGGTCAATCATTGTCTTAGAAACAAATTGTTAGAATCACCAAAATGGACTATGAAAAACAGTTTGGAAATGGCAAGTTTGATGGATGAAATTAGAAGCCAAGTAGGTGTAAGTTTCCCCGGTGAGAAAACAACATCTAATTAATACGCATTACTACTCTAGAAAAGAAGATCTAGTTTTTGTTTGGAAATCGTCCTTGATTTCCAATCCCATCTAAATCATTTGTGTCAAAAGATTCGTGGTTTCTTTGATCTTCAATTTTGTTTTGCTTT
>Ga0102963_1000002_pt1 | contig 113832 bp, 123 predicted proteins | sample SalPon2_C_H2O_MG_2_FD_84522 | JGI IMG/M metagenome (GOLD analysis project Ga0102963, IMG submission 84522) | Salt pond water microbial communities from South San Francisco under conditions of wetland restoration - Salt Pond MetaG SF2_C_H2O_MG | ecosystem: Environmental > Aquatic > Non-marine... | reverse complement strand
GTTTTCTTGTACAGCGTCGAAACTCATGGCCTCGCCGTCGTTCATTACAAAATACTTCGGGTATCCTCCGGGCCAAGCGTATCGGCCTGAGCGAACATAGTTTTTCAATTCTTGCGTTGTCATATTACAATCCCCCTAAACATAGTACCAAACCGCAAAACCGGCATCAATCAACCATTGCCACTCTGTCGTGACAGGGAAACAAGTTCCATTACTAATCACTCGCTCGTCACCACTGAGCGGATCACGAATCCGAATTTCATAAATAGTCTGTATACAAGCCATTTCAATCTCTCCTATTCTGGCAACCTTCCTTCAACAATTCCACCGTGCAGATCCAACTCATGCCGAACCAGATGAACAGGAACATACGGATATACCGTGTCGGTGTATTCTTCATCCTTTGGCTAACCCTTGCCAAATTGGGCGGCTTCCGAGAATTCCCGGAATCTCCAACTTTTTGGAACCTCGCTAGGGTATCCACACTCTACATGCGAGTATGGGCCGTGGTCGCTTCGTGGTGTGCAGTATGCAGTCTCACGGGCCTGAACACTGATTGAGAAGCCGTCGCGGCAAATGATTCGTGGGTTGTGTGCTTTCATTTTTGTTCTCCTTACTTTCTATATCGGAATTCTACCACAGCAAACTTGAATGTCAAGAGAAAAATCTAGAAAAAATTATTTTCTTTTTTGGCACAGCATTTGCTCTGCGATCGTAAGTCGTTGGGGCGTAAGGACTTATGGCCGACTCGGCCGGCCGGGCCCCACCAAAGAGGGGGCTATTCCTTACACCAATCTTTCTATAAATATTACCACAACACACACCATAAGAAAGAGCATAACAGCCAGGCCGTCATTGTTAAGTTTACTTTTCATTTTCTATTCTCCGAAAGAACTTCAAACCAGTTTGTTCCATTCTTACCTGTCAAACTTTTTTCAATCTTTCCAGCCAAACAGGCTAATGCTATTCCCCCAAACTGTTCTGAGTATTCCGTACCTATATTAGTATTCCTTGCTATATCTAATAGTTTTTCTTTTTGTTTTTTTGTTAGCATAGAAATCATTGCTTCTTCAAAATTATTATAGCCTGTTTTCATTTTCATTCTTGCTCCATTTCCTAAGCCGTTCAGCACGACGCTGTTGGGCAAAACTAACAATTCGTTCTTCGCTACGATCAAACACCACGGTGCAGTGTTCGCCACACTTTGGGCAAATTTCGTGGTCAATTTGTGAGCCACTCATTGGCTCGTTGCAACAGTCGCTTTGAATCATCATTCCCATTTTCATTCTCCATCTTGCCAATAAACATTGCACCAAACACCAAACAACTTGAAGGCTTTATACCTTGCAGCCTTCTCTGTACTAGCGTACACGTTGCCAAGATACTCATCTTTCTTGTAGCATTCAAAATAACCGCCAGCATAGCGACGATAGGTACTGAACATTTGATACTTACTCATCTCTTTCACTCTCTCTCTTACTTACTTACTAGCACTCATCCAATAGTAAACTTCGTTTGCAACACGCTGTCGAGTTGCTTTGGTAATGGATACATAATCCATTTTACGATCGTACAGTGAATAGGAACCGTCGTGGTGTTTGACGATTTCGCAATCCATCTTTCTAGCATACTGTACCAGATTCTTCTCAACGGTCTTGAAACTAGGCTTTCTCATTCTCATTCTCTCTTTCTTTTCAGACATTATACCAAAGATTTTCTGTTTGTCAACCCCGCCGCTGGGGGATCACTCCCAATTATTTTCTCGATAGCGTTGAACACTCTTGGCAGCGTGGATGCCATTGAGAACCGACAGCATCTCTTCGGTTCGGCGATAGTTTGGCAGTTTGTGTTCTGCTACTTCAATCCACACTGAGAGCATTTCATTGCTCATCTTGTGGAATTGCTCTTGAAGACTGTTGTATTGTGCTTGTAGCGTTGTCATTTTTTTCTCTCTTTCTTTCTCTCTTACTTCTTATATCGACATTCTACCATACGAAACTTGAATTGTCAAGAGATTTTTCTGCATTTTTATGTCAAGAAAATTTGACAAAACTTTCTGGTATTTTGTGTGCTTTTGGCACGGCATTTGCTAATACCCCTCGCAAGTGGGGTTCGGCCGGCCGGGCAGGCCGTAAGTCCTTACGTAGCAACAACTTACGAACGCCCACCCTAATGAGGGATCAACTCCACCCTGTACCACCCCTGATCGCCCGTTCAGTTTCCCAAGCGTATTCCTTCTCCAGCCAGTCGGCATGGCGAAGTCGTCGCAGCCTCTCACGAACGGCAGAGCGTACCATATGGGCCACCAGCCTATACTTTGCTGGGGTGTACGTTTGAGCATTATCGCTCAAGTCTTTCCCGCCTTCCCGGATCCAAGCGTCAAGTTCTCGCGTTGTCATTTTTTCGTAGGTTGTCATTCTATCATTCTCCAAAGGGTGACGATTCGCTTTCACTCAGTCTAGCATATTGGGCAGCCAACGCAACCACTCTTTCGGGGGAGCCAGGCTTTCCTACCTTTTCAATCATGTGGTCATTCCCGCCCACCAGTCTCTTATCGACCGACCGACGGTTAGCCTTTACAATTTTTCTCAATTCTTTTCGATTGAACTTGTGAACCGTTCCGTTCTGCTCAACACCTTTCCAGATTAGGGTACACTGATTCCAAGCGTCAGTGAGAATCGGGTATTGTTGCATGAGTTTTTCAGTATTCATTCTTTCGGTTTCCTATCGGGTGGACAATACTTGACGGGCTACGATTAGAGCGGCCTTTACGGTTTCGACCTCCTCGATCCTAGTATAGTTCGGCAGTTTATGTTCTGCAACCTCAACCCATACCGAAAGAAGATCGGTTGTCATGGTGTTGAAATACTTGCGGTAGTCGTTCATACTTGGGTAAATCGTCATTTTGTTTTCTCCTTAGTTATCCAAAGTCTAGCAAATTTTTTTGTGTTGTCAACCCCCACAAACGGGGGTAGCAGGATATTCTTCGGTCAGCACTTCACAATGCTCACCGCAATCGTTGCAGATACCATATTCGATATGGCAATCGTCAAGATATGAACCGCAGCAATCTGAAATGTAGAGGATTTGCATTTCCATTTTTATTTCTCCTTAGTTTTCTTTTCCTTATTCCTTATATCGACATTATACCAAAGCAATCTTTAGTCGTCAACAATAATTTTGGAATTTTTATGTCAAGAAAATTTGACAAAACTTTCTGGCATTTTGCTCTCGTTTGGCACAGCGTTTGCTAGTGGAACACTTGTACACCCCCACCACAGAGGGGGCCGGCCGGTCGAATCGCTTGTAAGTCTTTATTTACCAAGCACTTACCTTTGGCTAGCAATTCTTTTGGGGGATAGATCTACTCCAATATGGGGTCAAGCATATTCTCGATTCAGTTCGTTCTGCCAAAAGCGGACCAAGAGTGGATCTTGTGAAACCTTAGCAGGAAAGGTATCTGCTGATTGAACAGCAAGAACTTGATTGTTCTGCGAAAGAAAGATTCGCATCTTATTGAGGATAGTGTACCGAACGCCGTTTGCTTCGAAGTAGGGGATGAGCTTTTTCATGTCTTTTTCCTTTTCTTTCTTGGTTACTTGTTATGTCTCAAGTATATACCTAGTATCGTCAGGTGTCAAGTACTTTCTGAAAAATTTTTTTATTTTTTTCTAGTGCAAATATCATGCCAAAAGTTTTTTCTTTTATTACCCCACCAAAGAGGGGGCCGGTCGGCAGACATACACGCAAGTCTATATCTATCAATACCTTACATATATACCTACCTACATAGGGGGGTTTTTTTGTTTTGCTTGGGTATGTGTTCGCTGCTCTGAAAAAGGGCGGGTGGTCCAAAAATAGTAAGCACTATCTATATAAAATGTAATACCTAAACTATCAAGTTTGCCCCACAGTATCCCCAGATCCTACTAGCTGCCTTAGTTCTTGAATCACCCCCTCATCAAACCCCATATCTTCCCCATACTCCCTATTACATATCTTTGCTAATTCCCCATCTGAATACTCTTCCCCAAAATATTCCACTAACTTTTCCGCCTCTATCCCCCACCTAGATACAGCATCTCTTCTGTATAAATCCCCCACCTTGTCTTGAATCATTTGAGGCTTATATAAACTTAAATCAAATCTCATTGCTCTTATTGTGCCCGTTTGATATGAAGTACCTAATTTGGCATTGCATATATCTTTAATTTCTTCATCTGTCTTTGACTGATAGTATTCTTTTATCACACTAGTCGCCCCTGTCAGATCCGCATTCTTTACTCTTTTTCTATTTCTTGATTTGCCCTTCATCTTATTTTTCATTTGGCTTAATTGCCGAGGTGTTAGTTCTAATCCATATTCCGTATTTAATGCCTTAGCTATTTTTACATTACTGTTTCCATACTTATCCCCACAATTCTGTATAAATTCCTGTATATCTTTTCTTCTCCACAACTTTGTTCGCATAGCTCTTTTGTTATAGTAAATATCAGGATAATTATCTCTTAATCCTAATTTCTTTTCCCATCGATAAACTGTCGCTGATATGCGAACCCCTTTTCGTGTACAATTTCTTTTCCATCCATATAATGTTGTTAACTTATCTGCGTCACCTTCCAGCCTCACCCAATCTTTTTCAAATCTTTCTGGAAAATCCCCTCTTTTATCTAAACTATTTTCACTATAATTTCCAGATGTTAAATGATCAGGATTATAACAACATCTATTATTACATAAATGACGAACTAATTCTGGATATTCATTGTGCTTTTCGTAATAAGCTGCTCTATGCTTAAATATATGTTTGTCTTTGCTATTAATACGAACCTGAATTCTAGCATATCCGCCTGAACTTACACTAAGACTTTCCTTACAAGGAGTACCATTATAAAAATTCTTTTCACTATATTTAAAATGTTTTGTATAGGCTTTACTTTTAATACATTTATCTAACCATGGCTTAATTTCATCTATATTAGATGCCACCCAATTATTTAATAAATTCCGCTTCACCCACTTATGCTGATATTCACGTTCTTTGCTCATGACCACATTTTCATTACATCGTTCCAATACCACAAAAACCATCTTATAATTTTTATTCTTATAACACTGTATTAACTTTTTCGAAGTTTTATTAATTTTCCGTCCAGAAGTACCAGTCAAATTCCTAACATGTTCTTTACATCTAGCTATAATATCAATACTATTTCCAATATAAATTTTCACACCATTAACATCATTTCTATAAAAAACAATTCCGTAAATCCCACTAATCTTTTCTTTTGACCCAAAATAGATTTTTTCATATTTTTCCACCTGGTCCATAGTTAATATTTGCTTAGTCATCATCAACGCCCTTTTGTATAAAAATAGTGTATACCTATAATAGACAAAGCAGAACACAACCACAAACTACAGGCTTATTATGAATAGTATATACGTATCTTATGGCTCAAGAATTTCTAAATCTAATAGAAATTTCAATTTTGCCTCAAACGAAACATTTGCCGAAAATGATGATGGTGATGTTTTATATCCTGAAATTGATTCTAGCTTACCAGATCAATATAGTAATGATAATAGTTTTCCTGATTATGTTGACCAAGTTCCTAGTGACCATATAAATTTTACTTCGGGACTAACAAGAAATCACCTAATAGATAAAAACAAACCTCATATGATTAGTTTTCCTCCGGTTGTTAGTCCACATAGTGGTAGTGCCGTAGGACATAGTAGACTAACAGCTGTATATAAAGGAGGAAGATAATTATGCCATGTGTAAGTAGAGTGCCACCAGGTGGACCAAGAGATGGGGTTCAATATGGTTGTGAGGTAAATAATGGTTATTGTATGAGTGCAGGTGAGGAAGGTAATTGCGGTACTTGCTTCAAGTTAATGCAGCGAGGTTCCGCTACTTATGTTTTTAAAAGTTTTTCTGACCAACAAAGATGCGAAGAGTGTGAAGTTGTAGCTGCTCCTGATGGTATGTTGCCATTACAGGTTACAACCGAATTCGACGAACCTTGTAAGAAATGCATACCAGGTGAAAGAAAAACTCTACAAACAAAATATGGCATATCGTATATTTGGTCAGATAAAAAAATAATAGATAAACCTTCTCCGGGCAGTCCTTGCGATAAGTGTGTACTATTTCTTTTTCCTAACCCCAGAGAGGTTTGGCAGGATTGCGCAGCTCAAAATCCTGGTGCATCTAATTGTGAATGTGATACTAGCAACCCCAAGATGCCTAGATGTGTTTGTTGCGACACTCCTTGCGGAGTATGTGAAGAGTGTACAAAAGTAGGCAGAAGAAAAAAATGCAAAAATATATGTAGAAATTTAGACAATAATATTTGTGTAGGTGGAAATCCTACTACAGGAACTAAGGGTAATTGTGTTTGTATGTTTTTGCCTTATAATCCAGCAGGAATATCAATGACACAACTGATAGACGGATATCAAATGTGTACCGAAGCAGAGCCTAGTCTTAAGGCTAATTGTAAGGGTTGCGAATGTACTGTTACTTGCTTTGGTCAGACAAAGCTTGATCCTGATAAATGTAAATGTGTGCCTATGTGTGCTGATTGTACACCTAATTCTCAGTCATTTGGTGCATTAGAGGTTACAAGCAGTTGTCAAGAATGTAGAGAAAAATCTCCTGGCAATTGGGGCTGTGTAGATATTTGCATACCTCCAGCAGTTTGCGACGGTAGTGGCGGCTGCTATACTCCTAAGAGCAGTTTAGGACTATCTCTATTACCATAAATATATTTAAATGAATGAATAATAGACCAATAATAATAAATGCCTTTAAACATTAATAAGAAAGTTGTATATGATTTATTATAGATATGGTGGATATATCAAGAAAAATGATAGAGCAGGAATGAACTTTAATTGTCGAAACACCTATAATGCTCAAGATTCTTTACCAAAGACATATAAGAATAATCGAGCGTATAGATACTATGATGGCTATAGAGATAGTTTAACATACCTACCTCCTCCAGATTCCTATAGAGATAGTTTTTATAACATGAATTATGGTGTATGTTTTATGCTCAAAGACCAGGTTCGTGACGATGGTTTTGCTTTCCCCCATATTTTTTCTAAACTTTTATCAGAAGAAGTAGTAAGCAATTATAGGCTAGCCACAGCTTATAGCAATTAATAAAACATAGGAGTTTTAATATAATGGGCACAGAATCAAGAACAGGACCACCTATTATTGTTAGTGATAATCCTTATCTCAAATGCGCACCTTTAACGCAATGGGAGTGTGAATCTTGCGAATCGTATTTTTTAAATATACGTGGTCAGCAGGTTCCCGCATCAAGTTGGATACACCACAATAATCTCTTTCCCTGCAGCACTTGTGAATGGGATAGGAAAAATCAGAGAAAGATCATCAAAAATATAGAAAAACCCTGCAAAGATTGTACAGAGAAAGCAGTAGGCAAGCCCGATGCGAAACCTCGTTCTGTCAGAAAATGGGTGAGTAAAACGGCCCCATTGATCAATATCCCTGGGAATCCATTGCCAGTACCAGATCCTTGCGTAAAGTGCGTAGCAGATCCACAAAGTCCTGGGGGGGATAAATGGGTAGACAAATGCGGAGAGGGTTATGAATGCAACTCTAAAGGAAAGTGCATACCAGATAATTGCGGTACCGACTGCATTAAAAATTGCGAAGAGTGTGAGTGGGAGGATGCTAGTCATAAAAGAAAAATTTGTGTAAGTCAGTGTAGCGCAGTTACTGTTTGTGTAATAGACTTATTTTATAATAATCCAGATAATCCTCTTGAAAAAAGCGGTAGGTGTGAGTGTAAATTTCGCAATTACGGATCTGAACCTCCTTTATTTACTCCTGCTGGCCAAACAGAATGTCCACAAGATCAGCCAGAAGTATTGAATAGGGTCTTCAATGGTTTGGCTGATTGTACATGTGTTTGTAACCTAAATGAAGATAAATGCAAAGAACAAAATGAAGATAGTAAATTTGATGCTGATACTTGTTCTTGTGTTTACGATGCAGATGCACTTTCTATTAACTTAATACCTTAGATTAATAATATGAATAGACCTGTTATTATAAATGGATCAAAAATCGTACCACAGGTACCTGTGAATCAGATACCAGATGAGCCTATTATTAATAATGATCCTAATGTTAGGGGTGTTATAGGTAATGAGGTTCCTGCTAGTGATGCTAGACAAACAGGTTCTATACTAGGTTTAACAGCTAGTTCTGGAGCTTTGTCTGGTCTTGTAAACATAGCAAGTATTGGAGGTCCAGGCACATGGAATCCAGCTTGTTTAGATGGAGATATTCATCCTGATAATGCTTGTGTGTCTTGCTTGAGAGGGAAATGGTATCACGCAGATTATCTTAATCCTTGTTCTATTCATGCTCCTGGATTAAATGCTTTTTTACAGCCAACTTGTAAAGAGATCATGAGCGTTGGCTGTCAGTTATGTGGACCGTGTTATATATGTAACAGCAGTGGTCTTGGTACTTATTCATGTGATGATCTGCCAGGCCCCGGTCCAACTCTTCAAGAGCAGTGTTTAGAATGCAATAACGATGTAGCTTTTTGCACCAATGGTCAAAACCCAAATACATTTTTATGCACAGAGGGTGACAAAACTTACTGTTGTGATGGTAGTTGCATAGATCCTTTAAAATGTTATTATACATCATCCATCACTGGTAAATGTGTTCCTGGTTGTAATCCTCTATTACTAGACTGCGCTAAATGTGAATTTGGGAGATGTATGCCCGGAGCCGCTTGTGGTGAATGTGAAAAGTGTGATTTAGGAATTTGCGTACCTGACCCAGACGCATATGATAATGATGGAAATCCTTGTAGCTCATATTCTCAAAATATATTACAAAGCACTATTGTGCCATAATTATTGCGATATTATTTTTTGCTTGACATCGGATTTTTGACCGTTATTATATATTAACGCGTTTTAACCCGCTTTCTATAGGAACAAAGGAAAATTACTATGAAATTAAATCAGAAAATTACAGTTCAGCCTCCTCCATATTCAGACAACGCTGGTAATGTTACTACGCCAGACCCTATTGTTACTGATACGTTAAAAGTTGTTTATATGGATGATCCTACACACAAAACTATCAGCGTTCAAATTGATCAAATTCCATTGCCGGTACAGCTATATAGTGCTGCTAGTTATGAAGAACTTGGAGATTGGACTAAATCTCAGCTAGAAGATAGGTTGAGAGTTTTGATGGGTGATCACCCAGACAAGTTCTTAAGAAGTCTTTTTCCAAAAACTATGGAAGAAGATCCGCATGGACCAGGAACTCAACTTAGTAAAATGATTAAAAGTCTTGGTATTCATATGAGCGATAGCTGCTCTTGTCGTCGCCACGCTATTAATATGAATGAAAAAGGTAACGATTGGTGTGAACAAAATATTGATACTGTTGTAGGTTGGCTTGATCAAGAAGCCAAGAATAGAGGACTACCATTCGTAAAGATGGTTGGCAAGGTTATGGTTAACCGAGCTATTAAAAAGTCTAGAAAATTACTTGCTAATCAGCCAGTTCCAGAAAATGACGAGGACCTAGATAACGAAGATTGATCTATTTTTATAAATAGAATTATTTCTTGAAGCACCCTCGAAAGCGGGTGCTTTTTTTTTGGATGTTGGTGTATAATAATATATATGTTATTAACTAAACACAAAGGCGCAAGATATGGGTTGTTTACCAGAGGTTGACGAAATAAAAGAATACATTCTAGATGGAACTTTTTATGATAGGTGTGATGATGCTTGTCCGCCTAATCAAGGTATTGGTAGTGGCGGATTACAGCTCAAACCTGCGGTTAAGTTTGATGTTGAATTACCAGTTGGTACTATAAAGGGTTTCACTGTGTCGGCGGAAGGCGCGAATGTACAATGGGGCAATGGTCAAATATTGAATGGATGTCCTAATAGTAATGTTGGTACACCTAAACCGCCTAATGATAATAAGCGTAAAAGTGGCAACACAGGCAGACCGGGAGGTGACTGTTGGGCAGAATGGGCGCGCTATTGGAATAGAAAGAGCCAGGCCGATCTAGGTAATACAAAATCAGCACTAGGTAAGTCGCATAAACCATATTTTAAAGGCATCGAGCTGACGGCCAAGGCAACCTATAGTTTTGAATATGAAATGTCATATGTAAAAACATCTAAACCAGCCGACGGAACTAATTGTGGAAATACAGTTGCTGTCATAGGCACTACTGCTGGCACAACAGACCCTCAAACTACTACTATACAACCCGCTTGGATAAATGCATCCCAAGATGGCTATGTACATTGTCAACCAATAGCAAATGCGGGTTACTGTAGGGGAAGATCTGGTGTGTATGTGCCAAGAGGGGCGGCAAATTTATGCTTCGATCCTAATAATCCCCAAAAGCAAGAGGTATGGTGCCAATGTGGTGTAGCCGCTACTATTGTTTGGAGTTACGTTCCAGGTGGTGTCATACCTAAAGATCCATATTCTCAGAGATTGTCGAGCAACAAACCCCCACTAATACCAGGGACAAAGATCAATTTGCCTAATAATCTGTCTGTATTGGTATTTAGTTCAGATAGTGTAGACCAAGCATCTTGTGCTGCTACGCCACCTGGACCTAGAGCTCTGAGTATATTTAATGCAGGTATGGCACTAGCAAATGCTGTTGCTGATACTGCATTTGGTCTCAAATCAGCAGCAGAAAAAGATGCGGTCAAGAAATATAACGCTATTGCTGCGGCTGGTGGATCTTGCGGCCTTGCTGAGCGAGGGTGGTCATCTGGATCCATTAGTGTAGAGATATCGTCCCAAGAATTACCAGATAAACCACCAGAACCAGAACCAGAACCAGAACCAGAACCAGAACCAGACCAATAAAACCCAGAGTCAAATCATTTATATGCTGCATACAGAGAGTTTTTAAATATGGCTATTCACAATATTTACGAAATTACACAAAATTATAGAGAACCATTAACATTACAAGGTTTTCCATTATATAATAGCATATGCGATAGTATTGATACTTCCCAAAAGGTTTATAAAGATATTTATTTAGAGGTTGATAAATATTATCAAGGCAGTAAGCCAGAATTTATGGTACTTTTATCTCTTTCTTCTAACTCTTTAGTTATTGATAACATCAATTCTCAATCACCTTATATATATATCACAAATGATTCCTTTCCTGAAAATACATACCAATTTCAACAAGAATCTTTTTTAGTCAAATATAATACCACACTACACAATACTGAAATTATCTCAAATGGTATTTTTACCGGTGATAATATAATAGATTCGGATAATTTAACTTATTACGCAAAACCTATTGGTATACTTGATAGTGGTTTTGCCGTTATTCAGCAAGGTTATAAACTAAATAGTTTATTTTATTTATCTTGCTTAAATGAATCTACTAACGACTTTGATAAAGAGTATATACAAGTAAGTTTAACTATTAACGATAATACAATATCAATTACTGGTGGCAGCAATTATCAGGTTGGAGACACATTCAATATTATATCAGCTGGTAGCACCGGACAAGCTTTGCTGACAGTAGAACAAATAAATAGTGATACTGGTGAAATTTTATCAGTGAGTTTATTTAATGATATGACCGATATTACGGTAGCTCCACAGGTAGTATATTTAGGGCAAACAGGATCTGGCGCTAATATCACTATTAATGATGATTATAGTATTGCTAATATTGTCTCAACATTACAAAGATATTATCCGGTTTATAATAATGTATATGTATACGCAGAAAAAGATGGTCAAGATTATATTACATTACCACAATCTATTTATCTTGACTATGATTATGATCTCACCGGTGTTGAAATTAATGAAACAGAGTTTGTAATTAATGATATTATATGTTTATCTTCTGGTAATAATATAGATGTTGATACGAAATTTTATTTTCATATGAATGATAATATTTACACATCTGATAACTATATTACTATTGACTTTAATCTTTTGCAAGATATGCACAACCCTATTGTTACGGGCTTAAAATTTAAACGTTTTCCTAATAAGGTGTAATTATGGCCGCTGAATGTTGTAATAGTAATTGCCCATGTCCCAGACCAGATCAAGATCCTGATGGATCTTCTTTAGATCCGTGGCAAAAGGGTTATGGTGGTAAGTGCTGTGGATGTACAGCGATTGATTATGATAAGAATGTATATTTATGTAAATCTAGAAATATAGATCCTGTTACTGGAAAATCTGGTACACCTCATTGGAAAGCCCCTTGCGGTTGTGAATGTGACCCTACTAAGATTGGACCATGCGATAAACCTGAGTATCCACATTTTATGTCTGAATTCTGTGGTTGTGGTTGTACCTATATTTATCAAATGAAAAAAAATCCTGATATAAATCCTTGCGGAGATGATATGAAGGTGGTTATTCAACCATGTAATTGTGGCTGTGATGTTGGTTACGACTGTAAAGCTGAGGACCCTAGTCGTCCTAAACTAAAAATAACATGGACTACAGACTTAGCCGGCAACAAAACCGGAGATCAAGATTGTGAATGTGTATGTCCACTTAACGAACCTGGCGGACCTAGATGTGGTCAAGGTAAATATAGAAGGTTGCCACACTTCAAATCTAAGGATTGCTCATGTTATTGTAAACATGCAAGTGAGGAACCATGTACAGGCAGTACTCCCGATTTTGACAAAGAGGATTGTAGCTGTAAATGCGCATATAAAGAATCTGTAAATCTACAATTCGTCAAAAAATGCCCTCCAAACAAACCCAGTCTGAGAGACTCTACTTGTAGCTGTTATTGCTATTTTGAAGAAGTTTTATATAAACAGGGATTAGATTGTGATTATTATAGCGATGGAGCATTACCTGATTTTGATGCTGATAATTGTCAGTGTGTATGTAAGCTTTTACAAAAAGGCTGCAGTGGAGGTAAAGTACCAGATCCAGCAGGAAAATGCAAGTGTGTATGTCCTCAGGGTATGAAAGAATGCAAAGGAAAGTGTTATAATGCATGCCCATCTGGACAAAGTCGAGATCCTAATGATTGTGTATGTAAAAATTATACACAAGCTGTGCTTTCAGATATTTTCTTACCCTAAACCCAAGTATTGATATGAATATTTTATACGGTAAAAATTTAACTAGTAGATTTAATACATTTATAGATAAAAAAGATACGCAAAATACTAAAATTAATAAAGATTATATATATCCGCAGCAATCTAATATTACATATAATATTGGCAAACTAACTAATAATACACAATTATTTGTAATTGATCAAGTAGGTGACGCCGAATAAGTTTCTATGGACTTTTTGGTTGCCTACCTCTGTTTTTTACTATTTTTAATCGACGTCTTTGTGCTCTTACCATATCAGTAGATATATGATATCCAGTAATTTTGGATAATGTCATAGCTACAACGTTATCGGGCATTAATGGACTATTATTTCTAATAAATTCTATATCTTCTTCTCTCCATTTTTTATATGTTTTAGACATATTAAGTTACCTTGCTTTACTCGGTGTAATTAAATAGTATAATAGTATATTAACCCTTTTGAGAAAACGGTCAATCATATGAAACATAAAAAGTATAACAACCTAGCTAATTCAACCATTAAGGTAGTAGCATCAGAAAATCTTGATATATCTGATGACCTTAATAATAATCAATATAAAAGTATAGCAGAATTATATGAGGAAGAAAATTCCGAAAAAAACAACGAAAAAAACAACGAAGAAAATACAGAATAAAGTAAATGTAACAGAAGAAGAGTTTCTAGCTGTTTTAGACAATATAAGCAAAAGACTCTGTTATAAATTCAAGTTTGCTTATCATGATATTAATGATATGAAGCAACAAGCAGCGATTTTTGCTCTTGAAGGATTAGAAAAATATGATCACTCTAGACCGTTAGAGAATTTTTTGTGGACACATGTAAGAAATAGGCTTTTTAATTATAAGAGAGATAATTATCAGCGTCCAGACAAACCTTGCTTAACTTGCCCATTATATAATCCTAAAAATAAAGACGGTAAGGATTGTGAAGAGTTTAACGATAAATTCAACTGTCATGCTTATAGATCTTGGTTTAACAGAAATAATAACAAAAAAGGAATTATTCAACCATCTTATATAGACAATATAGACCCAGCGAATACTAAAGATTTTGTGGATCATATATCAGACCAGCAACTAGTCGATTTTATAGAAGAAAATTTACCAGTAAAATACAGAAGCACATACCTAAAATTAAAACACGGACAAAAGGTCATAAAAAACGATAAAGTAAAGTTACAGAATTTTATTAAAAAGAAACTCATACCCAAATATAAAAATGACTAAAAAAAGAGGACAGCTTTCGCTACAGGAAGAAAAGTACATTAAAGAAAATGCTAATTCTTCAAGTATAGAAGATATAGCAGTTAGTTTAAATAGAAATGTAGCTCCTATTAAAAAATACATAGAAAAAAATCAGTTGCTGCAAACACCAGCAGAGCATGCTGATAATGAAATCTTAAGTATTAAACTTAGATCTAAATCTTTTTGGGGTGAGGTATGTAAGCAGTTTGATAAAGAGACTGGCGAATTAGATTATTTCGAAAATACATGGATTAATCTTATTAAACAATTTCGTGAAGATGTTCTTCCAGCAGAAGAGTTACAAATTAAACAGTTTATTACAATAGATATTCTTATTAACAGAAGTATGAAAGAGCGTAAAAGACATATTGCAGAAACCGAAAAATTACAAAGGCAGGTAGACTTTGAGTATGAAATGCCAGAATCTGATAGAGACACCGCTAAGCTAGCAAATCTTGAAACACAATTAAGTTTTGCTAGAAATAGTATCGCTAGCTATACTAATGAATATACCAAATTATTAAGTGAACAGCAAAAAATTAGTAAAGATTTAAAAGCTACTAGAGAACAAAGAATTAAAAGGATTGAAGATGGCAAAAGCAGTTGGACAGGATTAATTAGGATGCTGGAAGATGAAGACATCAGAGAAAAAGAAGGCCGCCAGTTAGAAATTCTAAAGATGGCTACCAGTAAATTTAAAGATGATTTACAATCACCACACCAATATCAAGATAATGAATTTGATACACCTATATTAAATGCGGAATCAGTACTAAAGAATCAAGATGAATAAAAGATTATATGATCAACAATATAAAGCGTGGATTAAACAAATTTTTGCTAGAGACAAATTTAAGTGTCAGTGGCCAGAATGTAAAAAACAAAAAGGTAAATTAAACGCTCATCATATTAAGAAGTGGGCAGACTACCCAGGGTTAAGATTGTATCCCAATAATGGTATTACTTTATGTAAATATCACCACGACCTAATCAAGAGTAATGAAGAAAATTATGAAATGATGTTTTTTAAAATTATAGCAAATAAAAAATGAATAACCTATACCTTTATAATTTAATATTCAATTCTGAATTTTGCAATTATACTGAAGAGTGTTCTTGTGTACTGGGGATGGAGCCTGCATTAGCCTTATATCTTTTTGATTATTCTGGAGAATTATTTTTAACATACCCTAGAGAATTTCAAACTAATTCTTTAATTATTAATAGTTTTAGATTTTTGAATACATGTATACATCTTACTAAGAATCATTGTAATATTTCTAACCATTCTTTTAACTATAAAAATATAAACTTTAAGTATATTGATCGATATACCACCAATTTTATACATATAGATAGTGTTAATAGGTATGATAAAGTATATCAATATAACCCACCAGAAAAGTTATACTATAACGGCATAAGATATTTTTTACCCAAAATAGAAGATGTAATCTCATATTGTTTTTATTTATATGGTAAATCCTTTAATATATCTTATCTTAGAGATGCTAGCGTATTATCTTGTATTTATCAAAATAAAATCATCAATAATAATATTTTAACTAATTTATTAATCGTTGGTTCTAATGTTAAGAAAATATTCAATAAGGCTATTAAAGATTTTATGAAGCTAGAATTTTCGGATATTGCATTTGATTTTGATCAGGCCGATATTAGAGAAAGAGTTCAACCAACACTGGATTTTTGCCATGGGTCATGAATCAGACAAGAAATACAGTTTTAATATAATCATAGACACCAGAGAACAAAAACCATGGGCTTTTGCTGGATGTAATACTATTAATAAAAAATTAGATACTGGAGATTATAGTATAGAGGGCTTAGAAGATTTACTATGTATCGAAAGAAAGAACAGTGTGAGCGAGATCGCAAATAATATTTCTGAAGCTAGATTCAAAGCTGAAATATTAAGAATGAATGACTACCTATACAAATTTATTTTATTAGAATTTAGTTTACAGGATGTTTTAAACTATCCTATAGGCTCTACCGTACCTAGAAGATTATGGTCTAAAATAAAAATTAAACCAGCTTATATACTTAAATATTTAACAGAATTACAGATCAAACATAATATTAATGTGGTATTTTGCGATAACCCAGAAGCTGCTAATCAGATGGCGTTTTCTATCTTTAAGAGGGTGAATGAATTACATGGTAAGTAATAATTATTTAGATAATGCCTGGTTGAATATAGGCGATATTGACAAGATTAAGATAGATAAAAACCTAATGATCAATAGGTCAGAAAAGGATATTGAAAATCCAGACCGCCACCTGATCAATATTATTAAGAATCCAGATAATTTTAGTATGACAGCTAAACTTTTAATGGATATTGAACTACACCCAATTCAAGCTGCTATATTACAAGAATTCTGGGATAGGCCGTTCCCTATGTTTATTGCTAGTCGTGGTTTTGGTAAATCTTTTTTATTAGCTTTGTATTGTACCTTAAAATGCATCTTTGTTCCTGGTAGCAAGATCGTTGTGGTTGGAGCTGCGTTTAGACAGAGTAAAGTTATATTTGAATATATGGAAACCATATGGAGAAAGTCAGCTATTATTCGTAGTATCTTTAATGGTAATGATGATGGACCAAGGCGAGACGTTGATAGATGTACTATGAGATATGGAGATAGCTGGACCATAGCCATTCCTTTGGGTGATGGTAGTAAAATTAGAGGTTTAAGAGCTCATATTATTATTGCTGACGAATTTGCATCTATATCACCAGAGGTATATGAAACAGTTGTGTCTGGTTTCGCTGCGGTATCAGCAGATCCTATGGGTAATGTCAAAGCAGAAGCTAAAAAAGAATTAATGAAAGATCTTGGGATATGGAATGAAGAAATGGAATCTTTACAATACCGTAAAAGCAATCAGGCAATTATAGCAGGAACGGCTGATTATAGCTTTAAGCATTTCGCTCAATATTGGGAGAGATATAGGGCTATTATTCATAGTAAAGGCAATGAAGAGCAGTTACAAAAATTATTCCAGGGTGAGGTGCCACAAAATTTTAACTGGAAAGACTATAGCGTAGTTAGGATTCCATATGAATTGATACCAAAGGGTTTCATGGATGATAGGCAGGTAGCTAGGGCTAGGGCAACTATACATAGTGGTATATACAACATGGAATATGCTGCTTGCTTCACAAAAGACAGCAGTGGATTTTTTCGTAGAAGTCTAATAGAAAGTTGTGTTACTAATAATAAAAATCCAATCATTATCAATAATGAACCTATTATATTTGATGCTAGAATTAAGGGGGATCCTGACAAAAAATATATTTATGGCATTGACCCTGCTAGTGAGCAAGATAATTTTAGCATTGTGGTACTTGAATTACACCATAATCATACAAGGATAGTTTATTGCTGGACTACAAATAGAACAAATTTTAAGAAACGACAAAGAACAGGTCTTGTAGATGAAAATGATTTTTATGGTTTTTGCGCTAGAAAGATTCGTGATTTAATGAAGGTTTTTCCTTGCGAAAGAATAGGTATAGATGCTCAGGGAGGTGGTATAGCTATCGAAGAGGCTTTGCACGATAGTAATAAATTAAAAGAGCATGAATTACCCATCTGGCCTATTATAGATGATAAAAAGAGTAAAGATAGTGACGCTAAGCCAGGTTTACATATTTTGGAGCTGGTGCAATTCGCCAGATCTGACTGGACCAGTCATGCCAATCATGGTCTTAGAAAAGATTTTGAAGATAAAGTTTTGTTATTTCCAGCTTTCGATAATTTAACTCTTGGATTAGCTATGGAAAAAGACTCCCAGAATGTATTAGAAACAGACCTAGAAAATGTATATGACACTCTTGGTGAGTGTATTTTAGAAATTGAAGAATTGAAAAATGAGCTTACCACCATAGTAATGAGTCAAACAAGCAATAGTTCTGGATCAAGAGAGAAATGGGATACTCCAGATAACAAAGGAGCTGGAGCAAAAAGAGGTAAATTAAGAAAAGATAGATATAGCTCATTAATTATAGCTAATTCTATAGCCAGATCTATCAGTAGGGCTGATGCACCCATAGAATATGACGTTATAGGTGGTGTTGATGGTAGATATAAGAATTCTACAGAGAGCCTATATAAAGGTCCTGCCTGGTTTACCAATGACGCAAATAACGATATATATGTTGGTATTTATAAAAAATAGTGTATAATAAACTAGTTAACCATAAACAATAGAACCGCAATAGAAATGCAATACCATTATGTCAAATAAATATCCAAAAAGTAAAGCCATAGAAGATGCAGAGATAGAAAAAGAAGAGGCTTATGTTACATGGGGTGATGATTTAGCCTCTAAACAAAGCGCCTTGGAGCTTTCCTCAAAATCTTTAGCTGAATTTGAAGGTATTCATAGAACTACAGGTTATGCTAGATATAATAGAGATTTTTCTAACTTATCAGAAAATACATCTAGCCGTCCAGGTCTAACTAGATCAGATTATGACTATTTTAGACCAAATGAAGCTGTTCCCGTTAAGCTTAAAAATATTATCAAAACTGCTGATACAATATATCAGAGAGTGGGTTTGGTTAAGAATGTTATTGATCTTATGGGCGATTTCGGATCTCAAGGTATTAGACTTTCCCATAGAAATAAAAGAATAGAAAGATTTTATAGAAATTGGTTTAGGAAAATTAATGGTATAGATAGAAGCGAAAGATTTCTTAATAATTTATACAGGGTAGGGAATGTTGTTATTAATAAACAAACAGCGAAAATTAGTCAAAAAATAGCTGATGAATTATATAGAGCTAATGCTAAAGCTGATATCGATCCTTCTTTAGATGAAATTAAAGTTGATAGAAAAGAAATACCATGGAGATATACATTTATCGATCCTTTTTATGTTGACATTTTAGGAGAGAGCTTATCATCTTTTGTTGGGAAAAAACAGTATGCTATTTCACTACCAGCTCAATTAAGAAAAACTATAAACAGTCCTAAAAATGATATAGAAAAACAAATTGTAGATCAATTACCAGAGAGTATTTTATTTGCTGCAAAAAATAAAACACTTTATCCTTTAGATGCTGATAAAACTCTAGTTTTTCATTACAAAAAAGACGATTGGCAGAATTGGGCATATCCCATGATTTATGCTATTATGGATGATATCAATATTATCGAAAAACTTAAACTAGCTGACTTAGCTGCATTAGACGGCGCTATTTCCAATATTCGAATTTTCAAACTCGGTAATCTAGAACATAAAATAGCTCCAACAAAAGCTGCTGCTGCTAAACTATCTAATATTTTACAAAATAATGTTGGTGGCGGTACAATGGATTTAATTTGGGGTCCAGATATTGAGTTATTAGAAAGTAAAACTAATGTACATCAATTTTTAGGAGAAGCTAAATATACTCCACACTTAAATAGTGTTTATGCTGGTCTTGGTATACCTCCCACATTAACAGGCACTTACGGTGCTGCTGGTACTACTAATAATTTCATTAGTCTAAAAACATTAACACAAAGACTAGAATATGGTAGACAGGTATTAGTACAATTTTGGCAAAAAGAAATAGAAATGCTACAAAAAGCCATGGGCTTCAGATATCCAGCTAAAATAGAATTTGATAGAATGGACCTAAGCAATGAAGAAGCAGAAAAAGCCCTATTAATACAACTAGCTGATAGGAATTTAGTGAGTGAAGAATTGGTGCAAACAAGATTCGGTTTTGATGCTGATATGGAACAAAGTCGAATTAGTAGAGAAAGTAAAGAAAGAGCATCATCCAAGAGACCTACTAAATCAGGGCCATATCATGATGCTGAATTTATCAATAGCTTAAAAAAGATAGCATTACAATCAGGTATGGCTACACCTAGCGAGGTTGGTTTAGACTTATCCAAGAAGAAACGTGGCGAAAAAAATCTTTACGAACTCAAAAACGATACAGAAAAGAAAAACACAACGAAGTTGGTTAAAGATTCGCCAGAATCTTTACCTGGCGTTCCTGGCGAAGGCCGCCCACAAATGTCAAAAGACACCAAGAAAAGAAAGACCAAAGATTTTAAACCTAGAACCGGGGCAACATTAGACATATGGGCGCAGGACGCACAAGAAAGAATAGCCTGTATAATCAATCCTCTTATTCTAGAGTTTTACAATAAGAAAAATTTACGATCATTATCTAGTGATGAGTCCAAAAACTTAGAATTTATTAAAACACAAGCCCTTTTTTCTTTAAAACCTTTTGTAAAAATTGACCCTGATAAAATTTCTGCTAATATAAAAAGTATTTCTCAAACTACCAAAAGTTTAATATCGGGGTATGAATATTGGGTAAGGTCAATATCCAACAATTTACAAAGAACATTAACTACAGAAGAGCAAAAACTAGTTAAGTCAATTTATTACTCATCTATTCATACGGAAGAAGAATAATATGCATATTTATCAACAAGAATGGGATGACGGTGTTGCTGAACAGGTAATAGCCAACGCTTCTATTGCATACCTCGCACAAATTCAACCAACAACAAAACAAACAACTGACTTAGTTAAGGCTAGTGTTAATTATCAATTAATTACGGATCCTGATAGTCAGTCATTAGCATCCGTTACCGACGAAGATCTGTATTATGTTCAATCTATCTTAGTGAGTTCATCATGGAATAGAAATGATGATATTTTTGATAAAGTAGAAGTATGGAAAGCTAAAAATACTCCGGAAGATAAGCCCACTAATTTAGAGCATGACGAGGACCAAATTGTTGGACATATTGTTTCTAACTGGCCCATAGATGTTGATGGTCAGAAAATTCCAGATAATATTGATATGGAACAGCTTCCTGATAAATTCCATATTGTTACCGGTTCTGTTATTTATAGAAATTTTTCTAATCCTGAATTGAGAGAAAGAGCAGAGTCTTTAATTCAGGAAATCGAGGCTGGTAAAAAGTTTGTTAGCATGGAATGTTATTTTAATAATTTTGATTATGGTTTACTAAATCAAGAAACTGGAGAATATAAAGTATTAGCTAGAAATAATAATACTAGTTATTTAACTAAATTTTTAAGATCATATGGTGGTGTTGGAGAATATGATAATCATAAAATTGGCAGAGTATTGCGCAATATAAGTTTTTCAGGAAAGGGTTTTGTGAACAAACCAGCTAATCCAGAAAGTATTATTTTTGATAAACAAAGTGCTGATGAAATTTTTACTAAAAAAGACGATAACCTTTTAGCCAATAATAGTGTATTTAATATCCAAGCGTCCTTTAACCCGGAGAATGATAATATGAGTCTAGAAAAAGATGTAAAAGAACTAGCAGAAAAAGTCGAAGCTATGACCGGCTGTGGCGAAGTTCTTAAAGAGGCTTATAGTCGCGTAAGCGAACTAGAGGCTAAAGTCATGCAACTAGAAGCTACCATGAAAGATAAAGAAGAAGATATGGCAAGAATGTCAGATCAGGCTTCTTCTCTTAATGAAGCTGTAGCTGAGAAAGATAAACTCTTAGAAGAATACAAGAAAAAAATGGAATATGATGTAGCACAATTAGATGAAGTTAAAGCCAACGAGCTTAAAGAACTTACTAGTGCTCATGAAGAAGCTCTCAAGACAAGAGAATGTGATCTTGAGACATTGAAAAGCGAACTTGCTGCTGCTAATGAGGCTATTGAAGCTTATAAAGCAAAAGAAGCTGAACTTGCTAGGCAGGCAAAAATTGTTAGTAGGGTCTCTGAACTTGTCGAATCTGGTGTTGCTCACGATGTAGCAGAAGCTACAGTGAACAAATTTGAAGATCTAGACGATGAGGCTTTCGCTACTATCAAGTCTTTGGTTAGTTCTAATGTTCCTGAGTGGGCTCAAACTAAATCAGAAGAAGTTGCTTCGGAAGAAGTTGCAGAAGCTGAAGAGGTTGCAGATTCTACTGAGACTGAAGAACAAGAAGGTGAACTAGAAGATTCAGTTGCTGAGGAAGTTTTAGAAACCGCAGAAGCTGAAGAATCTGTTGATCTTAGTGTTGGTAGTGATGAAGATTCAGAGATCGATCACACTAGAGCATCATTAGTAGATTTTGTTTATTCTAGATTAGGCAAACAACAATCCAATAAAGGAGAATGAAAAATGGCTTTAAAACCAGATCGTGTTGAAAGTTTTACCGATGTATCTTTCTTTATGAACACAACCGGCGATCGCGGCGGTGTGGTTGTATACAACGGTGCAGGTGGTGTTGGTTCATCTATGGATGATGCTGATGCCGTAGTTATCTATCCAACTGGCAGTCCAGCTGGCACTGCTCCAGCAGGTGTTTTACTTAATGATGTTGTTAATCTTGATCTTACAAGACAACATATTAATTATCATAAAGATGAAGTTCAGGCTGGCGGCAAAGTGGCTCTTCTTCGTAGGGGTCAAGTTACTACCAACAGTCTAGCTTCTGGTCAAAGTCCAGTTGCTGGAGACGCTGCTTATTATGATGGTGCTGGTGATTTCACCACAGTATCAACAAACAGTGTTAAAGTTGGTACATTCTTAAGTGGCAAAGATGCCGACGGCTACGTTAAAGTAGATATTAACATTACCTGAGTTTAAAAAGGAGATATATAAACATGGCTAATAAATTTGAACCATCCGCTGAGCTTACTGATCTCTTAGTTAGATCAGGTTCTGCTGAAAAAGAGCAGTCTTTGGCTGCTAGTAGAGAGTTTGCAAAAGCTCTTGAGCTTCCATTGCGTCAAGCTATTCTTAGTGGAGATATTCTTGATGGCATCTTTGAACCAATTCAATTGGCTCCTGGTGCTACTCCAGAATTTCCATTAGACTTCTTGGCTCCTGGAACAGAAGCTGATTTTGTTGCTTATACTTTACCTAATCATGGTTATGTACCAGAAAGACATGTCGAAGGCGATTATGTCATGGTTCCTACCTATGATATTGGTGCAAGTATCGACTATCTTCTAAAGTATGCTCGTGACGCCCGTTGGGATGTCGTTGGTCGTGCTATGGAAGTTCTCGAAGCACAATTCGTCAAGAAGATGAATGATGACGGTTGGCACACCTTGCTTGCTGCTGGTGTAGACCGTAATATTGTTGTTTATGATAGTGACGCTGATGCTGGTCAGTTTACTAAGAGACTTGTTTCTCTTATGAAGACCGTTATGCGTCGTAATGGTGGCGGTAACTCTGCTAGTAATAACAGAGGTATCCTTACCGATCTTTATGTCTCACCAGAGGCTATGGAAGATATCAGAAACTGGGGCGTTGATCAGGTCGATGAGATTACTCGTCGTGAGATCTATACCGCTGCTGACGGTAATGTTAATCGCGTGTTTGGTGTAAACCTTCATGACGTTGATGAGCTTGGCGAAGGCCAAGAATATCAAGAGTTCTATGATAATGTTCTTTCTGGCACTATTGATGCTGGCGACAGCGAAATTGTTGTTGGTCTTGACCTTAGAAAGAGAGATTCATTTATCATGCCAGTTCGTCAAGAAGTTCAAATCTTTGAAGATGATACCCTTCATCGTCAAAAGAGAGCTGGCTTCTATGGATGGGCTGAGCAGGGTTTTGCTGTTCTAGATAACAGAAGAGTGCTTCTTGGCTCTCTTTAATCTTTAAGCTTTGCTTATGATATCGAAGTAGCCGGCTCCACAAAGGGTCGGCTATTTCTTTTTCACACCAGAAAGGTATAAGGATAATATGGCTGCCGGTAAATATGATTTCTCTATAGAGCAAGGTAGTTCTTTCAGGATTGATTTTATATATAAAGACTCTGATAAACAACCTGTTAATCTTACAAATTGGTGTGCTCAATTGATATGGAAAACAGAAAGATATGAAGCTAAGGTTATTTCTGCTGTCAATAGTTCAGATACTATTCAAGTTTCCGATCCCTCTTTGCTTGTTGATAACGGAATGATAACAGGACATAATATACCGATTAATACATATATCATTGAATTTAGTGGTTCTATAGCCAAACTTTCTAATAATGTTACACTATCGGCTGGTAGCACCATCTATTTTGAGCCTGTTACATATCAGTATAAGTCCAGTAATACAGATTATACGAAATATACTTTTAGCGTGAATTCTAGTGGCAGGATTTCTTTAATAATACCAGCCAATGTTACAGATACTTTTGGATTTAATAAAGCTAAATATGATTTGGACCTAGAGTCTCCGAACGATTGGTCTGACGGTGGAGATAAACATATTTCTAGAATATTATATGGCAATATAAATATTGTAAAAAGATATAGCTCTAGTGACACCCAGAGCGTGTGCTCATAGATATATAGGAATTCTTAATTCATGTCTACTTATTACTTAGAAGTCGCTATTAATCAAAACACTAATATTATAGAAGTAAATCCCGAAGGCAACCCTTCCGTAGAAGTAAAGCTTGAAAATAATTTACACAACATAGATGTTGTGGATGAAACTATAGCTATTACCAATACTAATAAACCACTCGGATCTGTACCATACTCTGAAACATCACAAGTTGCTGGAGATTATGAAGTTAGTGTGTTTGAGGATGTAGTTGTGATTATCGATAGCGAAGTAGGTACATTATCTAATACAATTAACGTTACACTACATACAGCTTTTGATAATCTTGGCAAAATTATTAGAATTAAAAATCGCACTACAAAAACTGTAAACATTAAAACAAAAAATAATGAAACTATTGATGATCTAAGCTCTTATGATTTATTTTATAAAAATGAATCTATAACATTATTATCTGACGGCAATAATTGGTGTATAATTTAATGGTTTTGGTTATTTTTTACACAGCAAAATGGAGAATTTTATATGAGTTATAGTCCTATAGCTGCCGGCGGCGGCAATCAAAAGGGTTTGGTGTTTTTTGGTTCTGATGCAAGCTCTAACAAATTTGATTCGGACGGCAGTAATCTGTATTACGATAATAGCAAGCTGTATGCCCCAGGTGTAGTGCTTCCTGATGGTGGTTATATTGGTTCAGATAGTGCTAATAGCGCAATCGCTATTGATGCTAGCGGCAATGTAACTATCGATGGTGGCCTTACCGTTAATGGTACTACAACTACTGTTAATAGTACCAATACTGTTGTTGCAGACACTTTGATTGAGTTGAATAATGGTGCTGAAAGCAATGGTAATGATTCTGGTTTTATTATCGAAAGAGGCAGTACTGGAGATAATGCTGTTTTCGTTTGGGATGAAAGCGAAGACAGATTTACTCTTGGTACTACAACAGCTACTGGCGCAAGTACTGGTAATTTAGATATTAGTCTTGGTACACTTGCGGCTAATATTGTTGGTGATGTTACTGGCGATCTTACGGGTGATGTAACTGGTAATGTTACTGGTGATCTTACCGGTAATGTTACTGGTAATGTTACTGGTAATTTAACAGGTAATGTGACCGGAGATGTGACTGGTGACGTGACCGGTGATTTAACTGGCAATGTTACTGGAAATGTTACTGGAAATGTTACCGGTAATGTAACTGGTGATCTTACTGGTGATGTAACCGGTGATTTAACTGGTAATGTTACCGGAAATGTGACTGGTAATGTAACTGGTGATCTTACTGGTGATGTAACCGGTGATTTAACTGGTAATGTAACCGGCAACGTAACCGGTAATGTTACGGGTAATATTACTTCAAGCGGTACTTCTACTTTTACTACCGTAGACATTAATGGTGGAGCTATTGATGGAACTGCTATTGGAGCTAATGCAGCTAGTAGTGGTGCATTTACCACCCTTAGTGCTTCTGGTGGCATTACTGGTACTTTAACTGGTAATGTTACAGGTAATGTGACTGGCAATGTGACCGGTGATGTGACTGGTGATTTAACTGGCAATGTTACTGGTAATGTTACTGGCGATTTGACTGGTAATGTTACTGGCGATTTGACTGGTGATGTTACTGGTGATGTTACTGGTAGTCTTATCGTTAGTGATGCTGCTGTAGATGTTGCTGCAGATAGCATGTTCTTTAGAGATAGTGATGGTACTTCAAAAAGAGACACTATTGCAGACATGGTTGCTGGCGTTGCTGGTACAACTGCTAATACATCTCTTGCTGCTAGCAGCGGTGTCATGACTGTTCAAATTGATGGTAGTACTATCACAAGAAATGGTAGCGGCCAGCTCGTAGCTGGTGCTGCTGCTAGCTTCAAGTCTGTTGACACTGCTAATTCAGCTTCTACAGCTAGTAACGACGTAACTCTTGTAACCACTAGCACTAATAGTTTTACTTTAACTATGCATGCTAGTCCTAGCAATGGTCAAGTCGCTACTGTTAAGAAAGTTGATGATGGTAGTGGTACACTTACTATTAGCGGTAACAGTGGACATAGTATAGATGGTGGAAGCATCAATCTTTACTATGAAAACGAAAGCGTTAGCATGGTGTTTTATAACAATGTGTGGTACGTAATCTAGTAGTAGGTTTAATATGGGATTAAATTCAATAACATTACAGAGCAATGATAGTGATGTTATTTCAGGGGATATAGTTGGTAGAATAAACTGGGCTGCCGCCAGCGATGGCGATGGCCCAGTTGCCACTTCTATTGCGGCCAGTATTTCTGCTGTTGCTGAAGAAACATTTAATGATTCTAATAATGCTACTTCTTTAATATTTTCTACAGCTAATGATGCTATCGCTTCCGAGAAGCTCAGAATTACTAGTGATGGACGCACTGTTATATCTAATGGAAGTTTTGTTTCCAATGGTGATGCCCAAAATAGTTCGTATGTATTAAGAACTTCTACAACAAACGATACTTTTACAACTATTGCGAACAATGGATCCAGCATAAGATTAAGCAATAACAGAACTTTTATGTTTACAGCTAATATTGTAGCGCGCAGAACAAATGGTCAAGATAATGCGGCATATAAGCTTGAAGGCATAATAGCCAATGATGGTTATGGGGCGTCGATATTAGGCACTCCTGTTAAGACTATTCTTTATGAGAGTGATAGTTCGTGGGATGTTCAGGCTATTATCGTTAGTATCAATGTAGATAGCGATACGAGCGACGATTTATTAATACAAGGCAAAGGTGCTGCTAGTAAGAATGTTAATTGGGTATGTAAACTGGATCTACTAGAAGTAGGTGGAGATATTAGCGGCTATACAGAAACTAACACACAGAGCATAGCGCCAGACGCCATACCTTGATTTTTATTTTAAACACATTTACAAAGGATTTTATATATTATGTTAACAGAACAAGACTACAGGGTTATTTTAAGTGTTTTGGACGTAAGTGCCCAAAAAGGGCTTTTTAGACCAGCTGATTTTGTAGCTGTTGGTAATTTATACGATAAGATTCAGAAAATACTCGAAACTGCTGAAAACAATAAAACAGAATCATAGTTTTAGTATAATTAGGTGTAAATTATAGTAGTTTAATAAATTAGATAGTCTACTATAAGGAATGCTCTATGTACTGGCAGACAGAAATACCTATTATTGTTAGATCATTAATTAATGATTTTGAAGATAATTATTCTAATGAACGAATTATACAGCTAATTACTGTTGGGGCCAAATATGTTGTATTGGATCTAACATTAGATCAAGAATATCAGATAGATGTCGTGAACAATCTGATCACGCCCGATCCGTGTGGCAGCAATACTAGAGATGATACTTTTATTAGTTTTGTAGCTCTCAGAGCAGCTTGTTTTTTAGATCAAAGTACATATAGAACAAAAGCTGCAACAGAAGGAATTAAAACATCTCTTGGACCAGCCTCTTTACAAGTATCTGGTAATTTAGCTGGTTATAAAACAGTTTTAGATGTGGGCCCATGCTCTATATATGAACATCTTAAACAGCAACATAATATAGGTAATGCTAGTGCGATTAGTGCAGTACTCAGTCCTTTTGTTGGCAATAATTTTGACCCTAGATTTCTTTTCGTTTCTGATTTACCAGCCCGTAGTACTCGTGATGGGTTTTATAGCTAATGGATTTATCTCCACTTAAAACTTTATATAATAATCAAATAGATATACTACTCGCTAGTACAGGCCTAACTATACCTTGCTCTTTGGTATATGAAACTACTAAAATTAGTGAATGCCCTAATTGTATTTATGATACGATGAGTCGAAAATCGTCTAACCAGTATAAACCGGGTGGCCCTATATTGTTCTCTAATGGTCAAACATGCCCATTTTGTCTTGGTAGCGGTGTTACTAACTCTAGTGTAGCAGAGAAGCAGGTACATTTTGCTGTATTAACAGATAGTAAAAATTTTATAGGTCCTATTAATAAAGCAGATATTGATGCTCAAACTATATGTAGTATAGGTTATTTAGATAGTATTAAACAGTGTTCTAAGATTATATTTAATACAGATATAGATTATTTGACCAATAATATTTTTATTAGAGATAACGAACCCATGCCAGTCGGTCTTGGTGATAATAGGTATATTTTTACTAATTGGAAAAGATCATGATTATTGCTAATATAAAAATTAGAGAAACTAATTCGCAGATTAGTCAAAAAATATTAAAAGCACTATCTGGTGAAGTTGACAAATATTTCAAAAAAGCTTTTACTAAATGTAAAGCGGATATTGTTAGTATAGTTTCTAGCGCCATCACTAATCATACCACCTATCGATCTCTGATATCTGGTCAATTAAGAAAAGAATTTGGGTTGGATAACGCATCTTCTAGATTGTCTGAAATTCTTAGATTTTGGGAAAATTTAGAAGTGACATATACAAAACCTAGAATTAAAAGTAATGAAATTATTGGTTCTTTTAAATTATCTATGATAAAATCTGATTATTCTGATGTTTTATCAACAGCAGCAGCTGTAGTAAATACAGAAAAGGGCTCCCGATTAGAATGGCTAAAATGGCTTTTATTATTTGGGGATAAACAAATTATTAAAGACTATGAAATTAAATTTGGTAGCAATCCTAGATCTAGAACAGGCGAGGCTGTGATGATTGGCAAATCTGGTGGCAGATGGGGTGTTCCTCCAGCTTTTGCTGGAACAGCTAATAAAAACTGGATTACAGAGGCCATAGACAGCGTAGAAGGCCAGGTTTTTAAACTTTTAGAAGACTCCTTAAGGAAATAACATATGGCCGTAGGCGACGAGAAATTCACTGGTGTACGATCTATCAACGATTATCTATTTATTTCCAATATAGAAAATAATCTTAAATCATTTTTAGATTGGGGCTTTCTGAATGTTGGAGGCTTTGTTAACGTTAATAGTGCTGCTAATAGCTATAATGATAGTCCAAATAAATTAGCTGTAGTAAAAGATCCTAATTATGCAGATGGTCAGGTCTGGCAAACTAGACATAGTGATTGGGTTTGGGAAAATGTGAATTTTGATGGATCTTCTCCTACCCTGATTAGTGGGGTGAGTGTAGACGGAAATCCAGCTTCTTCTTATATTTTAGATTATGTTAATAGTAGAGTCATATTTAATGAACCGGTTTCCATCTCTAGTAATGTGTTAATGGATTATTCTTTTAGATGGGTACAAATTCATAAATCTAATAGTAATTTAATATGGTGGAAACAATTTCAATCAGATATTGTTAATGATACTACACAGTTTAATCAAAATACCGGAGAATATGCTATATTCAACCAAAACCGAATTCAGCTACCTAGTATTATAATAGAGACTGTGCCACGAGGAACTTCTGTACCATATCAACTAGGTGATAAATCTTTGATTTCTAGTCAAGATATTATTTTACATATAGTAGCTAATAATCCAGCTCATAGAAATTCTATTATAGATATTATTCGTTTACAAGAAGATAAAGTGATTTGGCTATATGATACCAATCTATTGGTTAAAGAAGGGGTATTACCCTATAATTTTGACGGGTCTTTAAATGGCAACAGGAATACATACGATGAGCTTCTTTATAATGAAGAAAATGACTATAATTTTGAGATAGAAAACGAAGTTGGAGAAATGGTTAAAAAACATAAATTAAGATGGAAAAAGTGCCATTTGAAAGATTTTGTGGTGTCAGAGGTAGAAAGTAGATATTTTTTCGAAGAAGCTAAAATTAGAATAACTGCAGAAATAATATTTGATGATATTTAACAATTGGTGTATACTATTTTAAGTGTTCCCACTAAATCCTTATAATATTCGATGGAGATTTTAACTATGGCAAATAATAGAGTTTTTTATGCCTCTCACGGTGTTGATGTTGGTGGCACAACCGTACAGGGCGCTCAAAGTGTAGGTATTACTACCAATTTTAATCTTGAGCAGGCTTTCCAGCTTGGTCAATTAGCATTATATGACAACATTTCACTTGACCCTGAGGTTGAGATTACTATTTCTAAAGTGCTTGATGGTGAAAGTACCATTTGGAAGCTTGCTACGGATGGTGGCAGTTTAATTGAAAATGCTAACGATGATACCACCATTATAGTTGGCGTTGGCGATGACACTGCTGCTAGTCTTACTAATGTTAGCGCTATTACTTGTAGCGGTATGTTTGTTTCAAGTGTTAGCTACACTTTCCCGGTTGATGGTAATTTAACAGAAGAAGTTACCTTTGTTGGTAATTCTAAAGCTATTACTGGAACTGTAAGTGCTCCTGCTACTACAGATAAAACTGTACTCAGAAGACAAAATGTTGATATTCCAAACTGCACTATTCCAACTGAAGTTAGCGGCAAAAATATTACTAGTATTAGTATTAGTGCTGACCTTGGTCGTGAAAGCATGTACAAGCTTGGTAGTTTAAAGCCTTTTCATCGTTTTGTTAACTTCCCTCTTGAAGTTACTTGCGAATTTGAGGTAAGTGCTACTGGCCTTGATGGAGTAGCTGTTGATATTCCAGATACTGCTTGTAGTGGTCTTGCTGCTAATGATCGTGAAATTATTGTTAAGATTTGTGACGCTGATGGTCTTGCTTATACGTTTGATCTTGGCGATAAGTGCAAGCTTACTAGCGTTAACTATAGCGGTGGAGATACTGGTGGCGGAAATGCTACTATTACCTATAGCTTTAGCACTTACAACGAATTAACTATCACAGACGCTTGATATTGATTCTGGGAATACTATCGATTGGGGGCTTCGGCCCCCTTCGATTATTTTAAAACAATAAAGGGAGAGAAAACAGATGCCTAATAGAATTTTTTATGCTTGTCACGCCATTTCCGTTGGTGGGCAGAATATTGCTGGCGCCCAAAGTGTTGGCGTAACTACCACTTTTGATCTTGAGCCAGTTTTCCAGCTTGGTCAAGTAAAACCTGTAGATGTTATGAATCTTGCTCCTAGTGTTGAATTTACAGTGACTAGAGCTATTACAAATACTAGCGGAACAATATGGAATGGCGATTTTATTAGTAATGTTGGACCTTCTAACAAAACCGTATGTCTTGGTATTGGTGATGACACATCGCCTCTGTTAAGTAGTCCTGGTGCTTCTATATCTTGTACAGGTGCTGGTATTAGTGGTGCTACATACAATTTCCCTGTTGATGGTATATTTACTGAAGAAATAACATTTTTTGCTGATAATAAACAGTTAGGGGGTAGTTGTGGTGGCGTCAGTCTAGACACTACTTCTAAAGCCAAAACTAGACAGCATTATGCTAGTGGTGCTCCAGCTTTAGTTACTGGTGCCGGAAATCTTACAAATATTAGCATTAGCACATCTGTTAGTCGTGAGCAAATTCTCAGATTAGGCAGTTTTAAAGGGGTTCATACTTATGCTAATCTTCCAGCAGAAGTAACTGTAGAGTTTGAGGTTAGCGCCACAAGCACAGATGGTGTGGCATGGTCTCAAGTAGGCAGTTGTGCCAGTCCTACTGGTGGAGCTTTTAATAAACAAACTATTGCTATAAATATATGTGGTAAAACCTTCACAATGGAAGACTGTAAACTAAGTAATGTAACTTATGGTGGCGGCGATACTGGTGGCGGAAATGCAACGATTACTTTTACTTATACAACATATAATAATTTGACAGTTAATTAAACGATAATATATGGATATAGAAGGAACACTATACAGGATTATTAATGGTAGCTATTATATTTATGTAAATAATCAAAGATATAAAATAGTTTTACCAAACTTACAAACCAAACAAGAATCTCATGCACTATATTGGGATATTTTAAAAAATAACAGATTCGATACTACTCATTGGCTTACTAGGAATCAGGCTGAAAAAATATTAAATACTAATGGAATATGGAATAGTAGTAAAGAAGAGGAACTAAAGATATTACAAAATAGACTGGATGATATGAAGATTGAGCTGTATCTTAAATACAACGACCTCACAATGAAAAAGAAGATTAAAGCTAGCCTTGAAACGGGTAAAGATGCTATAGGAGAATTACTGAATAAAAAACACTCTATGGATCATCTTACGCTAGAATATCATGCAGAAAGTGTTAAAAATGAATATATTATTACGCACACTATTTATGATGATAATAATAATTTAGTTTTTGATAATGATAATATAGATTCTTCAGCTTTAGAAGACTTTATGGCTGTAATACAAAAAAATGGTGTATCTCATGATAACTTGAGAGCTGTAGCAAGAAGCGATTTATGGAAATCGTATTGGGATGCTGCGAAAGGTGCTATTTTTGCACCACCAGCATATGAATGGACAGATGAGCAAAGGCTGTTGGTTAATATTAGTAAAATGTATGATTCTGTTAGAGAGCATCCTGAGTGTCCAGAAGATGCTGTTATAGAGGATGATGACGCTTTGGATGGCTGGATATTATTTTGGAAAAGAAAAGCAGAAAAAGATCGTAAGAAAAATAAACTTATGGAAGAAGTTGGTGGAAAGTATAAAAATGCTGGAGAAGTATTTATTGTAGCTAATAGTCAAGAAGAGGCTAAAGAAATTTATGCCTTAAACGACGGTAAAGCTATGGCAGAGATACGACATATGCAAGCTATGGCTAAAGATTTTAAAGACCCAAAAGATCATATACAATGGCAGGATTTACCACACGTAAAAATGGAATTAGAAAATAAACTTAATAAAAAACAAAGTATGTTAGCGGCTTCTAAAAAAGGATAATCTATGAAAAATCACAATAGAAGACAAATTGTTGAACAAATGGAAAAAAGATTCAAGACAATTATGATTGGTGCATTAGCCAGATTCGAAAATGAGTTTGGCTATCTTTGGAATGGGGACGAAGATCCTTCTAATGGTCAGGAAGCTTATTTTAGAGATAAGTGGGAAGATTTAAGAAGCGATTTATTAGACCATGGCAATGCTCAGATAAGAAACGGAATACAGGATTTGAATAATTATTTAAATCAGGTAGACAAATATCACCTAAAGATTTTTTATAACCAAGGAGAATAGATAATGGCCGAAACATTCAATTTAAAGATCGATGGAAAACCAACAGAATTTACTGTACAGTCACCAACCCTACATCAGCAGAGAGAGGGACAAAAGGTTTATAATCAGGCATTTTCAGATGCTGTAAAATCTGGATCAATTGTTAGGGCAAAACTAGATGATCTACTTAAAGATCAGGGATTATGGGACGATGCCAAACAAGCTAGATTTTTAGCTATTCAAACAGAACTTAACGATGCTGAGAAACAGTTAGCTACTGGTGGTATATCTTTACAATCTGCTAAAGGTGTTGCCTTGAGGATGAGAAATTTACGAGAAGAGCTTAAAGAACTCATTTCTGTTAGAACTAATCTAGATACACATACGGCAGAAGGTCAGGCTGATAATTCTAGATTCAATTATCTAGTTTCTTGCTGTGTGGTGTATAGTAGTAGTAAGAAGGTATATTTTAGTAGTTATGAAGATTACTTAAATAGATCCTCCGATCCTGTTGGAGTGTTGGGAGCACAAAAGTTGGCAGCTATGTTATATGGCTTAGATTCAGAATTTGAGAAAAAATTACCTGAAAATAAGTTTTTAATTAATTACAAATTTGTAAATGATGAATTACGATTTGTAAATAAAGATGGCAAACTTGTTGATGAAGAAGGTAGATTGGTTGATGAGAATGGTAGGTATGTTAATGAGGAAGGAAAATTTGTTGATAGGGACGGAAACTTGGTTAGCGAAAGTGGTGATTATGTTGTAGATTTTGTGCCTTTTACTGACGATGATGGTAAACCTGTGGTTTTGGAAAGTAAAGATGAAAAAACAGAAACTTCAACAGATAAAGAACCTGAAAGCTCAACTAAAGAAGAAAAGGAACCAGAATCAGAAAAAACTATTGAGTAAAGATATTAATTTAATATTATAACACCACAAAAATCCTCTATGGCTAACGTAGGGGATTTTACATATATAAGGTATTTTATAGATGGCAGCAGCATTTAATCTTACCGCACAGATTAATCTTAGAGGTCCTACTAATACTAGAGCTATTGCTTCTCAAATGAGAAAGCAACTTTCTGGTATTAAAGTTAAGGTCGATTTGGATCTAAAGGGAGCAGCAGCTAAAAATGTTGCTAATATTAATAAACAATTACAGTCTTTATCAAGAAATGCTGCTCTAGCCAATAAAAATGTTACCCAATTAAATCAAAGCATTGCTCAATTAGGTGCAGGTTTAAGTGGCTTAGGTTCTGGTTCTATACAGTCTTTAACCAAAATACAAAAACAGACTTCGAGCGCCGGTAAATCTATAGATACTGCCACATCACAGATTCAAGAATTTGGCAAGCAATCTGGTCTTGCTATTAGAAGATTTGCTGCGTTTAGTGCTGTTACCGGCGTTGTTTATAGTTTAACCAATGCTGTTAATAGTGCCTATAAAGAATTTGTTCAGTTTGATAGACAATTAATTAGGTTAAGTCAAGTTACCGGAAGTAGCGTTGCTGGATTACAGGGTATTACTAATGAAATTACAAGACTATCTACTAATCTTGGTGTTGCCTCCACAGATCTATTACAAATTTCTGTAACACTTGCTCAAGCTGGTTTAAGTGCTCAAGAAGCTAAAACAGCACTTGAAGCTCTAGCTAAATCTGCACTAGCTCCTTCTTTTGATAATCTTAACGATACTGTTGAAGGCAGCATTGCTTTAATGAAGCAGTTCAGTATATCTAGCTCTGAATTGGAAGCTTCTCTTGGTAGCATTAATGCTGTTGCAGCCGCTTTTGCTGTAGAAGCTGGCGACATTATCAAAGCTATTCAGCGTACTGGTGGTGTGTTTGCTAGTGCTAGTCAAGGTGTTAGTCAGGGTACAGATGCTTTAAATGAATTCGTAGCATTATTTACTAGCGTTAGAGCCACTACTCGTGAAGGTGCTGAAACAATCGCTACTGGTTTAAGAACCATATTCACAAGAATTCAAAGAGGTTCAACTATTGAAGCCCTTAAAGAATATGGTATCACTTTAACAGATTTAGAAGGAAAATTCGTTGGTCCTTATGAAGCTGTTCGCAGACTAAGCGAAGGTTTACAGGGTCTAGACCCTAGAGATGTTCGCTTTGGTCAGATTGTTGAAGAGCTTGGTGGTTTCCGCCAGATAGGTAAGGTTATTCCTCTTATTCAACAATTTACCACAGCACAACAAGCTTTGGCTGTGGCTCAGGGTGGTCAGAGCAGTCTTAGCAAAGCCGCAATACAAGCCCAAGCCTCACTTGCTGTGCAATTTGAGAAAACAAGACAATCATTTGTGGCGTTGGTAAGAGATATTGGCAATAGTACAACTTTTAGAACTATAGCTAGCGTAAGTTTAACAACAGCTAATGCTTTTATTAGTCTTGCTGGCGCACTTAAACCTTTACTACCCATGTTAACAGCTCTTGCTGCTATTAAAGGAGCCTCGATTCTTAGTGAATTTGGTAGCGGTTTTCTGGGGGGCTTAGGAAAAACTAGCAGTGGCGGAGGTGGTGCTACTGGAGGCATGCCTGGTGGCGGAGGAGGTGGTGGAGGTACTGGTCGTGGTACTGGTGGAGGTACTGGTGGCGGTGGTGCTGGCGGATCAGAGAAAGATGATTATAGCGATGTTATATTAGCTAATACAGCTGCTATTTCCGCTAATACAGATGCTTTGACTAGTCAGATTACTATTATGTCTAGTAATACTGATGCTCTTAGTGGTTTAATGAAAACTATGGCCGACCTCATGGCCACAATGCAAGAATTAAATGGTACAATATCAAATCTTAATATTGATGGCGGTGATTCAGATTCAGGTCTAGGACTTAATAAAGGCGGTCCAGTTCCGCGTTTTGCTAGTGGTGGCAAGGTTCCTGGTACTGGCAATAGAGATACTGTAGAAGCAATGCTAACACCAGGTGAATATGTCATTCGCAAGAAAGCTGTTGAAAAAATAGGTGTAGAAAATCTTGAGCAGTTGAATCGTGGTGGTAGAATTAAGGGTTATGCTCGTGGGGGACGAATCGAAAAAATACAGGCGCATGATGCATATGACGGCGACTCGTGGCATGTATCCTATATTCCAGAATCTAGTCCAGTTGGACCAATGACTAGTCGTGGTGAAGGTTATGATGCTTATGAAATCAAAAAGGGTTTAGCGTGGGAAAGGGCTCTAGGTCAAAGAGCTACAGAAATAGCTCAAGGGGCTTTTACTGATTCTCGCAAAATGTCTATTGACCATAGTTTAGGTAAGGCTTTAACGCAGGGACAATCTGTTGGCGGTAGACCTGTTCATAGTGTTCCTAATAGTATTGTAAACCAGATGGTTGCTGAAGGTGTTGCTCTTAGAACATCTAATAAAGATAATGTTGCAACAGGAAAGGTGCAGTCAGAAAAAGTTAAGGCGACACAATTAAAAACTCTTGAAAGTATGGGTAATAAAAAACTTGTTTATGATAGAGAAAGAAGTAAGTTAGCTTCTGGCGGCATGGTGCAAAAATTTGCTGGAGGTGGAGGCGTTAAACAGGGTGAACAATTTGGTGGCGTTGGTATCTTTGATAGCGATATGATTGGTGCTGGTAGTAAAGACGTATTAAATGCTATTTTAAGTTCTGGCAAAGATTATGATGTTATTAGTGGGCCAGCAGGTTCTGGTAAAACCACTTTTGCTACTCAAAGATTCGGTAAAAATTTTGTATTATCTGCTGATGATTTAGATAAATTTAAAGAATTTATGGTATTAAGCAGTGCTGGTGAAACTAAGAGCGGAGATTTTAGTCCTCAAGCACAGAGCATTATGTCTGGCGCTCGACAAATCACCGCATTAATAATTCCTGCTGAAAAAATTACACAACAAAGACAACAAAGACTAGACGATGCTTTAAGATCTGGCAGCCAGGACAAAAGATCCACCAAACAATTGCAGGGCACCATCAATGCCCCAACATCTATCCCTCAAAATCTTTATGATCAATTTAGTAATGTAGAATTTTTAGAACAGTTCGCTAGTGGTGGGTTGGTACAAAGATTTGATGATGGCGGTGATGTTGGAGGTATTAAGGTTGCTAAAACTGGTAAAATTAATAAATCTGATATAGAAAGACTAACCGAAAAACAAGCTGCTGCACTATTAGAAAACCCGAACGTACAAAAGAACCTATTTACTGTATCACAACTACAAAAAAGAATTCAGCAAAGACAAGCTGTTGCTCAAGAAGAACAAGAACTTGTTGGAGCTAAACAATATGGTTTAGTTGGTTTATATGGTAGTCCTAGAAACGTAACAGCCAAAACCGAAGATGGTGATACGGTCCAACTTATTGGCAAAACATTAGATAAAAAATTATCTGATGAATATGAAAAAATGATGACTGATGGTTTTGAGCAAACTGTAGCTGTAGTTGGTAATAATATGGCTAGTAGAGTGGGTGCATCAGCTGCCGCCCTAGATAAAAATCAGATGGAAAAAGCTGGATTATACAATGCTATTGGGGCATATCTTGAAGCTGCTATTGCTACACTAGGAGCACCATATGATAAAGATGAAACAAATGATCCTATCGATTTTGCTGGAGGTATAGGGAATGCTGCTGCATTATTCGGTATACCATCAGATATTCCTACTGATACTACTAGAACAGTATTTGGTAAGGGGAAAAGTCCTAATGATTTTCTAGGTCAAGTTAATAGATATCGTAAACAAATACAAAGATTTGCTAATGGTGGCTCACCACAAGATACTGTACCAGCATTATTAACTCCTGGCGAGTTTGTAATTAATAAAGAAGCGGCTAAAAAGCTTGGTTCTGAAAAACTCAATAAATTAAATAAAGCCGACAGAATTCAAGGCTTTAATAAGGGTGGTGCTGTTGGTTTTGTTCAGCGTTTTGCTGGTGGTGGCAGTGTTGAAGATGATAAAGCCGCTTATGTTGCTAGAATGGCTGAAAAATTAGGCATGACAGTTGAAAAATATGAGAAGATGATTCGTGCCAGAATTATGAATACTGCCGCCCAAAGAGCGGATGAAAACACAGGATATCAAATTGATATTCAGGATATTATTACTAAAAATATGGAATCTATTGGTGATGCTGATGTAGAAGGTGTAGTCAGAGCCCAAGTACAAGATCTTGTAGAAAGAATGTATGGCGGTGTAGATCAAATTGATCCTGATGTTTTTGGTGAAAGTCTGGATGATTTAATTGATATGATGAAGAAAGGTTTATCTCTTGAGGAAATAAAAGCTAAATCAGCAGAATGGGCCGATACACTTGATAGTCAAATAGATGCTATTGATATGGCAGCTGAAGCTCAAGAAAAAATGGCTAAAGAATTGGGCTTCTTAACCGAAGGAATGAAAACAAAAGATATAGACTTTAGAGCACAAAAATCCTTAAGCGAGGGTAAGTTTGGCGCATTTGATAAAATGGATCTTAGAGGAGCACAGGAAAGTATAGAATCTGGTTTTGGTAAAATACTTGACGATATTGGTACTAAATTTAGTACAGCTAATCTTCCTGGTATGGCTCGACTATCTAGTTCTTTCCCTGATGTGGCCGATAAAATCACTATGATTGGTGATAAGATGGGAGGGCTGACAGGAATACTAGGTGCAGGTTCAACATTATTAGCTAGTAAATTACCACAACTAATCGATTCCTTCGACAAGCTTACCGGAACCGTATCAGATCATAGCGAAGCTGTGGCTGGTGTTACTGGAGCGTTAAAATCTGCTGGTAGCTTTGGTTTGAGTGGTGCTGTATTAGGTCAACAAGCGTTTGGTAGAAGAGGAGCTGCTGTTGGTGGTGCTATTGGTTTAGCTGGTGGCGCCGTTAGTGGATTTATTAAAGAATCTACAGCTAAAGAAGTAGAAAACGCTATGAGGGGTGTAACTGAAGCCTCTAGTAATTTAGATAAAACACTTAGCCGCTTAGATATGGCTCAAACAATAGCAGAAAGACAAGAACTAGTTAAGCAATTAAATGATGATTATGAGGCTTTGAATCAAGCTTTGAGTAAATCTGCTCAGGAAATAGAAAGTAATAGAATTTGGAATGCTTTAAGCAGTGGTTTAGAAGGTTTTCTTAGTACATTATCTACCGTAATAGGCTTTATGGCTGCTGCTAGAATGACTCAAGCAGCAAGTATGGTTCCTATGCCAATGGGGCGTGGTCGTCGTCGTGGTGGCAGAAGGGGTATGGCTATTGGTGGTCGCGTAGGTTACTCTAGCGGATCTGATGGGCCATTGGTTCCTGTACATTTGGCCGCAGGAGAAGGGGTACTATCTCCAGAAGTAGCCTCACAGTTTTCTGACATGCAATTGCAAAGATTAAATAACGCAGATAAAAATGGTTATGGTGCTAATCCAGATATGCTTGATGGCGCACCTATGGGTATTGTTCCAGGTAAGGGTAGTGGTAAGGTTGATAATTTTAAGACTAATTTACCAGCTAATTCATATGTAATCAAAAGTTCTTCGATGGATGCTTTAAGGGCTGCTACTGGAGGTAAAATTTCTAGCGGTTCAATAAGTGCTAAAGGTTACTCTGGCGGGGGTAGTATCTCTCGTATTGGTTATGCTGGTGGAGGTATTGCTAGACAGGGCCATTTTGCTGGTGGTATAATAGGTAAATTAATTGTAGGCGCTATTAGGCTTGGCTTTAGAACAATCGGGCCAACACTTACTAAAGGGCTATTTAAGATAGTTTCCCCTGTATTTCGTACCATAGGTAAATTTTTTGGTAGTGGTTTTGGGACTATGCTGACGTATGTTTTGGGTGATACTTTGTTGAGTGGTATTTCGGGTTTCTTTGATAACACAGCCCAAGAGCAACAATTAGCTGCCCAAATAGCCTCACTGGAACAATTAAGAAAATTAGTTGATTTAGAAACCCAACGTATTACAAGAGATCCAGAATCTTCTAGAAAATTTTTGAGTAAAGTTGATACTGTTGAAAGAGCTAATTTAACAGCAGAACAAAGAAGAGCTCAGTATGCTAGTACTAGGGATGCTTCTGGTGGGATTAATGATCTTAATGTATTATTACAAAATCAGGCTAGAGCTAAGCTTAGTGGCGCTGGTTATGAAATGGGAGAAAACCAGACCGTACAAGAATATCTTGACACTTTAAGCGGCGATGATAGAATAAAAGCCGAAAAGATTGTTGTTGAGGCTAGTGAAGAAGTTAATAAAAGATTATATCTACAAAGAAGAGAAAGACAGGGCATTGATCTTAGTACGGCTCAGAAAGAATACGAAAGCTCTGATCCTGAAATGAGAAAAAAGGTCGCTAGAGCTATTGCAGAAGAATCAGGAGCACAAAACCGTAGCATAGCCCTTAATAGGCAAATGATAAGGGTTAATAGAGAATTACAAAAATTCACTCTAAATCTTACAGATGTAATGAATAGGCTTGGTGCCACAATGAATAGGGTTACATCTGAGATTGCTGCTAGTTCTAGTAGATTATCTAGGATTGCTGATGAATATAGTGGTGGTAATGTTGCTTCTGCAGATCCAGAAGAAAATGCTGTTAGAACATTATCTAATATAACTGCTTATAGTTCTCAAGAGCTAGCTGGTGTTGTAGATAATATTAATGCAAGTTTAGGAGATACTAAAGAAACCAGACAAATGGGAGATCTCGTTAAAGGTCTTCAAGTAATGAGAAAAGAATTACCATTAATTCTTAGAGATACTGCTGATAGCGGACCTATTGACGCTGGTGCCGAAAGTAATATTAGAGACAGATTACAAACAATGTTTACTGGCGTGGATATTGACAAAAATATTAAGAAAGATCTTGAAGATAGTATTATAAACTATATTAGCGATTCTACCGGTAATAGACAAGGTATGAGTTATGAAGATTTAGCCAATAACATCAAAGGTCTTGAAGAATTAGATGCAGCAGCAGAAAAAGCTAGAAGTACTTTTGAAGAATATGCTAAAAAACAAGTAGAGGCCAACAGGGTTCTTGGTGGCATATCTAATCAGCTTGCTGGTCAATTAGACAGATTAAAAGATAATGTTATTAAGGTTCGAGACATACAATTACAAAGCGCCAATGATCTTGCGGATAAATTTAATAGAACAATTAGCTTGGCCGACCTAAACGCACCATTCATGGGTTCTGTATCAGGTTTAACTGGCGGAACAACTGACGCTGCTAAAATTGGCAGCATGATAGCAGAAGCTATTGCTCAGAAACGAGCGTTAGAAGCAGATCCAAATACACAAACTAGTGCTCTTGGATCAGGACAAATTGCTAAGCTTACATCAAAAATTAATAGTTACCAAAGAGCTTTAGATATACTAGCTACTAGCACTGATAGAGCCTCTAATGCCCTAAAGAAAATAGATGAGCAGCAGCGAATTTCTGCTGGTAGACGTAGTGGTGTAATGGATTTTCTTGCCAATGTAAATAATCCAGAAGCATTGATGCAAATGAGACAGGAACAGGTGTCTTACTCTAACGTTATGGCTGGAACAGGCACTGTGAACGATATTGCTCAAGGTATTTCTAGTTTAAGAATGGTAGAAAGTACTCAAACTCCAGAAGAATTTGCCAGAACACAAGAAGCGTTTTTTAATAATGCTATGACTATTTTGGAAAATGCTGGTGGCAACCCTGCAACTATCCAGCAGTTTAGAGATACTTTTGCAGCAGATTTCGCACCACAAGATCAGAATCCAGCAATCCAACCTTTTGTTGATGCTTATCAAGAAGCTATTAAACAACAAACATTGGCTGTAGAACAACAATCTAAATTGATTGGTACTGGCGCAGAGTTGACTGCTAACGCATTAAGACAGGGTGCTGACGACTTTACCTCTAGAATGAAGACAGCCACAGATAATATAGTTGCAGAGTTAAATGCTGTTGCCGACAGATTAGGTTTGGGTCGTCCAGCAGATAGTCAAGGTCTAGCTACTGGAGGTATTGTTTATGCTGCTGCTGGACAAATGATTAATTTCCAACCAAGAGGTACAGATACAGTACCAGCTATGCTTACTCCTGGTGAATTTGTTGTTAATAGGGCCGCAACCGCGAAGAATCTACCATTATTGAATTCTATTAATAGTGGTAATTATTATAATGGCGGTCAGGTTGAATATAGAGCTATGGGTGGTCAGATTGGAACAGGAAATACAACTGCTTATCGTAATTTTGGCAATCTTAAACGATATAACAAAGATTCAGTTGATGATTATGAAGCCAATAAAGATACAGTTCCATTTGATTATATGGATTTTATTGGCAACAAAGATGGTAGTGTTAGCGATACAGAAGTTACTAAATTAAATAAGATTATTAGTGACCATAAGAAACAATATTTTTCACCTAGCAATATTATTAAATATCAAAGAGCAAAAGTATTAATTCCTGATTGGAAAGAAAAAGAAAAAGAAGGTCAACCTTGGAGCAGTACATCTTTTGATTCTCTTAAAGATGCTCGTGAGTTTGCTATAGAGATGGAGGCTGCTCATGGTATTCCATTATTTGGCAAAGATTCTGTTGGTAATGCGTCTACAAGCCACCCAGCAGTAACTGGCAAAAATTATGGTGGCGATCCAAAATTACCTATGGAACCTAATGTTAGAAGCGGATTTAATGATATTTTTGAAAGAAGTATTGCTTCTAGAAATGCTGTTGATCTTGAAGCTTATTTTTATGGATTAGCCTCTAAAGCTCTACCCACTCTTGGGGGTATTATTGGCGGTGGATTAGGTGTAGTAGCAGGTACAGCTGTTGGAGTACCTACCGCTGGTGTTGGTTCGGCGGTTGCTTTACCGTTGTGGACTATTGGTGGCGCTATGGCCGGAAACCTCATTGGTCATGGTGTGAATAGTTACGCCTATAGCTGGCTTCCTAGCGGATGGAAAGACAGAATTGTTAAGAAAGTTCAAGAAAATCCAGGTTCATATAGTGCAGGTCAATGGACTGGTTTTGCTGCTGAAATGCTATTGTCTGATGCTGGCGCTAATGCTGTTATAAAGGGTCTTTATAAAACAGCAACACCTAGAATATTAGCTAAAGCTGTAGCAAACACTAAAACTGGTGTTAGTGCCGCAACAATGAAAGTTGGCGAAGCTGTAGAAAAGGGTAGAAAATTAATTGGTCAAAAAGCAGCTAAGCTATCTAGACGTACATTGAAAGGTAAACCAACGCCTAGTGGCGCACCAGATATTCAAGTACCACTATCAACCAAAGCAGCCGATGATTTGATGCCTCCTCCAGTGCCAGCCGCTCCAGCCACAGCGGTTGATGATGTTAAGCCATTACCAGGATCAAGTCAGATAGATACGGGCGTAACAACTCTTGATGATGTTGCTAGAATGGCTGATGATGCTAGCCCCCTACCAGGAACCACTCAGATAGATACAGGCGCAACAACTCTTGATGATGTTGCTAGACTAGCTGATGATGTTACGCCCCCACCAGTACCTCCAGCACCAATTCCACGAGCCCCAAGAGGAATGACTTCAGTAGGCCAAGGAATTGGCGACGAGCTATATGACGATAGTTTTGCGTCACCGATTGATGTAGGAGGCGCAGGCGCTAGTGCCGATCCATTACCAGCTCCTAGATCTTTACCACCACCAACACCAGCTTCTAGAGAAGCGATTGAACAGCATTCCGAGCATAGTAGAAGAGTATTTGAGCGTACTAATGCAGAGATTATGGACGCTACGGGTGGTGAGAATGTAGGTGAAGATACTAGCAAATACAGATTCGGTCAGGCTGTACAAGCTAGAAATAAAGGCTTAATAGATCCTCTTGGTGTTGTTAATTACTATGCTAGAAGAATTAGTATTCCTGAATTTGAATTAGGTGGAAATAGTCAAGATGGCGGTGTTGCTAAGGGCGAGCTTTTAACACAAAGTGCTAGACAAACTTATGAAGCTGAATATTTAGAGGTTATGGATAGAATTAGAGATTTATATTCTCAAACTAGTTCTCCTCAACAAGACAAGCTTTTAGCCTTAACTCATCGTAGAGACAGTTTAAAACAATTATTAGAAAGTGATTATAGAGCACAATTTAATCTTGGAGTACCAACAAAAGAACCTAAATTTAATCTTGAGCCTCCAACAAAACCTAAATCGGTAGAGCCTAATGATTTAGAAAAGGCTATGCTAAAAGACAGCGTTATCGACGATAATGTTCGTCTTCAGGAGTTGTTGGTTCAACAACAACAAGGCACAACAGTCACCAGTAATGCTCAACTGCTTGCTGGATTTCAACAAAGATTTCAAGCTTTACAAACGGCTAAAGATGAGGGAACAGAAAGTGATTCTACATTACTAAATAAATTTAATAATACCAAACTAGACTATACCAGAACCTTCGGTCCTGTAAAAGGCGTTAGTGACGAACCTATCAAAGCTGGTTTATTAAGTATTGCTGCTACTAAACAACAAGTAGATGATGAATCAGAAGCTTTAAAAGCAGATATGATGATGAAAGCCGCTAATGCAGAATGGATGTCAAAAAGCAGTCAAGGTAAAGCTACAGAGAAACAAAAGAAACAAACAGCAGCAGATATTAACAAGATGATGTCTAAGTATGAAGCTCAGTCTGGAGCTAGTACACCAGCACAACTTAAGGGTTACCTACAAAAAGAAGCTGATAGGAGATCTGAACTTAAAGCTAAACATAAAGAATGGGACAAATACTATAAAGATAAAGACAATTATGATGATAAGTATTTAGAATTTGAATTTCTTCAGAAAAGATGGAAATTCAGAGAAGAACTAGGTAACGATCCAGAACAAAGAATAGGTGGTAATGATACTCTTGGTTTACGAACTCTACAATATGTATTGTTCAACCACCCAGCTAACGCTTCTTTTGGTGGAACTAGAATTAATCCATTTAAGCAAATGGATGATGATATGTTGTATGGAAAACCAGGGCTAAATCTTGAAGAAGTAATGAATCCTTATACCACAACTGTTAATAATAATATTCAAAAATTATTAAAGAATTATGGTCAGTCTCTTGGTATTCCTGGTGCTAACCCAATACCACAAACAGAATCTGATATGGATAACTGGCTTAAAGGTATTAATCCTGATGCTATACAATTATTAGATAGCGATGTTGCTGATCCTGGTTGGATGCTAGACACCCTCAAGAACATGTATAATGTAGGAGTTACCGACGAGCTTGGTGATACTATTGCTAGTAAATTTGGTTTATGGAGTGTAACTGGTGCCGCTAATTCATTTAATAGAGATTTTGGTAAACAATATGAACAGGCATTTTTAAATAAAACACGAAAAAGACTTCAAGATATATCCAAGCAAAAGGGTAAAGAAGCAGAATCACTGCCTCAAGATAAAGTTGGCTCATGGGAAGATATAGCTGGAGCATTAGAAAAATATACCGCACAAATGAATCGTGGCATTTATGGCAGAGCTAATCCTGGTTTCGCTCCATTAAATTTCCCAAGATTTGGACCTGGAGTTGGCACTGAAGAGCAGCGTATCAAAAAATACAGAAATGCTATCAACGGTCAGGTACCCAAATTTATTAAAGATAATTTTGATTACGAGTTCGGTGGCATTACATCAGCTGATGGTTTTGATACAGTAGCTAGAAGACTTGGTATCAATATGGCAGGTGATGCGCTTAGGGAAACCGTACTAACTGATAGAAATAGTATCAAAAGAATTAGAGCGGGTAAAACATATGCTGTTAATAGGGCTTTAAGCGGCGCAGGAACCGGAGGAGCCAAACAAGCCGCTGGTATTGCTAATCTTTTCGCATCTGCTGGTAGCACTGAAATATCAGCACAAGATAGAGATAGATTTACTGATTTATCTGGAGAAACAACAAAGAAAACCACTATCCTTGGATTGCTAGCCAGTGCATTAAATTTTGGTCAAAGATTAGGTATTACAAATAGACAGGCTAGATTAGATTATGTAAAAGATTTTGATTTTGCGTCAACTTTGCAAGATCCCATATACGGTAAATATGAAAAAGATTTAGATAGTAGCATATTAAAATTAAAGCCTATATATACATTATGGGATTCTTTAAAGAATTACTTTGTGAAGGGCGATCAGACTACTGCTAGAATTATTGATGAAAATGCTGCTGGTGTTATTTCTGACACCCAAACTAAAGCTGGTAGCTTTACTATTGGCGGCAAACAGATTAGTGCCAATGGATTTCTAGATAAGTATCAAGCTGCCTTAGCTCCTGGTAAAGATCCTTATAATATGATACTTGAGGGTGGTGGCATATTAACAGAATCTGGTAAGGGTGGTAAGGGTCAACAAGAATTTAGAGGCTTAATTGGGGCACCTACTCCTTTTGATAATAAAGAATTTATTGTAAGCCAAAAAGAAATACAAATGCAAGAACCTGTTAAAAGAGCTAGGGGTGGTTCAATACCAAATTATCTTAGCGGTGGCGGCTCTACACTTGTAAACTATCAGCCAAAGGGAACAGATACTGTTCCTGCTATGCTTACTCCGGGAGAGTTTGTGGTTAATAGGGCCGCTACGCAAAAACACTTACCGTTGCTTAAATCTATTAATAATGGGTCAATGCCAACTCATATGGGGGGAGCAACCTATGCTAGATCTGGCGGTGTAATACAAGCTAGGAACTATTTTGATGGTGGCCTAAGTTCTATGGGGCGAATGGTTGGCGGAGCCTTAGGTTTGGATATGTCTGGTGCAGAAAGTGTATTTAATACATTTATCAGAAACTTTAATAGCGAAACTAGTGCTTTTGGTGGACTAATTAATAATTTAGCCAGAGTATTTCCTGCTCTTGGCGGACCTGTTAATAATTTTGGTAATCATGTTGATAAACTTGTGAACGCTCTGAATGGATTGAAAAATATTGAGATTAAAGGACCTAATATTCCAGATACTATTAATGTTAATAGTGATACTATTAGAGTAGAACTAATAGCACCACAAGATAGTAACTATAAATTAAGTGAAGAAGATAAGCGCCAAATTGCCGAGGCTTTACAAACAAAATTACAAGCATTGACAACATTGGGTAGAATAGCGTAAACTCATAAGGAATAATATTTGTTATGAAAATTAGAGATGAAAAAACAACCGTTCAGACTGTATCAACACAAAATGTACCAGCTGGTGGAGCCACTATATCTGTAAATGGTCAAGGTCTAAATCCTGCTCCTTTTGTAAGTCTTTCTACAGATCAGTACAGAATTGGTGAGCTTGTTGTTGGAGGTGTTTTAACAGTATCTCTTAATGGAACAGTTTATACTGCAACTGCTGGTGGATTTAGTGATGTAAGCAGTCAAGCTAAAGCTATTATAGAAGGTATAGGTAGGGTGGGTGATTGTGTTCAAGTTAATATTAATTGTGGTGGTGCCGTATTAGTAAATGGTTATGGTACTGTTAGATCTGTTAGTGTAGATGAAGGCCCAGATCCAACATGGACTCAACTCGCTACATACAACATCGAATTAGAAATGTATCACAATAACGGCCAGCTTGCCGTAAGGCCTAATGCTAGTGCTGGTAGTTATGTTACTTCTGGTGAAATTATTAAAGATATTACCGAAAGCGTTACTCTTAATGTAGATAATGATGGTTTTGCGGTAGATCAGGTTAGCTCTATTAAAGCTGGTAAAGCTCATGCTAAATATAGTTTTAATATTAGTGCTACTGGTGGCAGTGTCGGATGTAAAGGTCAGCTAAGTCAAAAAACTGGTATCGAAGCTGCTGAAGAAGTAATTAAAAGAAGAATAGGGCAAATTCAAAATGGTAATATTGCTAGCGGTTTAGCTAGTCCATCATCATTAACTAATGCGCTGAACACTTATCATAGTGGTAGTAAACAACTTCATGTAAGAAGTGTGGATGCTGATCCTATAAATGGAACTATGACAGTATCTGGCGATGTTATTATGAGACCAGCTGGCTGTACACATCCTAATGCGTTTATAGATATTACTGTTGATTCTAGAGCCGACAGTACTCAAGTAGGAAGAATAGTTACTGTATCCGGCACCGTAGAGGGTTTGTATAGTCATGATTTTAATACTATAATCACTAATGGTGCTTTTCATAGTATGAGTGCCGATAGGGTTGGTGCTGCTGATGGCGTGTATGGTAGTATTAAAAATAGTTTCTTAGGTATAGCTACCCAGTATTTAGAACAGGCTTTAAATGACACTGGAGATTGCACTAGTGGGGGTTTGTTGGGTGTTTGTGAACCGATTGTACCACCAGCTGAATGTACTTTAAGGGAAGTTAATAAAAGTGTTACTAGAAATTTTGGCCAGGGTACAGTATCTTTTAGTCATGAATATTCAACAGCAAAAAATTGTAGCATACCAGGAGCTGCGAAAACAGAGGTAGAGATATCTCATACTTACCCTACGAATATTTTTGCAGAATTTACAATACCTTTTAGGGGAGCGCCACTTTTACAAAATTTAGGCACAACCACCAAAGAAACAGTATCTGTAACAGTTAGTGTTACTGTAGATGACACTGGCTGTGAGGAAAGATATCTTACAAACTGTGCCGTTGGCATAGCTGATCAAAAGGGATCTGAAGAAGGCGCTGGTGGTTGGTACTTGACTAGTTATAATACCACAAAAACCAATACTGGTTCTTTTAGAGTAACAAAGGAATGGACAAAACCAAGCAATTGTTAATAAGGATATAAATAGGAATGAAAAAATATAAGATAGATTTATATACTCCAGAATGTACATCTAATACTAATGGTGGAATTGATATTATAGATCTTACGGACAATAAAAATTTATCTATAACATGGAAAAATCTTCCGCCAGATGCTAAAGTTACTAACCATGGTAAAACAGTATCAAATTTAGGGTGCGGTCTGTATGAAGTCAATATCTATGATATAGATAATAAACAAGATTATATAGAAAGCATAGAAATAGAGTGTCCAGATATACTTTCTATTGATTTAGTGCAAATAGACGGTTTATATTGTAAAAACGATATTGGTGATCTAAATATTATGTGGTCTGGTGGTAAATCACCATATGCTGTGTCTATAAACGGTAAAAATATTACTACTAATGATAATAATATAGTTGATGAGATTAAAGCCGATCATACATATGATATTACTATTAAAGATAGTTTGGGTTGTATGGTTGAGCGTAAAAATATTAGTAAAAAAATAGACTATTTAAAAGTAGAATTACAATGGGAGCCCATTAAATATAATGGCGGAACATCAGAAAATGTTGAATGTACAATATCTGGTGGTAAAGCCCCATATTCTATAGCTTGGTTTATACAGGATGATAGCAAACCTATTGTTGTTAATAAAAACTCTATTAAAAATAAACTCAAGTCTAATTATTATACATTAATTGTTACAGACTCTAATAACTGTAAGATATATAAGGATTTTTTCATATCTGAGCCATCTAATATTTTAGTTAATACAAAAATTTCTGCAGACTACCGTAGCGAATCTTATTTTCCTGAAGAAACAACACAAAAGCTTTATAATCTTTTATTAATACCACTAGAAAAAAATAAAATAAAAGACTTCCACAAAAAATTAAAATCGAATAAAATTGTCTTAGAGCACAAAAAACAAAAAACAGAGCAAAATATAGTATTAGACTTTGATACTGTAAGTATTGATGGTCTAGATTATATGTATTTTTATATTAGTCCTGGATTAACCAGAATATCACAAGCTACTTCTGTATTATCTATTGGCGACGAAGACATCACCTTATACCATGATACGACATTTAATAATCAAAATAAATTATTAATAGGATCTATTATATTAGATAAAAATTATGAATATTTATTTCACAATGATGATATTGTGTCTTTAACAGATACAAAGACAGATAAATCTATTACAGAAACTATTAGGTACTCTTATACAACTAGCGGTCTTTATATATCTCCAAATATATCAACAATTATTAATTTTTTACCTAATAATCCAGAGCAAGTTTTAAATTTTCTCAACAAGTCTAAACAAATTGATATTAGGTGTTTGACCACCAAATCTAATAACAATCTTGGTGAGATATATTTATATGTTGCTGGTGGAGATAAGAATTCTTTAAAAGCTGAATTAATAGACAAAGACGATAATAAATCATATTATGATATTAAGGACAATTATTTAAGGATTAATGATTTGACCCATGGGGATTATAAAATTAAAGTATACGATAGATATATTTATGCTATTGAATATAATAAGACAAATATAAATAGCGAATATTATGCATTCACTATATTAAAATCATTTAAAGAAGAACAACAATATTCTCAAGCTATGATGTCAAAAACCTATGATATTCCTATAGAATCATTAAATACTTACGATAAAACACCAAGTAAATTATTATTCACATCACCAGAATTTACAAACGGGGTATTAATTAATATATCACCATCTGAAGCTTGTTATGAAATCATTGATGATGATGGAAATAAAATCGATGGTTGTGGATATGGTATTGTAGAATTGGATTATGGCAAATATTCTATAGAATCTTGGCACGAAGGATACTTATCAAAAAAACAGGAATTCTTTATCAACAAATCAAAAGATTTAGTCACCATTATACTAGAGAAAGAACCAAATGGCTTCTACTAAAGCATTTAATTGCGAAATAGCTAGTATCACATGTAATTTAGGTTTCGGTAGTAACGAGTCTAGCGTTTCCTTAAAACTAGTAGAACAAAGAGATTGTGGCACTTATAATGGGTCTTTAGGTTGCATATATACCATAGCTGTTGGTGGGCTTTCTTTCACCGGTGTATTAGCAGATCATACATATCAGGAATCTTCTGGCGGATTAGTGTGGGACGTCAGACTTACGGATGGCAGACAAAGCCTGAATAATGTTATCGCAGTATTAGATGATTATTATTGTCCTATTAATAGTCCTAATATATATAATGTTTTAGCTCTTTTAGAGCCTAGTATTTGTAATTTTGATTGTGGCGATTTTATGAATTCATTGAAGGATGAGTCTGGCATTCCTATGAATTATGTCTTACAAGCACTAAACCAAAGGGCTGTGCTATTACCTGTTTGTGGCGGAACTTTATATATGGATTTATCTCAAATTATTGCCATATGTCCATTTTACCTTAGAATTAGTGATAGTCATAGTAATGTTTTAAATATTGTTGATCAGGCATGCCAAGAAGCTGGTTATGATTTTTTTGTACAAATTGTTGGTAGCTACTTTACGTTTGTGCCTATTAGTAAAAAAATCGCACCCCCTAGCGGTGCTTTGAGAACATTGTTAAATAGTATAGCTGCCGGTTCTTGTGGCGGTGCAGGTACTATAGATTATAGATATGGTGAAGAAACAGCTTATGAGCCTAGTAAGAAATTTGTAATAGGAGAAAATGTACATTATCTTACTAATGTAGATAAGGCGGGTGATTGTGAAGGTCGGCCGGGTACACCTGGTGTAAGACCTGTGCCAGACGATCCTGTGGTGACAGGATTAGGTTATGTTGGAAATCAAATTACACAAAGCACTCCTGCTGTTGATAATTCTTTAAATCAGGAGGATCAATAAATTATGGCATGCTCTGTTAAAATGTTTTTTGGAGAAAGATTAACAGCACAAGGATTTAATGTATATCTATCTGATCCTGAGCAGGTTTTTATTGCAGATTATGATTGTACGATGATATGCGAGGCTTTAGGTATAGCCAATAACTTTACGTCGTTCGAGCTTACAGAAAAAGAGTTATTAGCTACAGCTTCATATCAAACATGGTGCATGTATGTAGGAGAAGCTGGTACTGGTCAGCTTACTTTTGGTTATAAGGTTATGAGTGCTTTGGGTTTTGATATGGCAAAATTAAGAGATAATGTTGCTGACTTTTTAACAAATTTCGCAGAGAATCGTACAGCTCAAAGCGTTAATGAGCATATGAATCAATTGGTGCGAAATAATCGTAAAGAAATTATGCCTAAACTACAAGAAGCTTTTAATTGGTTAAAAAATATTCATGATAAATATTATGGCAGAGAGTATCTTGTACAGGTTGGCGATCAGAATTCGGGTATTTGTATTAAAGATAAGTTTGGCAATAAACCAGCATTTAATTTAAAAGCAGAACCTGGTGGTTTATTTTACACTTCTGATATGCCATCATCTGCTGGTGGATGGCCTAATCCTGGTGCAAATCAAATATTGGGACTTACTATAGGTCCAGAAACTCTTTTATTTCATGAATCAGACAATCGAATAGGCCCCTTTGTTAAGATAGATGAAAGAAAAAATATCAATAAATTAGATAATACCTGGGAGGTTGAACTTAGTAGTTGTAGCGATGAGGCTTTTTACACCAAGGCTCAATCATTATACCTAAAGTCATCGACAACAGAGGCTATTTATCAAGTCGATGGCAAGCAGTATGTTAGAGTGAGTGTTAGTGGGCCACCAAGATTAAGATTACAAGCAGATGGTAAATTATGTGATCAGAATTTAATTAGCCAAGGCGCTGTGGCTATGATGACTCTTTTTGATGGTAATACTGACCAGTCAAGAATGGAGGCTTTACAGGATATATTTTGTGATGATCCCCAAGATCGAAATGATGGTGCTCCTACTAACACTAGTGCTTTTAATGTCTTAAAAAGCCATAGACCATGTGTTGTTCCAGATCATTTTATACTTCCTATGAGAAGCAATCTTTTTGTTTATGGTCCTTGGAGTTTTGTGAGCAATCCTGTTGGTGGAACGATATATGAAAATAATAAAGAATTGTGTCCATGGAAATTTACAAATGGTTTTGACGATGGCTATGCAAGAATGAATCAGTATGGCAATTTAATTGCTGCTGATGGTCCTAGAGGATTGCAAAAACAAGAAAAGGGCTCGGTTACTGTTGCTGCCCTACCATCTTACAATATAGGCTATATGGTCGGCACTAATGCTGCTACTCTTACTGATATAAATATTAATATTGGTGAAGGTGGGTATACTACTACTTATAATTTTCAAACTTATACTCCAAAGTTTGGTAGTCCTGGTAGAGCATTGGCTGATTTGTGGTCTAAAAGCTATCAGTCGATGTCTTATATTAATAAATTCTTCAAGGATCAAAGTTTAGAATTACAGAAACTTATCAATAGCACTGATACGGCTCTGCAAGATGCATCTACGCAAAGTTTTCAGATACCAGGTACTGCTGGGGTAGTTACACAAAATGATGGTGGAGGTAATACACAAGGTTCTGGAACAAGTCCAGGTTTAATATTAATTGGCTCATTTTTCATGAGAAGTAAAGATACCAATGCTAGTGGGGGCACAGATTGTCATGATGGTTCGAAGGGCCTCGAAAGAGGTTGTAGACCATGTAAGCCATATATACCACCACCAGATCTAGGTGGTGGATCTAGTGCTTCTACCGGTAATATTTTGAAAAATAGACCTAAATTAGAGCTTGAAAAAGGATATACCTGGGAACACGTTAAAAAAAATACCTTTAAAAGACATGCTATTTCTACTTTGGATTTGATATTTACACCCATCAGCACCAATCAAGAAGGTGACGATGAATATCAATTACCACGACTAGCTATGTATCAGGATTATGATTGTGGAATTATGGAGTATGGACAAAAACCAGAGGACAGTACGCCCGGTAAACCACCCAATTCTAGACCTAGAAACGAAATTCCACCCTTTCTTTTAGACTCTGAATTAACATATGACCTAGCGGTTCATCAACAGTATTTAAATGCCGTAACCTCTGAAGCAATGTTGAATAATTGGGATGGCAGACAAAACAATAGCTTTAAAGGATTTATTTGCAATGTTATTAGTTGGGGTACTGACGAAGATTATAAATTAACACATTTAGACGAAGATGAACGAAATAGACAAGCATCTGAAAACTTTAGGTATAATATTTTAAGAGGTCCTTTAAGTTTACAGGCTTGGGGTTATGATACTTCTGGAAAGCCCATACCTAATGCTATTGACTCAGCAGCTGAAACAGAGCAGGGTAAATTTAGAAGAAAAGGTCTACAAGATAAATTCCTCAAAAATTGGCTAGAAAATCCTAAAACATGGCCTGCTGGTCCGATAGATTTACGATGGGATAGAGAAAGAGGAGTTTGGGTAGCTCCGCCAGCTAATAAGATTGTGGTAGCAAGATTACTAGGCAATTTAGCGAAATATGGTGTTGTTGAGGCAGAATTAATTAATCCCGATGGTGGTGGGGTAAGTTTTTATGAATATTATGATATTTGGGATAAGGATGGTAAGAATGTTAAAAAATCTATTGAAAAAGCAAAAATTAAAATATATGATTATTTAGGCATAGAGCTTTGTAAATGTGATACAGTATATGCTTATTATGATGATAATAGATATATTGTTCTAGAAAGTAGCAGAGCATATAAAGACCCTAATGAGGTTTGCTGTCCAACAACAACAGCTACCCCAGCCGTATCTCAACCAACCATACCGACACCAACAAGTTGCTGGTGTAATCTTGAGTGTTTACAAACACTAAAAGGTTATAAAGAAGGCAAGCATCAAGCCCTGGTTCATAAGTCTGAAACACAGGGCCCTGATTGTTTAATGTGGGAGGATATAGTAGAATGCTATACTCCGCCGCCTAATTTTTACGAAAATCAATAATTAGTTTTTACCTTGCCACTTATACCAACCGTTATTTGGTAGGTATTCATTGTTTTCATTATCTTTCCTTTTCGGGAAAAGAGTTCCGCCCTTCTTGTGCTGACCAAACGATAGTGTAGCTCCGCATTTAGAGCATTTCATTTCAAAATAATCATTACCTTCTACACTTCTAACACCAAATTTGATATTAGGGCTCTTACACATACCGCATTGTTCTTCACCAAAAATTTCCTGAATAGCAGATAGTTCTTTAAAAAGCTCTTTTTGCCCAGAACCTTCTACCTCAAATTCCAATTTTTCATTTGCTCGATACTTGACTTTCATAATAAGCTCCAGTTGTTGACGTAACCTTTAATATCTTCTGGTATATCATCTACTTTTTGTTGATACGAAGATAACTCTCTAATAACCCTTAAGGCATCTTCATGCAATATGTTTTTTACATTATCTTCATTTATACCTAGATTTTTAATAATAGATAATACATTTATATCTAATCTTTTGGCAATGACGTCTATAAAATTAATTTGATTATTAGTAATTTTGGTCACATTATCAGCACCAATATCATCTTCTGTACTATCTACTACTTCTTCAGCAGCTAGTACTTTACGTAGCCTTAAGGCTCTTCTTAAAGCCCTACCCTCTGCCCTAGTCTCAGCTACGGCTACAGGATGATTCCTGAACACCTTGTCACAATTACCCCAATAAACGTCTGCGGCTCCATTTACCGTGATAGTATTAAATGGGCTATCTTGGGGTATATCTTTTAAAATATAGCTCAGAGAATGTACCACAGTGGCTCTTTTCTCATTGGTTGGGCAGGGGGATTGCACCACATCAGATGTTGATTCTACTAGTACGCAGTTTAAGGCTTTTTCAAAAACCCGTCTCAAACCGTCTGTAGTTGGATTGCCTTGAATTTTTTCATCTTCTGAGAGCAAAGACAACACATAATCTGTCCATTCAATATCCCATATCGTATATTGTTGGCCTTGTTCCTTAACTTCTGTCTGTGTTTCTGTTGTTTGTGTTTTTTTGGGTCTAGGCATTATTGTCCTCTATTTCTGTAACTTTGTTGCTGTTATTTTCTATATTATTAATTACACTCAATATTTTATCGCATACAATTTTAGCTCTTGTATTTGAGAAATCCCTTTTTTGTTTTACCCTAATTAGTTTATATCCTTTACCAATAATCAAACCTGTTTTCTTTGCATCATAAGCTATGTTTCTTTGAAGTACTTCTTCTCCCCACACAGACTCAAAGTGCGATGGGCCATCTACTTCTATTGCTACGTTTATCTTAGGTAAAAACAGGTCTATTTGCAATTTGGTATTTACTAAGAATTGCTCTTTATGGAAATCTACCTTTATACCATTATCTACCAAAAAATTTAAAATAAAATGCTCCATCTTGGACCCTTTTTTGCTACTTTCCCTTACGGCGTAATTAGCTTTTTGTAGCATTTGGTTCCGCTCATCTTCTGTTTTTTTGTCCCATAGTTTTTTAGCTTGATCTTTCTTTTTATTCTTTGTTTTTTCATCAGCCTTAGACCATGTATTTAAGACACCTAGTCCGATTTTATTTTTCTCGTCCTGTGTCCTACTCCTACCTTTTGTTGGGTGCTTAATAACGCCCTTTTTTAAAGCATTCTTTTGTGCTTGTGATTTATTTTTGATAGGTATATTAAATTTTTTAGCGTCCCTAAGTATTTTGTTCGGATATGTATTATATTCTTTAGCAATAGCTTGGAAACTTTTATTATCCTGAACATACAGTTCTTGTATTAATTTTTGTTTTTGTGGTTCATTTAATTTATTATATTCTTTTATCATTATGACACCATTTCTTGTAGTTGATATTTTATATCTGCTATTTCTTGATTTATATTAATGTGTAGCCTGTGTTTATAGATGTTGGTATCGCTCAATAATATTATATATTCTTTTTCATATCCCATAGATAATAAATTATCTAAATCCTTGTCGCTTGATACTAAAACATATTTTTTTACAAGCTGGTTTAGGTAGAAAGTATGGAAGAATGGTAGTTCTTTATTATGTATATTGAATTGATCTGTAAATATACAAAATTCTTCGCCAGATACCTCTCTAACTAAATTAATTAGGTGTAAGTCTTGGTGATTAATATTATTTTTATACAGGAACATTTTTTATTCTTTTCAGTGTTTTTCTTATTTTATTTATGTCTTTATTGTTATATATATGTACTATATTTTCATTGGTAATACAGGGATCAAGCTGTATATTATTTTCAATTAGTATATTTAATATCTCAAATAGATACATATTATTAGAAACCTTATCCTCTATAATTTGTTTGAAGTTATCCAGACTATTTTTGTGTATATAAACAAATTCGCATACTTTATTTTCTAGCTCGTAAAAAATAAAACTCACTTTATTATTTTCTATGGTACATCCTATTTTAGAGCAGAATTTATTATTTTGATTAACTATGATAGCATTGTTTTTCATTGTTAATTTTGATAAAATTTTATGATCAAAAAACATTTCTATGTTCATTATAGCTAATGAAGAGTTACTAATATATTTTATAGATTTATTAATAGCTAGTCCAATATTAGATAGATCATTGGTGTCATATTTAATATATTTAACTCTAGGTATTTTTTGCATCTTAAAATCTTCTGACCACGAACCAACAACAAAAACCTTAGACCTATTATATGTATTTAGTATACTACTGATTTGATAGTCTAGAAATTTGGTTTTGTATATCTTTTGTGCGGCTATATGGTTTTTATCCATATTACCAACAACTAATATAAAATTAGTGTTTTTATTCACCCTTCACAGCCTCTATATAATATTCAAAGATATTAATATATTTTTTTAATACTATACTCATATCGTTGTCTTTTAAATATTTTAGTATTTCGCCCATATTATGAATAGATTTTTTATCGGGATATAATACCTTCATTATGGTTGTTTCCGGCATCATATCAAATGTAACAGCCACACACAACTGCTTGAAGTCTGATCCTTGAATATATAGTTTACCGCCAGATATTAATTTCCCGCATATCTTTTTGATTAAAACAGGCACATCTTCTCTTATAAGATAATCACAGGTGTCTTGTAAAATTATAGATTCTAATGAATTATCTTTATATTCATTAATTTTTAATATATTTTCATAAGAGCTTTCTGAAGGTCTTAGCTCTTGTTCTGTAACGTGAAAAAAAACTGATTTACTCATAATATTGGAAAAGTTTCTTTGAGGTTTTAAATATGATGTCAATCCATAATTCTGTGTTATTCACTTGGTCGGGTTCAAGTATTTTATGATAGGGTTCATTCCATGATTGTGCAATTTTTTCGCTTAATGCAATTTTATACATTGCTGGTAATTCGTATTTTTCTTTATCATTAATATTTTTGGGTTTTAGATCATGGTCTATTACTAGTATTGGTATATGGAATTGAATGGCTATATTTTTACATTTTTCATAGAACAAAACCTTATTATTACATATAATTAGTTGTGGGGAATCTTTACCAAAATACAAATGATCAAAAGATAGTAATTTATGTCCCAATTTTTTGATTTGTTCTTTAAATACAGAACGGTCCACTGGTGTCCAAACTATATTTAATTTATCTTTTCTAGTAATATATTCTCTAGATAAAATACCAGTTATAGAATTCATTGAAATAAAGCCTTAGTGAAAGACTCCTCTGAAAAAATTTGTTTATTAAAATTGTTTATTTTGTTCTTTCTTTCTTGTTGTGTTGACTCATAAGCCGATCTCATATTTGTTCTGATGGAGTCTAGAAATGGCTCTTTCCATTTTTCATATATGGTAAATGTATTTTCCATATAAAAGTCTTTGCTATATACATTGGTTAGAATACTGTCTATTTCCCACCCGTTTTTATTATTGATATAAGTATTTGGACCAGTATCTTTATTGACAATAGTAGCATTACCAAAAAGCATAGATTCAATTGATGAAGCACCAAAAGCTTCAGCTCTGCACACATCCACATAGCAGTCGCATTGGTTATGTAATCTCAACATATACTCTTGCTCGTAATAACCAATGATGACCTTAGGAACTTGTATATTTTTTCCATTAATTCTAAGGGCTCTCTCTACCTGTTGTATATCGTAAGCCACAATATGTTCAGACTCTTGATTATCGAAACCATTAATATCTGTTTTTATCACTAATTTAACATCGTCGTGTTTGCGAAACTCTAATAAAAAGGCCGCGAGCAATGCTTTGATATTATTTTTGTCCTGATGTTTTGCGATATAATAAAAAATAAAATCATTATTCTTATCGCTAAACATAGGCTCATAATCTTGATCAAATTTAGTAAGATCAAATGGTTCTGGTAGTACTTGCACCGGTGTGTTACAGCCTGCGTCCATTATAGAGGATTTAGACCAATTAGATGGAGTTATGATGCGATCCATCATATTCATGCGCTCAATCCATCCCGTATGCCCTATACCATATGTATCTACTTCTGCTATTCCTATATTTTCACCAAAATCATACCTATATTCGAAACAATTTGGGTAGCCATGTTGTATTACCATATCATAGGAAGCACTACTATTTTCTTCAAATTCGTTATAGTCTTTTCCGGCCTCATTACCATGATCTAGATATGGGGTAAAATATATCGGCCTTATAGATAAATTAATATCTAGATTATAACCTAAAGCATCGACATATCTTCTAGCTGATCTACCAAGACCAGTATTTTCTCTGTATGGTCCTATATATAGAATATTTTTCATTTGTACTCTAAGAAATCTTTATTAGTTAGTATAGATGTATCTTCTAGTAATCTGTTTAGATTGACTTTATTATTAAACCACATCTGGAGTATATCTACGGCATCTTTTCTGCTGAAACCAACCACATCCTTCTCATTCATAATATAGCCACTATCCAAAGCTTTGACAACCTGTTGTACAAAAAATTCTTTTTTTAATGTTGGCTCTTCTAGGATAGAATTTATCATACTATAAACAAAATCTCTGTTTGATTGATGGTCATCTAAACTAGTGTTGATTTGTTCGAAATGTTCTTTAGGAATTGGTATCCATTGATGTTTTTTGGGTTTGATTTTATCAAATATGTTTTCAAAATTAGTGCATGTTTTGTCCCATGAGTGCTGTTCCAAAACCTTATTTCTAATATTTTTTTTCATAGACAGCATGTCCACTATATCTAAATTCATGTGTTGAGTAATTAGCGATACGCAGTGGTCGTCGTCTGGATATACTCTATCTGCTCCACTCTCTTGTTCTGTGAATTCGTTTTTAATATCAACACCATAGCCACCCAGACTTTTAACTAAGTCCAGCATAGCTCCGTGCTTGACAGAAATAAACGGAACGCCACAAGAAGCAGCTTCTAGTGGTGGTATCCCAAAACCCTCGCATATAGAATACTGTAAATATATATCCATTGAATTATATATATCAGATAGTTGATCGTCAGATAATCCATTATTTACATTACAAATAGATAATTTTTTCTGATTGCATTTTGGACATATACAAACCTCGCCATGCCATGTCATGGGTGTCCAAGACTGACAATGCTTGCATTTATAAGAGAATAGAATATTAGATTGCACACCATATTTTAATAATAGGCTTGGTATATCCCATCCCTGCCCTTCTGGATAGCTGGTATGTAAATACAAATATATTTTTTTATTTGGGTTTTTATGTTTTAGCTTTTGTGTAATTTTTAAAATATTCGGTATTAGTTTCCTTTTTTGGTTTCTCATTACACTACCAACAACAAAAGCATCTAGAGGTATGTTTGTTTTTTTTCTAGCAGAAATTTGTTTCTCTGGCTTAAAAATATCAGTATCTACAGAATCTTTGACCACCCCACGAACATCTAAATCGTACATATTGTTTAGTTCGTTTTTGGCCCAATCTGTGTGTGTTAATAATGTGTTGCAGTTTCTGAGCGCAGATAACCATTCTTGTTTTAATGGTATGGAATCGATTGTTGGGGCTAAAACCCAATGAAATTTATTACGAAATACCGATGTTCCCTGATACAACGACATGAAGATATCTCTAAAGTCTACAACAACATCAGGCTTAAAATCTGCTAATACAACATCAAAACGCCATTGCCCAAATTGATTTGTGGTATTAGCAATATATGATTCATACCTATCGTCATTTTTAACAACTGCATTTGGATAAACCTTCCACGGTTCTGTTTTAGGTATATCACAACTTCTATAACATGAGAATTCTGCAATATGATATTTGTTTCTATTATAGAGTCGATTTAACAGAGATCTGGTATAATTACCGTAGCCCGAGTGTACATGCCCAGACTCTGTACAAAATAAGATTTTAAGTTTTTTATTTTTAGAGGGCATAAGAAGTTATTATCCTGATAAAAAATGTGCGGGAGCCCCCACAACAAGACTCCCGCACTCACCACAGCAACCAAAAAACTAGAAGGCTACAGCGGGTTCCTCACTACTATCCTTACTTTCCTCTGCCGTCTTTCCAGAAGATTTCGACACCTTCTGTATACGAGCAAAATTATTAACTCTAACCTTCATTGTGGATCTTTTAACACCATCTTTTTCCCAGGTGTCATTTCTTAATGATCCCTCGATCATAACGAGATCTCCCTTCCTGAAGGAATTTCCGATAGCTTCTGCTCCAGTATCCCAGGCTTCACAATTAACAAATGTGGTAACCTTATCTTGTTCACCATTATTCTTGGTGAATTCTCTAGATACAGCAACAGTAAAATTAATTACAGCTGTTTCTCTCCCAGAAGGATTAACATAACGAAGTTCTGGGTCTCTAGCAAGGTTGCCTCTCAAAATTACTAAATTCATAATAGCTCCTATTTCATTTCAAAAAAGTTAAGTAACAATCTAACCTATTATAGCACTCTGTCTGATGCAGTCAAGTCTACACTTGCCAGCATTTCTTTACTATAAAAGAATCCTTATTCTTGGATCTATCTAATTTTAATAATAGGGTATTTCCTTCCATTAGTAAATCCTTGTATTTATTAAATTCTTCGGGGAAAATAACCAGATCGCAAGCACCAGTAGAATCCTCTGCTTTAACAAAAGCCATCTCTTGACCTGGATTAAGCCCTCTTTTAGTTTTTATAACATTGATATCTACAATTTCAGCACCTAAAACCGGCTGTTTTGGACAGCCACTTTTGAGTAAATCTTTACATTCTACATTAGCAGAATAAATATCACAACCATCTATTTTGTGACAAGTCAAAGATATACCCAAATAAAATCTCTCATTACTTGCTATCCATTCTGGACTATCCTGTAGACTGTAGGGTGGCTTATGTATACTGTTGATAATTGATAGGATAACATCCTTTCTTTTCGCAGTCAATTTCTTTTCTGTATTATCAACCAATAAACCTAAAGCTTTATCAATCTCTTTTTCTTTTTGAAAAATATTTTCAATAACACCCGACTCTCTACTTGTTAAATTATTTAAACAATCATAGTAGAATAGCATTCTATTTCTTGAGATAGACAAACAGTCTATAGCGCCAACAGAAATCAGGGCTTTAACGGCTGTAGAATTAATATGTTGAAAAAATTTACAATATAATTCTCCAAAACTAATATCTTTAAGATTAATATTATTTAATATCTCTATAATTTTTTGATATACAGATCCCCCAACGCCCTTAATATCAGTAAGACCAAAATATATCTGGTGATCATTTTCGTCTATAAAAAACTCTTCTCTTGGCTTTGATATGCTTGGTTTATACACATCAATTCCCATTTGGTTGGCGTTATTAATTAATTCTTGTATTTCTTTGAGCGGGTCTATTTTATCTTTAGCAAATTTAAGATAAGATGCAAAAAAATGTTTAGGAAAATGAGCTTTAATATAGGCCGATAGATAAGCGTTATATGCATAACTAACAGCATGACTTTTATTAAAACTATATCTCTGACTTTTTTCGATCCATCCGAATACCTGATCAGCTTCTTCTTTTGATAATATTTTGGTTTCGGCTGTTTTTTTAATGAAAAGTTTTTTGATTTTCTTCATTTCTTCTGGCTTTTTCTTACCAATTGCTTTTCTGAGTCTATCAGCTTCAGTAAGGTCAAAATTAGCTACTTTCTGACATATCTGCATAGCCTGTTCTTGATAAACCATTTCTCCATAAGTGGTTTTTAATATCGGCTCTAAAGACTCGTGAAAGAAATCTACTTCTTCTTCTTGATTCTTTTTGTCTATATAATGATTGCTAACCGATTTTCCATCACGATAAGCCTCTAGACATCCCGGCCTCATAATACTAATTAGGGCAGAAAGTTGCTCAATATTATTAGGTTTTAATTTTTTGGACATCATTTGACCGAGCCTAGATTCCAGCTGAAAGCAACCCTTTGTATTACCCTCAGAAATCAAATTCCAAGTTTTATTACAACTTAGACAGATATTTTCTAAACTAATATCTAAATCAATTTTTCCGTTTTCATCGACAGGAAACTCACAAGCACAGTCTGCAAAAGTAATAGTCTTCATGAGCTAAAAGCACCCTTAAATTGTATTTTACTGCTTAAATTTTTATGTAGCCTAAGAAATCTTATTAATATTTTAGCACAATCCTCAACATCTTTAACTGCATCATGCGCATTGTCTTTACTTAATCCTAAATAATCACGCATATTATCTAAAGATAGTGATCTTACTTCGGAAACGTAACTCATCCATAAAAACATTACATGCATCAAATCGATTTTATCTCTAGGATGAAACAAACATGTGCTCTTTTCTTTGTTTACGTTATTATACTTGACGCTAAGCCTATCCACAATAGCCATATCAAATCTGAGGATATTATATCCACAAGCTATAGGCGCTGTAAACTGTGATTTTTTACCACCATTGGCTTTAGAATGATATTTATCTAAATAAGATACAAATTGTGACCATGATTGTTTCTGGTTGGGATATTCTTTCCATTCAGACAAAACCTGTTCTGCAGAAATAGACCTAACTTTACCATGCCATTCTAATATGTCAGAGTCTGTATAAGGATTGTCTACATCATCATCCAATTTTTCTGGCTTTAATAAGGTATTAAATTGAGAGTCTTTCACGATCTCTAATTTGATAGGATCTACTATAACAGCAGATAATTGAACAGGACTACACACACTCGGGTCCTTACCGTCTGTTTCAAAATCAAATACACAAATTTTATTTCTAATCATTAACTAACTCCACTTCTGCTTTATATTCAAATAATATGTTAGAATTGTCTTGTAATTTTACTGCATTATATTCTATCTTACAGCAACTTTTTTTCATTTCTGTTACTTTTAGATATTCTAATTGCTTATAGATAAATCTCTGACCAACCTGAACGTCTTTAAATTTCATATTATAAAGCCTTTACATTTAATAGTTCTTTTGCGAGCATCATTTTATCTAATAGGGCTATACCTAAAATATCAAATTTAATCACACCTATAGATTCTAAATCACCCATTTCAAAACCAGCTATGTTTTGATTAGCCTTGGTGTCCCAAATCATTGGACATATTGTGTTTAATGAATTATTAGCAATGGCGATACCAGCAGCATGTTTTGACTGATTATATTTAGATCCCTCAAGACGTATTGCTTGTTCAAATCTTTTAGCGAGTGGACCTTGTAGTTCACCATCATCATCTAGATAGCACCATTCTTTTAATTTATCACCATTATTTTCTAAAGACCATCTAATTATAGAAGCTCCACCATCTTCATCTTTCATTTCCTGTAATTCATCAGCAATTTTAGCTTCATCAGGAATGTTTTTGGTGATTTTATTCATTTCTTCAAAAGAAATATTCCCATAAACTCTTAATACTTCTTTTAGGGCACCCCTGCCCTTAAGGGTGTTAAATGTGATCATTTGTGATACTTTATCATATCCGTATTTTTCCTTAATATAATTGATAATATCTTCTCGGTGTTCGATAGGTACATCAACGTCGATATCTGGCATGGATATGCGAGTTTCTGTATTACGTCCAGTGTTATAAAATCTTTCAAAGATTAAATCATACTGTATTGGGTCTATTGCTGTGATACCTATTAAATAGGAAACTAAGCATCCAGCTGCACTACCTCTACCTGGGCCGGGTAAGCAATTTATAGACTTAACATAATTTACTATATCCCTTACTATCAAAAAATAACTAGATAGATTAGCTCCAGCCAAAACTTCCAATTCTTTTTTAACTCTTTCTACATATATTTCTTGTTTATCTTTAGGTATTTTGTTGTGTATTTTCTCTCTCCAACCTACTCTACATAATTCTCTAATATAGTCTATAGGAGATTGATTGTCTGGGCAATCAAAAGAAGGAAGCTGTGGTGGTTTTAAGATATCATAATTTTCACACATTTGATCTATTTTCAATGTATTACTAATTTCCTCATCATCATGAAGTTGATTCATTTCTTCTGGTGATAAAATGTAATATTTATCAGAAGTAAAAAATGTTGATAACGCCACTTCTTGATTATTGATTATTTTATTTGATACATCGGGCAGGGTAGTTTTTAGTGAACTACACAATAAAACTCTTTGATCAACAGCATCGATAGATTCGCAATAATGAGCGTCTATAGTAGCAACCCTTTGAATGCCATTTTTTTGTGCGTAAGATCTTAATGATTTGCCTATAATTTGTTGATCTTTGTTTTCTGTGTCCATTAATTGGATTTCAATAAAAACATTATCTTTACCAAAAGTTTCTTGCAAGATATCAATATGTTCTTTTGCTTTATTCTCCCAACTATCAACTAATGACTGATCAGTAAAACTATAAATACTATTGGCTAAAGTTGAGCCAGGATGACCAGAAATGCAGATAAGATTTTTAGTAGCAATATTGTCTTTAATATTTTTGAGATCTATTCTAGGTTTATAATAAAAGAAATCCTCGCTATTACATCGTGAAACTATCTTTATTAAGTCTTGCCATCCATCATAATTTTTAGCTAATACAACTAAATGTGACAAAGATCTGTTGTCTTTGTTTTTTACAGATGCATCTGGACTGATATATAGCTCACAACCCAATATGGGTTTAATGTCGTTTTTCTTCATGGTTTTATAGAAATCTATATTACCAGATATTGTGCCATGGTCGGTAATGGCGCAAGATTTAATGCCAAGCTTTTTGCATCTTTTTGCTATCTGATCAGGTTTTGAGATGCCGTCCAATAAGCTATAATGCGTGTGTACATGTAATGGGGTGTACATTAATTAAACTTCTCCTGGAGCTTTATATTTATCTACTGAATGTCCTGGTAATGTATAATTGTCAACAACATAATCCATACCATTAATGTCGTTGTCGTGTTTAATTTGTTCACACTGAGTCATAAGTTGGTCTTTGGGTGTTGTGTGACCATCTCTATACTCTATCATAGGAGCAACGTGCTCGTCCTCCAAGAAGCTGTTTTTTCCAAAATGGCATAATTTGGTACACTTCCAGGTTTTCTTTAGATGGGGCCGTTTATTCTTTTTTATGCGTTCAAACTTTTCTCTAATCATATATTCTGCTGTTATAGCATTATCTTCATTATCAAAACAAATGGAAAACGGACCACCATCATTCATAAAATTAATGGTCATAATAATATGTTTAAATTGAGGGAAAAGCCTGTGTATAGCATAATGGTAAATTCTTAATTGAGGATCTTGTTCTAATTTTTCTTGAGTTTTTTCTTCACCAGTTGCCCAATTCAATCTTTTACCTGTTTTCCAGTCAATAATTTCCAAAGTGTCGTCCGATACTTGTGTGATCAAGTCTACAGTACCCTTGATAGACAGAACACCTTCTAGCGGGCCATTTGGTGTGTCGTATTTATATTTAGCCCACTCTTTGTCTATAGAAATATCAAAATGCTGTTCAGCTCTAAAAATATTTCTTAGTCTTGGATCAAAAAGACGGTTATTGGATGTTAAGGTTTTTCTAACCCATTCTATACAATCTTTTCTATCTTTATCAAACCATTGATGATGGGTAAATTGTGAAGTATAGTAATCGTATACAGCATTACACAAATAGAGAACGTATGTATTATCAAACATATCACATTTTTCCAAATTAATATCGCCAATAATATCATCCACTATAATAATTTCTTTATCCTGAACACCTTTTTTCATAAGGGCTAAAATTTCTAAAACCTTATGTACAATTGTGCCCTTATCTGCTTTTTTATTAGATAGCCCTCTTCTACCTAACACGTATTCAATAAAATATTGTTGTTCGCACATATTATGTGTGCCGTAAGAGGAGCTTCTAAAATATGTAATTATAATGGTAGTACCCTCTTTACTTGTAGGTAGTTTTTAATTAATTGGTGGGTTTCTGTAATTTCTAGGTTTCTATTGTCTATAACCAAATCAAAGTTGGATGGGTCATATTGATCTTCATCTAATGCTATTTCGCTTTCATGCGAGGAGTTATACAGATTTCTGTTGAGTTTAATGACTAATCCTCCAGCATTTTTTATGGCGTGTACTTCATTAGGAAAGCGACAATCAGCAATTAAAGCTAATGGTAATTTTTCATCTTGTATTTTTCTAATGGTAGCATCTGCCCAAACATTATGCTGCATTTTTCTAAAAACGTTAGTACCAACATATTGCATAACTTCTCTAGCAGACATAACCTTACCACTATCTGGCCATTTACAATTAACAGATTCATTTTTTTGGTCATCTGAACCATAACATTGCTCATATGTTAAGCCAAAGATACTAATACACATCTGCTTTAATGGATCTGCAAAATTATATATAGCAGAATTTAATTGTGCTTCTTTAGCAAATATTTTAGCAATATATTCACAAGCACTTGTCTTTCCAGATTGTTTTCTGCCAGCCATAGCTATAATTATACTCATATCAATTCTCCATCTGTGGCTTTAAAATAGTTTCTATTTCTTCGGTAGTCATTTCGCCTATATCTGTTTTCAAATTGCTTATAATTTTTGTATTATATGTTCTTTGGCATTTATCCTGTATTTTTTTTGCCCCATCAACACCAGCATCATCAGGATCTAATGCTATTATCACAGACATGGCTCCAGAACAATCTAATAGCATTTTCTGCCTATCGCTCATAGATGTGCCAAAAATTGCAATAGAGTTATGAATTCCTGCTTGCTCCAATTTCCAGACATTCCCAGGGCTTTCAACTATAATAGCCACCCCGCTTTGCATTATGTGTTTTTTGGCGAACCATAGATTATAAAGATGGTCTTTTGCTTTGAAGTCTTTATTATGTTTCCATTTAGAATACTTCCATGCCCATTTGCCAGTTATGCACTCTGATTGTGGATTATGGAAGTAGCCGCAACTGTTGCATTTATTATAGATACTTCTACCGGTGCAGCCAACCATATATTTATAATCTTGATCATATATTGGTACAACCACCCTGTCATACATTTCTTTCTTTGGATTTGAGCATAAACCCACGTCATACTTATCTAATATTTCTTTGGTAAAACCCCTATCGACATAATAATCAGATGGTATAGTTAATGTGCTACGCACTACATCTCTGGTGATATTTGGGTTTACTACCACGTCTGGAGTAGATATTGTGTGTATATGTCTAGTAAAATTACTTTTTTCTTTGTTGATATTTTGGATGCGAATATCCTTAACATCTTTCTTAAGAATTTTTAAAGCTAATTCGATTGTTTTGGCGAAAGGATACATTTCATCCCCTGGTTTTTGCCATTGTTTTTCGCCAACTGACAAAACCCCTCTCATAAAACCTATAATAGAAGGCTGAAAAATTTTCTCACAATGATGTGTGCGACAAACCCAATTGCCAACACTATAATCATAGCTACCGTCTACACCATGATAAAGATTGAGTGCTGATGGATTATCTCCACCATGAATAGGACAGCTCATTGTGATCATTTTATCATTATGAACGCAGTCTAAATTTAATGCACTACAAAAATCTTCTATATTATTACATAAGCCGTCGCATATATTCTTGATTTCTGTTTGATTATATGAACGGTATTTCTTCTTGATCGCTAGTTCCATCATTATTTATCTCAAAATCTTTTGTGGGATTATTAGCTAATTCTAATTTTGTTTTACCTTCTGTTATTTTTGCACACCAGCCTTGCATATGACAATTGATATAATCGTTATCGTCTAAGCCAGCACCATGTCTACTTACTACCGGCAATAATTTTCTATTACCTCCAGTGGGACCGTCTTCTGCAATTTCTTCATCGGACTTACGCTTAAAAATGGAGAAATTACTACAAAGCCAAATGATTCTGTCTGATCCGCTAGCGGTATCTGTGCTTTCTTTAGTAATACCATCTCTATTTAATTGAACAAATGCGACTATAGGTAATTTATATTTTGTGGCAAAATTATGTAATTGCGTCATCATAAAACCCAAGACCTGATACTCTTTCATATCTTGGCTGATTCCTTGACTATCCATGAGTTTTAGATAGTCGTAAAATATTACACAATCTTTTGCTGTGCCATCATCATTGAGTCCTACTTCTTTAATTAGCCACCTTCTCATAATAGACATTTGTTCTTCAAATGGCTTACCAGCAATAGATTTATAATACAGTTTAGTGCTTTGTAATTTTTGGGTAGCTTCGTGTATTTTAGCTTTTAGGTCACTAGAATTTTTGAAGCCGCCAGTTTCAATGGTTGACATGTCTATCTCTGTCATCATCGCCAGGATTCTGTTGATATGGTCCTCAGTAGTCATCTCAGTGTCCATATTTAAAACCGGTATGCCGTTACTAGCCAAAAAATAACCCATATTGTCTGCGAGTAGGGTTTTGCCTGTTTTTGGTCTAGCTGCGATAACATTTACGGTACTTTTTCTGAGCCCACCACCAATAGCTTTATCGTAGATGGGGAAGCCCGTAGAAAGACCCACTTGAGATATCGGGTTTTCTTCTAGATTTTTAATATATTCTTCGATATTTTTGCCAATAGATTCTGGATCATTATTACCATCACCAAGCAATTGACCCAGATCCAAAACCTTGCTTTCTGCAATATTTAATATATCATTAATAGATTCCGTACCCGTAATATTTTCTATATCTTGCTGGGCAATATTTAATTGCTGCGAGATCGTTTTGGCAATTTCTAGCTTTTTAATTTTTGTAGCAAATTTCCTTAGGTTGCTTTGTTCAACAGGAAACATAAGGATAGCTTTAATATGTAAAGTTTCTTCTTTTGATGAAATTAACTCAGAGCATCCTAATTCTTGTGCCGCAGAATATATAGAAGCAAGATCTATTTCTGAGGTATTATTTTGCTCATATATATGTTTAATACAGTTGTATATAACCTGATTACTGTCTATAGTAAAAACAGAGCTAGACAGAATATCTGCTATATCTAAATAGGCATTTTCACCATATTTACACAAACCAGCTAGAACTGCTCTTTCGGCAGAAGGGTCTGCCAGTATAGTATTTTTCATATGATCTCTAAATGATATTAACCCGCGCTGCTACAACACTTATTACATTTGTAACGATCTTTATCTCCATATAATAATGATGAAGATATTTCTTCTCTTTTACCACAAATTCTACATGTCACACTTAATTTAGCTTTTTTACTTCTTCGCCTCATTGGTGGTTGATTATATAGTTTTTTGGCAACCTTTGGATCTTCTTTGAACATATTATTCTCGGCCATATCTAAAAATTTATTATGTCTTTCTTCTGATGTACGAGTTTTATTAGTGGTCTTTCTGGTGGTTTTTTTGGTCGTTCTAGTTTTTTTAGCCTTTGGCTTTTCCGGTACATTATTTTCTTCCGGAGGCAATAGGCTGGATAAAGCAGCAATGAATTTTTTTAGCTGCTCAGGATTTTGTAAAATATCTTCAGGCATGTTTGACATTGTTCACCTTATTTCTTTGTACTGCTAATAAAATATCAGATAAATTTTTTAAACTATTTGATAAGTACGACAACCTATCCATTCTTTGTTTGGCATATTTTTGTATCTTATATAGACTACTTGCTCTGTCGTTATTTTTTACTGCTTGATAGAATTTCTCGATATACCCATATCCCTTATAGTTGTTTAGTTCTTCAGCAATAACCATCTTAGCGGTATCTTCTGCCCAGTTGTGTCGAGCTATTTCTCTATTTAATGTTCTTTGTATATGAAAAGACATCTGTCCTAATCTGTATGAAATTTGAGCACAATCTTCAGGGGTTAATCTTTCTATAACGTCCCTACTCATTGTAAGATATTGATTCAGCTCGTCAGATGTTTCTGTGTTACTGTTATTAGATGGCAAGCCTATAGAATTTTCGTACTCATCTAAGATTTTATCCCAATATTCTAATTCTTCTTTACTTGTTTTATGCATTATTAATAATCTCCAACCAATCTTCTTGTTTATTATATGGCAATTCTATATAAGCAATATTATTGATATGGCACCACTCTCTTTTTTCTCTGTCCCTTTTTTGCTGTTTAAAAAAATCTAATTTGGTTCTATGATAAAATGGTGTGAACTCATAATGCTGTTCGCCGTGAACCTCTATGCATTTCTTACTCAGTGGTATAAAAAAATCCATATATAAAGTTTCTGATTTTCTTATCTGTATAGGTATCTCTTCTAATATTTGCAAAGTTGGATAGTTTTGTTTAAGTAATTCCCTTGCTAACAAATGGAAATTAGATTTATTATTTAAACTACTTTTAGTGGTTAATGAAGCTAAAGAAATTTTATACTCATAACCATCTAATCCTACAGCATTCATTTGATTCCCATTGTTTCCTTCGTCAATGATAGTATTTTATCATATGCTTCTGGATTGTCAACAAAAAACTGTCTGAGTTTTTCTGTTCCTTGGAATTTTTGTTTTTCTCCGTCTAAATCAAAACTATACCAAGCACCACCCTTAGCAATGATACCTATATCGATTGCCAACATCATAATCTCTGTGACTTTATCAATACCATCTCCATATCTAATATATGATGTTGTAACGCCACCAGGAGGACCTAACGCCGAACACAACACTTGCCATTCAACAGTCTGACCTATTTGAGTGTTGTCGGTAAGATTCCATGCTTTGAATGTTTTTGCTCTCATTTTAATATCAGTTTGATATGCTATGGCCTGACCACTTTTTTCTTTAAATTCAGCACCATATCCTGTTGGATTACCCATAAGGTGAGTAATTCCTATAACAACATTTTTATTGACAGGAATTACATTAGCGACTTTACGGCAAAATTTTGCCAATAACTTTGCCCCATCAGCTCTTTGCATTTTATCCATATCGCTAGTAATTTCTGCGGCTGTACATATAGCTGAATATGAATCAATAATTAAAATAGAACCTGGTTCTTCATTAATAATTCTTTCTGCTATTTGTAAATACTCTTCACCGTGTAAAATCTTACCTTCTTGCGAGCCTATGATATCAAACCGATCCATATCTAAACCTTTGATACCTTGCAAATCCCTCTTTTTCAGCCTACCCTCTATATTTAGGTAATACACATGTCTGGGTTTCTTGAGGCTTCCTTGGTATTCTGGCTTCTGTGCTGTCGCTGCGAAATCTAGAGATGTCGTGGTTTTACCACATTTTGGCTGTCCTGTAAGCACGACAAAACTACCCTCTGGAACACCACCACCCAAGACCATATCTAGTGCAGGACTGAGCGGAATGATGACAGATTCTCTATCCATAAGAGCACTAGCGCTTTGGATAATTTCATTACCAAAATTCTTTTTTACATCATCCTTTAGTGTCATTTTATTCTATCTCTCTGAGTTTGGATATGATGGATTTTTTGTTTGTGCTTTTCCTGAATTCATTGTTTTGTACAGCTCTACTCTCACTATAGTCAACATCTTTATGCACCTGTTGATCCAAAATATACTGCTGTTGATCTATGATAGGTATGAGGTGTGGTGCTCGCAAAGAATAAATTTTACGAGCCTTATCATGTTTTAGTGCCTTAGCTATAGCCATTACTTCATATTTTTTAAGTAGTTTATGTGCCGATGCTATCTGGCTTCTATAAAAAGATGCCCACTCTTTGTTGGTCCAAAATCTATAGTGTAAATCTTTCTTGTCTTTCCGAGCTTTATTCTCACATATCATTTCTGTAATAAATTGAGCAGCAGATACAAATTTACCATTAGAGTATTTGGATGGAAATTTATTATCACTCATGATGTTGTGGTTTATTCGTTTGGCTTATGAATATAGCTCTGAGTATCTTTAGGACGACTTCTTTGCTTTTTTTTCAGCTCATCGTTTAGCATAGAGGCTTGTTCTGTCATAATAGCTACACTTTTATTGCCTTTATTCGATGTTCTACTAATCATAAGATCTCTAGACTTACTACTCTTTTTTTGCTTAGATGGTTTTGGTTCGCTATTTACCCTAATCGCTGCTTCTACTTTTTCTATACCTACATTTAATTCATCGGCTATTTCTGCCGGTTTTTTATTTTGTGAAGCTAACCATAATATAGCATATTCTTGATTTTTATTTTTTCTCATATTTATCTCCATTTAAACTTTTGTTTTGGTTTTTTCATTCTAGACATTCCGGTAGGCATAGGTTTTTTATCGGCTTCATCTTTATAAGAATTATGTTTCTCATATAATGCTGCCTTATGGTCGTCTGTCATTCTGTCTCTATTTCTATTGGCTAAATCTCCTATAGTCTTTAATTCCGAATCTGACTTTATAACAGAACCACCCATATTCATAAGATCATCCTGATAAGACCTTCTCATATCCGCACCACATGAACACTCTATGGTTTCTTTGTAATCTTTAAGTGTAAAAAAAACTTCTGTTTTTAGCCCGCACTCGTCGCATAGATATGTGTATGACGGCAATTATTTTAAACTCCTATTAATATCTTTTAGTAATACTATATTTTCGTTTTTTAAGAATGAAATGTATTTATCAAAAATAACCTGATCTACCTCTCTAAACCTCCATTCGTTTTTACAAATAGAGTTGATGAAATTATTTGTTGTTTTATCTTTGATGGATGAGTGTAGTTTTATCGGATTAAAGGCTTCCTGATCCGGGCTACATTTAATATAATAACTATAATGCTTTTTTCGGTCTGTGATATGTTTTGTTTTCTTGTTACAAATAGCTTTAGCATAAGCTTCGTCTATATTATCTGTTCGTGGAAAATCATCCTCATCTAAAAAAGTAGCATTGTCTTTAGATGTGTATAATTTATTTTCTTTAGTGCCAATTTTATGATGGGTTACATGAAATTGTGTTTTGTCGATTTTCATTTAATGCTCCACGGGCAAGAAATCAGACCATTCAGATATATATCCTATATTAGTCATTGTGTCGTACCAAGGCAAGAACTTATAGCTAAAAGAGGGTTTTCTAGGTATGGATAATAATTTCATATTAGCTTGTTCTGGTGTTTTGTCGCCCTTTTTTCTATTACAAAAATTACAGGAGGTAACGATATTTTCCCATGATGTGGCCGATTTCTTACTGTTCCATTTTGATTTTGGAATAACATGATCATATGTTAATTTATGCGGAAGATATTCTTTACCACAATATTGACATGTGTTATTATCTCTTAAGAATAAATTTTTTCTAGAAAATTTAACGCTATTTCTATTAGATTTTACATAATTATTAAGCTTAATAATACTAGGTATTGCGTACTGCTTTGAGCAACCGATAATGGATTCGTGTGGATAGTATTGTATAATATCCACAATTGGTCTTTTTTTATTTAATGTCTTAAAGTACCAAGTTATAGCTATACGCCAATCAATAATAGATATTGGCGTATAGTCTAGATTAAGCACTAAACAAGGTTTATGCTTGGTGTTCATCTTGATTAATTTTATCTATAATTTTACCTATGATTGGATTTCTCACTATATCAGATGCTTCTAAAGAAGTAACGCCAACACCATCTACTTCTTCTAAAACGTGCGCTAATCTATAGAAACCACCCCTCTGTTGATATTGCAAATCAGATTGTGCCACATCACCAGTTAATACCATTTTACTATCCGTACCTATTCTTGTCAATAGCATTTTTAATTGATCATAAGAGGCGTTTTGACACTCATCAGCAACTATAAAAGCTTTATGAAAACTTCTACCTCTCATAAGCCCCAAAGGTACTATTTCTATTTGTCTACCTGTTTTTAATTTTGCATAACTATGCATTTCTAAAAAATAGTTAATTTCATCAAAGATAGGAAGCAAGTAGGGATGAAGTTTTTCTTCAGCTGTTCCTGGTAAAAAGCCTAGCCTTTCACCAGCTTCTACAACAGGTCTGGTAATAACAATTTTTTCAACCTTATTAAATACCAAATATTCTAAAGCCATACCGATAGCAATATGAGTTTTACCGCTACCCGCAACACCTTGGCAGAATGTAACGGTATTGTCTGCCACCATTCTTATATAGTTTTTTTGGTTTATGCTTCTAGGCTTTAATTGATTTTTAAAACCTATAGCTTTTTCTGGAGGCACAATTTTATTGTCTATTTTTTTTCTTTTTCTAGTCAAAATAATACCCTTTCAGGAAAGAATTAAATCAGGCATGCTCCACCAGCACAACTAATTTCCTCAATCCCTACTGTATTATCCTCTGTTTCTAATAGTTGTGTGTAATCGACTTTGGAAAAACTATCATATAAATCAGTATAAATTTTCCAATTATATACATCTTTCATACAGTATGTTAGTCTCTTGATATCTTCATCAAAATATTTTTTTGCAAACCTCCTCATTTTAAGAGAGAATAACTGCTTATCATCACCATCTTTATCTGTTTCTTGGCTAAGTGTTATATAATCACAAGCTGCCCAGAGGTTATTATCAAAGGCATTGAGACCAAGTTCAATTAAACCAGAGCACCACAGAGCTGCATCACCATACTCTTTAACTATTTCACGACTCGTTAAAACGGTAGTGAATGGGGCTTGTGGATAGTCTTTGTCTCCGCTTTGCGGAATCAGACTAATGCCAGCAAAATATTTACGGTTATTGTAGATGTATTTAGTTACATCCTCCCATTCGTCTGGTTGCACGGTGACAGTGTTGCTAACATTATGACTTAAAAATTCTTGTGTACACAAGGATCTGTTTTTACCAGACTGTACCCAGTTTCTTTGAGCATCCTTAACAACAGATAACATTTCTACTGCTGGTAATTGATTTTTGAGCTTTGAACCATCTGGTACTTCGATAGGAAATTTGATGACCTCATCTGTATTATTTGCAGACCATGATGATTTTTCACAAGCCTGTGGGTTATAACTTTTAAAATATTGATATGGTGGCTCCAAAATATTAGCCTGCACATGTCTAATGTATCTCTTGGCGTGGTGTGGGTGAATACCAGAGCTTGTACCAAGCATAGAGCTACTAGTACCTTCTGGTTTTAAACAAGTCACCCTCGCCGCTTGATTGATGTCGATTTTTTTAGAAAGCTCTTTGTTTGTATCAACGGCAATTTTTGCTCCAGCCTTCAGAACCTTTTCTGTTAATACGAGGTCGTGTTTTTCCATAATGCCTGTTAGTGATACACCAAGTAGTGCCTCTCTATCAAAAATAGACTTACTAACTTCCCCAAGATATTCCAGGTTAGTAAAACCAGCTTGTAGTGTGCCTATAATAGCAGCGGCTTTGCATCTTTCATAAAAATCTTCTTCGTCTGTAACTGATGAGCAATTAATTGTAGAAAGATTACAGCCTTGCCATCCGGATTTACCCGTTTTTTCATCGACAGGCCACATCCCAACCTCCACGCACGGATTAAAGGTCATTTCTGTAGAATCGCTCCAGATAAATCCTGGCTCACCAAATTCTTTGACAGATTCCATAAGATTTAGGAAATTTTCATAAGATGTATTATCTTTTAACAGTAGTGCGGAATTATTGCTTCTGGCTCTTTGGGGGTTTTCCATATACCAATTACCAGTTTTGGCTTTTGCCATTTCTTCATCATCTGCGCTAAACAGCGCTAACGACGCACTTCTACGAACGCCACCAGATAGTACAGCATCGCTGCTGTGCATAATAATATCATAAGCGTCAATTGGTCTGAGTTTTTTTTGGCCATTGTTAACACAAATATCTAGTAGTTCTCTAATTTTTTCTAAACCATTTTGTAATGGCTCAAACCCAGGAGCCTTACCAACACCAGATGATAGTTGTGCGCCTTTTTCTCGAATATTACTATAATCAAAAACTATATATTGATCTTTATATTCGCTGAATTTTGGCTCGCTAGGCTTATTAAAGTATGAGCTTAATAAAACACCCAAGGCATCTGCCCAGCCTTCAATACTATCTTCTATAATATACTTTACACCTTTTCTTTTGTCTTTTTTGTTTTGTGACAATTGAGGCAATTTAGCAACATGATGTTTTTGCACACTAAAACCCGTACCACTACCGCACAATAGTAGCCAAAAACATTCCTGAAAAAATCTTAATCTATCACAATAGGAGCTAGTACAATTATATATCTTAGCGTGACGCTTTAGAATGGGTTCTCCACCAAATTGTAAAGCTCTTTGGCTACCTAGCACCCTTTTTTTAAACATGAGCTCATACGCCCAATCTATTTGTTCTGATATATTTTTATCGGCATATTGTTGACGCATCATGTTTTTTACACGATCGACGGCTTCTTTCCATGTTTCTCTCCTATTTTCTTTTTCTATCCATCTGGCGTATTTGCTAACGAAAGTGTAGTTTTGAAGCTCGTTCAATGCCGACATGCTATCTCCTCAGAATGCAACCCTTGTTAAGAATTAAGATTAGTCTTTACGATATGATAACTCATAGTAGACATAAATCAAGGGCTGTAGGGTTAAAGAATTGTTATTGTTATAATTTAGTATACACCGCCAAAGTAAGAATCATATTCAGATTGATTGAAGATTTTTTAACCATTCAAAATTTGGCTCTACTTTTAAAATTTCAATGCCTGTTTGTTCAACAAATAAATCGAAGCGTTTTTGTGCTTCTTCATCAAAAAGTTTTGTCCCGTGACTATTAGCCATAATTACTTTGGTAATTCCTTCTTGCCACAAAGCCATAATGCAATCATTGCAGGATTGTCCTGTGACATACGCTATTCCATGATCTGGACGAATTACACAATTAGAGAGGGCATTCCTTTCTGCATGAATCATCCAATGATATTTTTCTGGACGAGAAGTAGGGAGCGTAGAATCATCCATGCCTTTAGGGAAGCCATTATAGCCTACACCTAATATTCGGTGCTGCTTGTCTGTGATTACACAACCATGCCGTGTGTGTATGTCGTGACTACGTTGCGAAACAACCTTAGCTAATCCTAAAAAATAATCTGTCCAATCTGGTCTCATAAGACTATTATACGCATAGACACCCGATTGTCAATATGTTTGTGATCAATCATAGTTGCTATTATTCAAGTTTGTACCAGAAATACTTGGGTTTAGATTATATGTATGTAAATTTATCTGTTTTAATATCTCTTGGAAAAAATAAATTACTGTTTATTTTATTGTAATGCATCCATTTATTTGGAGCAATAATCAACGAGTCCTCTGTTGCATTCAGCCAACTAGCCCACCAAGAAAAAGTAGAAGCACTTATAATTTTATATCTGGCTTGATAGATAGTTATAAAATCCTCCGTGAGGGTGCTGCTTATTATTTTATCGTCTTTAAAATAACTTTTCGCCCCGTCTGGACTATCCGTCACTATTAAAAATTTAATAGATTGATCTACTTTACTTTTTACGATTTCTTTTGCTGTTTCAAAATATTCTTTAGGTAACTTTAAGTCTCTATTATATCTGTCTTTCATTCTCAAATGTATGACGCATGTGTTATCTTTCATTTTTATTGGTTTTATTTTGCTAGGCCTAAACCATTCTTTAACCTGTTCTTCATACCCAGCAAGATATTTATCAGACTGCCAAAATCCCTCAATAATAGTATTATCTTTTACATTAAACACGTCTGGGTTAAACTTGTTTTCTCCTTCGTTGAATGTGTTGAGATTTTCTTCATGTGTACAATCAACACCAAGGGAACACTCAAATAGTCTTTGTCCCTGCCATTCTTTCGGTATGCTATAATTATATCCATTTTTTTCTGCTACTATTCTACATATAGCATATTGAAACAATTGGTTTCCTAATCTGCCTTTAAGTTTTGCTCTTATCATAAATGTTAGTCTAAACTAATAAATTCTAAATTATTTGTGCATTGATTTCTTATATAGCGAAAAACGTTACTGCTTTTTGTTCCAACAAACTGAGCCGATCCTTTCGCAATCTCTATCTCTGTAAAAAATTTCACCAAGCCTGTTTCTGTATATGCCCTATCCCTTTCTAAATCCTCATCTGTAGAATGCCCTTGTTGATCTTTTGTTGTTAAATAATACAAGTCATCCGCTTGATATTTTTCTGCTTCTTTTATTACTTTGTGGTCATCTGTCATTATAAAAATACTTGAGATAGATCTATCAGAATTATTTAGGTATTCAATGAATTCGTATCTTTTAGATTCTTTCTTTCCTGTTTTCTCTGTCCATTTGTAGTGCTTCTCCCCAACCTTATCTCCTCTGCGAATGTGGAAACACTTATAAACTTTTGGCAAATTTAGTTGATTTATATTGTTATATATTTTTAGCTTAAAACTTTCTGTGTGTTTGAAATGGTTTTTTCTAGCGGCTTTTCTACATTTGTTAGAAGAAATTATTTCCGAGTTGGGTATTGGCTTTTTGACAAACATATCTCCAAAATCAAAAATATCATAAATTGAAACTTTTTTAAAATATTGGGAGCAACTATCATCTATGAATATTTGGCAATCTTTATTCACAACGCTCTCGTAGAAACCACACAAACTATTTAACTCAGAACATAACCCCCTGTTTGTGATTTGGTAAGTGATACTTTGCATGTATTAACTCTCAAACTTATACCCAAAATATTCGATATCTTTTGCATATCGTTCCGCAACAATTTGTTTTGTTTCTTCGTCATAATAATAAGTATAGTGTTTTTTGTTTTTGTCTAGCATTTGAATTTTCTTAATGTGAGTTTTTGTATCAATATCTAAACCAATTTTTTTTGATATATAATTCAAATCATTTTCTCGATTTTCAAATCTACCGATAAAATCCATTTGTTCTGGTTTAAAATAGTCATGAAAAGTTTCGCCATGTTCGTGTTTTGGTGTCTTATAATGTTCAAGAAAGTATTTTAATGTTTTGCCTGCTTTCTTCCCAATCCGTCCTCCTCGATTATTAAAAGAAAAATAAGAAGACATATATTTTGATATGATAAAATCCCAAGGATTTCTAACAAAACTGAACTTGAAATAAGAATCAAAAATCTCAGGCTCTAGATATTTTTTCCAGTCATTTAATATCCAGTGTTTAGGCCCAGAGGGTAAGAAAAAATTAAATTGAGATTCTATGCTTGAGCCACCTGTTCTGGGAATATGTATAAAAATAAATTTATGTTCGTGATTTATCATAGTAATTCCTTAATCTCATTAACAAGAGGAGATATAAACTGATTGCTAATTAATTTGTAATCATTTCTTTGTATTTCTAATATCTTAGCAGCAATAAAATCGCCCCAACATTGAGTGCTGTAATTATTTTTAACAGTTCTATCGGTCAGAATATATTTTTTATAAAACTGATTAATATTATTTTTCATGTAAAGAACGCGATCTTTGTTTTGTAAAACTTCCAAACATTTATCGTATATTTCTTCGACCGAGTATGTTTCAGTACTGAAATGCAAGAATAAATCTTCTGGTTGTATATTGATATTTTCCCAGCCCATGTCTTGATAAAATGTATCTATGCACACAGGAATGGCCCCTGCTCTTAAACAATCCATAAAACTTTTTGTCCAAGGTTTATCTCCTCTAATTACCAAGAAAAAATCAGAGTTTTTTAATGCATTAAAGTAATTTTCATATTCTTTTTTTGGGGGAGGAGGTAAGTGAGATTGTCCATAAATACCATATTTTCCACCATCTATGTTCCAGCGGTTTACATCTACTTGACCAGACTTGTTACTTGTAAAATATGATATAATTTTAGATCTACGGTTGTGGGTTGATATTCTGCCTCTCCAAAAAATTTTACCAAAATATTCATTATTGTTATTCTGCTCAAACATATAGTTAGTATTTTGACTTACGGCACGACCAGACATAAAACCTAAAGGCATATTAACAACATTGCCCGCTTTACAATCAGCATGGGTAAGTATTGGGTTATCAAAATAATCTATGTATTTTTGCGTCCAAAATTGATCTACAAGATTTCCACCTCTTTTATAAAGTCCTCTGGGTCTAGGTTGTGGAAAATCTAAAATTGCATTATGTTTTTGAAATTGTTTATAGTTTTTTGGTATCTTGGTAATCCATCTCCCACATAGCTCTGGATAAAAACTTTTCATATTATGTTCGGTAATGTATTATATATTTTAATTGTTTCTATCGTCTTAGGCGCTAATTTTTTGAGTGTTGCTGGTGATATTTTTTTTTGGTATTCTAAGTGATCTAGATTTCGGATGTGAGATTTAGAACGCTCAGCAATAATATCTTCACTTAAATCTTTGCCATTAAATTCGAATTCATGTTTTAAACCAACCCATAGTTCATCAAAAATTTTTTCTTTATCAATTTTTTTGAGGACAAATCTTAAATATTTTTGAGGATAATCCATGATGTCTTCATATTTAATAATATTTTTAGTTGCACTAAAGGCTTTGTCGTAGAACAAATGTAATTTTTGGTTATTGTGAATTATATATTCATCTAAATTTTGTTTGCGAGTTTTTTCTCTAAATTTTAGTTGTGCTTCTGTGTGTTCATGTGTTGAATGTGACCAGCCATAAGAATAATATTCAGATATTAGTTTATTTAATGGGTGTCTAAGAATAACAATATCTTCTTTATTTATATCGCTCGTTCTCATCAGTCGAGCAAATTCAAAAACATCTTCTTCCAGCGTAAAGTTTATGAGTTTATATATTCTATCCTGTAAACAGGAGCCTCCTTTATGTACTACGAAAATTTTTATTTTATTGGAACTCATATTTTTTAGAATTTATCCGATATTTGGGTTTCATTTTTTTTGTGTAATATGTAGAAAGGGTAGAGTTTTCTAAATTCTGCTATCTTTATATCTTTGCTGTAAATTGAGCTAAGATTAAAAATTAAATTATTAAAGACATAATGATTTTTGATAAAATGCCAAATATTATGATTGTTTATGTCATAATTACAAAAATCATGAATAGTAAAATACAAAAGATAATCATAGGGCATATTTTGTAGACGATGTTCAATATAAATAGGAAAAATTCGCTTGCAGAAACTGAGCCACGATTGTAAATTATTATTACCAGTAGCATACAGAGCTACTCCACCATTAAGATGTTGATTAGCCACATTATGAATATGTTGTGTATTATATCCATAATTTTTCGATCCAGAAATCCAAAAATTACCGCTATACAAACAATAGTTATATAGCTGCTCTAACCATCTTTCCTCAAAAAAAACATCACACTCTAGGAATAGTGTTGTATTATAGTTTTTCAATTTAGATATAGCTTCAAAGAAGCACCAATTAGGGCCGGCGTATACTCCATATAGCGGAGATGGTTCGTCGAGCTTATATTGATTATATTCTTTTGGTATGTCTAAATGTATAATATTAACTCGATTGAAATATTTTTTAAGAATTTTGACACTATCATTAGGAATGCTATGTTGTGTAGTAATATTAAAATCCAACAATTTACTATATTTCTTATCGTCTTCGGTCATACTGGCCGTCAATCTTTGTATAAAAATATCAAAATCGCCCCTTTCGATCTCTGCCCCAGTCAATAAAAGAGTGATACTCTCTAGTTTATTTTTATAGGGTTTTATGCAATTGGGTGAGATATATTCTCTTATATTGAAAAGCTTATAGTCTATCATATCGTCTAATAAATCATAAGATTTTCTAGATCTGGTTTTTCTTTTATCTAAATGAATTGCATTAATTTTTTTCTCCAGATTGATAAAATTTATATCACATTCTTTTTCGATATAATTTTTAAATAATCTATCACAATTACCAACACCTAATTCAAAATCTATTTTATCGCGATTAATGTTGGGCAGTCTATGTTGGAAAATCCAACAGTCTTGGGAATAAAAAGGTATTGTAGGCCTACTATAATCTTGATATGAATCGTGACTACGAGTTATATTGCCGTTTTCGTCTATATCTTTGCGCGTAATAGCATAAAATGTTTTTGAGTTAAAATGACGACTAAAAATATGAGCTAGAGTATCATCAAAATAAATATCCGTATTAGATAAAATTTTAATATGTCCCGGAAAATGCTCTTGAGACAAAACAAACCAGTCTTTATAAGATGCTCTTTTATGGATATGAAATATTTTTAATTTACTATTATCCCTAAGATATAATGGTATTTCTACGTCTAGATTTTCAACCATTAAACAGACGTGGCTGATATGCTTATTTAATAAATTATGTTCTAAACATTTGGTATTATTATTTTCAACCTCACTATCGCTAGGATTGTACCACGGCGTGAATAACACCGCCTCTTGAATATAGTGAGGGTCGTAATCAATTTGATTGTTATTTATAGTTTCAGATATTGAGTCTGCTTTCAATGGTTTATATAGCCGGCCCTCATTTTTTCCATGTAGCAAATAATGACCTATAGCATGCTCTTCTGTTCTGAAGCCGAATTCCATAAGATCTGGATGATTAGTAATATAAAAACTCCAATCAAAATCTTCTGGCAGAGTATCTAATTGCTCCTTACTTATATGCATAAGATATCATCTCATCGATCATTGCGTAAAAATCATATTCTAAATTCCACCCTAACTTTGTTTTACTATCGGAAGCGTCTCCTCTTAGATAATTAAGCTCTTCTGGTCTTTCATAATAGCTATCTATTTCTACATATTTTTTTATATCCAAAGATAATTTGTCAAAAACGTATTCTAATAAAAATTGAACAGAATAGGATGTGCCTGTTGCTACTATATAGTCTTCTGGATTATCTTGTTGTAGCATCAAATGCATAGCTTTAACATAGTCTTTGGCATGACCCCAATCTCTATAAGCTTGTAAATTACCCAATTTAAGTTTGTGCAACTCTCCATTTTTTATTTTGACGGCACTAGTTACGATTTTATTAGTGACGAAATTAATACCTCGCCTTGGAGACTCATGATTAAATAATATGCCCGAAGATATAAACATATTATATGCATGCCTGTAGTTTTTGCATATATTAAATGCAAATAGTTTTGAGCAACCGTAAGGGCTTACTGGATGCATAGGCGTTGTAAGTCTTTGATAGCCGTCGCTATCTATAGAATTACCGAACATTTCAGATGAAGAAGCATTATATATTTTAGCTCTTGGATAGTTATCTCTTACAGATTCTAGAACATTGATGGTGCCACCACAATTAACATCTGTAGTATATTTAGGCATATCGAAAGATATTCTTACATGACTTTGGGCTCCAAGGTGATATACCTCATCTGGTTCAGATATTTTGATAGCATTATCTATGGAAGATCTATCTAATAAATCTGCATATATTAATCTGATTTGTTTATCTTTATGAATTTGAGATATTCTGGTTGTTTGAGATTCTGGCACAGAGTTTCTTCTAATCGTGCCATATAGATCATAATCTAACGATAATAGATGTTCAATAAGATACGAAGCATCTTGGCCATTTGCCCCTATTATCAATGCTTTTTTCATCATACTCTTTTATTTGTTGTTGGTGTGTTTTCGAACCAAAAAATAGTATTTTTTAAACCTTCGTAAAGATCTATTTGAGATGACCATCCTAAGCTATTAATTTTAGTTACATCTAAGTATCTTCTAGGTGTGCCATTTGGATATTGAGTGTTCCAAATAATTTCTCCATCATATCCTACAATTTCTTTAATGTTTTCAGCAAGATGTTTAATGCTTACCTCCAACCCATTTCCAACATTAATAATATTGGGGTTATTATATCTATTCATTAAATACACAGCAGCGTCAGCCAGGTCGTCAACGTGTAAAAATTCTCTGGTAGGACTACCATCACCATAGCATTCTACATTTGGTAAATTTTGCTCTTTAGCATTAATAAATTTCCTGATAAGTGCAGGAATAACATGACATTCATCTAACTTGAAATTATCATTAGGTCCGTATAAATTAGCAGGCATTAAAGATATTGTATTGAAACCATATTGTTCAGTATATTTATGACACATCATATAACCAGCTATTTTTGCAATAGCATATGCTATATTTGTTTCTTCCAAAGAACCAGTTAATAAATCCGATTCTTTAATCGGGGTAGATGCTAACTTAGGATATATACACGCAGACCCCAAAAAGCAGAGTTTAATTACTCCATACTGGCACGCGCTGTCTATCACATTTGTTTGTATTAATAAATTATCTCTAATAAAATTTGCTGGATAATTTTTATTACATGTGATACCGCCAACCTTGGCTGCTGCTAGGAAAACATATTCTGGATTATTGTCTCTAAAGAATTTATCTACCTTTAATTGATCGGTAAGATCCAATTCTTGTTTGGTTTTAACTATGATATTATCATAGCCTTTTTGTGATAATGTTTTATGAATAGCTTTACCGACCATGCCATTGTGGCCAGCTATATATATTTTCGCATTTCTGTCCATATGGTCCTCGTAACCTATAATATCAAATATTTGAGGCTGTACAACAAATTTCTGCTTATATGTATATTTTTTTACTTCTCATGTGCGCAGGTATGATTCCTGATAATATTCTTTCCCACGAATGAGTCACTGTGGCATTATGGTTTTTCTGATAGCCATATTCCATATTAAAATATTCTTCTGGTATAGAAATGTTATATTTTTGGATAAAATTTTTAACCATATTTATATTACAAGCGAACATTGTGCCAGCAAAGAAATATACATTTTCTACATTACTCATATTGTATTTATTGCAAAATTTATTAATAATTGTTTGATTTATATGATCTAGAGGATAGTTGTATTCAGACAATCCACACATATCTGCACCTTGTTTATTTTCTAATAGGTATTCAATATATCCTAAATTATTAATTAATGAATTAAAACACATATTTCTGAAACCGTGGTGTGTTTTTGAGTGAAGTTTTAATATATATTTATAGTTTTTCTTGAAAATATATTTATCTAAAATATAAAGAAAAGCACCAATATCAGCACCAGTATTTGATAAAACATATGATTCTATATTTTCTATTGGCTCTAAAGATGTTATATACACATCTATACCCAAACTTTTGACCCTATCTATATATCGCCGTATATCCCGTATAATACTTTCGCAAGATGTTCCAATATGTAAATGACAACACCATTTATTTGGCTTTATTTGATTCGGATAATAATAAGATTTGTCTAGTATTGTATCTCCCTGTAAGTCTAAAAATCTTTTAGATAAAACACAACCATGCATGTTGTTCATATCTATCCTATATTGATGTTTAGATATAATTGGACTACGGTATTTTTTAACTATATATCGGTAATCTAGTATGTCAAAATTAAATAAATTATTCCAAAAAACTTCTTTTTCCCAGATATTTCTGATTAAACAATCATATTTGATATTATTATCAATTAATAATTTGTTAAGATTATATTCAAAATTATTGAAATTCCTATACAGACACTTTAAGATTTTTAATCCCACAGATTTATCAAAAATTATAAAGTCAGAGTTTATGCCATAATAATATTTTTCATCATTATTTGTAATATTATACTTATCGCTAATGCTAAAAACTTGACTATTAGATAAAATAGATTGTTTAATTATATAGTTTAAGTTATCATGAATATAAATATTGTTATTGGTATTAATTAATAGATCATATTTTTTGACTTCTTTAAGAATATATAAATTGGTAAAATCTAAAATATAGTCAGAATATTGATCTGACAAATTTTTACATAAATCTTTCTTGCCTAGAGCTACGATATATAATTTATTGCTAAATTTCAATAATTTAGGTATTGAATTAAGAGCAATGTCTAAATCTTGCCCATCATTTAAATATGCGGTATACAGACAGCATATGCTTTTATTGTTGTCGTTAGACTCTGGATTTGGTTGTTTATGGCGTATGTCTTGGAACCAATGTTCATATTTTTCTTTATTGTCTAAGAAATACTTAATCGCTTCAAATTCTGTGACAATATTGATATTTAGCCAATTTAATTTACTAATGAATAGTCCATAGTCAAAGTTATCATTTATAGTACAACTATGAATATACCTGCCTTCATACCTACTATCAATCCAGTAGGTTTCAGCATTTGAGGTACAACCATAATAAGAATTATAAAAATCCTTATCGAATATTTCTGTTAATATTTCCGGTGCTTTTCCCGAACCCATTAGTCCTTATTTTTGGGTTAGTTTATTATATAGCAATATAGCCACACAAGATCCTGCTATACCCATAAAAATACCAGCCGGTTCAACAGCAGAATATGAGCCTAAAAGATATAGGATTGAACCACCCATATATGAACCAGCAACACCTAAAGCTATAGTTCTAATAAACCCAAAGTTTTCTTCTCCTGGAATAATTGCTTTAGCTATAGATCCTACAAAAATACCATAAACACACCATATTAATATACTAAACATTTATAGTCTCCAGTAATGTATTAACTTCATCTTCCGTGACAGCCACTCCTTTTGTGAAAATAGCATCACACAAAGATGCTGAGTATTGCTTATAATCTTCTCTATTTAATTCTTGACGCATAATTTTTTTTAATCTCATACGAGCAAACCACCATTTTCTATCACTAATATCTTTGATCTTTTTTAAGTAGTGTTGGGTTGGGTTATCAACCTTTTTATTTTTATCACACTCTTGTAAAACCCTAATAGCTCCAACGATAATGCTAATCATCATTAAAATCATTATGACGCTACCAAATTTGTTTTCTGGCAGATCTTGGTAACTGAGTATATCTGTAGCGATAGATTCTAGTTTTTCTTTATTTTTCATATTATGGCTCACAATATTGACATTGTATTTTAGCTATACCATCACCACTCATATACCATCCCTTGCCTTTGCAAACTGGACAGTCTTTTCTTTTATATTTTTCTATTACACCACTATTTTCAGAGACTACTTTAGCTCCCGCTAAAGTTACTACAGCGGTTGTGCTGTATTTGGGTGCTGTAGATCCGAATAATATAGGTAAAGATAGCGCTGATGCTATAAGAATTTTATTCATCTTTTTCTCTTTTACGTCTTAATCTATCTAGTATAGGGGTTCTTCTTTTTTTATCGTTACTTGAACTTGATTCTGGCACAAATATCTTAACTATTGCTAGTATAAAGCTCGTTATGGTTTTAATTAAGCTGTTTATTGCTATTCTATCTAATAATTTCATAAGTAATCTACGAAACCGTAGTCCGGAAGTTTTTGAGGAGGAAATCCATTAAAATCACTAAAGGCATAAGCTCCATTTTGCCTCAACATACCTTCTGCCACATCGGCGTGTATTAAAAAAGAACCGTCTGGAATAGGGCCCCATTCTGGATGGCCGCCATCGTTCCATTTACCCCAGCTATTTTGGACTAGAAAGGCTGGTTCTCCACCAGTATCATCACAAGCCGTCCATGCCATAGCGTGGGCCCAGCTGCCAGATTTACGAGAAAATCCCTTAGAGTCCCTGCGATTAGAAAATCCATAACCAGAACATACACTTAAACCATATCCATTAGCCAAAGCATCTCTAGCCTCTTCAACTGTTCTAATTAATGATACAGTGCGGACCTGGTGATTGTCTGCCTCGTCTATCACTTTGTCTGGTAAACCTCTAGCACCCCATTTAGCACCCATGCTTCCGTTGTATTTACTAAAGTCTGCTACACCAGGGTAATTTTTACGAACAAGAACTCCCCCGGTTTGACTCACAAAAGTAGCGGCACGACTACAACTCATACCTTGTCCACCATGACCTCTTGCTCCATAAATAGCTTCGGTAGCACCTCTAGCAACCCAGCTTTCTTTATCCCCTTTAATATCAATTTCTACTGCTCGTGTTACATCACACCCGTTGCGGGTAGCGTGGGAAACACAGTCACCTGTGGTTTGTCGTTCTATATAAGCATTCTTATCAAATTTCAATACTGATTTGAAAGGTGTTGATAATTTACCTTTACCGCTATCTGCAATCTCTTTAGAACCATCTCTAAAATAGGCATACCTGCTTGTTCTAATTAATTCTTCAAAAATATAGGGCTCAGAAATAGATCCCGTAAGACCTTCCCTGTATGCGTCATATAATTGTCTAGGGGTCATATCAGCCATTATTTACTACCCTCATAAAAAGCCCAACTCAAAGCCCTGAAAGCATTAACAGCTTTTGCTCTCATATCTTCATCAAGAACAACATCATCAGCACCTATTTCTGAAGACACCAAAACTTTTGCTGCTTCAGCTAGTCCCGGATATTTATTCTTAATATTTAATCTTAACATTTTACCAGCAATACTATTAGCTTCTCTAATATTAGCGGTATCACTAATAACTTTATCTTGATCGTCTAGCTCTATTAGTAAAGCCATATCCGCATATAAGGAGGATAATCTAGAGCAGTCAGATCTACGGGTAGAATCATCAGAATCTTTGACTATATCTGTTATGCTTCTGGCTAAGGCTAACAAATTATCATCAGACGGAGCATCTGTAACATAGTTAGATTCTACACATACATTGTTGTTGCCTGATGGTATGTTAATAAAAGATAAATCTGGTTTAGCTATTCCTATATATATTAGTCCAATAGCTAGAGCAAGTAGCCATTTATTATTCATTATCTTCTCCGTTTTCACAGATATTAGGGCTTAGGTAAGGAAACATCTGGTCTGCAACCTCTACAGCTTTATCGCAACCACTTTTTACAGCAAGATCTCTTGTTTGTTTCCATGACACAACTAAATCAAAAAATACATCACTATCATCTTTGGGTGTTAAGGATTTTGATGGAAAAACATCAGGAATATCTGGCACAACCACATTAATACTGTCTGGAATTTGCTTCTTTACATTTTGAAATAAATCCATAAGCATTTTTTGTACAGGACTGAGCTTGTCTTTAAATAAAATCCATAAGATAATTCCTATGCCAGCGTATAAAGCTAAATCCATAGGAGCTAATCCTTTACTAAATTCTTCGAATGTTTCTGTGTAATTCATATTTATCCTTTCATGGTAGTTTTATATTAAGTACTTGTCCAGATGTATACTGGTTATCATCATCTAATTGTTTTTTTAAGAAAATACCCGTTTGTCTAAATGTTGCTACTAGAGCGTCTATACTAGATCCAACTAAGATCATTAAAAAAGCTTTAACGTATTTGTGTAGTAATGGTTCAATCAGATTAGGTATTACTGGTATATCTACAACAACAAATACTTTATCATAAAAATCTGATAATAATTTAAGAGATAACTCCTTTTTCTCTGGACTACTAAGATCTGTGCCTATTTTTTCTATAATTTGAATAAGACTAGCAGCCATAACTTGCAATATTTTCCAAGCTTCTGCTACTGCAAAAACTTTTACATTTTCTATACCAGACTTTAATTGTTCTGTTAATTTGTCAAATTCGCTACTAATTAATTCTTTACTATTCATGTCTCTATATATCTTTCTATATCTTGGTATACTGTATGAGCTATGCCACTTACTAGCATAATTTCTCTGCAAGTTTGGAAATCGCCATAGGTTTCTCTATAGTCTATTATTTTTTGCGCTGTGGCGGGACCTATATGGGGTAGTTGTATAAGCTCTCCAAGACTAGCACTATTTATATTAACTTTGTCAAGCCTTTTGTCTACTCCAACATAATCTTCTAATTCTTTTCTTAAATTTTCTTGTTCTTTTTGTTTTGTTTTTTCGTGTTCTAGCTTTTCTTCTTTACGTTTTTTTAGATATCTAGACAATACCATAAATTGACCACCTATTAATATAACACTTTCCACCCCGTGTGTTACGGCATTAATAAGATCGTCTTTGGTGTCTGGCTCGCTAATAATACCACCAAGAAATAATCCGCTAATAATAAAGCTCACTAGAGTAAACCAGAATTCACTTGTTTGATAAGATTTTTTCATAATACAACACACCTTATGTAACAATATAATTATACACCGTTATGGTGCTGATGATAATCTTAAGCTATTCTGGTTATGGTAAAATAACCATAATCTATATACAGGTCTGATGTTATGTCTGGGCTTTGAGATATTCTAATTATTCTTTGTGTTGGATCTGAGCCAACAAATTTCATGGTTCCGTTAAGTTTAGCTGTAAAATAATATAATGAATTATTTAATGTAGATCCTTGAAATAAAGGTCCGTAATACTCATCTAGTATTCTATAGCTACTAGAACCAGACTTATACTCCATTGATAGATAAAAGTCTCTATCGAAAGTAGAGCTTGCAGAATCTCTTTGATAGAAAAAAGAAGCATCGAACTGATATATACCATTTTCTACAAAACCAGAGATAATGCCTGTGGTTGTGTCTATACTAATGCTGGATTCAAGACCTCCATCATATCCGACACCAAGAGACTCATTGTATGCAAAATCACCGCCATCAGAGTTAATACCTAATATTGCATTTGTTCCACCAATGCTTCCGGTCGTAGTGCTATAGTCATATTTTACAAAAGTGGGTTCGCCATATGCTGGATTATTGTTTTCCCACTGAGTTGTTGAGCTATTGTATGTTAGAATTTGACCATCTGCTGGACTAGAAATATTAACATCATGATTATCAGATAGGTGTCCATACTCTTTGGGTCGTACAAATATTCTGCCATTATTTTGGTGAACATATAATACAATAGCGACAGAAATAGCATGCTCTGGTTTAATCTTGGTTAATTTACCACTAGCTACAGGATGTATATATAAGATGTCTCCTGAGTTCCAAGCCGGTTCATTCGCGTCCCATAAATTACTAGCTCCATTGGCAATTCCATTTCCTCTAGTGTCTAAGCTTTCTATATGACCAAAATTAATTGCATATCCTTTTTGATTAATTTCAATATCATATAATGCTAGTCCTATGAATCTAATTTCTTCTATAGCTCCGTCTGCTGCATACAACTCTGTTTCTATTAAAGAATTATTATGCACACCACTAGCATAAACAGCCTGACCAGCATAAATAGTTGCTGAAGTGTTATTTCTAATTCTAAAGAAATTATGTTCGCCTACGTGAATTTTAATTTGATCTGTTAATCCAACATCTATAGTTCCTTCTGCGGCGTCCCATCCTATAGAGCCTTGTAGGATTTCTGGGTCAGCAGTTGTACTAAGATTAATAACATCAAAATTACCATCAGGAACAGATCCACCACCTATAGCTGCAGAAAGATCGGCTAAAGATATTTTCTTAGTAACTCCTGATGCCGCTGGACTATCCATAAACAGGAATATATCGTCATTGCTTAGGTCACCAGATCCATCGTCAAAATCTTTAATTCTTTTTATTGGCATAGTATAATCACTATATTAAGGACCTATTACGGTACCAGAGATACCTCCATAATATGAAGGATCATCAAATCTATTGTCATATTTAGCTTGTATATCTGCAATTTCTGGTTTATTAGAAACGCTATTATTTAATAGATCTTCTGATCTTAAACCTGTGGGCTTTACAGATACTACGACTGTCCCATTTTTAATAGGGTTTGATAGTATGCTTTTTTGAATATCATTCGCCATATTGTTTACCTTTCTATTCTATTTTCTAGTGCCTCTAATGTTTTACCCAAGGTCGCTATTTGAACCTTTAATTCTGTCATAACTTCTGTATTTTTTTCTAAGGCTCGAAAAAGAATACTTGTATCTTCTTTGTGGGTATTTAATCGCTCCATTATAAATTGCCTATCTTGACTATACTGATGTGAACTGGTACAACAGCTGGACATCATTTTTTCAACTTCTTTTCGACTTACTAAATTTTTAATAAATGTGGTCCAGAATCCTATCAGAGCAATAGCAACACTAAACATTGATGTTGTAAAATTTTCAAAAAAATGACCGAGAGTATTAGGGTCGCTCATAATTCACTTTCTGTATAAATAGATTGGAGTGGCTTTAATATGATTCACCCCTTTTAACTCAATTAATATTAATCAACCTTTGGCTTCATAGTTTTGGCTAGTAATATTATTACCAACTCTAAAAGTTATAGAACCTGGCGCATCGTACGATGATCTAGCAGCATTATCGTTGCCAAAAGAATCTGTTTGAGATATCGGAAAACCATTGCTATATTTACCAGTAAAATAATTATACTTACCGGTTCTCATGGCTGTTGTAGATAAAGATGTGTTTGCGCCCTCTACGGAATTTATGGGCTTCATTAATACCGGATATGCTGAAGCATTTAGTAGCACATTGGTTGTACCAAATGTATCTGGACTTCTTTGATGTATATCTCGTAAATGATCGCTAGCAATAGCTCGAAAATTATTGGCCACCCGAGTATCGGGTGTTTGCTTTGGACCTGTGCCGACCATCCCACCCGTTTCGCCTCTTGGTATTCTGTCGGTATCGGTGAATACGACAGCCCTATTTTGTGTAACTTTTGGTACCCCGCTAATGTAATATATCATAATGTCTCCAGATTGATAGTTGGATGTTGATGTCTATAATTTTATTATACACCTTTTTAAATGAAAAGTTTGTGCCAATCTGAGTATTCTTCTGGGATTGTGTGTATATTCTTACAACTGGTGTCCATTTGTGTTCTAGAGACAAAATCTGTTCTCACATTTACTATCTTGGTTGTTGAACAAAAAAGATCGAATTTATCTACATTATCAGAAATACAACTATCTATTTGTTTATAAAGAGGGAATACGATATCTAGTAATTTTTTAGCACCTGATTGAGAAACATAATATCCATAAGTGCCGGTAATTAAACCTCTAGGTTTCGATATAATATTATTTATGATCTTTTTTTGAAAGCCTGGGATTTCATTACATCCTAAATACACAATATCATAAGGATCGCCAGTACCCTCTACTTCTTGTATAACCGTAGAAAGATCCTGATCAAAGCGTTCGGTAATAATAATATCGTCTTCAAGCACTAAAAACGGCTTAAACGCATCTTTACATTCTTTATATATTAAATTATGAGATAGCGCACACGCTAGCGAGCCATAGGTTAATGAAACACCATATTGTCTTTGTTTTTGTTTGATAATATCATTTTTAGCTTTAGTTGTGACTATAGATTCTGGTATTAGTCTAATGTCTAAGTATTTACCTATAACAGCTTCATACCTTTTGCATGTCTTTGATAAAAATTTAGATTTGTTTATTTCTTGCTCAAAATATACTTTTTTATTTTTATCTTCTTCTAAGTTGATATAGTATATTTTGTCGAAATATGAGTATAGATCTATCATTTAATATATTGGTAAATTTTGTTGCTGTCTAATTTAAAAATTTCTTTGCCATAATTATCCCAATTAATAATAATATGATTTTTTTCTATGTCGAATTTGCCATAATGATTATTTTCTATATTGAATATTCTATTATGTTTTTTGTCTATAAAACAATATGATTGCCAGCCATAATGCATAAAATATGCGAGATCAAAATTTTTGTAAGTTACGTATATCTTATCTTCTATTGTTTTATCTATCAGGCAATGTTTTGATGATATATTTTGCCCATGGATATTATATATGGCGGAATCAATATTTTCTATTACTTTGGAGGTTATTTTATTTTCTCTCCATTTTCTCCTCCATCCAGCATCTTCAAAGATATGTATTTGACTAAGCTCATCGCTGGTGGTGTTAAGTAATACTTCTAGTGCTTTTTGATTAAAAACATATGTAAATGGCATACCAAACTTAGTTTTGCTTTTCAGGTCTTCGTGCCAATGGCCGCCAACATTATCAAAATTCCCTTTGTATAAACGATTATTATTTAGTTGATATCGTATATATGCTGATAACACATCTTTGTTATATTTCAAATAATCAGCAACCATATTTTCTATATATTCTTTTTTATATATATCATCATCATCAATTTTAATAAAAATGTCGTATTTTTGATATTCAGTTATTTTTATTGGATAAAGATAGTTTTCATGTTGAGATAGATTTTCGTGAAAACTTAATTTGAATCTTTTGTCGCTTGTATAGTTAGACAGCAATGATCTATACGAATCCATATCCGTATGAGTACAAACACCCACTGAGTAGGTTATATTTTTATAAGATTGATTTAATATACTGTTTATACAATTATACAGGTGGTATGGTCTATTGTATGATGTGGTGAAACATAGTACTTTCGGTTGTTTGATTTTCATGATTGGGGATTAATCGTGTAGAAATAATTTTCATTATCATATTTTTTATAGAAAATCTCATCTCCCCAAGTGTCCCATTTAATATTAATAGTATTTTCGTCTTTGATCTCAAAAGCCCCATGATCATCATTATCTATATTGTACATTCTATTGTTTCTCTTATTTAGATAAACAAATGAAGACCAGTAATTGTGTTCAAAGATACATATAGCAAAATAATCATTTTCTATATTTTTGTAATAATTATCATGGTTATTCGAAGTTTTTTGTGCTACTGTCTCTGTGTGTTCTTTATCTATTTGAAATAATGTCGAGACATGGCCTAATTGACGGATTTTTATTTTATGCTCTGACCATATATCTATCCATTTTTCAGAAATCGGTTGGTCGCTAGCTAAAATTACATCTAATGACTTATTGTTGAAGATAAAGTTATATTTCTGATTAGAATTTTTATATAAATCCAAATTTTCTTTGACTGTTTTATCGTTAGTGATTTGTAAAACATCACAAGGCTTATCTGCATATAGAGTCATTAAATTTTCTATATGATTAGCATTATAGCTAAAGGATGGATCGCAGTAGATAAAAGTATTGTATTGTTCTGGTGAGATATGTTTTAATAATCCCAAATCATATTTTATGTCATCTATATCTGATGGTTTTTTACTAAAACAAATCTTGATAATATTATTAATGTAATAATTTTTTAATATGTCTTTGTATGTATTTTCTTGCTCTCTAGATTCTACGAAGATATTAATTAAATAATCAATATTGTTTGTGTATGTTTGATCTTTAATTTCATGTATATATTTGAGTAAATCTGACGGATTATTGTTAAAATTAGTGAAGCATAAAATTCTATTAATTTTTGAGGTGGTTTTTCTTCGGGCTGCAGTTCTAGTTTTTTTTTCTATGGTTGCTGCTTTGGTTTGTCTAGATTTAGTTTGTCTAGATTTAGTTTGCCTCGATTTAGTTTGTTTTGCATCAACATCGGACTTTTTAGTATTTTTTCGCCTTACTGTTGTGTTTGGGCTGCTTGGTTCAGTTTTTTTGGCCATGTATCTATAATCCTGTTAAACTTTAATGGTTATTTTTTTGCACCAGTCACCACCTTCAATATGTGGGATAATTACACAATGATCTACCTTTCCATCGCATGAAAATTTAGCGTGATGGGAATTCCTCTTTTTGTTGAAAATATCTTCATAATAAGCTTCTTCGTGATTAAAGTCTTTTCTCCACAGTAAATTATTGTCTTTGTCTTCAAAACCAAAAAACCAGAAATCAAACTTAACATTATCTGGTATGTCATCTCTATTCCATTCAACATTATAAGTATTGGTACCAAGCATGCCATTTGACCACTCTTCTTCTGTCATGATGTATGGTTCTGGTATGTTTGTAGAGTCATTGATGCGAGCAGCGTATTTATGCACTCTTCTGTTCTGGAAATCCAAGCCGCAATAAAGCTCGTATTCGTGTAAGGTTCTTTTGTTGCCTAGTCCATAATGTCTGAAATCTATATTAGATAATTCCATACCAAAAAGCTTACGCTGCCTTTCTTTCGATCTTATATTTCTGGCTTCTGCTTCGATTTCAAAATTATTAGCTTTAACATGATCATCCCAATGTTTGTGTTGTTTTTGTCTTAAATATTCGTGCCATATAATGGTGTATGTGGGGTGAAACATATCGTAACCATGAGTGTATGCTCTTGCGCTAAGGGTTACCTCTTCACCGCGAAAATACAAATTTGGATCATATATACATTCTCGACAAAAATGCCCTGTTGTAAAGATAAAATGACCAGAAAGCAATCTTGCTTTAATTAAATTAATACCCTCTGACTTTAAATATTTATGATTATTGATCAATTGAGGTCGAGATATTATATCCCCATCTTCTGTAAAAGTATCAAAAGTAATAATTCTGTATGGTTCATTCTTTAACGCTTCTTGTGGCTTTTCTGGCCAGTAGGTAGTACCATACCCTCCGATAATTGGTTTTGCTGAGTTTGATTCATGATATAAATTTCTTAAATGCTCATCCCAATCTTGTAAAAATCTATGATGAGAATCTAATTGTAAAAAATATTCTTCGTCTTTATATAAATGTTTTTGGATAATATGTCGTGACCAACAGGCCCCTTTACTATCTCGCCAGTCGCATTCGTATATTCTGACATTATCATGATACAGAAATTCTTCTATTGTTTCATCTTCTGTTTTTTGCCAGCATATACCAACAGTAATTAATTCTGGGTTCTTAGCTTTTAAAAACATATCCCGTAATGTTGGTAATAATTCAGGATCTCTATACGATGCGATACTAACGAAAATAAGATTATTCTTCTGAGTCATAATACTGTTTGATGAGAGCTAGGGAATGTATATTTTGTATGTTAACACCTACTGGTTTCAATTTTATTATAAGATCTATATGATCTTTAGTCCATATGTTAGCATTAAAAATAGTTTTAATCTTTGATTTTTCTTCCAGATACTTACACGCTAATATATTATCGTATATATTATCTATAAAAAAACCTGTTGACGGATAAAGTGTATCTATTTTATTTTCTTTTAATATACTAGCAAATTTAGCTAATATATTATGGTTGTATTTTCTATAATCTACAATATATCTTAAACTAATATTAGGAAATGATTCTTTTATCAAAGAAATTTCTTTACGTATTTTATCATACTTTCTATTGACGATAAATGATGCTGGCGCTTGTAAAGAAACCGTATTACATTTATTGTATATGTTTGATATAGAAGCAATCCTATTTTCCGTAGTACTTAATCCTAATGGATAGTCTATATACACATTAATTTTTGCGTTACTAAAAAAATAGCTGGCAAGTCTATATTGATGTTCATTAATAAGTATATAGTCTATACTATCAGCGTAATTTGTTTTTAATTCTCTAAAGAGATCTTTGGTCTCCTGGTCAGTATATAAATAGTCTACTAAAAATTCTATAAACATTAATTAATAATTTTTTTGTAAATACTTTCTGATATCCTCTACTGACGTAAACTCGTCTGAGCTAAATATCCCATCAGCAAAACCATAGTGAATAGATTCGGTAGGTGATAGAATCCAATCAGCTTTATTATCCAACTGAGATAAAATGTGTTTCTTGGCGTTTACTTTTCTCCATTTTTTTTCTTTGACAAGCGGTGATTCCATCATTTTATCTGTAAAGATATCCACCATCTTAGAAGCTTCTGCTTGAGACCATTGTAAATTAGATACGGCCACTTTGTGATCGCCATCAACAAATGTGCTGCCATAATGTATTAAAGTATAAGCATTGGGCATCATTATTCTTAAATCAGCAGCTTGCAAAATAATACTTCCAGACGATTCTGCTCTAGAGTAAACAATAGTAGCTATTGGCGATGGACTTAATCTAATAGCGTCGTACATACTCATACAATCACACCATTCTCCACCTGGTATGTGCATGTGTATAATGATTGGATCATAACACATATTATTGAGATATCTGAGATTTTTATGTAATACTACAGCAGACCTAAAATCCACACCAGAGTCTTCTTCACTATACATAGAAGAATGTAAATATATTTCTCTGTTTTTGATATCGATATTGTAATTATGTATATGTTCTATAGATAAATTGTTATAGTTTCTCATATAAATTATTTTGTACCTTTTGCATAACAGATCTATCCTGAAACGCTTTACCTATACTAATACGAAAACGGTATCTTGTAAAGATATCTAAAGTTTCAACCCCTTGCGTACTTTCTATTATGTTTTTTGCTTTTGGTGAAATATCAAAATTAGTATGACCTATCCAAAACTTAAAGGTTTTCGTGCAGGCAGTATGTTCGTTAAAAGGAACTATACCCATCGGGGTAATTACAGCTTTCGTGTTGGTCTTAGGTATTTCATGATGATCATTTTCCCCTTCAAGGTTATCGTTGTCATTATACGAGTTCCACTCATCGCTATCTAAAAAATCTTCCACACTTATATTATTGAGAGATGTAGCATCTTCTGTAGGTGGCTCAAAAGGATTAGTCCATTTTTGCCACAGTATTGTTTTTTTCATGATGGTTTAAATACGCTACTAGGCCTGATTAGGGGAGAATTATCCGCCGCTTCTGTAATATCTTTGAGTATACTTTGCTTTTTATTTAATAAGCTAAGAGCTTCCTCTATAATTTTTTTATCTATAGTATCTCCATTATGGGATTGTAATATATTAATTACTTCTTCAGTAAATAAACCATAATTTAATCCAATTATTATATTAGCTAATTGATCAGGACTAGTGACTATATCATGATCCCATTTAATTTCAAAAAAATATTCATTATTTTTATCCAAACCTATCAATATTGATGAGTTTAGTTTGCTGCTGTTTTCTTTTTGCTCAGGCTTTTGGTTATAGCAATAATTATATAGTTTTTGAAATAATGTCATTGATAATATTTAACTCTAATCGTATTTCGGTGTCATATATGTCGAATTTTTTCCAGAAAAAATCTTGGTTGATAGATATTTTAGGGCAGATACATCCATATAAAAAATATAGATTTTCATTAGAGTCAGAAAATATTTGAGAAATATATTGATCATTAATACTTAAAAATTTTAAGTTAATATAGCCATTAGCCATGGCTTTATCTGTAAATACATCATCTACGATATGGGCTTTAATTTTATTAGATAGGTCTTTATAGTCATTTATTTCCCAGTGCGGTAAACTAATACTATCTTCTTTATTAGATAGTATGTATTTTTCTTCTTTATAAAAATCTGTAGTAATTAATCCAGCAACAGCTTTAATCATTAGACCCTACAACCTTTCTTATTATATTATAGGCCTTATTGAGATTTTGTCTAACCGCTTCTCTGGTAATATTATATTGCTTACCGATGTTTTCTAATGTCATGTCTTCAAAAAAATACATCCTAATAAAATCAGCCTGCCTATCAGAAATAATTCCGCTATTTAATAGCTCGTGAATATCTTGACTAATAATATTTTTTTCTTCTTGATGAATAATATCTTCTAAAACATTGTTATGATGATTTTTACTTACAATATTTTGTAGATTTAGATCATCATTGTATTCTTGGTCTAAAGATAGTGTTTGATGTCTAATTTGATTTTTCTTGCTATATTGTCTGGTAATATAACTTTTGATAGACCATATAGCACACTGATTTCTATATGAATATCTGGTCTTCCCTTTGCCAGAATCCTTGCCTTTTCTGTCTCTGTCCCATCGCCAGTCAGCCATCATAATGCCATTGGCTATATTAGAAATAGCATCTTCGCTTTGTAGCATTCTTTTAGCCGAACCTTGGCATATTTGGTCAGCAAATTTAGATATGCTTTTTTGTGCTAGATTAATATAAAAATCTAGAGATTCAAACTTAATCTTATTTTTATTATTGTATTTAGTTTTTTGTTTACCAATATTTACTATATCTATCATGTTAATCCTTTGTCCTTAGTGTTAAATTAATTTCCAATATCAAACCAATAATATAAATTATTGGGGTTTATGTATATGTTCTGATTTACCTTTTGGCTCTTGTTTTGGTGGCGATGATTGTTTTTTAACATTCGGTTTTGCATTATTTTTTTTAGCCCCACCGCAACCACAACCAGCACTAACCTTATCGTCATCTGAAGGTACATACTTTACAAAATCGTGTATTGTTCTCATGTAGTCTTCAGTTATTGCAATTTTACCCTGTAGCCAGCTTTCTGTCAAGTTGTTTTTTACAGAGCTGTCGTCTAAGGACATGAGGATTGCTTCCGCATGCTTCATGATTGCTTTTAATGATCCAATATTCATTTCAAGAAAATCTGTTTTATATTCCATTAGTTCTTCTTGTGGTGTTTCATCATTAGCTTTAATCTGTTCTTGTATATTATTTAATATTCTTTTATAGCTCATTTTGACTCCTTTAAGATGTTTGAATGTATATTAGGAAAAATTTTATTAACAATCTTTATTGCCGCAATATTATCAGAAGGGTAGTGAACTCCCTGAAGCACTCTAGCATACCCTGTTTTTCTTACTAGCTGGTCTATTTTATTAGTGTGTTCTGGGTAGTCTTTTTTTAATAGCTCGCCTATAAACGCAGCGTACATGGTGTGGCCACTAGGATATGATGGCGTGTGATGTGTTGCTGTTACAATTACATCTATAGGTATATCTAGCTTCTGAGCTATTTGGATTGGGCGAGCCCTATTGTAGAAATATTTAAGATGATCTATTATAGAAACAATAACGGTAATAAATGCTTTATTAAATAGTTGAAGATCAAATTTCATGTCGTATTGTTGTATTAATGAGTCAAACAATAGCATTGGATTAGTATCTACAAGATATACTAAATCTTTGTCTTCTTTACTTCTGCTTGTCGTTAGTTTATGGATATGATCTAATTCTTTTTTTGTACTGATACTAGAATTTTTGGGTGGCTCATCAATAATATTAAATAGGTTAATATTTCTTCCAATCTCTGGAAATTTAACACTAGCGTATGGAGAAGACTTATATTCAAAATTGGATAAAAATTTTATTTTATCCAAAGCTAGATTATTTTGTATTTGTGAGATCAGATGAAACATATGGTCACCAAGCTTTACAGGACCAATATCGAGCTTTCCATTTAGGGCCAGGATTATCACAATTGTGTCTAGCCCTAAAACTTTTTCGCCTTTCAGGAATGTTCTTTTTAATCTTCATATTTGGATCGCCAAAACGAACAATCACCACATTGCCTTTTTCATTTTTGGTATATACAGCAAATTTTTTAGGTCCGTTAGAAGTTCTAAACGGTTTATTTAGTGTTACTTTTCTACCCTGATATTCAGCAGCTTTTATCAGATATCTGCCGTCTTTTTTATAAGCTCCTGGTTTATCGTAAATATATATTTCTCCGGTTTTAGGATCTCTATATTTATACTCTTTTACTGATTGGGCTTTTTTCCATGCTTCTTTAGATGGTCTATCTTTATCACCAGGCTTGGCTGGTCGATATTTTTTACCTTCTCTTTCTTTTTTCTTTCGTATATTTTCCCATAATCCTGGTTTAGCAATGGAAATATCATACTCTTCTGCAACATCTCCAAAATCTAAATAATCTTCACTTGATACCTCTATAAAATTTTGGTCACTAAGTTCTTCTGTATAACCATATGTTTCGTTATAATAGCAATCATTTATATTTGCTAATAGATTATATTCTGAAGCATTAGACATGCACATCCCTAATCTTTGTTTATTATCTGGAAATTCTTTTTTAGCTTTTTCATCTGACATGCATCTAAAAATAAATTTTTGTTTGTTTTCGTCTTTTTGTCTTTTGGGTAATGGCATGGTTTTCCTCGACTGGGGGTTGTGATATATCTAATAATACACCATTATAGATCTTCAAAATCGAGGGTTTCTCCTTCATTCATAGTTTTATTGTAAATTTGACCATTTTTCTTATATTTAAGATATAATTTTTTATGAAAACCAGGGCTCGGATCCCCAAACATACTATTATCTATAATTAGTGACTTAGTATCTAAAACATCTTTCATAAATTTCACGCCCGATGTTACGTCGTGCATTTGTCCGAATAAGGCTTTTGATATCTGTTGTTTGTCAAATTTTTTATTCATAAAATATTTCTCTATAATTTTAATATCTTTAATTGGATGATACATTCCTGAAAGTTTTTGTGGATCTGAATTGCTAAAGCTGCTTATTATATTGTCTAAACATATATCAGTAGAATAAGAGACACATTTATCTGCATTGTTGGTATTATAATTTGATACATTATAATTTAAGTAATTAAGTATTGTAGCAAATTTTGTCTCAACATAAAGCTTATTGGCAAGAGGTATTTCTCGCAGATGTTCTAATATTATTTGTACAGCGTCATCCGATATCATATTGGCGCATAAAGGAGAGCATGCAGCAAATTTATTCCATCCATAGAATTTATCAATTAAAGGATGAAATCTTTGAACGTCGAACCACCAATAACCCCCAGGGTGTGATTTTGCAAAAATGCTGTAAGCAGACATTATGCCATTATGATCTATAACCTTTTGGTCTATATTAAGGAATTCTTTGATATCCTGTGTTACATACGTGTCGTATTCTAAAATTAGATATTGTTTTGCTCTTTTATCTGGATTAGATAGATACCAATACAAAAATATATTATCAGATCCCCAATACCATATATCCCTACCACCCCATTGGCTAATGTGCCTATAATCTAATTCTGGATAAAAATAATTGCTAAAATCATTTTGATGTATAGCATAAACCGGCATGTCTCCGCTATGCTTCACAATGGATTCATAGTTAGTATTTGTAAGAGGGCATTTGTGAGTATAGATAAATAATATTGCTATGTCATTCATAGATCTTGTTTTGTATTATATTACAGGTTTGGGTCCAGTTGAATTTTTGTGCGGTTTCGACACCGGTTATGTTTGTCCTAATATTATTTTTATATACTTCTCTCATATATCCTACGCACTGATCAATACAGTCGTCTATATCTGCCCAATTTCCATAACCATTGAAAAACACGCCATCCTCAGCAATTTCTGTATTTTTAACCTCTAGTAAATTACTATTGTGTTTATCACAATACTCGGTATGAGCAGAATAATCTGTTATAATAATAGGTTTATTCATTGCCATAGTTTCTATGGCTTCGTTATTCCAACCTTCTGCCCTACTAGGATATATTCCGCAGTCAGACATTTTAATGATTTTGGCTACATCTTTTTGCGTGGGCATTCTTGGTAAAATCTTAATTTTACTACCAAGATTAGTATTTTTATACATATTAATCCATTGGTTATTGTCTTGTTCAGACAAAAATGGATTGGTGTTCATCATCCATAATTCTACATTATCATTTTTTGAAAATGCTTTATTAAAAATATGTAGTAATATATCATGACCTTTTCTAGCTTCCCATTTACCAATATTGAGAAAAATATATTTATCTGTTTTATCTTCTACCACATCCTCATATTTATTATGGTCGAAAATTTCAGTGTCTACACCAGCAGGTGCGACAATAATTTTTTTATCATCTATATCGTTAGCAATTAATACATTTTTTGCCCATTGAGATGGAACAAAAATAAGATCTAAGATTTCATAACCAATACGTTCTTGATTTGTAATTTTGTCAACTTCAAAAAAAGTATAACCAGCATATAAATTTTTATTATGTGGTTTAATAAGCATATCATTAGCATGCCATACCTTAAGGCATGGCGCTGTAACATCATAATTTAATTGATTTTTAATGTCTTCCACTAATTCTGTTTTGAGCCAATGACTTTCTAATTGCACTTCGTTAATAGGAAAAAGAGTTGTAGATATATTTTGTCTTAAATTTTTCCAGATATTATATGAGCTAATCCCATATCCTAACGGATTTATTGGTCCGTAGAAATTTAAATTATTTTGTTTCATAAGATTCATAAACTCTGTTGTGTGTATTATTAACCTTAATAAATATAGTCTTTTTACTAAAATCTTTTATTGATTTAGCACCAATATATGTGCAAGCACTTCGCACTCCACCGAGTATGTCTTTTATGATCTCATGTGTAGTTCCCTTATAAGGTATGGTCACACATCTGCCTTCACTTGTTCTATAATTGGCCACTCCCCCATTATGTTTATTCATCGCTTCTTTGCTGCTCATGCCATAGAATTTTAAAGAGACTTTTCTTCGTTCTGTTGTATACCCAGGATCTTTTGACTGCCACCATGTTGCATTTTTATTAACACACTTATATTCATACTCCCATTCTCCTTCACAACAATCTGTACCAGCTAACATACCCCCTAACATAACAAAATCCGAATTTCCTCCAAAAGCTTTACAAACATCCGCAGGTATAGTGCATCCACCATCACTACATATGTGACCACCAAGACCATGAGCAGCATCCCCACATTCCATAATGGCGGATAATTGTGGATATCCTATACCGGTCTTTAATCTTGTTGTGCAAACACTTCCTGATCCAATACCTATCTTAACTATATCTACACCACCATGCATTATTAGCTCTTCTGTCATTTCTGGCGTAACTACATTACCCGCCATAATAACGATTTCTGGATATAAATTCCTGATTTGTCTGGTAATTTTTGTAAAATTTTCGGAATAACCATTAGCCACATCTATACAAATATTTGGTTTTTGACCAGGTATAGCATCAAATACCGTAGCAATTTTTTTCATATCTGTTTGAGATATGCCTGTGGAATAAAAAGATGTGGGTTTGTATTCAGAAAAATAATTTATTAGTGTTTTTACATCATAGTGCTTGTGTAAGCATGTGCAGCAAGAAGATTTTGCTAGTTCTATAGCCATATCTATAGATCCGGTTGTATCCATATTTGCCGCAATGATGGGAGAGCACGACAATGTTCTGGTTGAATGGGGAAAAGAAAAATTTCTCATGATATCTACTTGCGATCTACTGCTTAAGTTAGATCGTCTTGGCCTTATAAGAACATCATTAAAGTCTAACTTAGTGTCATCTATAATTTTCATTTTAATCCATTAACATAATTTGACTGGGATTATAAAAAAGTTTGAAATTATCATACTTATTTTTGAGTTGTTTATGTAGCATAACATGTTCACAATCTTCACCAGAATATAGTGGTTCGTACAGTTCAAACTTGTATATGCAGGATCCACCAAAACCACTAAAAGTCGGAATGGGACACGAGCCGATTGGTAGATTCCAAAAAGGAAACCAAGACATTTCTCTATCTTTCCAAGAATTAAGCCTAAAAGCAAAAGAATCATAATTATGGTATTCATGCTTATGTTTGTTTGGTATGTTGATATATGAATTGCCACACATAGCGCTTATATTTTTGTTTTTTGCAATCCAACCAAATGAATTCATTAATCCATTTATACTAAAGTCTATAAAATCTAAGTCTATAACGATAGCAAAATCTACATTTTGATAATTGTTTATCATACCATAACATTTATTTCTAGCATTTGCCATATTTGTTGTGCGCATTTGACTTTTTGAAACAGGCATGCTTTTCGTTTTAAGTTTTTCTGACAAAAGATGGAATTTGTTTCTGTAATGATCTTGGTCGATGATCGACCTTATAGTTTCAGGTGTTCCATCTATAGAATCATTTTCATATATATAAACAGCACTATTATCCTTAAAACAATCTCTTAGTAATCTAAGTTTTCTAAAAACATACTTAACCTTAGAGTTAATATTTCTGACTAAACCCAGTATAGCTATATTTTTTGATTTTGAAAATTCTTGACCAGCAATCAACATATCTTGATAGATTTTAGTAAATTCTGCATCAACAGGAAACATGTCATTAATATCTTGTATAATATTCATAATTTAAAAAAATACCACCTATTATAATTATTTATATTCTCTGCACTATTGACACTTTCTAAGTATGAATATATATCATTCCAATCAGAAAAAATCATTTGATGAGGTATAGTTCCAAATAGCCAGTCGGGTGTATTTTGTTTACCCTGAACCATATGTATGATAATTGGTTTTTTCTGTCTATTGGCCCAGAATATTTCTTCCAATGTGCCACAAGGATGAATATTTAGATCCAAATTAACAATCATGAAATCGCTAATATCCACCAACCTTAAATCAACAGAACGTATAACTTTCATGAAAGAAGATAATTCATCATATCTATTCTGTTGTTTTAGTTTAGTCTTTAGATTATGGCTATCATCATCTTCTAGCCCTATTTCTGTTGGCTTGGTGATTGGATTAAATACCATAACCCCTAAAGATTTTAAAAATGGAGTAATTTCTTCTCTCCAACCCTTACCCCTATCTGGAACCCTATCTATTGCTCCAGCGAGATAACATCTTTGATTCGATAACCTATTCATAAAGTTTTCTTATCTTATATCTAGAACAACCATCTTGAATGCCGATGTATATTACATAGGCTAGTAAAAAAGTTTGTATTAAAGTAATCATTAAACTATTCCAAATTTATTATTTTGTTGTATAATTATATCGAATATGTTCTCTATGCTATAATTTATACAATTCATTACTATGGAGGAGCTGTTACTTGAGCTCCATTCTTTACTCATATAAATAAAAGGATTATATCCTATATTTTTGATATAAGCAGATACATTATTATAACCGGAAGCTATGTAATTTTGTATAAAATTTACAGCCCATGTATCAGTTGTGATACAGAACGGCGTCAGTTCTAATGGTAAATCTAAATCTTCTGGTAAAATTATTTTAAAGCCTTTTTGTATTTTTTCAGATATAAAATTAAGAACATTAATATTAGTGAAGCAACAAAAATCATTTATGCCTATTATTATATTTCTTAATGGATCTATGAATTTGTGCAGATTATGGTTGATATTAGGCTTATAGTGCAATTTATTTTTAATGGCTACTATGCCATAATTAGCCTTACAGGCCTCCATAAACTCTTCGACCCTAAAAAGATTTTTGATTTCTATGTTATTTAAGGCAGTACTCATGGATTTCAAAATCTGTATTTAGTAAGATTTTATCTTTTATTGTGCGTGATTGTAGCATAGCTAAATGAATGTCTTTAAGAATATTTATTGTGTCTTCTTTTATTTTGTTTCGCTCTTCTTTTGTATATCCGTAGTTAAAATCTAGCTCGCCATCAGTTTTATCATCACTAAATCCATAATAATATTGATTTAATACTTGATCTAAAATGGGAGACTCAATATTTAGCTTTTCTAGGTCATATATATACTGATATATCATATCTATACTTTTGATAGCTTGACTATCTTTAGTTTCTCTATACTTGAAAAGCATTCGATTTTTTAGCCAGGTAATTTTTTCAATTATATGATTCATAGACATAAGTGTGTGTTGGTTTTCTAAGAGTATCTAATATTAGCTCATAAACAAAATTCCAATTACATCCAGTGACATTGCCATGAAACTTAGGTGAAATTACTTTGATCGGTAAATCGTTGTCAGTCATATATTGTTTAATATATGCCTGTACTTTAGCTAGACAGATACCAAGAAAACAGTAATTTATAGGTCTAGGATTTTTATCAGACATTATACCTGTTTGACAAATCATATTTGCAATAATAATTTCATTTTTATATTTTGGACCAATCACAGATTTTACAAACTGTGTATGACCAAGCACTGTTTTCAGTTTACTGGAACCCAGAAGGTGATAATTTTCTTTGGCTATTGGAAAAGTATTAGCAACAGCCTTATTAAAACCAGCTCCGTATGTATTCATATTATTGCATATGTTAAGTATAATAATAGAATTATTAGTATCTAGTAATTCTTGCTTAGCATCTGCAAAAATATCATACTTTTTATTAATTATGGATATATTGTTGTTTATTTTATCTTTGACTATAGACATATGATAGCCTCCGCTGGTCGGTATTTATTTTATTATAACCGATGGTTGCTCTATCGTCAACCCCTGCTTTTGGCTAGCCATTTTTTTAGAGGACACTCTTGATCTGCCCAGGCTAATTTATTCATGAATTCTTTACGATTACTAAGATTGCAACCACATTCATTGCAGGTAGAATTTTCAGAATTATATTCTTCACATTTTAAACAAATATTAAATCTTTCTAGAATTTCTTCTTTATTGCATGTTGGAAAGCCTTCTACGCAGTGCCAGAAGAAAGCATATAAAAATCTAAAAATTAGTTTAAGTTTTTGCAGCATGATTATCCCTTATGAGTTTGTTGGAAGTTTTTATATATTCTACTATCGGAGAATCTTGTAGATGCAACCACTGGATTTTTAATTTATCATTATTTTGAGATAATAGTTTACCATAAATATTTAAATCTTCTCTCAAGTAACAATTATTATTGTAAGTAGTAATTAAATGTAATTTTTTATATTCTGAATTAAATATGGGTATTGTTTTTGATATATGTGGATGTATTAATAAATTTTCATTTTTGATTAGATATCCAAATATTCTTTCTAGAGAATGGCAATAGGTTCCGTTTTCACTGCTGCTATCATCGACTTTTCCGACTTCATTACTTAATAATATATCTAAAATTTCTTTATTAGATTTCAAATATTTTTGAAATATATGTGTTTTCGACATAAACATAGAACCTGCGGCAAAAGATGATTTTTCAACCTTATTATAATTGATCTTAAGACGTTCACACAAATATTTGATTTTATTAGTATTGTTGTGTTCTCTATCACTTAGTGTTAAAAAATTATGACTAATCATGCCAATATGCTTTCTGCTTAATAGTTGCAGATTTTTTGCATAATTATATTTACTGCCAATATAACTATCTATCAGCACTGTTCCCCAATCTACATGAAACTTTTGACCCCATTTTGATTCTTTAGAATGTAGCTTAATAAACATTGGATATTCTTCAGGATCGATACTACACACTTGGTGAATAAATGGGTGGATATCAACGCCATAATTTTTATGAAAATTTACATTTACAATTCTGTGTTGATATTTTTCTGTAAATTTTAAAAGATCTTTATTACCTTTGTTGTGTTCTCCTATAGACAGGTCTATATCTAAACCCCCAAGCTCATATATGAGTTTATCTATTTCTGATAATCTATTTAAAGAATATAGAGAAAGTAATAGTATACATTTATTGTTTATCATATTTATTCATAGCGGAGCCAATAATTTGATGCATGTCATAATATTTGTATTCAGCAAGTCTGCCACCAAAGATATATTTTTTTGATAAATTTTGGGTTTGAGCTTTATATTTATTGTACAGATGATTATTTTTATCGTTATTTATTGGATAATATTTATCTGTGTTTTTACCGAATGTTTGCGGGAATTCTTTTGTAATAACGCTATCTTTTTGTTCCCCGAATGTAAAATGTTTATGTTCTATAATTCTTGTATAAGGTACGTCATAATCTGTATAATTTATAATAGCATTCCCCTGATAATCTGATACGTTTTCCAATATCTTGTGTTCAAATTTCAAGCTACGATAATCTAATGTTCCATATTCTAGATTAAAAAAATCATCAAGAGCACCAGTATAGACCACGCGATGAGCTTGATTATCCCAATATTCTCTATTTGATAGGTAATCTGTATTCAATACTATTTCTATACCATCGGTCATATTTGTCATTAATTCTGAATATCCGTTGACAGGTATACCTTGATATTGATCAAAATAATAGTTGTCATTAAAATTTAATCTGATAGGAAGCCTTTTGATAATAAATGATGGTAAATTTTTAGGTTCTGTGCCCCACTGCTTTTTTGTGTATCCGTATATAAAAGTATAATATATTTTTTCACCAACTTGTGATAATATCCATTCTTCTAGGTTCTGTGGATTTCTGATATTTAGTTTTTCTTTTTCTATTTTTTTAGCAGCTTGTTCTGGTGTGTTTACCCCCCAGAGTTGTTGTAATGTCATTAAATTGATAGGAAAAGAATATAGTTTACCCGTATAGCTAACTTTTGGCCTATTGATAAAATTATTGAATTTAGAAAAATTATTCACATAATTCCATATCTTTTCTGAGTTAGTGTGGAATATATGCGGCCCATATTTATGGATATCAATATTATTAATTTTTTCTGTATAGCAATTACCATAGGCGTGATTTCTTTTTTCTATGATTAAGCATGTTTTATTATGATTTTTCACTAAATTAGCAAAGGTGCATCCAAAAAGCCCAGATCCGACTATAAGATAATCATATTTCATTTTTAATTATGCTCCTATTACAATACTATCGAAATCTCCACAATTAAAGCATTGACCATTTGAGCTAAGGTCTGCTGTGAAATTTTCTGGAGGACATAAAAATAAATCTCTTGGATTATTGTCATAGTCTGGCCCACAATAAAATAAAGACGCATCAAAATTAACAAGTAATCTGCCACTTAATGTATCAAGTTCTACTGTAATATTCTTAATATCAAAACCAGTGTTATAGGGAGGGGTGCCGTTAATGCTTAATACTTGAATTTGAGAATTTGGTGGTAATAATGTTTGTGTTGACTGAGGTATTCTAACGTCCGGTGCTGTATATTGATTTCTATTATGGTTAGACGCAGCTGTTAATGGTATACTTATTTTTATAGCTGAAGGGTTTTGACTGCCCTGTGCAGATAAAGGAATAATAATATTTTGTGGATTAAATTCATTACCATCAGCACACCCTGTTTTTGTATCTGCTGTGGGACAACAACTCCAGTATCCAGTTGGTCTGCAGGTGGTCACTCCATTTTCTTCACATAAAACATAGAAGCCTTTGCTTCTAACTGTACAATTACCTGTTCCACAACCACTTTCACACTGTAATTTTAAACATTGTTTAAGGTCATCAAACACACTACATGGCGTAGAACCACTGAGTACCCCATTAAAAGTGCAAAATTCATTTCCAAATTTCTTTCTGTTACCTTCACTATCTTTAATGCAGCCTTTAAAGCCTGGATCGCTAGTTTGACATTGTGGACAATCTGGACAGCTAAATCTACTAGCAGGAAAACATTGATCCTGTGCGCCAGTTTCATCGTCCACGCATTGAATATAATAACCCTTGCCATCACCATAGTGCCTATACTCTTTAGCGGGTCCGCAAATTTCATCATAATAATTAGCTTCACATTGTCTAATATTAGATAGCTCAGAGCAATAACTATAGTTCGCCGTTCCCGTATTATCTGTTATTTGGCAATGTGTAGTATCGTCTACAAATACAGATTCAAATCTTTGAAATAAATCACCCCAAGCAATACTACAGTCTATGACACCAACATAAGCATATGGCATGTCTATTGTATCGCCAAGAGCATCTGGTGTTACTATGGTTGCACAACAAGATCCTGGTGTTGGTGTTAATGTAGTTCCTGGGCGTGTTGGTGGGGTTGTTATGGTTGGTGGTCTTTTTATTGTTGGAGTAACTGTAATTGCGGTAATAGTTGCTGGTGTGCCGGGGGTTTTTGGACTGCTGGTTGGGGGTATTGTGGGTGGTATTGTAGGTGTTGTGGGTGTTGTAGGTGTTGTTACTGTTGTTGTTGTTGTTGTTGTTTCAGGAGGACAACCAAATTTGGCTTTTAAACAATCTTCGTAATTGTAATATGTTTGATATGTGTTAATAATTATGTTTTGATGAATAACGTTATCGTCTGTAATATTTCCATCTTCATCTTTTGGTAAGTCCTCATGGTTAATGCTCTCGTCATAGTTCATACTTATGCAAGACTGAAATTGTTCAATGTATGCTGTAAAACTTCTTGGTTGACCAGGGCTTCCATCTATTCCCCAGAAATTTGGATCACAAGCGTCTATAGTATACGGAGTATTGGGGTCGTCTTTAACTGTGATGGTTCTTATCCAATGATTTTTCATAGCTTCTAGAGAAGGCGTAACACCAGGACATAGTCTATACCTCAATCTGATATAGCATACTGGTGGGGGCGGTGTCGGTATTGTTGTTGTTGGAGTTGTTGTTGTTGGAGTTATTGTTGGAGTTGTTGTTGGAGTTGTTGTTGTTGGGCATACCCCACGACAAGATATACAGTCTGCATAAGGATTTTCGTTAATATTACAGCTGATTATTTGGTCATTATTAATATCATCGCTAATGCTATCAGGAAAATCATATACTTTTTTAGGAAACTTTATGT